>Ga0315282_10002840_pt1 | contig 31419 bp, 24 predicted proteins | sample YL17G07_20_MG_FD_203693 | JGI IMG/M metagenome (GOLD analysis project Ga0315282, IMG submission 203693) | Sediment microbial communities from Yellowstone Lake, YNP, Wyoming, USA - YL17G07_20 | ecosystem: Environmental > Aquatic > Freshwater > Lake > Sediment | place: USA: Wyoming | collected... | reverse complement strand
TTATTCCGGCCGCAGCTGCGGTTATAAACCTTCTCTAATTGCTTGCTGGTCGCTTTAATTATCTTCATTTTGGTTTTCCCTACATTCTATCTACTACCTACTATCTACCCTATATTGAGTTCTTTAAATGAATACTCCCCGGGCTAAAGCCCGGGGTTTCAAACCTTCTGCATAATCTGGTTATTTGCGTTGCTCCTCAATATACTTTCTGATGACTTCTTCATCGACATGGCCTATCGATTCGGCAAAATAGCCATCCGCCCAGAAGCTATCACCCCATAAAAACTCTTCCAGTTCCGGGAACTCCTTGCGGATTATCTTACTTGTTCCGCCTTTCAATATGCGTACTGCTTCAGCGACACTATCGCTTGCCTGCAACTGTAGCAACAAATGCACATGGTCGTCTTGGATGCTTATCTTGCCTATCCACCAACGGTTTGTCCTGCAACCATCGTAAAGCAGCCCTTTTAAACGATAGGCTATTTTACCTCGTAGTACCCGTTTACGATACTTGGGTACCCATACCAAATGGTATTGCAGTTTATGCCTTGTATGCGCGCCTTTCCAGTATCTGGCCATAACCAGATTATGCCACATTGCCCTTCGCTCAGCCAGATAAATCCTGGCTTCGCTTCGCAGCCCTTTACTGCCCCGGGCTAAAGCCCGGGGATAGTCGGTCTGTTATTATAATAAACTCTCAATTTTAAATAAAACTACTTAAACTGCCTGAATCTGAATATGCGATGTTCATGTAAGATGTATTTGCATAAAGTCTTTAAGATCCCCAATCCGTAGACGCATGAAGGCCAGAGCTTTATAGTAGAAGCCTCATCAAAATACCTCGTCTTAATAGGGATCTCTTCTATTTTAAAATCATGGAGCAATATCTGAACGATAATCTCGGTGTCAAATATAAAGCCGTTGCTATTGCTTTCAAACGGTATTTTTCTCAAGAGCCTCGCCGAATAAGCACGAAAACCAGAATGATATTCAGTAAGATAGGTTTTTAATATGATATTCTCCAGCGCAGTAAGGAGTATATTTGCATTATGCTTCCACAGAGGCATCCCTCCTTCCAAAGAGCCGCCTTTCATCATGCGTGAACCAAAAACAGCGTCTGCCCTTCCCTCTTTTATTGGTCTCACCAGCTCAGGGATAGCTTTAGCATCATATTGATAATCCGGATGTACCATGACTACGATATCTGCCCCAAGCTCCAACGCCTTCTTGTAACAGGTCTTTTGATTCCCACCATAACCCAAATTTTTATCATGCCGAAATGCCTTTAACCCTAAAGACTTAGCCACAGCCATAGTATCATCCTTGGAGCAATCATCAACCAGAATAATATCATCTACTATATCCGCGGGAATATCCTTTAAGGTATGCGAGAGTGTCCTAGCGGCATTAAAAGCAGGAAGCACAACTACTGTCTTCATCTCCTTTGGGCCGGGAGATACACTAATATCTTCATCTTGCTCGATAAATTCAAGTAAACGTTTTTTCTGTATAAAAAACTCCAGCTGGTCATAGAAGTCTATAGTCAATAAGCGCTCTTTGTTAATTGGGCCCAAGAATATCTTAGATAAATAAGCCAAAGCTACATTGTAATGGCTGAGAGTGTCTATCCAATACTTTATACTGAAGGTCCTAGGATAAGAACCACTGCGTATAATCATAAAACCTGCTCGCTCAAGCAGATCTTTTATGGTTTTCTTTGAAAAATATACAAGATGCAACTCCTTCAAACCCCACCATTTAGCACCGAGGATACGGCTAAAGAAAGAAGTGATATCCGGGGTATTTATATACAATAGGCCTCCTGTCTTTAAAATGCGCCTTATCTTTGTAAGGGCCTTCAGCGGATCAGAGAGGTGCTCAATCACATCAGTCATAACGATTACATCAAAATAATTGGTTGGAAAATCTATCTTTAAAATCGAACCCTGGTGCACCTTTAACCCAAACTTTTCTTTTGCTATCCTTGTCGCCCATCTGGATAACTCCACTCCCTCAACCGCATAATTTATTCTTCTTGCTTCATCCAGCAAGAATCCGGTAGCGCATCCGATATCTAAAAGCCTACCGTGTTTCTTAATCCTATTTATCTTACTTAACAATAGTTTAGCAGAAAGGCGCCTCCCCTCTTCCTCCTGTAGATATAATTCATCCTCCATATCCTCATAGATGGGGAGAATTTGATTTTCCTCTATAGAATCTGCGGCATAAATCAAACCGCAATCTTCACACTTTACAAGACGAAGAGAAATGTCAGTGCCGTGGTCTGTTATTTTATACGCGTCTTTCTTTTGCTCTGCAGAACTAACTACCTGACGGACTATTTTATTCCTTCGGGAACCACACAGCTTACATCTTAGCTCAATCCCACGGGTCTCTTTCATATCTTACCTCTCAAGTAAACGGCTGAATGATTACGGTCAATAAGCACAACCTGCTCGCCATGCCCGCTAATATTATAGCTTTCATCTTATTCCCCTATCTTGTTTAAAAATAAACAGCTATAGTTTATCTTTATTCTGCAACAAAAAAACAACTGTAAGCGCTACTGGAATACACCTGCGGATAATCAAGCTTGAATCTGCGAGGTAAAACTATATAGTCTATCTTCCAGGGAGAAGCCTCAATTAATGCCTTCATCTCCCGGAGATTGTTCCCCAGGATTAACTTAGAGAGAAGACTAATAAACTTCTCTCTTTTGTAGTGCTCTTGGAGTAAATCATAGTTAAAATAGAAGCTGTTGTAGTCTCCCAAAAGCATCGACCTGCAAGAATACCCTCTAAAACTGGAATCGAAAATAAGGCCGCCCTCCCCATCATCGCGAAAAGCTAGAAAAACACTCTCTTTATTCGTATTAGCTTTTACCCAGAGCTGGCAGTCATAGCTATCTCTGTCGAATCCGAAGATAACCAAGGGAAAATACGGGGACCTAGATCGGATCGACTTTCTTGCCATTTCTACATCCCTTATCAATAGAAACATAATAATCGCTACAAAAAACCAAGCGGTAAGCGGCCTCAGCTTCATCTTTCCGGTAATCTTTTTATCTCGGTAAATAAAAAGATAGGAAATTAAAATACAGGCAATATAGATATAGATGGACTTTTTCTCAAAATTAGGAAAATAAGCCAGTGAAAATAATGCCAGGCCGGTAAGATAGTATACCCAACGATTTTTATCGTTTTTGGTGTTCAGTAGCAACAAAACCCCTCCTATAAGCAAAATTGAAATAATAATCGGGTAGGCCATACTTCTGGGTACTCCCAGTAAAGCAATTTCGGGTATAGGGATAAATTTATACAGGTAACTTGAATACACCGCTCCAAAAAATAATACAAGAAAAGAAAAGAGATAGAAATAATACAATTTACGTCTCTGTATCTGGTCTTTTATAAACCTTATACAAAAAAGTCCGCTGATAAATACCAAGAAGAATTTAAGAAAATAAGCCCTAGAATTAAGCAATACCACTCCTTCCTCTGCGTCTCTTAGATTGATGGCATTACATAATTCTAAACGTTTGGCAAAATCCAGATTACTGCTTACGCTCTGGGATCTGTAAAAATACATAATAAGGGCTACAGCAAGAATAAAAGAACCGCAGAGTAACAGCTGCTTAAAAGTAAATCTTTTATAGGAGATAACGATATACGCCATAATGATCAAGAGTACAATCCAGGCGGATTTAAAATGCAGAGGTATGGCCAAGATAGAAACTAGAAACACCGATAATACTATCTTATCCTTGAGATAATAATAGAGGCTTGCGGCGATAACCGGCATTACTACGGCAGTTTGGGAGAAACTGTGCTGATAAACCAGCTGGGAATGGGCCATAAAAATAGGATAGTCATAAAGAAATAGCATAATTGAAACCAGGCCTACATCATGCTTTATTAGCTCTGGGAAAAAAGTCTCGGCAATCTTAAAGATAAAATAGATATGCGCCAGGCTTACGATAATATATATAAAGAATATAAAATAAGTATTTGAAGGCAAGCTCCCAAATATCTTTAATAAAGGATACAAGTAGCTTGAGGTTGATACTATAGAGCCGTGTACGTATATATCTCCCAGATAGTATGTCGGGTCTTTAAATAGCGCGAATAACGGCATATAGGCAGAGTGGCATATCCCAGAAAAACGGGCATAGATTAGAAGTAATCCGAAAACAAGAGCATAGACGTATTTCAAGTGTTTCATGCACGAACTCCTTGCGTCATCTGATTATATTCTACTGTATTCAAACCGCTACCTCCTCGGCGAATATCCGGTCAATAAACTCGCTGAAATTTGACCGGTAATCGTCAGGATATTTATATTCCTTGAGTTCTTCATTATCCAGCACCTTTCTGTCAAAATTATCGATAAGCACCGGCAGGCACTTTTTAAGAACCTGCGGATCACAAATATAGTAGACCGGCTTTCTTGCTATTGTTTCTACACTGTTGGTTTCTTCTGTATTAAAATGGTTATACCTCCTCCATTTATCATACAAAACCACCGGTATCCTGCTCTGCAATGCTTCCTCTATACAAGTAGAAGAATAGCTTACTAAGAGATCAGCTAAAGAAAGCACATTCTTGAAAGGGCCTTTGTTCATTACAAGGAACTTGTTGCTTACGGGTAAAAGTTCCTTAAATTCAGCTTCCGATATTTCGCAGACCGGATGCGGACGTATAATCAGAAAGATACCTTCAAGGTCATCAACCGCAGAGACAAGGTCGGCCAGACTGGCGACATACTCATCAAGAGTCTCTTCTATGTGGAACCTCATTCCACGACGCGTCTTTTGTGTTGAGGCATGCACGATAATCTTATGCCCAGAAGGTATCTGCGGAATACCGCTTTTTGACTTTTTTGCACAACCCTCATCTTTCCTAGAATAAATCAACGGACCGGAATATACCCGCGGCCTCCTATCCTTATAGTAATCCAGAAACTTTTCAGCCCAGGGAGTCTGAACAGCAACATAAGTATAAGTATTAGTTATCACGCTTGTAGATAGCCTGTAATTTTCTACCTTCTCAAATTCATTATTAGGAGGGACATGCGTTCCATGGCTGATATTAAGCGAAGGGAATCCCACCACAGAACTAAGCTCACCCATCATATAATAGATACCTACGCTATACATCGACATAAGTAGCTTCGGCTTTATGCGTTTCAATATGTCCCCCAGGAAGATCGTCGAGTGCTCAAGAGAAGCAATCTCCATCTTAAGCCCATACTCCAGCTTCCCTATCAAATAAGGAAGGAAAGAGACTCCATACAAATTGAATTCCTCTCTTGGTCCTAAACGCAGTGATGATATTACCTGTGCAACCCTTCTACCAAACTTTTCCTGCTGCAGGTATCCAGGCTTGAATTTATCCTTTACTAGATCCAAGCAGACCACCGCATTAAGTATACTCGTTTTTTTGATCCTCTGAATATTGTTTACAAGCAGGAAACGCAAACGGGACAATTCCTGCCTTAGGGTATCCCCTCCCTCCCAGATAATCACACATTTTACATTCGGATAGTGCTTCTTTATTTCTTTTACCACCCCGGTCATATTATACGAAAGCGCCGGCACCACAATCACCTTATCAGCTGCAGAAATATCGGCTTTGAAAAACAGATAATCAATGATCGCCATAACCCTAACGCCTTGATGCGCAAAAGTCGCCAGCAATTTCATAAAGAAACGGTTCTTTCTTTTTTCTAAATAGACGGGCTTAAACCTCAAACTCTCTGCTACGCAAAAATCCTTGGCCAAGAGCCCCAGAAACCTCTCCTGTTCCTGGATATATACATTCTTAATATACATCCCCTCTGCATCTTTAGGTATACAACAGAGCACTTCTTCAACATCATATTTCTGCATTGCTGAGTGCAGTATCTCCATAATCCACAAGAAATGATTAAGATAGAAACGCAGATGATAAATGCAGTCTTCCTGATAGCCCTTTTCTATCCCCAGGCTATCCTTAAAAACAACTTGCCGCAGGATAAGCTGAGTAAGTTCTTCCACTTTAAACACGATGCGATGCTGGCTAGCGTTATCAAAATATGGCAACGTATCCCTAGCTTCTATCCCCTGCTTCTTCAAAAAAGCACGCACCTTAGGATGCAGACATATAATGGTAGTGTCGGCAGAACTTAAGAAATCCCTGCCATACCTTTTTAAAACCAGCCTAGCCTCATCAATAAACTCAAACAAGACAACTTTCACGGTTTTCTTCCTTCGATAGCCCCTGATTGCAAAGCGCATCCTTTCTACAGAAGCCAATCCTTAATCTTGCGAGATAAAAAATAAGGTTATCCGTCACCTTTTTCTTCTTATCCACTGGATTCTGTATTTAGATAATTCTTTATGTATATTTCCTTTAACTCTCTGATTTTTTTATCCCCTTCCTCATCAAATCTCTCTGCAACGCGTATCTGAGGCCAGAATCTTTTCGGCATCTTCACATACAAAACAAATGTTCTCATCAAGCCTCTTATTTCCTCATTTGGGAATTGCGGCATATCAAGAGCGCACCCTACGGTCAAACAACCCCGCCCGGACAGGTCCTTACGGATAAAACCTTCATTTTTTGAGATTTCATACAATGCTGTTCCTTTAAAAGGATAGAAAGAATAGCAATTACAGCTGTCATGCATGATCTTCCTATTCAATTCAATAGTATCAAAAACCAGTTTTCTTGTTTCAAAAGGGAACCCGATTATGTTGTTCACGGTCAGGGGAATGCCGGAGTTAGCGATCATTCGCGCGGCATCAATGAAAGTTTCATTTTTGAAGCCTTTCTTTAGGACGTTTTTCCTAAACTCGGGGTTGCCGTGCTCTAATCCCGTAGACATGCGGTGGCAGCCGATCATTTTGAGCTTATCCATCTTTTCCTGCTGCACGGTTTCCGGCCGGGTCTGGATCCAAAAAGGAAGGCTGAATTCGGAATACATCTCTACAAACTCCCCAAATTCATTGTCAGACATAGTTAAAAAGGTGTCTGAGGAAAAATAAATGTATTCGGCATCCCATCTCTTGACCAAGAATTTAAGGTCCTGGTATATTTTTTTTATGCTCTTCTTTCTGAAATAATTCTTAATCTTATTTTTTTTGTAAATATTTGCCAAAGTTGGGGCATTGCAAAATGCGCATTGGAACGGGCAGCCCCGGTTAGTTTCTATCGGGATAAGGCGATAAACCTTGCCCGCCATGGGCCTGTACAATCTCCGCGGGTCAAAAATGCTAAAGTCGGGAGTGGGGATCGTATCTAAATCCACGACTTCGTTCAAATCATTTTTTATTACCTTGCCCGCGTTATCCTTAACCCAGATATTCTTGATTTTTGTATGATCCTTCCCGCCGGCTAAAGCTTCGCACAGCTTTAACATGGCGACTTCCCCTTCCCCCACGCAAATAAATTTTATCAGGGGATTAGCGGAAACTTCTTCGGGAACGACCGTGGGGTAAACCCCCCCGGCAACAACCGGGACATTATAGTCCCTAATTGCTTCCAACATCCTCACGCCCATCTGATAAGTCCCCTCTAACACCGAGAGGGCGATTAAATCAGGCTTAAAATCCGCTACCTTCTTCCTCAGGTCTTCAAATATGTCACCCGTATCCGGAAGAATACCCCTTTCTTCAAAATTAAACGGTTTTACCTGAAGGTTATCCACCTTTGCTCCATCGGAAGTAACGGATCTTGTCTGATAAAAGGTGTCGTCGAAGATATCGACATCAAAACCTGATTTTCTTAATATGGCTGCCAAAATCCCTATCGATACCGGCGGAGGGTTGAGGAATGGCTCATTGGGATACAGAAATAGGATCCTGAATTTTTGGCTCATTGCCTTGTCTTCTCCATGAGATTCTCGTAATACTGCTTTTCATCAGAATAGATTTCTAGATAGCGGTTAAAAAATACTTCATACTCGTCAACTTTGACGGCTTCGCCGTTATGCATAATATTATTGGCTAATATAAATAACTCCTCTTGGTTCGTAATATAATGGGCCAAACTGCTCACCCCGGAAAGGGGACATAGGTCAACGATGCAATAAAGAAACGGGACAATCACCGGGATCTTATTGTAGATCGCCCAAAAAATTGATGAGGATTCTTTGACAACCATCATTTTGGATTCGGGGACAACCTCTTGAAGCGGTTTATCAGTAAACTCAAATATCCTGCTATTTAACTTTAATCCCATAGTTCTTACCAGGCTATCGACAGGATAGCAGGGGTGGCTTTTTAATAAGATTTTATAGTTTATTTCTTTGTCATTAAAAGCCCGGGATACCAAAGATAACAGCTCTTTGTTCTCCTGGGGGGAGATTGAGAAAGCTACTATTATCTGGCTCTTCTTTTCTCCTCTGCTTAATATATCAGAGTTGCACTCTTTGACCTTAAGCCCGCGGAATCTAAAACCGCCAAGAACAAATAACTTTTCTTCAGGCCACCTGTTTTCCGAGAATAGATCCCTGGTAACCGTCCCCACGCAACCCAAATAGTTTGGAGCTGGAGAATATTTTATGTAGTCTTGTCCGCCTAAGTCATCCGGGTGGTCAAAATAATTAAGCAGCAACAACGGAACAATGGTGTGCTGCAATCCGACACGGACAATATCCTTCCTTTTGGAGCAGGCCGCGTTTAAAGCCTTTTCCCAGGCGTGCATTTCCGCAAAATAGAGAATTTTGGAATTTTGAGGAAGGTCATTTACGATCTTTGAGAACATCTCATAATTAGTTATTTCCCAGATCAGCATTTTTCCTAAGAAAGAGCTCAAGAAATCTTTGCTTATTATCCTCCAGAAATCAATTCCCAGACCAGTGGTCTTATCTTTATAAATAAAGAGAGAATTATACTTGCCCAGGTTCTTAAGGCACCTGCAGGCTAAACGCGCATAAACCATCAAGATCCTGCAGAGGTCCCTGAAACCAAGCCATTCCTCCAATAAATAGAATATTTCATTCTCTTTAACTTTCTTGGCGCATTTTAAAGCCGCGCCCCAATTATAAGCGTTTATGGGGGTATACATACCTAACCAAATAAGCCCTTTCTTATGATACTGGTTCAAGGCAGCCTGAAGGGAGCCATAAGCCAAATTAACGAATTTTCCCTCGTTCAGCTCCTTCATATCAAGAAAAGGGAACATTGTTACGCAGGCAATATCGCAATTCCGGAAACTATCCTTGCGATTATTAAAAGACCTTTTGAATTTGCGTATGGAGAAAATCTTATTAATTAAATGGAGCACAAAATTTCCCACCCTCATTATTTCTACGAAGATTATTCCGGCAGCTTGAGGGATTTGGAAATTAAATTTGAAACCTGAAGGGAAAATGACAATTTCTTGTTTAAGGCCCGCGAGAATGGAATAAATTACTCCGCAGCCCTTTCCCAGCCAAATCTCTCCGCAATTTAGTTCCTTCTTCAAGTGTAAAATTGTTAAGATTTTGGAGAAAAAAGTAAAGGCATCGCTTTTGTACTGGTTCTTTTCTGAAACCAACGAAAACCACCAGGCGGAGAGATCCTGATCCGGATAGACAAAGTAACGTTTCAAATTAAATCCGGCGATAAATTCCCTCTCGCTTGCAGCGTGAATAAAATTTATGTATTCCTGCTTAAGCTCAAAAGAGCTACTGTTAAACTTTTTTAGGAAATCAACTTTCTCGATCTTTAAACCGGGCTTCTCTTTCGCCAAGCGGCTCATTAGCTGCTCCGCTAATTTTTCAGTATCATATTCTACAGGACAGAGAAAAACCTTCTCTATATCTTCCCTGATAAGGCCGCCCAAGATCTTATCGGTCTTATCTTTACCGGTAAGTAACAGTAATATCTTCTTTTTGGACATCAGGAACGCCTATTTGATTTTTTGATGTTATTATCAAACTGGATGTGCAGCAACTCAAGAATACCTTGCCCCAAATCAACATAATTCAAGTCCACTATCCGTTTGGCTAATTTCGGCCTGAAATTATAGGGGGTGATCTCATAATGCGCCTCGTGCTCTTCATTCAAGAATTCCAGCCTTATTTCATTGTTAAGCATTTCCTTGATCATTATCATAAGGTCCTTTATTCTCACCGGTTGCTGGCCTGCGATAATAACATACTGATTTTTGAACTCTTCGGAAAGGATCCTTTCGCTCAACCTGGCGGCGTCGTAAACATGGATATACTCCCTTATCTCGTCTCCATCGCCCTTACGGGTGATCTTTTTCTCATTGAGCGCCTGTTTGAGTATATTGTGTATCCAATTAGAATCGTCTGCCCTTGGCCCATAAAGCGAACCGAACCTTAAAATCGTGAAATCGATATTATACTGCTTATGGTAGCTTTCAATTATCAGCTCGCAAGCCTGTTTAGTGGCCCGGTAGAAAGAACCGGCTTCGCTGTAAACATAAATGGTGCTGGCGAACACAAATCGTTTGACGTTATTTTTACGGCACCCTTCCAGGATATTGGTGGTGCCCATAATATTGGTATTGATCGTATTGATCGGCTCGATAGCCGCTTCTTTAATATCCGCGATGCCGGCAAAATGATACACCGCATCAACGCCGGCTGTAATCTTCCTTACCGCCTCCTGGTCCAAAATGTTCCCGATTACCATCTCTTGTCCGGCCTTCAAATAGGGAGAGGTAATTTTGTCAAAAATAATTACCTGATGATTTTTTTCAGACAGATGATCGGCTACGTGGCTCCCCAGGAAACCCGAACCTCCAAAAATAACAATTTTCATGATCAACCTCCTTTAAAATTTTTTATATTTACAGCGCTCTTGCCAACCGTTAACTATAGAGAAGCCAATGAAACATCCAGCTTGGATAAGTCATCTACTTGATCTTTACAATTTGAGAACTTATTGCCCCCATTATTACTGCGGCCGATAAAATGCAATCCGGTCTGCTGCGCCGCCAATAAATCTGACTCGGCATCCCCGACAAAAACCACCTTGTCAGTTGATAAAACGTGCCTTCTTAATATGTCGGAAATAATTTCACTCTTACCTGGAGGGGAACCGCGCACCTCCGAGAAATATTTAAGCAGCCCTCTTTTCTTGATCACATGACAAAGCTCCTCATGAGGAGTTCCCGATGCCACGAATAAGATATATTTCTTATAATTCGATCTTAAAAATTCAATAGCTCCGGGAACAAAAGGCGCATTAAGGATCTCTCCAAGCGCGATCTGGGAAAATCTTTTTCCCAATTTTTCTTCCAGTTCCTCGGACAGTGGCAATCCCAAAATATTTTTGTAAATATGCCTGAATTTTATATACCTGGATATGCCCATGTTCTGTAAATGATAATTTACTATAAGATCGACTTTATCGGAATGTTCCCGTTCAAAAAGCTTCCTGAAAGCATCCGTTTTGATATCCGCTGACTCGACAATAACACCGTCAAAATCAAAAATAACCGCCTTGATCATTCAAAAACCCCCAATACCGTGCAAGGAGCGCTATCTACTTTCCCTACTCTTAAAGGAGCCAGCCAAACCTCTTTTAAGCCCTTTAAGCCTGACGATAAATCCATGTCTTCAATTATTAATATCGGATGGCCGATATCTTTGGGATCCAGGAATCTCCTGTGCGCTTGCCTTCCTATCTCCCGGTGCTTGTAAGAAGAAACGGAGATCCAATCAATGCCTATTGCCCTGAGTAAAGGATATTTCTTGCGCAACCAGGCGCCCACCGCCGGATCAATTCCCGGATTTCTCAAGCTGTAAACCGCTTTTCCCCTGAGCCTGCCCCATCCTGAACACAAGAGCAATAAATCAGTTTTTGGATCGATCTTTACAGCCAGGTCTTTCTCGGTGATGATCTGGCCCGGCCTTGCTTTCAGCCGGCAAACCTGGGGCCGGCGAAATAACCAGAAACCAGCCGGATAATCAGCGACCTTCTTACCCCCGGCAAAAAAATGCGCCGGGCAATCTACATGAGTGCCGCAGTGATTATCCATGCTAAAACGGAAGATCTGGCATGAGCCGTTGTTTCCGATTGACCTGACCTGTTTAATATCTATCTGCTCTGCGGCCAAACCATAGGCAGGCATTAATGGATAAATTTTGTGCGACAAGAACTTGATCATTTTACGGTCAACCCCTTAACCAGGTTGCTGGCTGCCTGCATCTCCATTTCAATCCTTGCTTCTTTAGCGTATGAACCAATGTGCGGGGTCAAAATTACATTTTTTAACTCTTTCAGTGGCCCGCTGTAAGGCTCAGAAGCGAAAACATCAAGCCCAGCCCCGGAAAGATAGCCTTCTTTAAGGAGTTGATATAAAGCAGGCTCATCCACTACTGTGCCCCGGGAAACATTGATCAACCAGGAGCCTTTTTTCATTTGCCTTAATTCTTTTTCCCCTAATATCCCCTCAGTCCCGGAAACATGTACAGTTATAATATCCGCCCACGCCAACAATTCCTCCAGGGGAACACGCCTTAGCCCTAATAAACCATCCTCTACATAAGGATCGGAATAATTTAACTCGCAAGAGAACCCCTTTAATATCCCTGCGACTTTCCGGCCGATACGTCCAAAACCGACGATCCCAACCTTTTTACCCTGGAGTAAGTTACCGGTGATCTTTTCCCAGCCTCCCTTCCTTATAGCAGAATCCATAAAGTGTATTTTCCTTAAAATACATAAAATCAACCCCAATGTTAATTCGGCAACCGCAATGGTAGGCGCGTCCGGGGTATTAAACACCTTTATTCCCAGCTTCTGTGCAGCCTTTAGATCAATATTGTCCAATCCCGCGCCGCAGCGGGAAATGACCTTTAAACCATTCAACTCCTCCAAAATAGCGGAATCCAGGAGCTCGGTGCCGGAAATAATGCCCAGCGCACCTTTACAAAGGCCAAGAACTTCATCCTTATTTAATTTTCTTCCATAGGGATTCAGCACTGCCTCAATGCCATTCTTTTCCAATAAATCAAGTGGGCCGGTATTGAATTTAGCAAACGAAGTTGTGGCAATAACGACTTTTTTCATTTTTTCACCGGCATATTAGATAAATCATTTTTATAATGCTTAAACAAACGATCTCTCTTAAGAAGCTGCGCAACCCTGCGCAGGTCATCAATCGTATCCACGCTGAAAGTTTCATAAGCGCTATTTACCATTTTTACTTTACCGCCACTTTCCAGTATCCTGAGCATATCTATCGATTCAACGATCTCTAAGGGTGTGGCTTTGAGCCTGCTGAACTTGGTAAGAAAATCCCTGCGGAAAGGAATGACGCAAACCTGCTTTAGCATGGGGACCTCTTTTTTATATTTTTTACGCGAAGGGATCGGTTCTCTTGAGAAATATAAAGCAAAATTATCCTGATCCACCGTCACCTTGATCGTGTTCGGGTCTTCAAAGTCAGCCCGGTCCTTTATGGCCGCCATTAAATTAACCACATTTATTTTACCGTCCTTAAGCATCGGCCCCAGGGCTAAGTCTATCATTTGCGGGAAAAGCATCGGCTCGTCGCCTTGGATCATTACCGCGATATCCACTTTTCTATTGGCTTTACGCTCGATCTTTGACACTGCCTCTGCTGCCCGGTCAGAAGCCCTTTGGTGCGAATCCCTGGTCATCACTGCCTTGGCATTGATGGAACGGGCGTAATCCATAATCTCATTATCACAGGTTGCGATATAAACATCATTTAACAGGCGGCTCAAGGAGCTGCGTAGGTAAACATGGCCGATCATCGGGATACCAAGTATCTTAGCCAAGGGTTTCCCTGGAAAGCGGGTCGAAGCCATTCTTGCCGGTATTATTGCGATAATGTTCATTGCTGCCTTTTCAGATTTTGCCTGCTATTCTTCAGTTTAAACCTGCAAGCCTGCGCCAAGTAAATAGTATCTAAACTAAAACCTAAAAAGCGGTAACCCTCGCCGATCCTTCCCAATAACTCTTTTTCAGAAGGCTGGATCACATGAAACCCGGCGGGTTTACGCATCTTCCTGGCAACGCGGATAACCTCCTTTAAAGCCTCCCGCATCTTTCTGTTCTTGAAATCTCCTGGAGCGCCTAAAGAAGCTGAGAGGTCATACGGACCAACGATAAAACCATCCACGCCTTTGACGCTAAGAATGGACTGCAGGTTATCCACCGCCTTAATATGTTCGATTTGCACGATAACCACACTGTATCTATTTACCCAATCCTTGTATTCCTTAAAACCAAGCCCGTATCCTTGAGCTCTGGCCAACCCAACCCCCCTTGAGCCAAGCGGAGGATATTTTACCGCGCTTACGGCTTTTTGCGCGTCAGCCTCATTATTAACCATTGGCACAATAACGCCGTGGGCTCCTGCGTCCATCACCCGTTTTATGAGGTTCGGATCGTTCTCTCCCACCCTTACCAGCGCCGGGATATTGCAAAGCTCGATAACACGGATCAGCTCCTGCGCTTTATCCAAAGTTATGGCGCTATGCTCCATGTCCACGGCGAGCCAGTCAAATCCGGATCCAGCCATAATTTCGGCCACCGCGGTATCCGCTAATGTTATCCATGATCCTACGGTCAGCTGCGATTTCCTTAATTTCTTCTTTAAGATTGTGCTTTTCACGTCATCTCTCCGTTCTTCGCTGTGCGTCATTGTCCTTCATGCCTTCATACCCCAACTTATCTACAATAAAATCCAGCCATTTAATATCCGCCAGAGTGTGCACATCAACAAAGCAATTATGGTTATGATAGGATTGTTCAATGCCTTTGATCTTTTTCCCCAGATAACTCCAGGGTTTAACTCCCTGGCTGCGGTTCTGCCATGAACTGTACCTGAAGCATTCAACCGTATGGTCAATTTCGTAAGCCGAACTATCCTGGCGGGAACCGGAAACTTCGGTTTGAATTCCCGGAAAATAGGGAACAAGGAAATCGCCCTCTATCTTCATCAGCGCCCCCGGAATATAGCCGGTTCTTCTTATGGTTACCGCGGAATCATATTCCGGGTTTTTCAAAAGAAAATTGATGCACCTGTCAAAAATATCAGGGTCTCTAAACGGCACTACGCATTGAGGCATAGCTATGATCTCAAGGTCAGGATGGATCAATTTAATGAAGTTTATGGCATGGTCAACAGCAGCCATAAACTTCTCATTTTTTGCCAACTCATCCCCTCTCAGGATCACTTCAGCTCCGGCATTACCTGCAATTTCTGCGGTCTTTTTCCCGTTACTGCTTACAAAAACCTTATCTACACTCCTTGAGCTCTTTGCCTGGCCTATCGTCCATTCTAAAAGCGTCCTGCCTTTAATCTTCCAGATGTTCTTACCCGGTAATCCGATGCTGCCCTCTTTTGCCAAAATAAGCGCTATGTTCAATTGGCTGCCCTCTCTTCTCCCAAAACCTCTTTGATAAAATTGCTAAAATTCATCCTGAAATTATCCGGATATTTAAAATCTTTCAAATCCTCATCCTTAAGCGGTTGCCTATCGGTTAATTCGATAATTTTTGGTAAACATTCTTTCAAAACATCCGGCGAAGTAACATAATAAGCCGGTTGCCTGTTGATCTCATTTGAAGAGCTTAATTCTTCCAGATTAAAATGGTTATACCTTCTCCATTTATCGAATAAAATAACCGGAATTTTATTTTGCAGCGCCTCTTCAATACAAGTGGAAGAATAACTGATAAGCATATCGCTTACGGACAAAATATCTGAAAACGCTCCCTTGTTCATTATGCTTAAACGCCTGGCAGGCGGCAAGAGTTTAATAAATTCCTCTTTACTGAGATCGCATATTGGATGAGGCCTTACGATCAAATGGATATCTTGAATATCATTAACCACCTTCACAATATCCGTCAGGCTCGCAATGTATTCATCAAGCGTTTCTTCAATGTGGAATCTCATGCCGTTGCGTAATTTTTGAGTTGTCGCATGGACGATGACTTTTTCATTATTTCTTAAACCCGGCACTTCACTTCTCATTCTTTCTCTTGCGCTCTGGGACCTGCTTGAATAGATCAGCGGCCCGGAAAATATGCGCGGACGGCTATCTTTATAATAATCTAAGAACTTGCCTGCCCATGGCGTCTGCACCGCGACATATTTGTAAGTGTTAAGAATAACCCCGAGCCCCAAGTGAAAGTTTTCGATCCTTTCGCATTCATTATTCGGGGGGACATGCGTTCCATGGCTGATTATTAACGAAGGGAACCCTAAACTGTTGCTTATCTCTCCCATGTTATAGTAAATCCCTCTTGCGTACATCGCCATCAAAAGCCTGGGCTGGATTGATTTTAAAATATTATTCAAAACCATTGTATTGCGCTGGAGCGAAATTAGTTCTTCCGCCAAGCCTTTGATTTTCCCGGCTAAGAAAGAATGAAAATAAACCTTATCAAGCGATAGCGAGCTTTTAAATTGAGATAAAATCGCGGCTTTCAGGCCATCCATGGCGGAGATAAAATCCTCGGTTTGCTTTGTCTCCTTCCCAGAATTTCCTGCGATTAAATCAAGAAAAATGACCCCATCTAAAGAGCTCTTCTTAAAAATCCTGTCTAACCAATTCCTTGTCAGTAACAAAATCTTGAACGCTCTCTGCCTGAGGGTTGGCAGCCCTTCCATGACCATAACGCATTTTATTCCCGGATGCCGCTTCTTAATCTCATTAATCACCTTGCCCATATTATAAGAGAGGGCCGGAACTACTATTGTTTCTTTGTTATGCAATTTTTGATGAGCAATAAAGCGATATTCAATTGCGTTAAGCAGCTCTCCGGCCTTATGAAGGGGAAAACCCAGTAAGCTATCAAGAAGACCAGTTTTTTTCAATTTAATTTCAATTTCATGGAAAGATATGCCGTTTATTTCGCAAAAATCTCTCACTAAAAATCCCAGAAAACGTTCATTTTCCTGGATAAAGGCCTTTTCGGTATACATTTGCTGCTCATCCTTTACCGTACAGCAATAGGCATCAGAGAGAGGATGTTTTTCTTTCAAAGACTTCAGGATCTCAATAATACTTAGAAAATAACTGATATACATCCTCAGATGATGGGAACACAAATTTTCGTAGCCCTTTTGCATCCCCAGGGCGTCTCTGAGCCGGATTATTTTCATTAACTCAGAGGTTAATTTTTCTGTTTCCAGGATCACCCGGTGCTGTGCGTCATTCCCCAGATAATCAACTGTTCCCTTGGAATCTATTCCATTCTCCCTTAGAAAAACCCGCACTTTAGGATGTAAACAGATAGTAAGGGTATCTTTCGGCTCAAAGAAACCTTTTCCGAACCTGGCTAAAAATAACTTTGCTTCATCAATAAATTCCAATATAACGATCTTCATTTTTTATATCTTAAGTTACGGCTTCCTTGTTATAGAGACGCCAATACGCATTGCCGTTGTTCATCAGATCGCCATGCGTTCCCTGCTCAATAATACGCCCGCTATCCAAAACTATTATTTTATCCGAATCTATGACCGTAGAAAGCCTATGCGCGACTATAATTACGGTATGATTAGAAGAGATCTGCTTTATTGAATTCTGGATAAGGCCCTCTGAGAAGCTGTCTAAAGAGCTCGTTGCTTCATCAAAAATAAGTATCTCCGGAGCTCCATACATAGCTCTGGCTATCGCCAATCTCTGGCGCTGGCCTCCTGATAGCTTAAGCCCCTTATCTCCAACGCGGGTGTCGTATTCCTCCGGCAGCCCTAAGATAAAATCTTCAATATTGGTCATCCTTACGGCTTCCTTAAGCGTTTTTTCATCTTCAACGCGGCCAAAGATAATATTCTCCTTAATCGATCCGTTAAAAATAAAGGTCTCCTGGCTCACATATCCTATTCTCCCAAGCCAGGTATCCAGTTTTAATTCCATCAGGTCATTCCCGTCGATAATGATCCTGCCCTCTTTCGGCACAAAAAGCTTTAAGATGAGGTTAATAAGCGTGGTCTTTCCGGAGCCGGATTTTCCCACGATAGCGGTGGTTTCTCCCCTGTTAATGGTAAGATTTAAATCTTTAAAAATAGTCTTGCGGTCCGGGTATTCAAAACTGACATCCTTAAACCTGATAGAATCTTTAAAGGCTTGCAGATTTGAATTTCCATCAACAATACTGCTAATATGCTGCTTACAAAAATCATACAGGCTTTCAACAATAGATAAATTCCCGGCATAACTCATTTTTTTTGCGCTTAAATTTTTTAAGGAAGGCATAAACCTGTAAAGCGCATATACATAAACGGCAAAAACAGAAATATAATCTTTTGAAATACCTCCCTTACTAACGCCCATTAGAATAAACACTAAACTGAGCACCCCGATAGCCAGCAATTCCAGAATGCTGGGAGGCAAATATTGCCAGGATTCATCTTTAACGTAATAACCAAAATAACTTTTCATGGCGCTATCATAATCCTTAAGCCACCTCTTCTCTGAAAGAAATACCTTTATCTGTTTTATGCCATTTATTAATTCCGCCAATATTACAGTTTGCAAAATTGAAGTATCACGCCGGCCTATCCCCAGATAATAGGTAACCTTCTGGGCGATGAAATGTGTAAAAAGATAAAAAATCCCGCTAAAAAGAATAATTATTACTGATAATTTCGGCGATATGATTATTAAAACCGCTAAAATTACCACAAGTTTTACAAGCTCAGCAATGAATTCACAGCTGTATTGAAGGGTAACCCCTATAGTCGAAGGCGCAGTAAAACCTTTATAAAGGATCTCCCCCTCTTTGCTATCTAAAAAAAACTGGTAATCCGCATAAAGACATTTTTTAAAGACCTTGTATTGAACATCATGCCAGATCTTTGCGCTTACAAAACAGGTATAATACCTTCTAAAAAAATCAAAAAGGCATTTTATCAAAGTTAATACGAAAAAGATTACCATAACGGCTATAAACTTGTTTGAGTAAGGAATCAAATTAACGGCACTCATAAAATAGGTTGCTATTCTCCCTCCGGAAATACCTACGGAAGAAGAAACCCCCGGCAAAATCATATTAAGTAAGCCAAAAAGGGCAAATATATTGAAACCTTCCATTAACGATGTTGCAAGGATCAGCAAGACAAGCCCGAATATGTGTAGGGGATAAGGTTTTACAAAATACAAAAATGGGGTTAATCTTTTCCAAGGTTTATACATCATATTCTTGTTCTCATCGGCTGCTCTTTTTTACTCCCTGAATAGCGAAATAAGGCAATAAGCTGGAAAAGCATTTCACTCTCTCCAGTTTCCTGTCAATATTCAATAACCATTTGGATTTATCAATTAAAAAAGGAGGAAAAAAGCCAAAATTAAAATACGCGGTACCATGGAAATTATTCTTCTCCATGCATAACTTGACCTTTGAAGGAATACTATTTGATTTGTTTCCCTCTATTTTCCATGCCCGATCAAACAAGGAATCAATATAATGCAGGGGATTCAATGCATTGGGCTCAATAAAAGCTACAATCCCGTCTTTTTTAATGATTTTGGAGATGTTACAAAAACATTCTGACATATCGAATAAATGATGAAGGATATTGAACCCGATAACCGCATCGAACTTATCTTCGCCGTTAACTTTAAAGGCACTAAACTCCTCGCAGATTAAACATACCTTATCTAGAGGTAAACCCGCGCTAAAAGCATCCTCTCTGGCCTTATCGATCATTCTTTTTGAAATATCTATTCCGGTAATGTTGTAGCCCCTCTGGATCAGGGGAATAGTATATCTTCCGGCACCGCAACCTAATTCCAATATTCTATGGGCTTTGGATAAACCTGCGAAAGAAATTAGCTTATCCAAAACATTCTCAACAAATGGCGAACCGTAAACATGCCACATTCTTTTATGGTCGCGCGAATCATAAAAAAGTTTTTGGCCTTCATCCCAGGCCTTGCGTTTTCCTAAAACATTATTTTTTGTTATTGAATTTTTCATTTTTTCTGATTCTTCGCCAAACAAGACGGAAGAATAAACGCCAATAACTTGGACCGGTCTTTAAAATTTTAAAAGAAGAAAATCCCATGCCGATAGAACGATCCGTCCAAGAAATTGGCACCTCTACTACTTTATACCCCATTAGAAGCGGTTTTAACCCCGTCTCCGCATTAGCTGCAAAATCATCGAATTCTATCACCAGATTGTCTATTACTTCCTTGCGAAGTATTTTCAGATTATTGCTTATATCCCTGCAACTTTTATTTATAAAAAGCTTTACTAAAATATGAAAGGAACGGTTTGCAATAATTTTAGGAAAAGGATAATTCAAAAGAACCGACTCCCGGGAAAACCGTGAACCTACCACAACATCTGCGCCTCGAGCAAGAGCATCAAACAAATCGCGCATCTCAGGGATTATATGCTGAAAGTCACTATCCATTATTAAAATATACTCGCCTCTGGCTGCCGTGAGTCCATCGCGCAAGGCCCTGCCTACACCATTAGGTGGAGAACGCCGTATAAGGCGTATACGCTTATCTTCTATTACAAGTTCTTCTGCTACTTGGGCAGTTTTATCACGAGAATTATCATCAACAATAATAATTTCTAAAATATACTTCCCATAAAAATCATTTAATCCTTGTACCAACGGCTGGATATTCATTTCTTCGTTGTGACAAGGGACAACAATTGAGACCTTCCGGAAAAACATTGGGTATTCACATAAATCAACTATAGGCTGCTTCTGTCCTTCAGAAGCGGGATTACGAGCCCAAATATATAACGAACCAGCAAAATTTCTTAAATAAAGAAAATTCTCTAAAATAAGGCTTAGGTTTTGAGCAGGCCATAATAAAAATTTGGGAACGGGAGAGTAAAGAAAATCGTATGGCAAGGCGTTAATTTGAGTATATCCGATCTCAGATAAAACAGAAAATATCTGCAAGCGGTTAAGCGAAATTGGCTCTGCCATCCGCTTCCATTTTATTGGTAGTAACTTCTGAATTGTCCGTCGCATTCGGTAATATGGATTCCAGGGGTTGGGTTCGAATAAAAGAATCCCACCCCCTGGCTTGATCAAAGATTTGACTGAACGCAGGAAAAAATTACGTGTTCGGTTATCCAACATATGATACGCGATAACATAATCAAACTTCTCCTCTTTCAATAATCCGGGAAAGGAATCAGTGTAAACAACACTGATATTATGACCGCTGAACTGGTTATCCAAAGCATCTCTATATTGTTTAGAAAAAACGGTAGCGGTGATCGAGCATTCGCCTTTTGTAACAGCATTCAAAGCCTTGGTGAACCTTCCACAGCCGGCGCCAATCTCTAATATCTTTTGTCCCGGAAGAATATGAAAAAGATGGCGCATCACTGAAGCGCGCCATCGCATACGTAAATCCACAAACGGATCAAACTCATTCCAATAAATTGTCCGGCGCTTCTCTTGCTCTGAAAGCTGTATCGCAAGCTTATGCTCCCAAGAATTTATTGGATGTTTTGATGAAGATTCTAAATTGTTGTGAATATCTTGAGCTATCTCTTCCACCTTATCCGCCTCTACTTAACTTACTTTTTTATAATTTCTAAACGCTTCCTTAGTATATCTTATAATCCCTACCCTCAGCCATTTCATCCACTCAAAACTTTGGGAAATATTATAGATTGAGTCGTAAACCATATTAGGAGGCAATTTAATTAACTGCTTGATCAAAGGAAAAAGATAAGGGTGCCTAATGGCAATTACGGAAAACTTATGAAGATTAGTCAGCCTTCCGATATTCTCCTGTTTCAATATGCTGCGATGCATATTGTAAGGGCTAACCCCAAGTTTCTTAAGATCGCCCTCTGCAACGATCCCCTGCTGTATACAATAATTAGTTATATCCAGGCCCGGTAAAGGCATAAAGATCAAACAACTGACTACGGTGGGATTAATTCTCTGGTTGACCGTAATGGTTTTATACGCTTCTTCGATTGTTTCGGTAGGCAAAGCACACATATTAAAAGTGATTATATCTACTTTATATTTCCTGAATAATTTTATGGCATCATCTATTTGTTTATCCTGCAAACCCTTTTTCAGGACTTCATTTCTTAATCTTTCGCTACCAACTTCAATCGCGAATCTAACATGTGCGCATTTTTTTGTTTCCGCAATCGCTTTCACAATATCATCATCAATGCCGTTAAGCCTTACGTTAATGCTGAACTTGACATCAATCTTGTCTTTGTACTCTTTCAAGAAATCCAATATCCATTCTTTATCCAGGTTGAAGGTGCTATCAATAATCATCGCAGTGTTCAGCTTATGTTTCTTTTCGGTTTGAGAGATCTCATCAATAAAGCTTTTTACGGAACGAAACCTAATCGTATGATGAGGCGCGTATAGTTTATTCCATTTATGATTAAAACAAAAACTGCAACGGTATGGGCAGCCCCTTATTGCCATGAAAGGTGCCAAATCTTTATTTCTAAAGAATTTGTATTTCCGATAAAGTTCCCTGTCCGGATAAGGCAGTTCATCTAAGTTTGCAACAGGTGGCCTTACGGGATTATCGTAAATTTTGCCATTTTTTTTCACTAATAAATTAGGGATCTTGGATATATCTTCTTTGTGTTCCAGGGCATTTACTAAATCAAGAAGAGCATATTCTCCTTCCCCTCTGCATAAGATATCTATATTTGGGTCACTTATGAAATCTGGAAAGAATGTTGCGTGAGGCCCCCCGGTAACAATGGGGATTTTTATGCCTTTTTCTCTAAGAAATCTTGCAGTATCTGAAACCCACTTATGCTGAAAGGTCATGGTTGAAAAACCAACCAAATCCGGATTTAATTTTTTAGTTTGCTTATAAATCGAACCCTCATTGCCGATAAGAAGTTCGACTTTATGGCCATGTTTCTTCAATACCGCAGATAGATTCATTACGCCGAGGTATTCTTGCCAGATGTTTTGAACAAAAACGACGGATGCCATTCTAATTTCTCCTATTCAGATCCTTAATTTTTAAAATCATCATTAAGCTTAGTGATGCGATAATCCTTTGATAAATAAATAGCCGGCATTTTATAAATATCGATATTTTCCTCTTTTATTTTTTTAAGTGCCTGCTCTTTAGAGTCGACAATAATTATTTTACTTTTTGAGCTTCTTATAATACGAGAACTAAAATCCACTATGAATCTGTCCTTAATAAGCCGTTGAGTATTAGGGTGTTTGAGGAATTCCGCTTGATATGCCCCAATATTGGAACATATCAAATCCCCCAGGACTACTGCATCACCGATCCTCTCCCATCCGCCCGTTCGATGAAATTTAGAATAATCGTGCATAAAGACGAGCATCCCCTCCGCCGCATAGTGCCCGATCTTTCCGTTAATGGCGCGGTAAAGCCGGCCTGGCCCAATAAAAGCTTGTTTTGAGAGTCCATAAAAAGCAGTTTTATAGCAGTCATCAAATTTGTCTGCGACCGTTAAGACCGTTAGCAAGAAATATGTCCCAAGAAAACATAATCCTGCCATTCGCAACGCCCCCTGAGGTTTCTTAAGTAAAGTTAAAATTAAATCCGCGACCACAATACTGCTAAAAACAGCAATTGAGTTAGCAATATCTAACCGGGCGAAAATGATGATAACGCAACTAAAGATCATTAAATAAGCCACAAGAAAGGGGGCCGACTTCTTTTGAATGTACTTCAATACAAAAATCAAAAAAGCCAAGAAAAAAATTAAAGACAAAAAAACAATTCCCAAAACCTTAAAATGTCCCAATATTATCTTCTTTAAAGCAACCTTATCTGCTCCACGAACAAAATCAGTCACCAATTCCTTTAGTTTGCTGTCTTGTTTAAGCCTCTCATAAACAAATTGATGATAACCTTGAGAGAATCCCATGGATCGGACAAATAATTCGTTCGTATTAAATGCCATTTCGCCAATAGAGCGCCCCGGAGACCCTCCCTTCTCAAACCGATAAGACATCGGGAAAGTGGATTTTGTCATGATATAGGCTGAACCAAGATATATCGGAATGACCGTGGAAAATATCCCTATGGCTATAACCATCCTTTTGAAAGACAGTTTCTTATTAAGAAAGCCGAATACGGCAAAAACAATTAAAGCCGGCAAAAACAGGAACCCGCTTTCAAAATTAAATATCGTAAGAACGAGAAACAGCCATGAAAAGAATAGATGCCCTCTTTTTCCCGAGTTCAAATATTTTATAAAATAATATAAGCTGAGGGCCCCGGTAAAGGTGTTTGTAAGATGACAGTGCAGGCAATTCCAATTAAGGGCCTTGAACGCAATATGATAATTCAACAGAAATAATACGCCTGCGAGCAATCCTAGGACTTTATCATGATAGTACTCTTCAGCAATACGATAAATAACGAAAGCGGTCAAGATAAACACAAAAATAACCATAAGGTGCAAGACCTTGGGATTCATGCTGATTGAAGTAAATAGGTATGAAATCACCCAATAAACGGGGACGTTATGGTCCAATTTTATCCCCCCAAAAGGTTGTAAAATCGCTTGTATAGGCGAGGTCAATTTGGCATAGGCAGCCCAAACATCAATATATTGAAAATCATCGCTCCAGCTTTCCGTATCAAAGGTGAAAATAATAAGCGGAATAGTAACGATAAAAAAGCATAAGAAAACTGTAAGCTTATTTTTTAAAATCACCGGCAGCATTTTTGACATTCCTCCTGCAGCCTAAGATTAAGTTCCCCGGTTTTATGTCCGGTGCTTTCTACCTTATCACTGCCCCACATTGAAGAATACTTTCTGATCGCTTCATCAAGGGCCATTTGGCTTCCCTGGCCATTATTAAAACTTTCTAATAGCTGGTTTATGAAAGCCCCAATCCTCTCCGAAGCCCTTCCATCGCGGAAAGGGTCAATTTCATTAAGCACGGCAGAATAATCTCCCAGTTTAACAGTATTACATCCATTGTTTCTAAATTCATCTATCTTTTTCATTATATTGTCCGGGTCATTAAAAACAAAAATGTTAAACCCGGCGCGGTAAAAATGATGCCCTGAAATATTCTGCGGGTCATAAGTTATGGCTGGTTTTCCCGATAATGCTGCCTCAAGGGCAGGTGTATTATAAACTCCGAATCCTATCGTCAGATCCGCAGCCTGAGCTGCGTCATTTGGGAAGACGCTCCCTTCCAGAAATAGACACCTCCCTGTGCTTTCAGCTTTTTTGGCTAATTCAGATAACCCTGGCCATCTTTTCCAAAACTCTTTTTTCTTTTTAGGTTTAGTAATCAATCCAAATGAATTATCGTTATTTACTTTTTCTAAAAGCAGTGCGTAAAGCCTCTCCACTTCTCTATCCGTGCGGCGCCATTCTTTAGGATGCGTTTCATCAAAAAGAGAAACAATAAACCGTGCGCCATATGAAAGAAGTTTTTTGCGGTAATCTTCCCCCTTTTCTGTAGATGCTGAAAAATTCATATCATAGGGATAACCACTGCAAACAAAGTTTTCTACCCGGTACAAATCCCTCTTGAAAATATTCTTATAATACGGCCCCCAGATAAAATATACGTCATGAGGTTTTCCGTCAAGAATCTCAGAAACATAACAATTAGACCAGTGGTGGCACAAATCCACTCCACCGGATAATTCAATGGCCATGTTAGAAGCAATCATATCTATTCCTGTTTCGTAAAGCCCAAAGTGGATTTTGATATTATAATCTTTAAAGAAAGCTTCATAGAAGGTTACCCTATTTATCAAATCTGCAAGCGCCTGCCATTGCCATAATTTAATTAGCGCACGTTTCGATAAAGAGCGGAACAATAACTTTACTAGAGTAAAAAATGCGCGCATTGACTTTTTGATATATGTAGGAGTGGGAAGCCTGTCTATCTGAAACCCGAATCTCCAAGGCAATAGATTAACCCAATATATACCACAAGAATCAATATATTTTAAGACATCCTCTTTCGGCTTCCAACAACCATATTTAAAATAAACAATTATTCTTTTCGGGTCAATCTGAGAGTTTTTAAACCAAAAATAATCGGCTCTCTTGGATAAATCAGCTCCCTGGGCATGTAGAACTGCTATCTTTGGTTTCCTCCCATATTCAGAGGTCGCTTTATTGCCAATCATTACCAAAAAAGAATTAAAAACTATTTCTAAGATTATTTTTATTGGCACAAAAAACGGTTTTATCGTTCTCCTCATGCTGGGATACGCAAAAATCCTTTCTAAAGGAACCTTGGATAGCGACTTGACATAAACTACCCATGGACTTTTCTTTACGACTATAATATGTTTTTTTCTATCCGAATCCTTCCTGTTTTTTCCGAGCCACTTGATGAATGTGATAATTTTAACTATATCCTCGATTTCTCGGGCAATTTCCTGCCTAAAAAAGAATACTATCTTCGAGGTGTTATATTGATTGCCAATAAAATCCAATAGATAATTTTCAACGCCAGAATTCTTTGCTATATCAATTGCTAATAGCGATTTCTCCGAATAGCTCTTATGAAATACGGCACTTTCTTCGTTACAAGTCGAAACAATATCACTTATTGGAATGAAATCAAAAAACCTGCCAAGTTTAAATAAACGGATCGGCAAACTAATCGCGTTTGAGGAACGCAGGAATATTACTTTTCTAAATCTAAATTTATGCCTAAGAGACAACAACCTTAAAAATGACATAAAATTCAGAGCTTCAAACCAACATATATATTCGTATTCCAGCGGATTTAGCATTTAAATATATTTTGTCCTCTAGTTTTTTCGTATTCTTCAATTCTCTTAAGGTCATGATTAACCATCAGGTCCCTTAAGCCTAAAAGTTCTACTGCATTAAAATTCCTGGAAATAACCGCAGAAATACGCGTGGCCTCGCCCAAAGAAAGAAGGAAATCTTCCAGTTTGTGGTTATGTTGGGCAAGTATTTTATCTTTATATTCATGAAACCATTCGGACCCCGGATAAGGAGTAGCAAAAAACGGAGAAGATTTTATTCCCAATCTCTGCCAAGCCAAAACATTAGCTTTAATGCTGGAAAAATCCTCATCCGGAAAACCGATTATCTGATTGGGTATAGGCCTGATCCCTGCTTCTATGCTCCACTTTATCGCCTGTTCATTCGCTTTTGCGTTCGCTCCTTTTCCTATAGAACGCAATATCCTGTCATCAAAAGACTCCAAGCCGTAATCCAGGTAAACACAACCCCGCATTCTCATTTTTTTTAATAAACCCGGGCTAACCAGCGTAGCATGAGCAGTAGCCCCCCAATGAATACCCTTGCAATTGTTATTAGTATGCCTTACATTTTTTTTGACGCAATCAGGCCCGAAACCTTGTTTATCCCATAACTCAAAAAACTTATCCGTCCACTTTCCTCCCGTAAGCTTATCCAGAAAGACAAAATTCTCGTCAAAAAATGAAATAAAATCAATGCCGTATTTCTTCCTGGCAAATTTTATATGCTCTATAAGATATTCCGGAGAGAAATTTCTAATTACCGGCTTCTTTTTGAAATTCACCCCCACATGATTATCATTTATTTCTATCTCTCCTCCCATGCCCAGATGAAAACAAAATTTGCATTTAAAAGGGCATCCGAAACTTGCAAGCATAGGTATCCTTCTTTTTGCCTGCATAGCCTCTTCGCTCATAAGGATTGAGCTGTTTTTAAAATAAATTTCTAAAGGAAAAAGTTCATACGCGGGAAAGGGAAGGAAATCTAAATTTTCCAAAAGCGGCCTTTCCTGGTTTATGCGGACTTGCCTATTTTTATCCCTCCAGATAATCCCCGGCACATCGCTGAAATCATTTTCTCCTCCGGCAATACTCTCTAATACCTCAGGAAAGCTAACCACTCCCTCACCTATTATCCCGATATCGATTTCGGAAAGTAAATCCATTATATCAGAAGGTATGGCGGATATAAATCCGCCCCCGGCAATAATCTTACTTAAAGGGGAAAACTCTGAAGCAAATTGTATGCACTTTTTTATGTAACCGTAGGTAGTAACCAACCCTCCTATAGCTATCACATCCCAGCTATCAGCCTTAAAAACATTCATTAACTGCTCGTCATTTGGCCTCCAGGCATTCGCATCAAAAACCTGAATATGGAAATTCTTTTTCTTTACCACGGCAGCCAAAAGCCCGATACCGCAAGGAAAATGACGCGGCTTATCTTCTTCTTTGATAACGGGATTAATTAATAGAATTTTTATTTTTTTCATAATTATTAATCTTTAAACTTCTTTAAAAAATCCATTAATTTGATAAACCTTATCCCATTGCCAAAAAGGATACCGCCCTCAGTACAATTATATGTAACATCAGGCGCTTTCTTTGCTAAACTTAAAAAATTCTGCCTGTACCAAAAGTAAGCCGGATCAGTGTACCAAGCCTTCTTTAAATAAGGGTTATAAATCTTTATATAACCGTTTTCTACTTTATCGCCGAACAACTCCCGCAATTCATTATAATATTGCGTCTTGTAAAGCGGCGTATCAGGATGATAACTTAAATCCATTCCGATTAATGCTATGTTTTTTATACCTAATACACTCTGCGCAAATACCCAAGCAGAGGCACCTACATTTCCTCCCGTACTCATACAAGGGACTTTGTTCAAATTGTATAGCCGTCTTGTGAGGCTATCCTCTCTCTTATAATCATCATATATAGGATTCCACCAATATAGCCGCATTCCTGCATCCAGGCATCTTTTAGTTATTTTTGGGGTAACGCTGGTTGAGATTACCATTTTGATTTTTCTGCCGTATTTATCCACTAATTTCAAAATTTCCCTATTGTGCTCCAGCTCATTTTTATTCAAGGCAGGATCTAAATCCTGTCTCCTGAAATAGTCATCTTCAGGATGATCATTCAATTCAGGATCGCCGAATGTCCTGATTACACGTACCGGATGCGGATCTACCGTAAGGACAAAATCAGGTATAACTCCGTTTCTAAGGCAATAATACATTGCCCCATCAGCACTTATAATTGCGCCTTTATAGCCGCTTTTCAGGATAAGCTTGGCCTGATCTTTAATATGTAAACTTGGTCCTGCTGAAATAACGAGAGCAGATTTAAAGCCTTTACATTGACGCCTTAAATCTAAAATTGTATTCTCTATGTAAGGGAGGTTTTCCTGGGCATGCCGCAACCCTATACCGCTACATTTACTAAAAGTTGCTTTGGAAATAGCCTTCAATTGTTTATGGTTTAGCTGTTTCAACTTTATCCCCTTCCCACAACATTTGAGATTTGGTTACAAAAGCAATGCTGCCTCCTAATTTTTCCAACGCCTTTTGTTCAAATTCTTCAACAGAAGCCGCTTTCTTTTTTTTCATTCTTAAAAGATTGCTCTTCTTCAGGTGATAGGTGCCCTTAAGCATGGATTTCATTTCTCTCCTCCATTTCTACTTGATATTAAGGCTCTTTGCTATAGCTTCTGCCAGTTGAAAATCTATGGGGTTATCGATATCAACGGAAAGCTCGCGGGGCATAACCCATAATTTCAAATTCCTTCCGAATAGTGTATTCTGTTCAAATAATACTTCTCTGCGTGTAGCGTAGGCACCGCCGTTAGGGGCATATAGCTTGGGCAATGTCTGGGATACGCCGATATCGCCGCTTAAAACTTTACCTAAAAAGTTTTTTGCATATCCGTCTCTGTCAAGTAAAAACATCCATTCCGGACGCTCATGCACTTCGCAGGCAGTAATGGCAGAATCCGCGCCTGACTTTATGATTAGATTAACACAACCGTCAATGTCTTCAGGCCGGCAGAAAGGAGTAGTGGGCTGAAGGGTTACGGCTATATCAACAGTGATACCGTCCTTTTCTTCCAAAAATTTCACTGCATGCTGCGTTACTAATTCTGACGGAACATCCTCTGATATATCCTTTGGCCTGATAAAGGGCACTTCTGCCCCATATTCTTTTGAAATCCTTATAATCTCAGGATGATCAGAAGAGACTATCACCCTGCTTAAAGTCTTGGCGCCGAGGGCAGCCTGAATAATATGGGCTACCAATGGCTTGCCTGCCAAAGGCTTGATATTCTTTAGCGGAATCCTTTTTGAGCCTCCCCGCGCATGAATAACACCTATTGCTACCATCATATCTCCTTTAAAATTTTAAATCACCATTTATAGATTACTCTTTCGTGCTTTTCTTTATATTGCTTCAGCTTTATAATATTAGAGAATACTTTTTTGAAGGCTTTAACCACATCTTTCATATCTCTTAAGGTATTAGGCCTATTGATATGGTAAAACCAGATAAATTTATTATAAATAAGATCACTTGCGAGAGGATAGTCTTTTCTCCTGTATCGGATTTTCTTATTATAGAAATGGCAGCTAAACGGACAGCCTTTTTTCCCATAAGCAATTTTTCTCAAAAAAAGTGGATTTTCTGGCATAAGCTTCAAATATCCGGTGCCAACAGGAATCCCTTCTTGCCGCAGCGCCTTGACAATAACACTTCTTTGCACTCTAGTATCTTTCTGGTCATAAATCATGGGTAAAATATGACAAATAGTACCAAGCCTAACGACCGAGGCGGGGATTTTGATACCTTTGAGTCTATTTAATTCCCCACATAAATAACGCGCATTATTATTTCTTATGCGGTTGTTTTCCGGCAACTTCTTTAATTGCTCAATTCCCATCGCTGCCGTTAGCTCAGTCATGCGAAAATTGAATCCCACAATATTTACTAATTCTTCCTGCCCGGCATCCTGCTGAGGGATAGATTCGCCATGATTACGTATTAGGCGGCACTTTTTCGCTAATTGGGGATCATTTGTGACGATCATCCCGCCTTCTCCGGTAGTAATATTCTTTGTCTCCTGAAAACTAAATACTCCAATGTCTCCGATAGTACCGACATATTTATTTTTATACCTTACTCCCGGTGCCTGCGCGCAATCCTCAATTACTCTTAAATTATTCTTTCTGGCAATGCGCATTATCGAATCCATATCCGCAGCATTGCCTAATAAATGGACAGCCAAAATAGCTTTTGTTTTTTTGGAAATCTTTTTTTCTATTTCTTTGGGGTCGAGGCAAAAATTATCTTTGTTTATGTCTGCAAAAACAGGAATGGCATTAAAGCCAAGTATGCTTATGGCAGTGGCATTAAAAGATAAACAGGTAGTAATAACCTCATCTCCCGGGCCAAGGCCGCAGGCGCCTAAAGCAGCAATCAGACCTGAAGTCGCGGAATTAACAGAGATAGCATATTTAACCTTAAAATGAGCCGCGAAATCAGCTTCAAATCTTCTCACCTCTTTACCGCCGAGGAACATAAAATATTGAGGATTGTATGCTAGCGCATCCCTGCTTTTCATAGTAAGTTGCTTCTCTATATCTCCGGACGGACTCCCCATAAATCTGGAAAACTCTTTTCTTTTTAACACCCCCAAGATTCTTTTTCTCTCCCCGGAATCAAGGATTACAGGACCGCTAAAAGGTTTTTTCCTCACGGGTT
>Ga0315282_10002839_pt1 | contig 31423 bp, 34 predicted proteins | sample YL17G07_20_MG_FD_203693 | JGI IMG/M metagenome (GOLD analysis project Ga0315282, IMG submission 203693) | Sediment microbial communities from Yellowstone Lake, YNP, Wyoming, USA - YL17G07_20 | ecosystem: Environmental > Aquatic > Freshwater > Lake > Sediment | place: USA: Wyoming | collected... | reverse complement strand
GCCCTCGTCCTCCACCGTGAGAACAAAGCTGCCAGAGGAGGACATTTCCCGGGCTATCGATGCTCCGGCCTCCTGGGGGACCCTTTCGGACCCCTGGTCGCCGTCGATATACGCTTTGAGGGCGGAGTTTACTAGGTCACTGACGCGCTTACCGTCCTTCTTCGCCATCGAGAAGACTTCGTTGTACAGCCCCGTGTCGAGGCCCCTGATTGCGACCGTTTTGCGCGTCATGTTATACTGTGCGACCTGAAAACTTGTTTACATGTTTACTTGTTAACAAGTAATCTTATAAGCTTATCGGACCTGTTTCTCAACGCCGACGACAGGCAGGTTCTGTGGACTATAGCATGGCGCGAGTTATGCCCCTAAGAGACGCGTTAAACAACGATAAAAGTCGATCGGTTAGGCGAGCGAAGCCCGAGGAAACGAACTTCCTAAAATACACCCAGATATTCCGACAGCTTCTCCTTATGAACGAGAAAAACGACCTGGCTACTACCCTGAAGAACATCCAGGAGCTCCTCAACTTCAGCGAGAGCATATTCAGCTCTCCCGCAGTAGCGGAGACCTTCCTCTACTTCTGCCTCCATGGGGCAGGGACCGCCTGGGTTCTCCAGACGGAGCTCAACCAGCCCGAGGCGACGGTCTACAGAACGATAAAGAGGCTGAGGGCAGTAGGCCTTATCACACCCGCCCTCAAGGTCTCGAAGGTTCAGTCCTCGAAGGGCGGGCCTAGGCCGACTGTTTGGGCTTTGGAGAGCGCGAGCAGCGACGAGATCGCCGCCGCCTTAAGGCACCACTACAGGACGCTGAGCCCCAAGTATAGGGTCGCTGAGGAGGTCGCGCAGACGATCCTCGACGACTACACGAAGAAGGGGCGGGAGGAGATTACGTACCGGGATCTCCTCGATCAGATCCGGGAGATGCGGATACCCTTCAAAGCGCCGGACATCGCCGACCTCGCGGCTCAGTACCTCGTCGAGAAGGGCGTCAAGGTCTGGCGCTAGACCAACCCGAAGGTCAGCACGCCCTCTACCTTAGTCTCAGATACCTCGCCTTTGTTCCTCAGGTAGATTAGGTGGGCGTATGTCTCGGTCGCTGCCATCCTCTTCGTCCAGAAGTCCATGATTACCCAGGGGCGGCTATCCCAGTGGATGGCCCCGGCGACATCGAAGACGGTGTTCCTTCCTGCCTTGAGCGCCTGTTTAACCTCTTCGAGGCGCGCCCTGTGGTGGGCTTTCAGCTGGTCAACCCTCCCAGCGAGGTCTGTAAAGTTCCTCTCGTGCCCCGGCAGCACGATGTCGACAGGGAGGTCCCTAACCTTCTCGAGGGAAGCGATATAGTCGCCGAGGGGGTCACGTTCTTCCCAAGTGTGCAGGCTAACATGGCTCGTGATCTTGGGGAGGACGTGATCGCCGCTGAAGAAGGTCCTCCGGTCGGCGTCGTATAGGCAAATGTGCTCGACGGCGTGGCCGGGGGTCCAGATCACTCTTAACTTCCTTTGGCCGAGCTCCAGCTGCTGCCCGTCCTCAAGAGGCTTGTCGATCCTGAGCGGCTCGGCGTCCTCCCTGCTGAAGGCGCGCTCGAACCTGCCAAGGAACTGCTGGAAGGCGCCGCCGCCCATAAACTGTAGCTCCTGGCTCGTGGCCCGGTATAGCTCCCTGTAGACCCGAGTCTGCTCTTGCTGTCGTTCTATGGCGACCCTATGGGCGAGGATGTCTACAGTGGATCGCTCCCTTAGGTAGTTGACCAGCCCGACATGGTCATTGTGTAGGTGAGTTAGGACGACGCGCTCGATACCTGTGGCCTTGATACCGACCTCGCCGAGCTGCCTGTCGAGGGAGGCATAGGCGTCCCAGGAGGGTATCCCTGTGTCTATGAGCGTCCTGGAGTCGCTGAGGAGGTAGGAGAACGTGTACCCCAGCGGATTCGCCCTCATGGGTACCTTAAGCTGGTAGAGTCCCTCGCTGATCTGGATGGGAGCCACCCGGGATGGTGTGGCTTCGCCCCCTCTTAAATGTATGATGGGGCAGTAGTCAGGAGTTTGGGACGAGAGAGAGGCCCTTGATGACCTTGACGCCGTTCCTCAGGGTGACCTCGGATACCCCACTTGTCTTCGCAAACTCCTTCTGGGTTATCCCAATGTAGTTCTCCCGGGCGGAGAGATAGAGGGCGGCAGCCGCCATGCCGTTAGGCCTCTTCCCCTGGAGGAGGCCGCTCTTTTTCGCGTTCATTAGTATCTCGACTGCCCTCAACTCGATCTGTCGGTCTAGGCGGAGCTTCGTGGCGAACTTTGAGGTGTACTTCATCGGCTCGTCTATGGGCATCTTCATGGAGAGTTCCCTGACAAGCTCCCTGTAGAACTTACCGACGGTGAGGGGGTCCATGTTGACGTTCCTCGCGATCTCGTTTAGTGGCCTGGGTAGGCCCATTTCCCTGCAGACCGCGTAGACGGAGGCGGCGATGAAGCCCTCGATACTCTTCCCCATGATAAGGTTCTTGCTGAGGGCCTTCTTGTAGATGCATAGGCTGTCGTCGTAGAACTTTCCGGTAAGGTTCATCTTCTCGATGAGTAGCTTTAGGACGCTCTTGGCGACGCGGAGGTTGCGTGACTCTGAGGTGGCGAGGCTGGCCATCGTGTTCTGCTTCTGAAGCCGCCACATCTTCTGCTTCGCCTCGAAGCTGAGCTGCTTGCCGGTGCCGTCCTTGAAGATGTTGAACTTCGTGTGTACTGATTCCTTGTAGGCGCCGATCATCGGGGGGCCAGCCCTCTCGCGGCTCTGTATCTCCTCCACAGTGTAGGCGTTCCACTCTTTCTTCATGTCGAGCTGGTCGTTGACTATGACTAGACCGCAGGCCTCGCAGACGTATTCGCCATTGGCGGGGTCATAGACGATGTCGGTGCCGCCGCACGTTGGGCATACTCCATCATTCGTCTGGTTCTCCTCTGGCTCTTTTAGAGCGTTAATAACCATATCATTCACCTGAGGTAGAGGAGGGTCTTGGTCTCCCTGAGCCGGAGGATCATTTCCTTGATGTCCGTGTAAGCGTCCATCATGATCTCGTCCACCTCGTCGGTTGGAACGCCTAGGTCGATGAGGTCGTTGGCTACATCGTCGACGGCGTCAGCGAGGCGCTGCTTTGCGTAACTAGTCGCTCGGAGCGCTTGCTGGACGGTCTTCGCAGCTCTTCGTGCGCGCCTGGGGGTGGTGTCGGTGAGGAAGGTGGTGTCCCCGTTAGCCTCGATGACCAGGATCTGCTTGCCCTTGGCCATGGCGATGGGGTAGAGAGGCAGGGAGTCCTTGGTGGCCCTCATTCTGGTTTTGGTGGTCGGTTTTGATTATAAGAGAAGTAGGTATACAGGTTTGTGGATTAAGTTTAATTTATTTGATTGTGATTCCTGATCACATTTTGTATCTATTGTATTATTATGTGTTCAATTGTAATCCGTTTTCCTGGAAGGGCAGGTCACCGGCGCCCACTCATGGGCTGGCCACAACTTGGTCCCATGTGAAGGTTTCCGTCGTGGCATCGTAGCGACCGAATATCGCGGGCGCGCCTCCGGTGGCATGGCCCCAGATGTCGTAGTCTATGCCGATACGATCCCCTGTCTCGTCGAGGATGACTGGTCCGGTGGCACCCGTGTAGGCCGAGGCGACCATAGGGATCGTCTCGCGGAGGGTCGCCACATCCGTAGTGTTCGCTCTAAGCTGCGCGAGGGCGGCGAGCATGACGCAGTCGTAGATGTTCGCGTTCGTAAAGTCGACGACGTTCTCCTCGCCGACGCCCGCGGTCATCCCCGATGAGAGAAAACGCTCGTTCAGTCTCCTCCCTAACTCGGACTCTGGGTTCCTAAGCTTGGGGCTTAGGAGGATTACCCTCTCGGCTGCCTCGGAGGCGGTTGCTAGCTCCATCGGTGTGTTTGCTGTACCGTCCAATCCAAACCATGGTACATCGAGGAGGGACGGGCAGCTTGAGGTAGCGTTGAGAATGTAGGAGGCCTCATCGAAGGCAAGTAGGAGTACCCCTACCTCACCAGGGTGATCAGCCATCGCCTGTTTCACAGCCGCCTCCGCTGAGGCTATGCGGGACTCGAACCACATCATCCGCCCCCTGTCCGGACCTGAGTCAGAGTTCATGGTATTGGGGAAAATGTCAGGTGGGTACGCGAACCATCCCTCTATCTCGCCACCGAGGCCAGTGAAGAGGGGTTCAATGTATGTCTCGAAGCTCAGGTCCGCCCACGAGTCGTTACGGGCTATCACCACTAGGGACTTGATGCCTCTCTCTTTTAGAAGCTGGACGGCAACCTTCGACGCCTCCCCCTCATCCTCACAGAGACGGAAAACGTTGTCAACTGTGTGGTACGAGGGAGATGTGGACGAAGGTGAGAAGATGATCATCGGGGTCTCCTCCGAATTGGCGTATGTGTAGGCCGAACTGCAAAAGAAGGAGGACCAGCCAAAGCCTACAACAACTCTAATGCCTGCCTGGTAGCACTTGATCGTGAATTGCTTCGCGTTCGCCGGCTGTCCCTCCGCGTCCCCAAGGGTGACCTCGAGCCTCGCGTCCACCCCAGTCCTGTTGCAGAAGTCGTTGAAGTCCCTACGCGCCTCGTCGGCGAGGAATTTATAGATGGGGTAGTTGCTCTGTGTGGAGCTGAAGACGCCAACCCTGATCACCCTGGTCGCCAGTGGCGCCGGGGTGGGTGTGGTGACCTCGGTGGAGGTTCTCTCTCCACTCCATGAGTAGTAATAAGCTAGACTAGCAGCTGACACAACCGTGAGAGCCACGAATGCCAGGAGCCAAGCCCTCTGTACTGGCATAGCTTGCACTCCGCGGGTCAGGTTTTAGCCCTTTTTGAAAAAATTTCTTTACAAGCCGCCCTTTAGGCTCTGGTAGAGTGTGAAAACACCGTAGTGGAGGTCCCTTAGTAGTTGCCTATTCTCCCAACTAAGCTCTATGTACTCAGAGTCAGAGGCGCTTAGCACCTTTTGGGCCTCACCGAGGAAGCGGTCGATGCTTTGCACGAGTGGTGCGGAGACGGCACTCGGGTCCTCGGTTAGAAGGGCCTCGATGTCTTGCCTGAGGAGGGCCGAATGTACCACGATGTCTGCCCAGGCTGACCGGGGGAGGTATGTGTACTCGAATGCGCTGTTGATGAGCGCTACCGTCTCGTTGACATGGGTGCGGAGGGTCGCCACTCTCTGCGCGTGACTTTGTAAGGCACTCTGATTCGCGCTCGTTAGCGAATATGCGAGGTACATGCCGGATGTGAGCAGAGCAAGCATGACGACAATTACCGCCACTCTAGGTCTCGTGAAGAAGGGGCGGGGAGCCTCCACTTGTCCCCTGAGCATGGCGAGTCCTTCGACGCCGAGGGGAGTGAGGGTGTACCCTTCCTCGCTCTTCTTTAGGAGCGTACCCATCGCTCTCAGGTGGTAGGCGAGGTAGCCCGACTCAACTCCGCTCCAGTTCAGCAGCTCAGTGTATGTGATCTGTCCCTGGGAGATCTTCTCCAGTAGCCTCTTGCGGAAGTCGTGGTTTAGGGCTTTGAAGATCCTCTTGCTTCCGTGGCTCCCACTCATCCGCCTTCCTTGGGGTTAATATGGGGTCCGCTAGGGAAAAGCGTGGCGGCTAATCGTTGGCGGCATTCGACTCGCTGATCTGCATTGAAGCGCACGGGTAGACTGCAACCTTGGCGCTTGACCCATGCTTCTCCTCGAGGAGCTTGAGGGCGGCATCCCAAGTTTTGACCCACCTGGAGCCCTCCCCGTAGTAGGGCTCGTCCACTTTGAGGAGGTAGGGGCTGATGCAGATGATCCGATCCATCTTCCATGGCCTCTTCACGTAGACATCTGGCTTCCACCCCTCACCGCCGTAGTCGGTCCCGAATCGGCCGTTGTAGAAGTGGAATCGGCATCCCTCTGGGGTGAAGAGGAGGTAGACCATGTCCCCTCCCTTGCGAACTGACTCAAGGACGATGTGGTAGGACTTGTACCCCTCGTTCGCCATCGGGTACGTGTTCCCTATGCTTATGTCTGCGTCTGGTAGAACCTTCGTGGCGTAGTGGAGTCGCGCCTTCTTCACTCCCTCTCGGTGTGCTTCGATCATGTCGCCCGAAACCAGGTCGCAAACGTCTGAGTCCGAGTTGAGGAGGCTGTGGACAACGAAGTTCAGTCCCGCCTTCCGGGCGGCTTCCTCTGAGTCAAGGCGCCGCTCGTTGCTGCGGACCTTCCCTGGGTCCGTCCCCTTCTTTATGGCGTGGTTGGGGGTGATGGAATCGACGGAGGAGACGCCAGGGAGGATCATTTTGCTCCCGCCCCCGAATCCGTACCCGAAGTGGGGCATAATGCTGCTGACTGCCACCTTCAGGTCGCAGCTCATCACCTCCCGGTTGACCCTGATGGGGGTGCCCCGGCTCGTCTTCCCGAGGTCAACCAGACAGTCGTAGGGGTTGTGGTTGAAGACAAGGTACCTTTCGCAGACCTCTTCGCCGAGTTTTTTCTGGAAGTCGAAGAGCATCCTACCCGTGTGGGCGCCGGATGCCATCATGAAGACTATCTGGGAGTCGGCTAGACCGCCGTGGTGCAACTCTTCAAGTACAGCGGGGAGCATCTGGGTGATCTTTGTTGGGCGGGTCATGTCGTCGAAAAGAATCACGCACTTACGCTTACCATTCGCGAGTTCGCTAAGGCGAGGCGTCCCGTAAGGGTGGTTGAGCTTTTCCTCGATCTCTTTCCTCTTGAGGGCTGGAGCCGAATGACCCCTCATCCGTTGCTCATGGATTTCCCAGCCTTCTGGGAATGTTATGGACTCTGGCTGCCAACCGTACCACTCCCAAGCCGGGACCTTGACGGTCTTCATCTCTTAGAGGGATGGACGGCAGGGTTAAAGAGTTACCCGGCTATTTCGCCTTGGTCTTCTCCATTAGCTCCTCGACCTCAGTGTACCCCTTCTCATAGAGGCCTGCCTCCTCTGGAGCAAGTGTGTGGAGGAGCCTAAGGAACTCCCCCACGTGGACTACCTCCTCCTTGGCGATGTCCCTCATCACGGCCTGGGTTAACTTATCAGTTGTCGAGTCGGCGAGTTGGGTGTAGAGCTGGATCGCCTCGTACTCGGCGGAGATCGAGAACCTGACAGCGCGTACCAGTTCTTCTTTGGTGAGCTTCCTATCGGGGATATTCCCCGCGAACGGGTTACCGAAATCGGGCATGTGTATCAGGTGAATGTGCGCGTTTCCTCTTAAGAAATAAGTGAGGCGGCATGAAACAGTCCCTTGCATATTCATGCAACAAAACCCCCTTATACCCCCCTGTTTTGTGTTGATCAATGTCTCCCAATCTCTCCGACGGAATAGTGATCCTTGACTTCGGAGGCCAGTACTGCCACCTCATCGCCCGTCGGGTCAGGGAGATGGGGGTTTACTCCGAGATACTCCCAAGCGACGCGACTGCTGGGGAGGTCAGCGGCCTAGGTGCTGTTATGAGGATTAAGGGGATTATCCTCTCTGGGAGCCCCAGCAGTGTCAACGCAGACAACCCACTTCGCCTCGACGACGGAATACTCCACCTCGGCGTCCCAGTTCTAGGCCTCTGCTATGGCCACCAGCTCCTCGCCAGCCTACACGGAGGTGATGTCAGGAAGGGCGCAGTTCGAGAATACGGCTCTCGCACTGCCTACATCGACAGGGCCGAAGGGATCCTTGAGGGGATGGAGGTGGAAGAGCCAGTATGGATGAGCCATGGTGACACAGTCTACAGTCTCCCGAGTTGCTTCACCGTCCTCGCCCACACAGACTCCGCTCCTGTCGCCGCCTTCCGCCATGACGAGATGCCCATCTATGGCTTACAATGGCACCCCGAGGTCAGACATACAACCCACGGGGACGTGATGCTCCGCAACTTTGTCTTCAAGATATGTCACGCCACCCCCAACTGGCATCCCACGGACGCCATCGAAGATGGGGTTGAGGCGGTCAAGAAACAAGTCGGGAACGGGAAGGCCGTCATCGCCCTCAGCGGCGGGGTGGACAGCAGCGTCGCTGCCGCGATAGTGGGTAAGGCCCTCGGCGACAGGATCATGGCCGTCCACGTCGACCACGGCCTCATGCGCTTGGATGAATCCCGCCAGGTCCGGGAAGCGATGGAAAGGATCGGCGTCAACGTTAAGGTCATCGACGCGAAGAGGCGCTTCTTCGCGAGACTCGCGGGGGTGGTGGACCCCGAGAGAAAGAGGAAGATCATAGGGGAGGAATTCATAAGGGTCTTCGAGGAGGAGGCCCGTCGCTTTGGGGCCGAGTACCTCGTTCAGGGGACTATTTACCCTGACAGGATAGAGTCTGGTATCACCCGTCATGCTGACACGATTAAGACTCACCACAACGTGGGCGGGCTTCCCCTCAATATGGAGTTCAAAGGAGTCGTCGAGCCACTCAAGGACCTCTACAAGGACGAGGTCCGTGCTCTTGGGTCCCGACTCGGCCTTCCCAGGGAGCTTGTCTGGCGGCAGCCCTTCCCCGGCCCAGGACTCGCCGTTCGAATAGTTGGTGAGGTCACCGAGAACAAAGCCGAAGCTCTGCGAAGAGCGGATGCTATCGTCACCGAGGAGGTGGAGAAATCCGAAATAGTAGGAGACCTATGGCAGTACTTCGCTGTTCTCACCGACACCTACAGCACAGGCGTCAAAGGAGACGAGCGCGCTTATGGTTGGACCGTCGCAGTGAGGATGGTGGAGAGCGTCGACGCAATGACAGCCAACTTCGCCCGACCGCCATGGCCCCTCCTCGAGGTCATCAGTACCCGAATCACCAACAGTATACCCCAGGTCACCCGCGTAGTCTACGATATAACCAACAAGCCCCCAAGCACCATCGAGTGGGAGTAAGATGCCCTCGTTCAGTTATCCACCTGGCGGACCCCCAGCGGACCTTCTCGTTGAGGGGAGGGGCGCGACACTTGGGGAGGCGATAGCCAGCGCTGCATTGGGGATGTTCAACTCCATTACTCCTGTCGAGGGTGTCAGCCCCTCTGAGGAGTTCCTCGCCGATGCTGAGGGTAGCGACATCCAGAGCCTCCTCTTCAACCTCCTAGACGAGCTTCTCTACATCAACGATATGCAGGGCCTCGTCGCCCACGACTGCGCGGTGGAAGTGGACGAAGAGAAGCTCAAAGCGAGAGTGAAGTGCAGGGGGGAGAGATTCGAGCCAGGGCGCCACGAGCCGGGGATCGCTGTGAAGGCGATAACCTACCACATGATGAATATCAGCCGGGAGGGCGGTGGCTGGGTTGTGAGGGTCGTCTTCGATACCTAGCCGAGCGATCTTATGATCTTGAGGGCTTCCTCCATGTGGGCTTTCATATTGATGCGCGAGCTGAAGACGAGGCGTACGACCCCTTCCTTGTCAATGACGAAGGTGGTCCTCTCCGGCAGGAGCCGACCCGATATCCCGTAGAGTTTCCTTGCCTCACCTTTCTCGTCACTGAGCAGCGTGAAGGGCAGCTTGTATGCCTCCCTGAACTTGACGTGGGACTCAATACTGTCACCGCTTACACCTATGACCTCTGCTTCTGCGTCTGTAAAATCCTCGTAGGCGTCTCGGAAGTGGCACGCCTCTGCTGTGCACCCCGAGGTGAAGTCCTTCGGGTAGAAGTAGAGTACGAACTTTTTCCCTCTCATAGATGAGAGTGTGAAAGGTCTCCCGTCCTGGTCCGGCAGCGTGAAATCGGGTGCTACCTCTCCTACCTTTACTCCTGCCATAGCCCTGAATCGGGAGGCGGTGGAATTAAACCGGATGCACTCAGCCGAGGCTGGCCTTCAGGTCGGAATCTGGTGTTGTGATGGGCATGATGTTGTAGTTATCCGCGAGCACTTTAACGACGGCGGGAGTCAGGAACGCAGGGAGAGTAGGGCCGAGTCGTATGTTCTTGATGCCGAGGCTCAGCAGCGTCAGGAGGATCGCCAATGCCTTCTGCTCGTACCAGCTCAGGACGAGGCTCAGGGGTAGCTCGTTGACTCCCACGCTGAATGCCTTCGAGAGGGCTAGGGCGACTTGGACCGCGGAGTAGGCGTCGTTGCACTGCCCGATGTCTATGAGTCTCGGTATCCCCTCCACCACACCGAGGTCCCTGTCAAAAAACCTGAACTTTCCGCAGGCGAGGGTCAGCACAAGGCAGTCGTCCGGTACCTTCTCTACGAACTCAGTGTAGTAGCTGCGTGTGGCCTTGGACCCGTCGCACCCACCGACCAAGAAGATGTGGCGCACCTTCTTCGCCTTTATGAGGTCGATAAGCTGAGGTGCGGCCCCCATGAGAGCCTCATGGCCGAAGCCCACTGTCACGCTTCCGGCCTCCATGTCCTCCGCGAATCCTGGCATCTTCAGCGCTTTCTCGATCACTGGGGTGAAGTTCTTGTCTGTTATGTGCACAGCCCTGGGCCAGCCTACCATACCCGTGGTGAAAATGTTGTTCATGTATGATGGCGTTGGTCGCTGGATGCAGTTCGTCGTCATCAGAATGGCGCCTGGGAACTCCGGGAACTCCCTCGTTTGGTTCTGCCAAGCCGTCCCGTAGTGGCCGTAAAAGTGCGGGTACTTTTTCAGCTCGGGGTAGCCGTGGGTAGGCAGCATCTCACCGTGGGTGTAGATGGTTATGCCCTTCCCCTCGGTCTGCTTCAGGAGGAGCGCAAGGTCGTGGAGGTCGTGGCCGGAGACGAGGATGGCTTTTCCCTTCCTGTGTCCGAGGGGGACCTTCGTGGGTATTGGGTTACCATAAGCTCCAGTGTTCGCCTGGTCGAGGAGCTCCATGGCGCGGAGATTTGCCTTCCCAGCTTCCATGAGGAGAGGTAAAAGTCCGTCAACCCCGAGAGAGGTATCCGCTGAGGCGGCGAGGCCCCTCTCGACGAAGGCGTAGACTGCCTCGTCCTCTTTCCCGAGGATCGCTGCGTGGTCCGCATAAGCGCTGATCCCCTTGATCCCGTAGACGAGTGCCCATCGGAGGCCATGGGCGTCGCTCCCTACGTCCGGGTCGGCGTCTACGCCGTAGGCTCTTCCCTGGACTGCCATCTCCTTCGCGTCTCTACCAAGGGTAGGTAGATCATAGCCCCTCGGAAGGTTTGCCTTCACTACCGCATTAAGGCGGGCGGTGTGGCCCACCGCCTCACCCACGAGGGAGGCGATCCTATCCGGGTCGAAGTTCACGTTGGTCAGTGTGGCGAAGGCCGCCTCGCAGATGAAGCGGTCAATGTCCCTGAAGTGTGTGCCTCTCCTTCGCCCTTCGGTGGCGACTATGGAGAGCGCTTTGAGCTGGTGGACCAAGAGGTCCTGTAGAGCGGCGACTTGAGGGTCTTTGCCGCAAACTCCCAGCCTATTGCAACCTTTACCCTGCGCGGTCTGCTCGCACTGGAAGCAGAACATATCCTGAGTCTGACTCATGATTCCCATCTCTCATCCCTCGAATTTTTACTGTGACCTCGGGCAGGTCCCATGGAACCTGCAGTTTTGGGTCGCGTGTCTTTCGACGACCCTGAATATCCCTTCGACAATCTCCCTGTTGGCACTGTAGACTTTCTCCTTCCCCCTGCGTTCACTGGTGACGAGGGCACAGTATTCTAGGGCGTTGAGGTTGTGGCTGATCATACTCTGCTCCTGCTTGAGGGAGCGGGCAATGTCAGAGACGTTCATCTCATCGTCTAGCAGTTCCTCGAGTATGGCAAGCCTCGTTGGGTTGGCGAGGGTTGAGAAGAATCCGTAGCAGATTTCTGAGAGTCCCCTCTTCACAGTTGTCACCTGAAGGTATATTCATATGAAAAATACTTCATCCATATTTAATATTTATGGAGTTCATAGCAATTTATCACTTATAAGCAGGTGAACCTTTAAATACCACGGGCGGTTGGCTTAAACGTCAAAAGAGGATAATCGCAATGACACTAACAATTGACACGGCCGGCAAGGGGCTGGCCATGGTCCTTAAGGACTATCAGGAGGATGCTCTCCACTACATCTGGGAGAAGAAGGGCGAGGGAGTAAGCTCCCGAGACGTCTGGGTCCAGGTAAACAAGACTCTCAAGAACAGGAGCATCAGCAGGGCTTCCATCATAAACTTCCTCAACGCGATGGTGGACGAGGGAGTCCTCAACTACACCGAGATCACGGGGAAGGGCGGACACCGCCGCATTTACTCCACGAAGCTCAACGAGGCCCAGTTCAAACAGTATGTCGCTGAGACAGTCCTGAAGAACCTAATCAGAGACTTCCCCGCCGAGACTAGGGAAGCAATAAAGAGGGTCAAGGCATAGAGCCACACCCCGAATCCCGACCTTTAACCCATTTCTATTTAACAAATAAGTTCACCAGAGGAGACTCTGCCTCTCTAGAGTGTTCTACAGAGTAGTACAGACGTTCTGATCTGTGGGTATAATTAGCCCCAACCGCACCTATACTCCGGTAAAAAGGTATGAACAAAACACAGCAAGCAGTATCCCTGTTCGCCGTCTGTGCCTCTATCATCTTGGCTGGAGTGCTCGTGGCGTACAGGCCAGGCTTACCCGAGGTAAGCACGGCTGGCGACTGGAGGTTCCCATCAGGCGTCCCACCGTCACTCGGCTCAACGAGCTTCCAGAGCGTAGCCGCGGACGCGACCGCAGCCCACACCCTCTCGATATCTGGCACCGCCACTGCGACGGCTAAGGCCGACCAGGCGACCGTCTCCTTGGGCGTCTACACCGAGGATAAGAGCGCAGGTGTAGCCATCAACGAGAATGCACAACTCATGACGGCCGTGATCGCTGCCCTCAAGGGGGCAGGTCTCACTGACGGTGACATAAAGACAACCCAGTACACCGTCCAGCCCAACTACGATTGGAACGTCAAAATGGTCATCAACTATCAGGTCACAAACATGGTCCAGGTCAAGATAAAGGACCTGAGCAAGGTGGGGGCGATCATCGACGCGGCGACGGCTGCCGGCGCCAACAAGGTCGACAGCGTGAGCTTTGGCCTCAGCGACGCCGCGACGAGTGCGATGAAGCTGAGCGTCTACGGCGACGCTGTCGCCGACGCTAGGGCAAAGGCGGACGAGATTGTGAAGGCTCTTGGTGGTGTGATAAGCATCTCCGGGGTACAGTCCGTCTCTGAGAGTGGCTACTACTACCCTACTCCCTACGTGAGCTACGCGATGGACTCCGCCGGGTCCAAAGCTTCTACACCCATCGTGCAGGGCAACCTGAGCGTCACCGTCACGGTGAGCATCGTCTACATACTTTCCCCCTAGAACTTTTTTTTGCTACCGTGAGGGCTAAGCCCTCAGACCCTCTTTTTACTGATTAGCACGTACCCGCCCAGAAGGGCAAGTATCAAGCCAAGGCTTTAAGGCGACTGTGCGTCGGGTGAGTCTGAAGGTCATGTACAAGGTAGTCTTCACGGTAGTTGACGTTAAAGAGCCGAAGAGTGTGGACGGGACGCCGCCACACGTCAAGGGCCCCTGCAAGGTCTACATGGTCGGGGACAGGATCACGATAGCGAGTAACCCGGGAAGGCTGGTCCTAGAGGAGACGGACGGCGTCTGCCTCGCTGCCTTCAGCGCCATCCTCCCTCTCACATCCGCGATGGAGAGGGAAGTCACCGAGCCGTGGGACTACATGGACAAGATAAAGTTCTTCAGCTGCCCCGACTCGGAGCGCCCCGTCACCTTCCGTGTCGAACGCATCCCGGACAGGCAGGGCGCGATCCCAATCAGGAAGCAGAAGTAGTCATTGTTCTTTCTCCAACAGCGCCTTCTTCCGCTCCACTCCCCACGCGTAGCCGCCGAGGTCACCGCCCTTACGTACAACGCGGTGGCAAGGGATGAGAAGGGCAACGGGGTTGTGAGCGCACGCCTCACCGACGGCACGAGCACCGCCCAACTTCCCGAGTGACCGGGCAACCTGCTCGTAGGTCCGCGTCTCCCCCTTCGGTATCGCCCTCAGCTCCCTCCAGACCCTCAGCTGGAAGCCTGTCCCTGAGACGTCGAGAGGGATGTCGCCAAGGCGCGCCGCCCGCCCCTCGAGATAGTGGAGGATGTCGAGAGTCCAAGCGTCCGGCTCCCCCTCCTCGCGTTCAAGCGCCGCTGCCGGGTACTCGCCCAAGAGAGCTACCTCAAGCGTTGAATCCGTGTCAGCCAACCCTACGTAGCAGACGCCGTTGGCTGTTCTAGCGACCAAGAGCCTCCCTAGGGGGCTGTCCACTATCCTATAACTTATCTCTACACCCTCCCCCTTTCGACGGTACTCACCGGGTGTCATACCGAGCTTCGCCGTCGGATCGGCATAGAGCCAGCTCGTCGAGCCATAGCCGACGCCGTGGGCAGCGTCAGCTACCGTCTCCCCACTCCTCAACCTTGCCTTGAGGCTGTCGACTCTGCAAGCCTCCCTATACTGACGGGGCGTGACACCGATGACCCTCTTGAAGGTCCTCTGTAGGTGAGAGGAGCTCACACCAGTCTCGCGTTCGAGGTCGGCGAGGGCGATTGGCTTCTCGGAATTACCTCTGATATAGTCTCTGGTCTTCCTCACCCAGGCTACCTGGGGTGAGGTCTCGTCCCTCGGCTTGCAGCGGAGGCATGGGCGGAATCCGGCGGCCTCGGCAGCGGAGGGGTCTGGGTAGAATGAGACGTTCTCCCTCCTTGGGTGCCTGCTTGGGCAGGAGGGACGGCAATAAATCCCCGTTGTTCTGACGGCTACGACGAACCTTCCGTCTGCGGAGGCGTCTCTCGCCTCGACGGCTCTCCACATCTCGACCTCAGCCAAACTTGATCCATGGGTGGGGGTGCGCCCCAGTTTTAATCCTTTGAGTCTGTTTCCTGCGGTCAAAGCACACTTAGATTTCCCTGGTTGTGAAGGCGTTCATCAGCTTCCTCCCCACAGAGTGGTACGCATGAGCGCCAGGAGAGAAGACGATGGGTCTCGCCTTCCGCACGTCGATAGCCCCATTCCTGTCTAGGACTCTCTCATCAGCCTTAACGTCCATGACCTCCCCGATGAACTGTGTGTGAAGGCCGAGCTCGTGGACCTGCATGACCTTGCACTCGATGACTACTGGGAACTCTCCCACGTATGGAGCGTCTACCACCTCGCTCTTCATCGGCGTTAGCTTCGCTTTCGAAAACTTGTCAACGTCGCGTCCCGAGGCAATGCCGACCCAGTCCGCCTCCCTGACGTGTTCATCAGAGGGGATGCTGACCGTGTACGCTCCCCTCGCCAAAATGTTCCCGTGGCTGTATGTGGCCTTCCTTAGGCTCACATAGATACATGGGGGACGAGAGTTGCATATCCCACCCCACGCTGCGGTCATCAGGTTCGGTTTCCCATCCGAGTCGTAGGTGCCTACTACCCAGACGGGGGCGGGGACCGCGAAAGTACCGGGTCCCAAGGATTTCTTCATGGTGGGAAAGGATTGCAGCCGCGGGATAACAGGGTTGCTAAGGCCACTTATTTATTGGCAACTGCAGGTTAAATAGCAACCCTTCCCAATGACTTTGACGCAAACGCAGCAAGGGGCTGATGTGTACGGGGCTAGACATCAAGGGCGAGTTCCACGGACTAAGCGAGATAGCCTTCGCTTTCATCCTAATGGTCATGTCCTACCTAGCTGGGGTAAACCTGAGCGCGGGGCAATACTTCCCTACGATGCTCGCAATCAGTGAGCTCCTCGGAACCGTCTTCGTCCTTGAGAAGGAAGCGAGACGGTATGAGCATCGCTGACCCCTTAAATAGGCACGCTCGACACTGTTAAGGTCGGCATGAGCCAGACGAATGCCAGAAGGTACGCGGCCGGCGCCGCCCTTTCTTTTGGCGTCGTACTCATCGAGGTGTTGATCATCCGCTTCGCCCTCTCCGGCTTAGCCCCCGACCAGATAGCCGCCATCGACGCGGAGATCTTCGCAGCCTTTCTCGTAGCTCACGTCGCTGCAGGCGCAATAGGGGGTTATCTTGTGGCCCGGAGGGTCAAATCCAGCTACCTGAGGACTGGAATTATAGTGTCCCTCCTCGCTTACCTATTCGAGCTCGTTTACAACCAAGTCGTCCTCGGCGTTGTTACGAACATCTATCTCCTCCTTGCTCTGCTCGTAGGGGCGACATCAGGGGCTGCAATTTACCAGATCGCACACGGTTCGAATCCATAAACTACTTACAAACCATTATGTCCCATATGAGACATCAATGCTTAGATTCGATGCGCCTATGCCACAACCTATAATAACGGCTCTATGACCCATACGGGCATTCCAACGGGGATTCACATGGCAAAGAAGAAGATCGTGCTCGCCTACTCTGGCGGCCTGGACACATCGGTCATGCTCAAGTGGCTGCAGGAGCAGTACAAGAGCGACGTCGTCAGCCTCACACTAGACGTCGGACAGGGTGACGACCTCAAGAAGATCGAGGAGAAGGCATGGAAGCTCGGCGTCGTCAACGCCTACACTATGGACTGCAAAAAGGAGTTCGCGACGGAGTACGTATGGCCCGCGATAAAGGCTAACGCCCTCTACATGGACCTCTACCCAATAAGCAGCAGCATTAGTAGGCCCCTCATCGCAAAAAAAATGGTCGAGGTCGCCGAGATGGAGGATGCCTGGGCGGTCGCCCATGGCTGCACCGGGAAGGGAAACGACCAGATTAGGTTCGACATCACGATAAAGGCGCTCAGCCCTAAGACCAAGATCATCGCTCCGGTGAGGGAGTGGAAGTTCGACAGGCACGGTGAGATCATCTACGCTAAGGAGCACGGGATCCCCGTTCCAGTCACTGTGGACAGCCCTTACAGTGTCGATCAGAACCTATGGGGGAGGAGCATCGAGGGCGGTGTGCTTGAGTACCCCGACAAGATGGTTCCCAAGGAGATCTGGGAGTGGACGAAAGAGATCAAAGATACCCCTGATGAGCCCGAGTACGTAACCATTTGCTTCGAGCACGGAGTCCCCGTCAGCATCGACGCCGTCGAGATGGACCCGGTGAGCATCCTCCAGAAGCTGAATGAGGCTGGGGGAAAGCACGGGATTGGGCGTATTGAGCACATGGAGGACCGCACAGTTGGGCTAAAGAGCAGGGAGACATACGAGACCCCTGCCGCTGAGATCCTCCTCACCGCCCACAAGGACCTGGAGAAGATGGTCCTTACCCTTCATGAGATGTTGATGAAGAGGGAGATCGACCACCGCTGGGCCGTCCTCGCATACCAGGGTCTCTGGGTCGACCCGTTAAAGAAAGACCTGGATGCATTCATCAACAGCACTCAGGAGAACGTCACAGGCTGGGTCACAATGAAGCTTCACAAGGGGACTGCGAAACCCGTGAAGAGGAACAGCGACTTCAGTCTCTACGACTACAACCTGACGAGCTTCGACATCAACTCGAAGTACGACCAGGGGGACGCCGTCGGCTTCATCGCCCTCTGGGGGCTGCCGAGTGTCACGGCGTGGAACCTGAAGCACGCCCTCCAGGATAGTGAGACGCAGAAGCAGGAGCAGAAGGTCCTTACCCCCCAGAAGGGGAAGAAGGAAGAGGCTAACCTCTAGGTGGCCACGTGGCACCGCAAGTCATTGTACATTTTTGGCTGAACTCCCGCCTTGGAAATGACGGGGGGGGGCAACCCAACCTAGAGAAGCAGACGTATAATGAAGAGGATGTATACGAGGGGAGTCACCCTCTCGACCAGTAGGAGGAACCTGTCTCGGTTCGGTCTCTGGTAGAAGTAGACTCCCATTCCGACGAAGAATAGGACTGCGAGCCAAGTAAGGGTAGCATTACCGAGGAGACTGACGATGTAGGTGAGCATTGCCATGTGGATGGCTAACAGACCGTAGAAAAGGATGTTAGCCCTTGATAGGCCGATGCAGACCGCCGTCGTCTCGATTCCCGTCGCCGTGTCCTCTCTGATGTCATCGATTTGGTTACGCAACTCTATGATGAGGGATATGTTGTAGACACTGAGGAGGAGTGGGAGGGTGAAGGTGTTAAAGCCCCCAGTCACCGTGACGCCGAAGAGTACTATTAAAGAACCGAAAAAGAGACCGTGGGAGGCAACGTCTAGGATAGGCATCGACTTGAGCCTGAGCGGGGGAGCCGAGTACGATGCACTGAGGATGAGCATTGCGGCGTAGGTTGCGAAGGATGCAACTCCAAAGTGTAACCACGTCAGAGATAAGCCCAGGCTGGCGAGGAGACACGAGAAAAGTATGCCGCCGCCTGCACTGATCCTGCCGGATGCGATAGGATTCAGGGAGCGCTTCGCCCCCAGCCTGTCTCCCTTGTAGTCGAAGCAGTTGTTCACGGAGAAGGAGAAGCTGAGGTAGAGGGCGACCGACGCGAGGTAAATGGCGAAGTCGAAGTACCATGGGAGAGTCTGGGGGGCGGTCTCCATTCCTTGGAGGTAGCCAAGGATCGCCATGCCGACGTACCCTCCCCAATCCCTAATCCTGGTATTGTCGATGTACGGCCGGGCGCTATTCAGAAAGACTAGGTTGGGAATGTTCATAGGATGAGCCGTGAAGTTAAGCATCAGCTTACCAGCGAACTGATAGAATTTGCGGTGCCCCCCACTGTTTTTACTCCATGTTTAGGTTTAAAGGTGGGTGGACCGCGGAGGTTAGTATGGCATCCAAGGTGGATACGAGGGTCATTGCCCTCGTCTCCGTCTTCGCAGCCCTCTACGCCGCCGGAACCTTCCTCCCCGGTTTCCCCCTCATTGGCATCTCCGGCTCCAGCATAAGCCTCGTCCGTGCCCTCGAGGGGAGCTATGGGCTCGTCCTCGGCCCGATCTACGGGCCTGTCGCGGCCTTCCTTGGGGCTTTCATAGGGAAGACACTCATCGGGGACGCGGTGGGGCTCTGGCTTACTCCCCTGGCAGCCGTCTCCTCCTTCGTTGCAGCTTGCTTAGGTAGGAAGAGGGTCGCGGGCTTGCCAGGGTGGGCGATCGGCTCAGGCGTACTAGCCTCCCTCATCGTCTTCTGGTACGGGACCGGTATAGGGCTGACTATCCCCCTCTACGCCGCTCCCCACATCGCCGCCCTCATCCTCGCACTCACCTTCAGGGGGAATACTGCCGAGTACATCGAGTCCGGGAGCGGCAGAAGGCTCGTACTGGGTGTCGCTATAGTTAGCTTCGTGGGGACGTGGTCAGGGCACATAGCCGGCGGACTCATCTCGGTCTACGCCATCGGGATGAACCCATCGTTCTTCTTCGTGATTCTACCCGTGTCGATCGTGGAGAGGACGGTGATAACAGCGATCTCGACGGCGATAGGCGTCCCTCTTATCCTTGCGGTAAGGCGGTTCTTCCCGGAGCTGCGTGAGCTTTAAAGCTCGGCTGGGTGCCAACACTCCCTCGCCTCGCCAATGAGGAAAACGGAGCCAGCGATAAGTATCACGTCCTCCGGTCCCGCGAGGTCGAGGGCGCGCCTCACTGCATCTGCGACCCTCGGTACGGCCTCGACGGGCTTCCCGAGCTTCCGCACCTCCTCCGCGATGACGGTGGAGGTAGCGGTCCTCGACACGACCCTATGGGACGTGGCGATGACAAGGTCGGCGGCACCCCCGATCTCCCGAACCATGGAGGGGATATCCTTGTCGCTGCTTATTCCGATGACCGCGATTAGGTGCCTGCGAGGTATCTTGTCTATAGCTCTTCGAAGGGCATGGGCTGCCTCCGCATCTTTTGCTCCGTCGAGTAGAACGAGGGGGCTCAGTTGAACGACCTCCAGTCTCCCAGGCCATCGGACCTCCCCGATGCCCCTGACTATGGCCGTTCCTGGAATGTTGAATCTGCGGGTTAGGAGGGACTCGGCTGCAGCGACCGCGGTCGCTGCGTTGACGACTTGGTGGTCTCCAATGAGGGGACTTGTTAGAGCGTAGGTGCCCGCCCTCCCGTGGACAAGAAAGCTCTGCCCCTCGATCCCCGACTCCAGCGGCTTGTAGGTGACATCCCTCCCGACGATGGTGAGGCTCGCCCCGACCTCGTGGCTCCTCTCCTCGATTACCCTGAGGGCGGCGCCTGTAGCCGCCGTGACGACGGCGCAGCCCGGCTTAATTATTCCAGCTTTCTCCGCCGCTATCTTCTCAACGGTGTCTCCGAGGATAGCGGTGTGTTCCAAGCTGATGTTCGTTATGATCGCCACCTCAGGCGTGACGATGTTTGTGGCGTCCCTTCTCCCGCCGATACCGACTTCGACGACGGCGAAGTTGGCGTCCGAGTCTGCGAAGTATGTGAAGCCAGCCGCTGTGAGGGCCTCGAATTGTGTCGGGTGGCGGGGGCCCTTTCTCTCCACCGCCTCGCATGCGGCGCGAACCTGCGTCATTATAGCTGCGGCTTCCTGCTGCCCTATCTTCTCCCCGTCGAGAGAGATGCTTTCCCTCCAAGTGCTCAGGTGGGGGCTAATGAAGAGGCCTGTCCGGTAGCCCGCTGAACGGAGGATGCTCGCCATCATAGCAGCGGTGCTCCCCTTACCGTTGGTGCCGGTAACGTGGACGATGCTGAAGCGGGTGTGGGGGTCGCCGAGGCGTCCAAGTAGAGCTGCTACCGCGTCGAGACCCAGTTTGGAGCCGAACCTTTCCAGCCCAAGGTACCATGATCTGGCCTCAGCGTAGTCCATCGTGGGCTAGGCTGCGCCTTAACCTATAAGGGATTTCGGGGTGCATGATTTATCCATGCCTGGGGCTTATTTTCGTGGAAGCCTATGGACCTCTACCTCGACCCGAACATAATTGCTTTTGCGACGGTCGCCATCTTCGCGGTCGTCTTCTACTTCGACAGCGTACCCCCGAAGGAGATGGACTAGCGTCCCAGTCGCAACGCATCGTACCGCAGATGCCCCAAGCGTTACCCTTATCGGCCCCTCGGGCAACCTATCCTGATGGCTTTTGTCCCCGGACAAACTGGCCAAGCTCGTTGATGCCGCGAGCGCGAGAAAGCTGGCGGCGATCCGGAACGACCACGTCGTGGAGCAGCTGAGCAGGTTCGCGGAGCTCTGCAAGCCCGAGAGGGTCACTGTTCTCGACGGTAGCGACGCGGACGTTACCTACGTCAGTAAACTCGCCCTGAGTCTGGGCGAGGAGGCTCACCTCAGGCTAAAGGGGCACACGATCCACTTCGACGGTCCCAAGGACCTGGCGAGGGACAAGGGCTCGACGAAGGTTCTCTGCCCGCCAGGTATGACCCTCAGCAAAGGGATCAACACCAGCGACAGGGAGGGGGGTCTGAAGGAGGTGCTCGGGTTCCTCGATGGTTCCATGAGGGAGAAGGAGATGCTCGTCAAGTTCTACAGCCTAGGCCCCCCTGGTCCTTACAGTCTCTATGCCATGCAGGTTACGGACTCCCCTTACGTCGTCCATAGCGAGGACCTTCTCTACCGGCAAGGGTACGAACAGTTCGCGGGGCTGGAGGGGAAGGGCGAGTTCTTCACGTTCCTCCACTCTGCTGGCGAGCTGGATGAGAGGAAGGCCACGAAGAACACGGCCAATAGGCGCATCTACATCGATGTCGTGGACGGGAAGGTCTACAGCGTTAACAACCAGTACGCGGGGAACAGTGTTGGGCTGAAGAAGCTGGCGCTCCGCCTCGCCATCTACAAGGCTAACCACGAGGACTGGCTAGCCGAGCACATGCTCATCATGGGCGTCCACCCCGAGGGTAAGAGGAGGACCACCTACTTCACGGGGGCTTACCCGTCAGCCTGTGGAAAAACGAGCACAGCGATGATACCTGGGGAGAGCATCGTGGGGGACGACATCGCTTACCTCCACGTCGACAGGGACGGCACGCTGAGAGCTGTCAACATCGAATCGGGAATCTTCGGGATCATCCAGGACGTAAACCCAGTCGACGACCCTCTCATCTACAAGGCACTCACGACCCCGAGGGAGCTGATCTTCAGCAACGTCCTCATCGCCGACGGCACGCCCTACTGGCTCGGGATGGGGAGGAACGACATCCCGGATCGGGGCGTCAACTTCAGCGGCGAATGGTGGAAGGGCAAGAAGGACGAGGAGGGTAAGGAGATCCCCTACGCGGACGGTAACGCCCGATATACGATGCGCCTCAGCGAGCTCGAGAACGTCGACCCATGTTACAACGACCCGGCGGGAGTCGCAGTCGAGGGCATCTTCTACGGCGGGCGCGACTCCGACACCAACGTGCCAATCGCGGAGGCCCTCAACTGGGAGCACGGCGTCTACATAGGCGCCACCCTCGAATCCGAGACTACGACGGCCACGATCGGCAAAACCGGCGTACGGAGGCAGGACCCGATGGCGAACCTTGACTTCGTCGTTGTCCCCCTCAGCACCTACCTCACCAACCACATCCGCTTTGGCAGGAAGCTCAGGAAGCAGCCTAGGGTCTTTGCAACCAATTACTTCCTTAAACACGAGGGGAAGTACACGAACGCGAAAGTGGACAAGAAGGTCTGGGTCCTTTGGGCAGAAGGGCGAGCTCACGGCGAATACGAGGCCATCAAGACTCCAATCGGCAACATCCCGATACACAAGGACCTCAAGGCCCTCTTCAAACAGGTCTTCAAGAAAGACTACGCCGAGGAGGAATACATCCGGCAGTTCAGCATCCGAGTGACCAACTACCTAGCAAAGATCGGTAGGATGGAGGATCTCTACAGGGACGAGAAGGGTATACCCAAAGAGTTCTGGGAAGTCCTCAATACCCAGAAGAGGGAGCTCCAGGAGCTGAAGCTCCGCACAGGTAAAGACGCCCTCCCCCCAATCTTTTTCCAGCAATAATCCTCTCCGCCAAACTTTTAGGAACCCCACCACTAAAGTTAGGCTCATGGGCAATTTCGAGTCGAAGACACCAGGCTCTAGGAAACTCTTCGAGAGGGCGAAGAAAGTGCTGCCCGGAGGAGTCAGCTACGCGATGCGAGCGCTTGTCCCATACCCGTTCTTCGTAAAGAAGGCACACGGAGCGAAGCTTACTGACGTGGACGGCAACATCTTCACTGACTACTGGGTAGGACACGGCGCACTGATCCTTGGGCACAGCCCTAAGAGGGTCATGGACGCCGTGAGGAGGCAGATCCCTAACGGAACCCACATCGGGCTTAGTCACGGGCTGGAGGTCGAGATGGCTGAGAGGATATGCTCGCTCGTCCCCTCCGCCGAGATGCTTCGGTACTGCGCCAGTGGCACAGAGGCGAACATGTACTGCGTCCGCCTGGCTCGAGCTTACACAGGTAGGACGGGGGTCGTCAAGATGCAGGGAGGCTGGCACGGGGGCTATGACGGCCTCCACAAAGGCGTCACCTACCCTTACAACATCAGCGAGTCCGCAGGCCTTCTCCCCGCCACCAATGCCGACACCACGGCGATCCCATACAACGACTTGGAAGCCGCCCGGAAGGAGCTTTGGACTAAGAAGTACGCCCTTCTCATCGTGGAGCCGGTCCTAGGAGCCGCTGGATTCATCACACCCGAGCCTGGCTATCTCCAAGGGCTGAGGGAGGCATGCACTGAGACCGGGACTCTTCTCGCTTTCGATGAGGTTATCACTGGTTTCCGCCTCGCCCCCGGCGGCGGGCAGGAGCTATATGGGGTCAAGCCTGACCTGACGACCCTCGGGAAGATAATGGGAGGTGGCTTCCCTGTCGGTGCCCTCTGCGGCCGGGCAGACATCTTGGAGCACATCGACCACAACAAGTACAAGAAACCCCAGGAGCGCTCCGCGCACGGAGGAACCTTCACGGGGAACCCGATCACCCTCACCGCCGGGCTCGCGACCCTCGACCTCCTCAAGGACGGAAAGGTCTACATAGACATCGACAGGCTCGGCCACAGGATGAGGGAAGGGCTCGTCGACACCTTCGAGAGGAACAGGGTCGCGGCGGACGTGACAGGCGTAGGCTCAGTCTTCGCAGTCCACTATCAGAAGGGAAAGGTCAGGAACGCGGGGGACACGGCACGCAACGATATGCCAATGACCCAGGCGTACTTCGCCCACATGCTCGACAACAACATCCTCTACCTAAGTCCCAACGTCAGCCACTGCTGGCTCAGCAGCGCCCACACGAGGGAAGACGTCGACGCCTATCTCTCGGCCACAGAGGAGTTCGTCAAGGGATACAAGCCCTAGAGCTTCTCGACCCTCATCATAGATTCTTCTATGATCTCTATGGCGGTGTCGGCCTCAGCCTCCGTCATCACAAGGGGAGGCTCGACCCTGATCGCCTTACCACCGTAAGCGCCCATCGCGACGGTGTAGACACCGCGGCGGAACATCTCCGCGCAGATCGCTCGCGCAGCCTCCGGGTCTGGTGTCTTTCGCCTGCGGTCCTTGACGATCTCGACGCCGGTGATCATACCGATTCCGCGAACCTCTCCAATGAGAGGATGATCGTCCATCATCTCCCTCAGCCTCGCCCTCGTGTGGTCGCCGACCCTTACGGCATTCTCGCATAGGCGCTCATCTCGGATCACATCCATCGTTGCGTGTGCCGCGGCGACGCCGAGAGGCGTTGGTGCGAAGCTCTGGGCATCGATGGGGATGGGTTCGGAGCCAGTCTGGGGAACCAGGTCCTTTCCGAGGACGCAGGCGCCTATCGGAACTCCACTCCCCATCGCCTTCGCTAGGGTGACCACATCCGGCTTAACCCCCCAGTTGTCCATCCCGAGCCACCGCCCCGCCCTCCCGAAGCCCGTCTGCACTTCGTCCGCGACGAGGAGAATGCCATGCCTCTCGCATAGCCTCTTTAGGCCCTGGTGCCAGCCTTGGGGAGGGACATGCCAACCGGCATCCCCCTGAACAGGTTCGACAAAGACGGCAGCTACCTCGTCAGAGGGGACATAGCTGGCAAAGGCGACCTCCTCAATGTAGGCTAGGCAGGCGAGGTCGCAGCCCGGGTACTCCTGCTTCATGGGACATCGGTAGCAGCAGCCGTAGGGGACATGGACTACGCCGGGAAGTAGAGGGCTGTAATGGCGCTTCATGCTCGGGTCGTAGCCGCTCACGCTAAGCGCCCCCATGCTAGTCCCGTGGTAGCTCCCCGTGAAGCCGAGGATCATGGGCCTGCCTGTAGCCCGTCGTACGGCCTTTATTGCGTGCTCAGTCGCCATGCTCCCTGATTGGCTCCAATAAACCTGCTTACGGCCGGAGTCGAGCATCCCTTCAAGCCTTTTCACTAAGGAGTAGGAGTCCTTCGTGAGGGAGTGGACCGCTCTTCTCGCCTGCTCTTGGACCGCGGCGACCACCCTAGGGTGGCTGTAGCCGGTATTGACGATCGCCCTCCCCGATATGAGGTCGACGAACACGTTGCCGTCAGGATCACGGACATAGATGCCCCTCCCGTCCTCGACGATGGGCGCAGAGTAGGATGTAGGGTCGAGGCCGGCATCTACGAGGATCTTGGACACATTAGGCCCGGGCAGGCCAGATATGATCTTGGGTCCTGTGATCGTAGGGGAGGTCACGGGTCTACCTTCCCCGGCAGGGGTTTAACGTTTGAGGGGAGCGCCGTGGTGTGCTAGTATATCCTCCAGCTGGTCAAGAGGTAGGGAGTGTCGGACGTGCCCCTCGTAGCCACTCATCGTCTCCGCGGCGAAGAGGGCGTTGACGATTGCCTCCTCCGTGGCCTCGACCGTGGCCCTGAAGACGGGGTCGAGGAAGCTATCCCCCCTACCCTTCGGTGACTCCGCCTTCCCCGTTGTGAAGGCTATCGTGAAGTCGCCGCTACCATTGCCGCCGATGGTCCCAGTCCTGGCGAGGCCAAGGGCCGCCCTCTTCGCAACCTTCCCGAGCTGGCGGGACTCCATAGCGAGGTTCGTCGCCACAACCATCATGATGCTATTGCCAGGAGATGGCTGAGCCTCGGGTAGCATGATCTCCCTCCCAACAGATACTCCGCCGATGGTGAGATCTCCCCGACTCCCGCAGTTGAGCTGGACGAGTGCGCCAACAGTGAACCCTTCCCCTTCACGACTCGACGTGCCAATGCCGCCTTTGAAGCCATAACCAGTCATGGGTGTGCCACCACCCACATTTCCCTCGGGCACCTTCTCCCTCCCGCCCGGGCTCCTCGCGATGTCAAGCGCCTCGAAGACCTGTTCCTTCTCTACATGCCTCCCCAAGTTATTCGTGAGGTAGCCGCCGTTCGTTTCCCCCACGACGATGTTTAGGGACCGCGGGGCCAGCCCCATACGCTCCAAGTGGTAGTCGAGCACGGCGTCGGCGACCCGCCACGTATTCAGGGTCTCAGTGAGAAGCACCGGCGTCTCGAGTGTCCCCTCGCTCATCACCTGCGGCAACCCCGTAGCCTTCCCGTAGGCGTTGAAGAGGTCAACCGCCGCGACAACCCTACGCTCAGTCATGTCACCACCGTGTGCTGCAATCGCGGTGACCCCCGTCCTCACGTCATCCCCCTCTACAAGAGTCGAGTGGCCGACCCCAACCCCCTCCACATCAGTGATGGCGTTCAGTCTCCCCGTCGGCATCGTGCCGAGGACAACGCCGAACTCCCTCGCCCTAGGCCTCAATATCCCTCAACGGAGGGTGACCCTGCCGCCTTAAAACGGACGCGGGGAACCGCCTAAGCCCCAAACCCAAACTCCGCGAGAGTAAATAGTAACCATGAAAAGTCACTCCAATACAAGGGAAAAAGGGATCACTATGCCGCTGGCCAAACTCGGAGACATTAACATAAATTACAGAATGGAGGGGGAGGGCGAGCCCCTCGTGATGATAATGGGATTCAGCTCACCCATGATAGGCTGGTTCTACCAGGTGCCATTCTTTAGAAAACACTATCGCGTCGTAACCTTTGACAACCGTGGAATAGGCAAATCGAGCAAGCCACAGGGCCCCTACTCCACTAGGATGATGGCAGACGACACGGTTCACCTTATGGACCACCTTGATATCGAGAAGGCTAACATTATGGGAGCCTCCATGGGCGGCATGATCGCTCAAGAGCTAGCGATAAATCACCCGGAGAGGGCCACCAAGCTGGTGCTCGCCTGCACGTACGCCTGCCAAGACGAGACTAGTGGAAGCACCTCGGAGATGGCCAAGCTGGCACTGCTACCCCCAGAGAAGATGACCAGCGCCATGATTGGTCTGGCCTTCAATAAGCCACTCTACAGATTCACCTTTGGCCTCTTAGGGAGGGTTCGGTCCGTTTTCACGGCTGCATTGGATACTATGGGCATCGAGGGACAGAGGGAGGCCTGCTTGAACCACAACACTCTTGAGAGACTGCATTTGATCACGGCCAGCACACTTGTCTTAGTGGGAACCGGGGATAGGCTCATCAAGCCGGTCAGTTCTGAGGTTATTGCAGGTAGGATCCCGGGGGCCAGATTAATCAAGGTCGAGGGCGGCTCGCACACATTCATGGTTGAGATGAGGGATACTTTCAACCGAGAAGTGCAGAACTTCCTCACCAGCAAACTTGGTAAATAATGTGATACATACGCGTGCAGCGTAGTGAGCTTAAGCAAGTGGTTTGGGATTTGTGTTGGGTTTGGGAGAAACCGTTTAAACCTTGACCGAGGGAGGGCAACCCATGGGCGCTGCCGCCTTCCTCGACCGCTATCGGCGCCTCGGCCACCCGCTCCGTGGTGACGAGGTAACTCGGCAGGCAATACGCGCTAACGCTCTGAGGACGTCGAGGAGAGAGGTAGCCCGGAGGCTCGCTGCGAGGGGAATAAGAACCGAAGAGATCCCCTGGCTAAGGGACGGACTCTACGTTACAGAGGGAGGCCCGAGCGCCGGGGCCACGATCGAGTACCTCCTCGGACTCTACTCGGTTCAAGAGGCTGCCGCCCAGTTTCCAGTCGAGGTCCTCGCCCCGTGCATGAGGGAGGCGGTCCTCGATATGTGCGCTGCCCCCGGTGGGAAGACCGCTCAGATTGCGGCGTGGATGGGTAACATTGGTGCGGTGGTCGCCACAGACGTAAGCCGCCGGCGACTGTACGCTTTAGAGAACAACCTTGAGCGCTGTGGCGTCGAATGCTGTGTCGCTTACCACGCCGACGCCGCGGCCCTCGACACGGGAGGCGCAACCTTCGACCGCGTCCTACTGGACGCTCCTTGCTCCGGCAACTACGTCACGGACCGCACCTGGTTCAGGAGGAGGGATCTCGCCGACATCGAGGTGAATGCAGGGAGGCAGAGGGCCCTCCTCTCCAAAGCTGTCCGGATGCTCAGACCTGGTGGTACCCTCGTCTACACGACCTGCAGCCTTGAGCCGGAGGAAAACGAACTGAATGTAGGGTGGCTCATCGAGAATCATCCAGTCGAATTGGAGGAGGTGGAGGGTCCCGGGAGTCCCGGGATTACGGATGTCTTCGGGGCCAAGCTCAGGCCCGAGGTCGCTCGTTGCCGGAGGTTCTGGCCCGACGAGACAGGGACCCAGGGCTTCTTCATCGCGAAGGGGTTGAAAGGTTGAGAGAGCTAGGAGACTTCCTGGCCGCCCTCGGGGCAGAGTACTCGCCCGCTGACCAGCGAATAAACATCAACGACAGGAGGTTTGCCGCCTCTCCCGAAGTATCAGCCTGGATCTGCGATAGGTCCCGCCTCATCTACGCTGGGAAGCTCCTCGGCAGGGCTAGGGGAGGGTTCCAGCCCAGCGCGATCCTTCTGCGGGAGCTGGCGACCCTCCCCCAGGTGAAAAGGCTATGGGTCGACGAGAGGGTCGGCTGGCTATTCGCCTGCGGTAGGGATGTTTTCAAGGAGAGCGTTCAGAGGATCGATGGAACATTCGTCGAAGGAGCCTACTTTCTCATAATGCTTGGGGAAGACTGTATAGGCTATGGGAGGGTCGAGCCGCAGGATGGGAGGCTGATTCTCGCCAATCTCTTCGACATCGGAGACTTCCTAAGGCGGGAGAAGCCCGCCGTGCCTAGTGTGCGGTAGCCTCCAAACTGTTTTATCGAGTGTACGCGCCCCATTCCCACCATGAGCGTCTACAAGGAACTTGGCGTCAAGCGAGTCGTCAACGCAGCCTTCGCACTAACCCGCCTCGGCGGAAGCAGTCTCCCAAAGGAAGTGTGGGATGCGATGGAGGAGGCGGGGAAGAGCTATGTCAACATGTGGGATCTACTTACCCGATGCGGGGAGATCATCGCCGAGGGGACGGGGGCCGAGGCAGCGTGGGTCACGAGCGGTGGCTTCGCGGCTCTCGTCATGAGCGCTGCCGCCTGCATGGCGGGGGCTGACCCCGAGAAGATGAGACGCCTACCGGACACGACTGGCATGAAAAATGAGATTATCATCCAGCGCAACAACAGGCTCTGGGTCTACGACCGTGCTATGGAGGTCGCTGGTGCCAAGTTCGTCTATGTGGGCGATGAGGTCTGGGGCTGCGGCGTCGACGAGTTCGAGGCCGCGATGACGGACAGGACAGCTGCGATTCACTATGCGTTCCCGACGGCCCCTAGGAGGGGGGTCCCTGCCCTCAAGGACCTACTCAAGGTGGCCCATGCTCACGGCGTCCCCGTCATCATCGACGCAGCCGGCGTGACCTACCCTACCAGCAACTTCAAGATGTTCGCCGATCTCAAGGCCGACCTCGTCTGCTTTGGCGGAAAGTATGTTCATGGCCCCAACGCCACCGGCTTCGTCATCGGGAGGAAGGACCTAATCGACGCGATCTCCCTTCACAGCTTCATCGGAGCCGAGAGCGGCCCCGACGAGACCCCTGGGAAGTGGAGGGGGATCGGCCGTGGCTACAAGATGGACAGGCAGAGCATCGTCGGCGTCACCGTCGCCTTCCAAAGGTGGATGAAGCTCGACCATGAGAAGGAGAGGATCGAGCCCGCTTGGGCGAGGGCGAGGTATGTCGAGAAGAGGATAAGGAAGCTGCCCAAGCTCAAGGAGGCGATGGTCAGCTTCCTCCCGGTCTCCGAGAAGGGCGTAAGCTACCATACCCTTGGCGTCCGAGTGATGTTCCCCAACAAGAGCCAGGACGAGGTCGCCGACATAGTGAGGAGCCTCCGGGAGAAGGATCCTGAAGTCTGGGTCCGCTGGTTTGGCACGGGGAACGAGTTCATCGTCAACGCCCTAATGCTCCTCCCCGGCGAAGAGAAGATCGTGGTCGAGAGGTTCCAAGAGGTTTTCGGCTAGGCCCCATGCCAAATCTGGATTTTAATTATTGAATTCCCGCCCTGGAGAGCATCAGCACATTCCCATGACACGAGGGTCCAATCACGTTCGATCAATTATGACTTCGCAGTAGCAGAACCGGGCTCAGGCTAAGTGGCTTAGGAGTACACGTAATCCTATCCCAATTAAGACGAGCCCACCTGCCAACTGGGCATACCTACCGAACCAGGAGCCACTCCTGCAACCAAGGTAGATCCCCGCCCAGGTGAGGGCAAAGGCAGTCAAGCCGATGACTAGCGAGGGGATGAGGACGGCGACCCTCTCCATGCCGAAGCCTAGCCCAACAGCCACACTGTCCAGGCTCACCGCCAGACTGAAGAGGAGGAGGTTCCGCGTGCTCAGTATGTCCCTCACCGACTCGGGATCGTCACCTCTCAATCCTCCAATGAGCATCTTTCCACCCACGAAGAGGAGGAGGCAGAATGTAGCCCAGTGGTCCAGTCCGCCTATAAGGCCCACGACTGTGACTCCCGCCAACCATCCCAAGATCGGCATAACAACGTGGAAGGCGCCGAAGCTTATTGATAACTGTCCCATCTGCCTCCACTCCAGCTTACCGAGACAGAGTCCCGTCACTGCTCCCACCGAGAAGACGTCCATGGAGAGCCCCACGGCGAGGGCGAGCAGCGACACGGGTTCATTGTATACCGACATCAGCGCACTCAGACCTATGGCACCCTGTTGGCTCGAAAGCACGATTTAAGGGTTGAGAACAAGCCATCACCGAACCGGGAAATCCCCTGGGGGCCTCATGGGTTAGCCTACGATGAGGACTGTATTTACATGCAACAACGATACAAAGACAATCTTTTTAGGTGAAGACGAGAAAAAGCCTTGGACCACCGGAGGCTCGAGGGCTAGAAGTGAATAAGCGGACAATGGCCACCTTGACGATATTAGGTGGCTTCATCGTTCTCGGCCTCAAGCTTCTGGCGTTCCTTATCTCCGGGTCAATAGCCCTACTATCAGACGCCCTTGAGTCGATAGTGAACGTTATCGCCAGCTTCATGATGTTCATCTCAGTCAATATCTCGGAGAGACCAGCGGACGAGTCGCACCAGTACGGCCACCAGAAAGTGGAGGGCATCTCCGCTTTTATCGAGGGGGCCCTTGTTATCATCGCGGGCCTCCTCATCGCAGCCACAGCCATCGGGAGGCTCATGAACCCCAGCTTCGAGCTCTTCGAACTAAACCTAGCCATAGGAATCAGCTTCGTGGCAACCTTCTCGAACCTAGGCCTCTCGATGCTCCTCAGTCGTACATCCAAAGAGACTGGCTCAATGGCACTCG
>Ga0315282_10002838_pt1 | contig 31425 bp, 26 predicted proteins | sample YL17G07_20_MG_FD_203693 | JGI IMG/M metagenome (GOLD analysis project Ga0315282, IMG submission 203693) | Sediment microbial communities from Yellowstone Lake, YNP, Wyoming, USA - YL17G07_20 | ecosystem: Environmental > Aquatic > Freshwater > Lake > Sediment | place: USA: Wyoming | collected... | reverse complement strand
AACTTGGGGCGGATCGGGATCGTGGTGACCTCAGGCGCGACGACCTACGTCAACTTCCCGCTGACGACCTCTGCGAAGTAGCGGGGAGGTGCGCCGCCTGCGGGGCTGCTGCGCCAGGTGGGATGAGCAGCCGCAGTAGGCGATGGGGCGGTTACCCGTCCTGCCCACCTCGGGAAGCCTGCCCCCAGGTACGTCGGGAGGCAGGTGACTGTTCCCGCTGACTCGCGTGGCACATTTCATGCTGCATGTCCTGAGCGTGCGCTTGCTTGCCAGGCCGCACAACGGTACAGGCATCGTGGGATTGCGCCCCCAGACATGGCTGCTCATGTTTGCAGCCATTGCCGCGCTGCGCCTAGACATTGGTCGAAAAGAGGGAAACCAATGAATCGCCTCGTCTGCGCTCGCCTTCTCGTCCTTGTCATCTTCGCTTTCTCCTCGTTCGCATTGCTCACAGCTTGCCCACCCGCCGGCGCCGAAGGCGGTAACTGGCCCCCGGTGGGGCAGTTGGCGGGCGGACTACCACATCACGTTGCGGTCCAGGGCAACTATGCCTATGTTGCCGCAATGGGTGGCTTAACGACCATCGACATCTCATCTCCATCGCACCCGGCGCAGGTGGGCCACTGCGACACGCCAGACTACGCTGAAGGCGTGACGGTGGCGGGGGGCTATGCCTACGTCGCGGATTACACAGCCGGCCTTCGGGTGATAGACGTGTCAAACCCCGCGAGTCCTGCCGAGGTGGGGCACTGCGACACTCCCTGCCCGGCCTGGGACGTTGGGGTGGTTGGGGGCTACGCGTACGTCGCGGATTACGGTGCCGGCCTGCGGGTGATAGACGTGTCCAACCCCGCCAGTCCTGTGGAGGTGGGGCACTACGACACGCCGGGAGACGCCATGAGCGTAGCGCTGGCGGGAGGGTACGCGTATGTTGCCGATGGCCCAGCCGGTCTGCGGGTGATAGACGTGTCCGACCCCGTGAGTCCTGTGGAGGTGGGGCACTGCGACACGCCATACTCGGCCTTGAACGTAGCGGTGGCGGGGGGCTGCGCGTACGTCGCAGACGGCTACGCTGGTCTGCGGGTGATAGACGTGTCCGACCCCGCGCGTCCTGTGGAAGTGGGGAACTATGCGCCCTGCGGCGCCTTGGACGTAGCGGTGGCGGGGGGCTACGCGTACGTCGCAGACGGCTACGCTGGCCTGCGGGTGATAGACGTGTCCAACCCCGCGAGTCCTGTGGACGTGGGGTACTACGATACGCCGGGCACGGCCTACGCTGTGGCCGCGGCGGACGGGTACGCGTACCTGGCGGCTTGGCCATGGGGGCTTGTGGTTTTCGCTCAACCAGTGCCGGGAACCATCAGTGGCCAGGTGCGCGTCAAGGGCACGACGACCGACATCGCAGGAGCAACGGTCGAGACGCGAATCGGCGACGCATTGAAGTGGTCGGCCACCACCAACGCTCAGGGCATCTACACGATCCGCGACCTGCTGCCAGGAGAGTACGTCGTGACCGCCTCGAAGCAGGGCTACGTCAGCCAGACGAAGGCAGACATCGTGGTTGCATCCGAGCAGACCACATACATCAACTTCAACCTCGACGTTTCGGGCCGCCTGACCGGCCAGGTGCGCGAGAAGGGAACGACGACGAATGTCGAGGGGGCGACCGTGGTCGCACGTTCGGGCGGACAGGAACGCGCCCGGACAACCACTGGGACGAACGGCATCTATGTCATGGAGTCCGACCTGCCCACCGGCACCTACCTGGTGGCGGTGTCTAAACCCGGTTGGGTGGCGCAGACCAAGATGAACATCAGCGTCGCGGCCGGCGCGACGAGCTACGTCAACTTCTTTGCCTTTGAGCGCGTGCCAGCGATGATGGGCCAGGTGCGGCAGGCGGGCACGAGCACGAATCTGGCCGGGGCGGCGGTGGCGGCCTACGACGGCGCGACGCTCAAGGCCACCGCGACCACGGACGCCAACGGTATCTACCAGATCGGCGGCCTCGCCACTGGCACGTACACCGTGATTGCATCCAAGACCGGGTATGTCAAGCAGACCAAGCCGGGGATCGCCGTAACCGCGGGTGCGATCACCTACGTCAACTTCGCCCTTGCGGTTTCAGGGAAGTTGAAGGGCCAGGTCACGAACAAGGTGGGCGGCGCGCCGATCATCGGGGCCACCATCAGCGCCCGCACCGGCGGGGTCGTGCGGGCGACGGGAACCACGGTTGGGCCCTGGGGGATATACGAGATTCCCAGCGACCTGCCGGCGGGGACCTACACGATGCTCTGCACCAAGGCCGGCTACCAGGACTTCGGGCGGATCGGCATCGTGGTGACCTCAGGCGCGACGACCTACGTCAACTTCTTCCTGCAACCGCAATAGGGTGGCTACAATGTGCGTAACGGTCACCAAAGACCCTCGTTGCCGGTAGTGCAGAGAATGGCAACCGTGATTGAGGTCCGGCGATTCGCGCAGAACCCGATCATCACGCCGCAGTCGGGCGCGAGCGTCGGGGACAACGTCAACGGTCCCTCCCTGATTCGGGCGCCCAATTGGCTGCCCAACCCGCTCGGCCGTTATTACCTCTATTTCGCCGGCCATCAGGGTACGCGCATCCAGCTTGCGTACGCAGACCGCCTGGAGGGCCGGTGGACTGTATATGATCCCGGCACACTGAGGCTGGAAGACGCGCCCATGTGCCGGGGACACATCGCGTCGCCCGACGTTCACGTGGATAGTCACGACCGGCGCATCAGAATGTACTTCCATGGAACGGTCACGGCCGATGGGCGCGATATGGGCCAGTGCTCGCTGGTAGCTCTGTCCAACGACGGAATCCGCTTCACGGCGCTTCCGCACATCCTGGGACAGTCGTATTTCCGCGTCTTCTCCTGGGACGGCTGGCACTATGCCATCTCCCGGGCGGGCCAGCTCTACCGCTCTCGCGATGGGCTGCGTGATTTCGAGAAGGGACCAGGGCTGTTCGTTGACCCGACTGGGAAAGCGATCCTGCGGCACTGTGCGGTGTTGGTGCAGGGCGACAGGCTTCGGGTGTTCTACTCGCGTATCGCGGACCGCCCGGAACGCATTCTGCTGTCCACCGTGGCTCTCACGCCAGACTGGTCGCGGTGGAAGGAAGCCGAGCCGCTAACGGTGCTTGAGCCGGTAGCGGAGTACGAGGGCGCGGATCTGCCCCTGGTGCCGTCCACCGGAGGGCGGGCGCGGGGGCGGGTGCGGCAACTCCGTGATCCAGCGGTGTTCCAGGAAGCGGAGAAAACGTATCTCCTCTATTCCGTCGCTGGGGAGAGCGGCATCGCCATCGCCGAAATCATGATCCGCGAATAGCCGTTCGACTCAGCCGAAGACACTCGGTGTGGCGCAGAAGAGCGCTCGGGATTTGGCCCTTGGTACTACACCGCGATGCAGACTGCTCGCCCCGATGGCAAGGAGCCCTCGCCACGAGGACGTGGCGGGGTCTCAGCAGAAGGTATCTCTGTTCGCGACGGAGGTCTGCCGCCTTCCGGCACTGCCGGATCGCGCCGCGACAGTGCCGGAGGTCTCCGGCGGTGCGAGAAGCCCCGATAGGAGTCTAGCTGTGGCATCGAAGCGAGATCTTACGGAACGGCGCCTTGGCAGCGGCCCCATGGGACGCAGGGATTTCCTGGCGCTCCTGGGCGCGGGCGCGGCGGGCCTGATGGCGGGCGGGCTGTATGCGGCAGGCAATAATGCGCGGCAGCGCAAGCCCAACATCATCCTCATCCTCGCAGACGATCTGGGATATGGCGACCTTGGCTGCCAGGGCGGGCGCGACATTCCCACGCCTCACATAGACGCCCTCGCTCGAAACGGCGTTCACTTCACGAACGGGTATGTCTCGTGTCCCGTGTGCAGCCCGACTCGAGCGGGCCTCATGACCGGGCGCTACCAGCAGCGGTTCGGGCATGAGTTCAACCCGGGCCCGGCCGCGGCCGCGGGCCCGGAGTTCGGCCTGCCGCTCTCGCAGATCACCATCGCCGATGTAATGAAACGGGCTGGGTACAGGACCGGGCTGGTGGGCAAGTGGCACCTCGGTTACCTGCCGCAGTTCCATCCCCTGCGGCGCGGCTTCGACGAGTTCTTCGGCTTCCTGGGCGGGGCGCATTCCTACGTTGATGCCACCGGCGACCGCCAGAATCTCATCCTCAGGGGAACGGAGCCGGTGGACGAGAAGGAATACCTGACCGACGCCTTCACCCGCGAGGCCGCGGCGTTCATCGAGCGGCACCACAGCGAACCGTTCTTCCTATACCTCGCCTTCAATGCCGTCCACGGACCGCTGCAGGCCACGCAGAAGTACCTCGATCGCTTCGCAGGGATCGCCGACCAGCGGCGCAGGACCTACGCAGCTATGCTGAGCGCGATGGATGACGGCGTTGGATCGGTCATGCGCAAGTTAAGGGAGAGGGGGCTCTACCGGGACACGGTGATCTTCTTCCTCAGCGATAACGGCGGGCCTCCCACGGCGAACGCGTCAAGCAACGGCCCCTTGCGAGCAGCCAAGGGAACCGTGTTTGAGGGCGGGATACGGGTCCCCGTGATCGTTCAGTGGCCGCGGCGGCTAAGGGGCGGACAGACGTATGACCGCCCGGTCATCTCGCTGGACCTGCTCCCAACGGCGGCGGCTGTTGCGGGCGGCACGGTGCCGCGTGACCGCGTGATGGACGGGGTAGACCTCATGCCGCACGTAACGCGGGAGACGCTCGACCCGCCGCATCAAATGCTCTTCTGGCGATTCGGCGAGCAGCGGGCGGTCCGTAAGGGCGATTGGAAGCTGGTGCACGTGGGGGATGCGGCGCCGCAGCTGTACGACCTGTCGAAGGATATTGGCGAGAGCACTGATCTTGCGATACGCGAGCCCGGGGTGGTCCGGGATCTGAGCGCCGCGCTCGCCGATTGGGAATCCCAGCTCGAGGCGCCGCGGTGGGGCCGCGCAGGGCGACCGGCGCCGGCCGGGCCGAGGGCGCGTCAGCGCGCGCGAGCAAGAGCCTCACGTCGACTGCAGCGCACGACGCCGTAAGGGATGTTCATACACCGCATACGGGAGCGCGGTTTCGCAGCGTCCTTGATATCCGCGTCAGCGCGCGCCCCGCGCCGGCGTAAGCTCCTTCAGCCATGAGTGACCTTCCGGATTTCCAGCTCCTCATCAAGCCCGTCTCCGGCGACTGTAACCTTGCGTGTCAGTACTGCTTCTACCGCCGCGTCGCCGGGATGTACCCCGAGGCGCGCGCCCATCGCATGCGTCACGACCTTCTGGAGCGCATGATCCTCGCGTACCTCGGCGCGGCCCGGCATCGGACCGCGCTCTTCGCCTGGCAGGGCGGCGAACCGCTCCTGGCCGGCCTGGATTTCTTCATCGACGCGTTCGGTCTCATGGTCAGCCGTGGGCGCGGCGGCCAACCGGTCGCGAATACGGTGCAGACCAACGGCGTACTGCTCAACCGCGAGTGGGCCCGGCTCTTTGCCGCCTACAGCGTCCTGGTCGGCGTCAGCCTCGACGGCCCGCGCGAGGTTCACGAACGTTACCGGGGCGAGACCTTCGATGCGGTCATGGCGGGGATCGAATGCCTGCGCGAAGCACGGGTCGAGTTCAACGTCCTGACCATGGTGACCTCCGCCAGCGCCTCGCGCGGCGCCGAGATCTATCGCTTCCTGCGCGGCGAGGGCTTCAGGCATCTCCAGTTCATCCCGTGCGTCGAGGCCGACCCACAGACCGGTCGGCCGGCGCCGTGGACTGTGACGCCCGATGCTTTCGGGGAGTTCCTATGCTCGGTCTTCGACGCGTGGCGCGAGGAGGCTCCGGGCGAAGTCTCGGTGCGCCTGTTCGATGCGATGATGGAGCGCGAGATCGCGGGCCGCAGCTCGCTGTGCGACTTGGACGGCCCATGCAGCGGCTACCTGGTCGTGGAGCACAACGGCGATATCTATCCCTGCGATTTCTTCGTCCGCCCGGAATGGCGCATCGGGAACCTCGCAAGCGACGATTTCGATACGCTGTTTGGGGCGCCGCAGTGGCGCGCCTTCTGCAATCAGCGCACGGGCAACCTTGCCGCTTGCGCCGGATGCGAATGGCTCGATCTGTGCCGGGGCGGGTGCTGCAAAGACCGGCTGCTCGCCGGGGGAATCGCAAACCGCTCGTACCTGTGCGCCGGCTACCGTCGCTTTTTCGCTCACGCAAGAGAGTCTCTTGCGAAGCGAGCGCATGAGCTGCGTCAGTGATCCGCCCGTCGGCAGCGTAGCAAAGAGGAGGCGCGTGATGAAGGTGATGATCATGCTAGGCATTAGTTTCGCGGTGACATGCGCGGCGAGTACTGCGAAAGCTCAGGTCGCCAAGGTCTGGGTCAGTTCGCAGGATATGAAGTATACCCTCACGCCCGGCGATCCGCTGCCGCTCGTGGGCAAAGGCGCGATCGAGGTCAAGCAGCCGGTGATAGAGGTCGATCCGAAGCAAACCTTTCAATCCATCCTCGGCCTGGGCGCTTCGCTGGAGCACACCACATGCTATAACCTGTTTCAACTCGGGCCGGAGAAGATGGACGAAGCCATCGAGCGCATCGTGGATCCCGAAAAAGGCATCGGCATGAACCTGATGCGCATCTGCATCGGCACACCCGATTTCACCGGCGACCCGTGGTACTCGTATGACGACATGCCGCCTGGCGAGACGGATGCGAAGCTGGCGCACTTCTCGATCGAGAAGGATAAGGCCTACGTACTGCCCGTTCTCAAACGGGCGCTCGCCAAGAACCCCGATCTTCTGTTCTACGCATCGCCGTGGAGCCCACCGGGGTGGATGAAGAGCAGCGAGGACATGATTGGCGGGTGGTTGTTGCCGCGGTACTACGGCGTCTATGCCGACTACTTCGTCAAGTTCATCCAGGCCTATGCGGCCGAGGGGATTCCGATCTATGCGGTGACGCCGCAGAACGAGCCCGGCGTCAACACGCGGAACTACCCCACGGGCGAATGGTATCCGTCGTGCCAATGGTCGCTCGTGGTCGATGAAGACACGTTCTGGCCGGTCGACCTGAAGGCGATGGGGTGTAATGAACGGGATTTCATCGCGAAGCACCTCGGGCCGGCGTTCAAAGAGCATGGCATCGCCGCCAAGATCTGGTGCTTCGACCACAACATCAACAACCTGTGGTATCCGCGCAATATCCTCAGCGATCCCGAGGCGGCGCAGTACGTCGAGGGCACGGGCTTCCACGGATACGCGGGCACGCCTGACGCCCTCACCGGCTTCCACAATGAATTTCCCGAGAAGAACGTCTACTTCACCGAGGGGTCGGCGCCCGGGCTGCGGGGCGCCATGCGGATCGTCAGTCTCTTCCGCAATTGGTGCCGCAGCTACAACTCGTGGGTCATCATGATCGACTACGATGGGAAGCCCAACAATGGGCCGTTCAAGACCAAGAACACTTGCATTCAGCCGCGCCGCGACGGCTCGGGCGTGGATTATCACTTCGAGTACTACGAGTATGGGCAATTCATGAAGTTCATCAAGCGCGGCGCGCTTCGCATCGCGTCATCCGAGGGCAGCAAGGACCTCGCCAACGTGGCATTCCGGAACCCCGACGGAGAGATCGTGCTCGTCGTCGTCAATCGGGCATCCGCCCCGGCCGCGTTCAGCGTCGTCAGCGGTGAGCGCGCGTTCACGGCGACCATGCCCGCCGAGTCCCTGGCCACGTTCTGCTGGATGCAATGATGTCGGTCATCCGATAGCGCCCACGCCGACGTTGGCACGTTGTTGATGCGGCGGCCTCCGCGCCGGAACCCCGGCTCGCTTGTGCTATCTCCCAGGAGCTCCGTTTTTGGCACTTGGGTGCCGATCACGCACTATGGCGTAGGGGCCGATCTCCCGGTCGGCCCGTCCGAACGTGCCTCCGCACGACGGGTCGGCCAGGAGGCCGACCCCTACAAGTCGGGCCGTACCTCTAAAAACGGAGCTCCTGTGCTATCTGCGGTTTTCCTTGTGCCTCATCCCTTGGCTTTGCTATAATAGCGACCCGAATCCCACCAACAGTCACTCGGAAGGAGCATTCACTTGGAAATCGACAGCATTGTGGCGCGAGAGATACTCGATTCCCGCGGCAACCCGACGATCGAGGTTGACGTCTATCTCGCCGACGGCTCACTCGGGCGCGCGGCCGTCCCCTCCGGCGCCTCCACCGGCACCCATGAGGCGGTCGAGCTGCGCGACAACGACAAGCGGCGCTACGGCGGCAAGGGCGTGCTCAAGGCGGTTGAGAACGTCAACGAGATCATCGCGCCCGAAATCGAGGGCATGCTGGTATACGAGCAGGCGGCGATCGATCGCGCGATGATCGAGCTCGACGGGACACCCAACAAGGGCAAGCTCGGCGCCAACGCGATCCTCGGCGTCTCGCTCGCGGTCGCGAAGGCGGCTGCGACACACCTCGGCTTGTCGCTCTACCAGTATATCGGCGGCGTCGCGGCGCATCGCCTGCCGGTGCCCATGATGAACATCCTCAACGGGGGCAAGCACGCCGACAACAACATTGACCTCCAGGAGTTCATGGTTATGCCCATCGGCGCGCGGGCTTTCGCCGACGCGCTGCGCATGGGCGCCGAGGTGTATCACGCGCTCAAGAAGGTGCTCGCGGATCGCGGCTTGAGCACCGCGGTCGGCGATGAAGGCGGGTTCGCGCCGAACCTGAAGTCGAATGAGGAAGCGATTCAGGTCATCGAGGAGGCCATCGGCAAGGCGGGCTACGACGCGGGCTCCGACATCGCCATCGCGCTCGATCCGGCCGCAACGGAGTTCTACTCGGGCGGCAAGTACGTCTTCAAGGGCGAGGGCAAGGAGCGCACCGGTCCGGAGATGGTGGATTTCTACGCCGACCTGTGCCAGCGCCACCCCATCGTCTCGATCGAGGATGGCCTCGCCGAGGATGACTGGGACACGTGGAAGCTGCTCACCGAGCGCCTGGGCAATCGGGTGCAGCTCGTCGGCGATGATCTGTTCGTGACCAACGTCGAGCGGCTGCGCAAGGGCATCGACATGGGGGTCGCCAACAGCATCTTGATCAAGGTCAACCAGATCGGCACACTGACCGAGACGCTGGCGGCGATCGAGATGGCGAAGCGCGCATCGTACACGGCGGTGGTGTCGCACCGCTCGGGCGAGACCGAGGACGCGACGATCGCCGACATCGTGGTCGCCACCAATGCGGGGCAGATCAAGGCCGGCGCGCCGTGCCGCACCGACCGGGTCGCGAAGTACAATCAGCTCCTGCGCATCGAGGAGGAATTGGCGGCGGTCGCGGAGTACGGCGGCGCCGGGTTGTTCTACAACGTGCGAAGATGACCTGGCGCGCATTATTCATGCGCGCACGTATCCCACTCAGGATGCACGCTCTTCAGGCGTAGTATGAATAATCCAGGCTGGGGTTGAACCACAAAGACACGAAGACACCAATACTGTAGGGCGGGCTCGCCGAGCGCGCCAAAGCCGGGCAGCCTCCGTCGCTGAAGCTGACGAGCCTGAAGCGGGCTCTGCCGAAAGTCCGGAATGCCTCAGTCCCTCGGTGGTCACAATCGAGGCCGCAGTGTCCTGAAGGTCGAATCTATGGCTAAGCTGGCGTTGTTTGGCGGCGAGAAGACCGTCACGCGCAGCCCCGGATCGTGGCCGCGCGTGGGCGAGGAAGAGATCGCCGCGGTGGTTGATGCGCTGCGCAAATCCAGCGAGGACAGCCGCTACCTGACGGCCGCCGGCGGCGGGGGGCCGATGGAGGTCTTCGAGCGCAGCTTCGCCGAGTTCATGGGCGCAGGCATGGCCATGACCACCAGCGGCGGCGGTCCGGCGCTGCATATCGCGGTCATGGCCGCCGGCGTCGAAGCCGGCGATGAGGTCATCGTCTCCGGCTACACCTGGGGACAGACCGTCTCGTGCATCCTGCAGCAAAACGCCGTCCCCGTCTTCGCCGACATTGATGCGCGCACCTATAACCTCGACGCCGCCACCATCGAATCGCGCATCACCGATGCCACGCGCGCCATCGTGGTCGTGCACATCTATGGTCATCCTGCGGACATGGATTCCATCATGGCGGTGGCGGCCAGGCACGGCCTGCCGGTGATTGAAGACTGCGCCCAGGCCATTGGCGCCATCTACCACCGCCGCCGCGTCGGCACCATCGGCCACCTCGGCTGCTACAGCATCGGGGACGGCAAAAACATGGTCGGCGGTGAGGGCGGCCTGCTGGTCACCAATGACGAGCGCCTCTTCGAGCTTGCCAACCTCATGGGCCAGCACCCGGCGCGCCACGCCGGGATCATCAAAGATGAGAGCCTGAAGAAGTATATTGACAGCCTGATCTACACCTACCGCATCCATCCGCTCGCCGCCGTCATCGCCAACGTGCAACTGCGTTACCTCGATCAGTGGAATGCGCAGCGGCGGCGCAACGCCGATTATCTCTCCCGCGGCCTGGCGGAGATTCCGGGCATCGAACCGGCTTATGTCGCGCCCGGCTGCGACCACGTGTACCACATCTATTCACCGACGTTTGTCGCCAGCGAGGTCGAAGGGGTGAGCCGCCAGCGGTGGGTGGAAGCGGTTGCCACCGAGGGCGTGCCCATCGGCATGGGCTATGTCAGGGTGCCCATTTACCTGCGCCCCCGCCACCAGGAGCACGCCTACTTCTACGGCAAGGGCTGCCCGTGGGAGTGCCGGTTCGCCAAGCGCGTGGTCGAGTACCACCGCGGCGATTGCCCGGTCACCGAGCGGCGCTGCGAGGAGCAGGAGCTGACCATCGGCGGCAGCACGGCGTGGATCGGCGATCAGACCGCGCTCATAGACCAATATCTGGACGCCTTCCGCAAAGTCACCGAGAATCTCGATGCGCTGCGCGAGGCGGAGGTCGGCGCATGACGCCGTACTTGCCGGTGTACGATGTCGAGTACCTCGGCGATGTCGAGTACTCGCTGCGCGCCTTGGAGAGCGTCGTTAGCGTGCACCGGCGCATGAAGACTCCCGCGACATTCTGCGTCTGCGGGCAACTGCTGGATCAGGCCGGGCCGCGATACGCCGAGCTTCTGCGCGATGACCTGTTCGACGTGCACTCGCATACGTTCACGCACATGCCGGTTAAGCGCACCGCCAAGCACGACGATCCGGTCAACCTGGCGCAAGTGCGCGAGGAACTGGAAAGGACCGCTGCGCTTCTGGAGCGGCATCTCGGCGTGACCAATCCGGGGCTGCGCACCCCGGGCGGGTTCTATCGCGGCCTGCGCGGCGAGACGGAACTTCTCGCGTTGCTGGTCGAGTTGCGCGTGCCGTTCGTCAGCTCCGATGCGCGGGGCCCGATGGAGACCATTCCTTCTCCGCTCACCGAGCCCTACTGGTATGACGAGGACGGCTTCCCCGGCCTGCTCGAGTTGCCGGCGCAGGACTGGCACGAGAACGTGCTCAAGGGTCATAACCCGGTGCCGTGCATGTGGCCGCCGGTGCTGCCGTGGGGCTATCCGAGCCGGCCGCCGCAGACGCCGGAGCAGGAGTTCGCGGTGTATCGCACCTCGCTGCACGGCGTCGCGGAGATGGATCTGACCTACTACTCCCCGCCGATGCACCCGTGGTCGATCTACCGCTTCAACCCTGAGGCGCGCACGGTCGCGTTGATCCTGCAGGAGGTGCGGCGCATGGGCATGCCGGTCACCACCTTCAGCGCCATCCACCGCGAACTGAGCGCCAAGCGCGAGGCGAGGCAATGAGGAAGACGCGGATCGTCTGTACCCTGGGCCCGGCGACCGACTCCCCGCGCATCCTGCGGGCGCTGACCAACGCGGGCATGGATGTCGCCCGCATGAATTTCTCCCACGGCTCCCACGCGGAGCACGCGCGGCGCATCGCCGCGGTGCGCAAGCTGGCACAGCAGCTCGGCCGCCCCATCGGCATCCTTCAGGATCTGTCGGGGCCCAAACTGCGCGTTGGCGAGTTTCGCGAAGGGCACGTTAACCTGCGCCGCGGGCAGACGTTCACCCTCACGACCGATGAGGTCGCCGGGACTGAAGAGCGCGTCCGGATCGCCTTCCCCGACCTCGCCCGCTATATCCACAAGGGCGAGCGCATCATGCTCGCCGACGGCGCCATCGAACTGCGGGTAGAGGCGGTGCGGCGCGGAGATATCGTCTGCCGCGTCGTCAACGGCGAGGTGCTGTCGTCGCACCAGGGCGTCAATGTGCCCGACACCGACCTGCCCATCCCGGCGGTGACCGAGAAGGATCTCGCCGACCTCGACTTCGGCATCGAGCACGGGGTGGACTGGGTCGCGATGTCGTTCGTGCGCCGGGGCAAAGATCTCGACCCGCTGCGCCAGCGGATGCGGCAGCGTAAGCGCTCAATTCCCATCATCGCCAAGATCGAGAAGCACGAGGCGGTGACCGCGCTCGACGAGATCCTGGAGGCTGCGGACGGGCTGATGGTGGCGCGGGGCGACCTCGGGGTGGAGATGCCGCTCTACGAGGTGCCGGGCATTCAGAAGCAGATCATACGGATGTGCAACCTGGGGGGCAAGCCGGTGATCACGGCGACGCAGATGCTGCAATCGATGATCGAGAACCCGCGCCCGACGCGGGCCGAGGTGACCGACATCGCGAACGCCATCCTCGACGGCAGCGATGGGGTGATGCTGTCCGGCGAGACCGCAGTGGGCAAGTATCCGGTGCAGGCGACGCGGATGATGGAGCGGGTGGCGCGCCAGGCCGAGAGCCTGTTCGATTTCGAGGCGATCCGGCGCGAGAAGGCGCTCGTCGTGTCGGGTAATCCGACGGACGCGATCAGCGAGTCGTGCGTCGCGATCGCTCACGACCTGCGGGCGAAGGCGATCATCAGCGTCACCAGCTCGGGCTACACGGCGCGGATGATCTCGAAGAACCGGCCGCGCACACCGATCATTGCGGCGACGCCGCACGTGGAAACCTACCGCCGGCTGAGCCTGATCTGGGGCGTGCAGCCTGTGCTGGTGAGAATGTGCACGGACTCGGAAGAAGTGTTCGCCGCAGCGCAGGCGGCGGCGAAGGCGCATGGGTACGTTCGCGACGGCGACCTCGTGGTCATCACCGGCGGCGTGCCGGTGGGCGTCCCCGGGCGCACCAACCTGATCCGGGTGCAGGTGATTGGGGAGTAGGCGATCGGCCGCGCAGGCGCGATCCAAGAGCTCGACATGGCTGCGAGAGGCCGTATGGAGTGCGGCGATTCCCAGGGTGCTGCAAAACCTGCTTGTGCCCGACCTTGAGACGCACCGGCGAGGGCGAGATTCCACGCTCCGCGCTGCGCGCTGGATGCGGCGCAAAGCACCGCATCTCCGGAGCGCCCCGATGAACCGGGGCGCCAGCTCTGAATGACAAGTTCGTGAGCGCACGCATCCCACGACGCGAGTTATGCAACAGCCTGTTCATCGCGGCTGTGCCGCACGTCTGAAGCCCTGCGGAGGAAGCAAGGCGGAATTCACGAGCAGACAGCGAGCGTCCGCTATCGGATCTGGCTTCCTTCCTGCGGCGACAAGACAAACATGGGGCACAGTTTCTGCGAGCGATGAAGGAACGCCGCGCCTGCCGTCGAATGCTCGGACAGCGGCGAGGCTCGCTGGGGGTCCGTGCGTCTTCGCCAGGCCCTGACCGGTCGGGGAGGCGAGGCGCATCACTGGAGCGGACGTGAGAGCAATAGCCGTCAACCTGGTGCGGATGCTGGCGATGGGCGCGGTGTGCGGGCTCGCGGGCGTCTTCGTGATCTACGGCGCGTGGCGGCTCTGCACCCCATACGCCGAGCAGTGGCAGGCCCGCAGCGAGGTGGTCAAACTTGAGCGCCGCGTCCAGCAGTTGAACGTTGAGCGGCGCCAACTGCGCCAGCTGGAGCGGGTGCTCGCTTCCCCGGAAGGTATCAAGAACGAAGCGCGTCGCCTCGGCCTGCTCGAGCCCGGGGAGCGATCACTTCGCTTCATGACGCGACCCAAGCCTCGCGCGGCGCCCGGCCAACTCGAGCGTGCTTCGGCCGGAGCAACCGAGGGCAAGGCCGCCTCCCCAAAGCGCCAGGAGCCGCGCGCCGCAGGCGCACGAACGTCACCGCAGCCGGACGACTGATTCGCGCTTCTGAAGCGCGCCGCCGCAAGCCCTGGCGGCGGCAATGCTCCTGACCTGCGTCGCGCGCCCGCCGCGAACCGCCAATGGACGACTTCTCCGAAGCGCGCCGGCGAATGGTAGCGAGCCAGATGCGCGGGCGCGGCATCTCCGACCAGCGGGTGCTCGACGCGATGGAGCGCGTCCCGCGTCACCTCTTCGTGCACGGCGGCGGCTGGGCCGCCTATGACGACACTCCCCTACCCATCGGCGGCGGCCAAACCATCTCGCAGCCCTACATGGTGGCGGCGATGACCGAGGCGCTTGCGCTGACGGGAGGGGAAACGGTGCTCGAGATCGGCACCGGCTCGGGGTACCAGGCGGCGGTGCTCGCCGAGCTTTGCCGACAGGTGTATTCCATCGAACGCATCCCCGAGCTTGCCGATCGGGCGAAACGCGTCCTCCAGGACCTCGGCTATGAGAACGTCGAGGTCGTCATCGGCGACGGCACGCTCGGTCTGCCCGAGCATGCGCCCTATGACCGCATTATCGTCACTGCCGCCACCCCCAGCCTGCCGCCGCCGTGGGTCGAGCAGCTCGCCGAGGGCGGCCGCATCGTGGCGCCGGTCGGAGACCGCTGGACGCAGAGTCTCGTCATCGCGACCAAGGAACGCGGCCAGCTCACGCAGCGCACCAGCTTTGCCTGCGTCTTCGTGCCGCTCATCGGCAAGTACGGATTCCAGGAGGCGTGAGGCAATAACGAGCCGCGGATAAACGCGGATGTTTACGCGCCGGGTGGGAACGCGCGCCGCGGATCAGGGGTCTAACAGAATCGGCGTCAATCGACGGCTAACCTGGATTATTCATACTGCACAGCGCGTCGTCGGGACGGCTGCTGCATCGGCGGCGCATGATCCCGATGCATCGGGATTCCGGAGCGCGTGCCCCGACGTGCGACGCGGCGAAGCCGCGTCTCCCGGAGCGGCGGACACCGCCGCACAGGGGCTCCGGAGATTTATGCGCCTCTGGCGCACGCGGCAGTGGCGCGATAGGATATCGCGCCTCCGGAAGTGCGGCGCAGCCGCACTCACGCGTCCCAAGTCGGCGCCATGATCGCGCGTGGATTATTCTCGGCACGGCTGCGCCGTGCTCCGGAATGCGCCTGCGGCGCACAGCGATCGCGGGTGCACCCTGTGCGGGATGTGAAGTCGGCATGAATAATCCGGGCTAAGAGTAACACTGTTCGTTTAGCAGAGAATGATGTCATTCTACTCTAGGGTTGTCAAGCTCTTCTTGAAGAGAGATTCTTGATTACAGAAGCCCTCCGGCAGGATCCGTGATGACGCAGACGTGAACGGATGTCGTGCCCTCCGGGTGCGAGCGCCGATGGTGCACGGCTCTGGTGTGATTCGCTCCCGGGCTCCCGTGTGACAACTCTACTGACTGGACGATCCCACGTTGCCGTGGCCCGCAAACCTTCCTTCATCGATCATCACGGGAGAGGGACGAGGCCGGCAGTACGCTGAGCGAGAAGGTCACCCCGACTGCTCGGGGCGCCTCAGTGAATGACTTGACCGTCCCTCGCCCCGGCTCCCGTGAGAGATCGCCCCGGATCGTAGCGCGCGCGATCGCGCGCCAATGCATACAGCAGCCGCAGCAGCTTGCGCCCCGCCGCGACCCGGATCTGCCCGGTTGACTTTCCCTGCTGCTTTTGGCGCTGGGCAAACTCGTGATAGCGCCCTCCCCGCCTGGTTTGCATCAGGCCGATATGGCACATCAGGTAGCGCCCCCACGAGCAGCCGCGCTTGCTGATGTGACACCGCCCCTGGCGCTTGCCGCTGGAGATGCTGTAGAGATTGAGCCCCAGGTGCTTCTCCACCTGCGCATAGGTGGCATAGGCGCCCAGGTCCCCGCATTCCCCCAACAACCCCGCCGCAGTAATGGTTCCCACCCCCGTCACGCTCACCAGCGACTGCGCCTCGGGCAGCCGCGCCAGCAGCGCCTCCAGCTCGCCCCCCAGTTGCTCCTGGCGCGCCTCTACCACCTCCAGCAGCGTCAAGGACGCCAGCATGCTGCGCCGGCGCGCCTGCTGCCCCTGGGGCGGCGCCACCGTCGCGGTGGCGGCCTGCCACACCGCGCCGGCCCGCTTGGTGGTGCGCCCACTGCTCGCTTCGCGTAGCGCCGCCCGGACGCTCCGGACCCCCTTGTGCGCAGCCTCCTGCGGGCTGCCAAAGCGCCGCACCATCCCGCGCACGCTCTGGCACAGGCGATCCTTGAACACCGTTCTCAGTTCCGGAAACCATACCGTCAGGTGAGCGTGGAGCTCATTGCGGATCGCGGTGCGCTTCTTGACCAGCGAGGCCCACTCGCGGGTCGCGACCCGCAGCTCCGCATAGACCCCCTCGGACGCCATCACCTGCTGGTAGCACCCCTGCCACACCAGGTCCGCTATCACCCCCGGATCCTTGCCATCCGACTTGTGCGGGCTGTTGTCGCGCACCTCCTTGGTGCGCTTGACGTGGTATGGATTGACCTGCACCACCCGCGCTCCGTGTCCTCTCAGCCATCGCGCCAAGCACGTGCTGTAGGGCCCGGTGGGCTCAAATGCCACCCACACCTCGCGTCCTTGCCCCTCGAACTCCGCCACCAACTCCCCCAGCTTCGCAAATCCAGCCTCATCCTGGCCCGCTGCAGCCACCGCCCCGCGCGAATCAGGCCGGAACCCGCCATAATCCAGCGTCTCTTGGCTCACATCCACCCCCACCACCATCCCCCGCTCGCCATCCGGAACCACTTGACTGCCCCGCGCCCTATGCGCCATACTCTTCATCGTTAGGTCCTCCTTGGGTTTGGTTACAGCAACTCTCCATTCTCCAAGAAGGGCCTAACTTCACTCCTTCAACCCCATTATAGGAAGCTCAGCCGCAGGCGAAGAATCTTGGAGGTGCCGTGAACCTGGGCAAGATCCTTCGCTTCGCTCAGGATGACACTAACCGAACAGCATTGGGGCTAAGAGCGTCTGATCTCAGAGGAACGGAGGACCGGAGTGCTTCGTGTTGGGATTGCCACCGGGGCTGGGCTGTCGCACGGCCCTGCGTTCGCAGCGATCATCAACGGCGGGCCGGGCGCGCCGCCGGAGGACATGCGCGGCGACTTCGAGGACGTGCGCGTCACCTGCGTATGGGACAAAGAGCCGGGCGTCGCCGAGAAGCCTCGCCGCGGACTACGGCATAGATCGCGTCGCGGCATCGCCCGGAGAGGTCGCGCATAGCGTCGACGCGGTGCTCGTCCTCGACGATGGCACGATGCAGCATCAGCGCCAAGCCCGCCCGTTCCTGGAGCGCGGCATGCCCACCTTCGTGGACAAGCCGCTCAGCTCCGACCCGGTCGAGGCGGCGGAGATCGTTGCGCTCGCGAAGAAACATCGCGCGCCGTTCATGTCGTGCTCGGCACTGCGCTTCGCGCGTGAGCTGATTGAGGCGCGGGCGCAGCTCGACGCGATCAAGCCATTCGCCGCGGCGTGCGCGGTCGGGCCGCACGAACTCATCTACTATGGCGTTCATCCGTGCGAGCTGCTCCAGGCCGCCATCGGCGCCGGCGTGCTAGCAGTGCAGAACGTGGGAGCGGAAGGACGGCACATCGCCCGCCTGTTCTACGATGATGGCCGGTCCGCGGTGCTCCAAGTGTTCGAGGACATCGGGTACGTGTTCCACCTGAACGTGTACGGCAAAGGCGGGTGGGTGAGCTTCGCGGTCACCGATCACCAGTTCTTCTATACGGAGACGATGCGACAGTTCGTGGCCATGTGCCGGGGCGGCGCTGCGCCCTTTCCGCCGGAGGACACGCTGGAGATCATCGCGACGCTGTGGTGCGCGCGCAAGTCGGCGCAAGGGGGCGGGCGAGTCGTCAAGGTGGAGGAAGCGAGCGGCCGGCCGGGATGAAGATCATCGCTCTTTCGGATCTGCACGGCGAGGTGCGGCCGCTGCGCGAGGTGGCAGCGGAACTCGTCGGCGCGGACGTCGTGCTGCTGGCGGGCGATATCACGAATTTCGGCGGAGCACACGCAGCACGCGAGGTCGTGCGCGAGGTGCGCGAGTACAACGACCGCATCCTGGCCGTACCAGGCAACTGTGATACTCCGGAGGCGGCCCGCTACCTGAACGACGAAGGCATCACCATCGATGCGCGGCACGTGGTGATCGATGGGCTGGCCTTCGCTGGCGTCGGCGGCTCGCTGCCCTGCCCTGGCCGCACGCCCAATGAGATCACGGAGGCCGATTTCGCCGCGCGGCTGGCGCAGGCAGCAGCGGGCATTGAGACGGATGCGTCGATGATCCTGCTCACGCATCAGCCGCCATTCGACACCGCGGCGGATCTCGCCGGCGGCGGGCGGCACGTCGGCAGCGACGCCGTCCGAGCGTTCATCCTCGAGCGCCGGCCGCTGGTATGCTTCACCGGGCACATCCACGAGGCCCGCGGGCAAGACAAGCTCGGCGACACGGTGGTGCTCAACCCTGGCCCGCTGCGCAGGGGCGGTCACGCCTACGCCGAGGTCGATGGCGCCAGCCGGACCGTGCGTGAGTCAGGCGTTGCGGTTGCGTCGGAACGGCCGCGGTGAGTACGAGCGAGGGTTCAGTCCAAGTGCCATCCGAAAAGACACAAGCGCGTGTTGCATTCATTGGCTGTGGCGGTCACGCGACGCGGTCGCTGCTGCCGTGCGTCGGCGAGCTTCAAACGTTCGCTCGAAGCCTGCTGCGCCGCACCCCAAGCCGCGCCGATCTGACCGATGGGGCCAAGGCGCTCAAGGTAGGCGAAGCCGCGTGGCGAAGTATCAAACAGGGCCGCGCTGTCACCCTCGACTAGCTTTCCCGGGGGCAGAAGGATGAACCGCAGAGAACTGATCTCGACCATAGGAGCGGCCGCCGCGGTCGTGGCGGCCTGTGTCGGCCTGGTCGTGTCCGGCGTAAGCGCGCCCGAGGAAGCGGCTGAGCACGCGGCGCAGCAGGCGGCAGCGGAATCCGCGTACATGTACGTGGATTTCGGCGACGACTTTCAGGATCCGCGCGCGGTCGCGCTCGGGTGGCGCGGTTCAGACCGATGGCATCTCGGACGTCGCCCGGGCAGCGACGGCTTCATGCAGTTCCGCGATTCGACCGGCGCCGCGGAGGCGCTGCTGGCCGCCCACGGTAGGGCGCTCCTCGCGTACAACTTCACGATGTACGTGGACGTTCGGCGGTCCGACGTGGCCGGCGAGGCAGGCCTGACGTGGGGCGTAGACAGCAATCTCGGTTGGCGCGCCGTCGTCAGCGGCAAGGAACTGCGCTTGATCCGGGCGGATGCCAATGGCGAACGTGAGGTCGGGCGCTGTGCCCTGCCGGAAGCCGCCGAGAAGCTTCGCGTCGGCGTGATCTCGGGTTCGGGCATGTTTTCGGTCGCGGTCGGCGATGTCTATATGCTCCAGGCGCCGTGGGATCAGGGCAACAACCCCGGGCGCTTCGGCTTGTGGGCGAAAGGCGGCGTCGAGTTCGACAACTTCACGCTTCAGGCGCGTCCGCTTGACCCGGGCACCCTCGCGCTGGCAAAGACCGATCAGGCCGGCAACCTTAACATCTACATCGGCCCGGCCGACGCCGGCGAGGGCGGCTTTGTAACCGACCGCTCCGGCAACGACTTCTTCCCCGCCTGGTCGCCCGACGCAACCCGCCTCGCGTTCCAGGCCGACGAAGGCGAGGGCAAGACCAGCCTGTGGACGGTCGCGGCCGCAGGCGGCGATCTTCGTGAGGTCGCGAAGGGGGCATACGCTCATCCCGCCTGGTCACCCGATGGGCGTCTGATCGCGTTCGACGCGGTTCAGTCTACCGCAGGCGGCGCAGGCAAGGCTGAGACGCGCGACATCATGGTAATGGCCGCCGACGGGTCGGGGGTGAAGGATCTCACCAACAACCCGGCCGACGACTTCTACCCCGCCTGGTCGCCTGATGGCCGCAAGCTCGCGTTCTGTTCGGACCGCGACGGCGGCAGCGACATCTTCGTGGCCAATGCCGACGGCAGCGATCCGGTCAACATCACGAAGGCGGCGAGCCTTTTGGAGTCGGAGCCTGCCTGGTCGCCGGACGGCGCGCGAATCGCGTGTGTGGCCTCTGAGAGCGCCACCGGCCGGCAAGGACTGTATGTCATGAGCGCTGCGGGCGCCGACGTGACGTGCATCTGGTCGAATCCCGTCGCCGATGCCCGCACCCCGGCGTGGTCGCCCGACGGCGAGAAGATCTCCTTTACCGAGGAACGCAGCGGCGATTTCGACGTCATCATTGTGAACGCGGACGGAAGCGATCCGTTCCGCGCCTTCGGCACCGAGCAGCCCGAGTTGACGGCGGCGTGGCGGCGGCCCGACCCACAGCCCGATCCGCAGATGGCCGTGGCAAGCGTCTGGGGCTATCCAGGCAAGACGGTCACTGTGCCGATCCTCGCCCAGGGCATCCGTGGGCTTCGCGCGGCGACGATCGAGGTCACATGGGATCGCGCTGCCATCAAGCAGCTGCGAGCGGCGCCCGGCGATGTGGCGAATGGCGAAGGATGGAGCTTCGATCCTGACATCAAGGATGGCTCGGCGACCTTGCGCATCAGTTCGAAGGGGCTGCCCGCCGGGCGTGAGTCCGGCGCGCTGGCCGAGTTGCAGTTCGACATTCCGGCGTCGGCGAACCACGGTGCAGAGATAGCATTGACAGTCGCCAAGGTCTCCCTCGACGTGGCGGGGGTGCAGAACCCGCGGCCGCACATCTGGAATGGCGGTGTCGTGGTGTTGGCGGCCGATCGCGTCGAGTTCGCGCCGCTCGGGCAGCAACAGGCCGGCGGGCTGCTGGCCCGTCCGTTCGAGGTGCGGCTGCGTGCGGTTGACGACCGGGGTGAGACGTGCCCGGCGTTCAGCGGAACGGTGAGGCTGGAAAGTCTCGCGGGGCCGGTGAATGCCGGGGAGACCGGGCCGTTCAGCAACGGTCAATGGACCGGTAAGATCGCCATCGCCGGAGCGGCCGACGAGACTTTCCTCACCGCGACTCACGTCGCCAGCGGCGCCAGCGGGCGCAGCAATACCTTTCGTCTTGCGGCGGCCGGCAGTGTGAACGGCGACAACGTCGTTGACGCCGCGGACCTCGAACGGGTGGCGGATATGGTCATCGGCGCATTCACGCCGACCGCATCGCAGGCCCTCGCCGCAGATGCGGATGGCGATGGGGCGGTGACGGTCGCCGACGTCGCCGGCATCGCGCGTGTCATTCGGGGAAGCAACAGCGGCGCCGCGGCGGGGAGTGATTCGCCCCAGGTCGCGCTGAAGGTGGCGCGCGGCAATCCCACCGGCGCCATCGCCACGGTGAGCGTAAACCGGGCGCGGGGGCTGGCCGCACTCAGAGTCGTCATCAAACATCCCGGCAACGTGGTCGCGACCAGCGCCGGCCTGGGCGATGCGTTTAGTGGATGGAGACTGCGCGCGAAGGATTCGGGCGGGCAGTTGTCACTCATCGCCTACGACGAGCGCGGCGGGGGGGTAAGCGCCGACTCCGGCGCCGCAATGATCATCGAGTTCAGCGGGAGCACCCCCCAGGGCGTCACGATCGAGCGCGCGGAGGCGGCGGACAACACGGGGAAGGCGCTGCCGATCGCGATCGGCGGTAAGGCGGGCGAGGCCGGGATCAACGTGAGGTTTTAGCTCCCGAACATCCACTTCGCTTGTGGTGTCACCCTGAGCGCTCCGCTGCTATGATCCCGAACTGCTTGGAAGCCCTCGCGCTCCAAGTAGACGCGAACAAGAGACCCATGATCTCGCCTTGTCTTCCGCTAAACGTGTCTTCGCCCGGTAAGACATCAGCGCTCCATCAGGAATCCGACTATCCCAGCCCCGATCACCACATAGACGGCGTCCACTTTGAACCTAACCAGCAAAACGAGAGCCACCAGGGTCAGGAGCAACAGCCGCCAATCGAACCATACAGTTGATCTGGCAATGGTGATAGCGGCTACAAGCAGCATCGCGACCACGGCCGGCAGCACGCCGCGAATGAAGCCGGCGACACGGGGATTGCGGCGCAGGCGGATCATCTGGCGGGCTGCCAAGGCGGTCATGAGAAACGAAGGCAGAAACACGGCTAAGGTGGCAACGACCGCTCCCGGCAATCCCTGCACCTTGTAGCCGATGAAGGTGGCGGAAATCAAGACGGGGCCGGGCGTGATCTGGCCCAGCGCAATCGCGTCCACGAACTGCTGCTGAGTCAGCCAGCCGTAATGTTGCACGACCTCGCGCTGGATGAAGGGGATCATGACGAAGCCGCCGCCGAAAACCACGGCGCCGATCTTCGCGAACACGAGCATCAGTCGCAGCAGGTTCATCACGCCGCCGCCTTCGGCTCGGGCATCAGCAGCAACGCCCCGGTCAGGCCACAGGCCAAGATCAGGATGACCAGGTTGGCGTGCAGGACCGCTGCGGCAAGGGCGACGACCGCGAGGGCCGCTTGCGCCCCACTCGTGAGGGATGACCTGCCGATCCGGTAGGCGACCGAGAGCACGAGCGCAACGACGGCCGCGTTGAGCCCTCTGAACACCCCGTGGAGTTGCGGCACCTGGCCGTAGTGCAGATAGGCGATGGTGAGCCCCAGCATGATGGCGAACGCAGGGATGAGTAGCACCAGAAGACACAGCGCCGCACCGAGCCAGCCCCGCAGCTTGTAGCCCACAAACACAGCCACGTCTACCGCGATAGGGCCGGGCAGCAGGTTGGAGAGCGCCACGCCGTCCGCGAATTCCTCATGGCTGAGCCACGACCGGCGTGTCACAACTTCTTGCTGGAGAACGCCGATCATGCCCAGGCCGAAGCCGGTCGCGCCCACCTTCGACATGACCCCGATGAGCTGAAGCAAGCCAATCCCTGAGCGGCCTCTATCTATGGTGCCATCGCTCATAGTCTCTATCGCATTGCTCAGTCGAGCCTTCTCACGCTAGCCGAGGCCAATGAGGGCGCTCGTCCTGTTCTCGCGGCCGGCATGGCCGTAGTCCCTCGGTCGCAGGAATAGGCAACTGTCCGCAGTTTCCCCGGCTCTCACTCACGTCCTTCGGCGATGCGGTTGCACCGGCTCTCTGTGTCCCGCACGACTCGCATCGCCTCTCGTACCGACCCCAACGCGGTTTCGACCCGCCGCCGAATTGTGTCGGCGTCCGCGTCCGCCAACCGGCCGTAACGTCTGCTCATCCGGTCGGGGCCGATATCCTCAAGCAACTCCTCGATCGTGCCCAGCAGGACATTCGCCCACATCCGGGTCGCCGCAAGTCCGCCCGTCGTCTGCGACACCGTTTGCCATTCCGGCACCAATGTTTCCACAATGCCACGGACTTCCCCCGCCAGTCCATCGAGGATCTCCAGCAAGCGCTCGCGCTGCGCCGGCGGCAGCGGCGTGACGCGGGCGCCGCCCGGTGTCTTGCCCTCCGCCACCACCTGCCGTATCTCAGCCAGGTGCTGAAGCAGGGTCGTGTAGGTCGAGACCAGATGTGACTTATGTTGCGCTTCCATTTCTCTCCTCGGTAGGACCCTGCGGGTCCGCCAACCTGTGCCGCGAAGACTAACAGCGCGGCTCGCGCGACGCGGAGATCCCGGGCTTGACCGTAGGATTCCCGCGCAGTTTGCGCAAGGCGCGAATCGCGGCATATCGCTCGTCATGCGTCATTTCGTGGCGTAGTCGTTGTTCATGCTTGCGCGTGTATGAGCGCATTTCGATAACCAAGCGCTCAAGGTGGGCGCTCTGGGTCTGGTCCAGCCACCGTCGCAGGGCCCCGAGGGGCACTTCGCTGCGCAGGCAGCGGAAGTGCGGCATGCAGACACCGCGCCCGGCTGAATAGGCCTCACGAAAGCTCGCGTCGTTGACTAAGCCATTGATCGCTTCGAGATATCGTCTTTCCGCTATCATGCATAATCGACATAGGGGGCAGCAGCCGGCAATGCCTGGCAGCGCCGAGGCGGGGTCGCACGCCTCGCCGTGGGGTGTGTCGTTCGACGCGCCCGCCGGGGACTGCGCAACATGCGCGACCCACTCCGAGAGAACTGTGCCAAGGCCCTGCGACGAAGTGACCTCGCCTACCACTCGCAAGTGCTCGCCGCAGAAGCCGTCGGATTGGCGCAGTCGTTCACGCACGACCGAGAAAAGCGCCGCAAGATGCGGCCACTGAGCGAGGAATCCACTGATATCCTCAAGCATGAGCGCACAGATGGGACACGTTGGGCGGTTGGAGTATTCGCGCAGCAGGACGGTCGGATCGCCTTCAAGGACCGCGCGGCGGGGCGGCTCCTGTGTGAAAGCGGGCGGTTGTGGCTGGTGTCCCTCCAAGTACTCGATGGCATGCAAACCGAGCGCGCCCAAGACCTTTTCGACCCGGCGTAGGTCAGTCAACGCCTCGGTGGCGCCGAGGGTTGCAAGCGCCACGGCAGCCGCTTCTCTCGCTGCTCGCGGCCCGCTGCGGACGGTGTCACTGAGGGCGGCCACCGCTTGCCGGTCGCCGATAGCGCCGAGCGCTCGCGCCGTCCCTTCGAGCACGAACTCATTGTCACTAATCTTGAGGACTGCAATAAGGTGCGGGACGACTTCACGCGCCTCCAAGTGCCCGAGAATCCGAACCGCTCGCTGTATCAGGGCGTCGTTACCGCTGTCGAGCGCTTCGGCCAGACGACCGATGAAGACCTCGGGTGGCCCGGGGTCCGCATCGCAGATCAGGCAGCGGGAGACTCCTTCACCCCATTCGGCCCAGCACTGAGAGCAGTACCACATCAACGAGGAAGTCCTCTGTCATCCTAGAAGCGCAGCCGAAAAGTCCACGTTTCGGCTGCCAGCTTCTCCGGATCTCTGGCCCCGACACGTCGGGGCTCCGGAGATGCGCATAGCGCATCACCCGTGATAGCGCCTCCGTCCGGCCGACAAAACGGCTTTCCGGCCGGACCTCTAGGGTTGGCGCGTGAGCAACACGATCATGACGACGGTGAAACAGTACGACGCCGGCAGCAACGCCCAAAGGCCTCCCAGAACGAGCAGGCGCCTTCGCGCCGTCGGAGAGTTGAACTCGTACAGTGGATGCCACCAGTGGCGCTCATACCAGCGGCGGAGCCACCAGGTCAAGACGGGCCAGAACACGGCGAATGCCCCGCCGCCGATGACAGCGCTTTGGGCAATAGCGTGTCCGATGCTCACAGGAATGCTGCCTGCGGCGACCGTCTGCTGCGGCCGACTACGGGCCGCTTGTGGGTCGGCCTTTCGGGCACGGTCGTTCGTCACTTCGCCACCAGCACGCTGCACGGCGCTAGGCGGGTCAGGTTCTGCGATGTGCTGCCCCAGATGCGCTCGAAGATACGTGAGTGGCCCATGAAGCCCACCACCAGCAGGTCGAATCCGCCGTCGCGGCAGAAATTGATGATCGTCTCGACCTCGTGCCCCGGCATGATGTGGGCTTGAAGATTGACCCCACGGGCCGCCGCCACCTCCCGCGCTTCGGCCGCCACCTGCTCGAAATAGTGGTTTTCCTTCTCCTTAACCGCATCCACTTCATCAATCGTCGCGGCGTAGTGCGGCAGCCCTTCCTCAACGGAGACGGAATGAAGCTCGGTCCCGTAACGCGATGCAATGTCGGCGGCCATCTCGACCGCTCGTCTGGCTCCTACCGAGCCATCGTTCGCGACCAATATCTTCCTAAGCATGCTCTCTGGCCTCCGTAAGTTGACGGGCTGAGTGTGGCTCCGCCAGCCGTACAGTCGACTCGACGGCCGGCCTGAAGAACGCTTGCGCGATAAGCGTGGGCACGACCGCGCTCCCGATGACCACCGTGACCAGCACCGTGTACTGGCCTTGGGTAATGAAACCTCGCTGGTATCCGAACAGTGCGGAGATGGTGCCGAAAGTAAGCCCCGTGGACATCAGCAGGGTGGTGTAGATCCCTTCCCTCCGTAGCAGCCGAAAAGCCCTGGTGACCGGGAACACGCCAACCGTCTTGGTGACCAGTTTCACCCCGAGCAGAAGAACCACGAGACCCGCTCCAGCCCACACCGCAGGCACGGAAACAAGCATTCCCGCCTTCAGGAAGTAGAAGGGAGTGAGCAGAGCAAACACCGTGGTTCTCATCCGGCGCACGATATCGCGGTGCTGGGCGAAGAGGGATGCGATAACCAGCCCCGCCAGATAGGCCGGCAGGACGGCCTCGCTGTTTGCCTTCACCGCCAGACTGCCCAGGCCGAACAGAAGGACAAACAGGAACCTGGTCTCCAGCTCGCTGACCCGCGCGCCGTAGACGCGAAAGAACCAGCCGGCCACGCGCGGCAGGAAAGCCAGGACAACCAGGGTAACCACGGCGAACAGCGCGAGCCACAGGTTGAAGTTGGCGAACAGCACGCCCAGGGCAAGCACCGTGCCCAGGTCGGTGATAAAGCAGGCGGCCAGAATGAGCTTGCCCAGCTCGGTTTGATTGAGCCCGGTCTCGAGCAGCACGGCGTAAACCACTGCCACCGAGGTAGTGGAGAGGGCAATGCCTGCGATTTGGGCGGCGCGCAAATCCCAGCCGGCCAGGAAATGGGCGAAGAGCAGTGCGCCTGCAAACGGGAGAAGAAAGGAGACGAAACCTATCGCAAGGCTGGACTTGAGGTGCCTGCGGAGAGCGTCAGGTTCAATCTCTGCTCCCGCCAGGAAGGTAAGCAGGATCGCCCCGAATCCCGCCAGGAAGTTCGTCCATTCCGTCGCGTGCAGGCCAAGGTAGTTCCCGCCGATCACGCCGATGGCGATCTCCACCAACGAGACCGAAATGGCCGTCCGGGCGGAGATCAGACCCGCCGCCAGGGCAAGTGCTGTCCATAGTGCCGCGATACCCCACTGGTTCATACGATTTCCTCCTCGTGCCGACTCGCTGTGCTGGTGTGCTCCGGCCACAACCGGAGTCGCATCAGGAGTCATCAGCACGAAGCGGTTCGGACGAGGCAGGCTCATCGCGGGCGGCACTCCATCACCCCATCCACGATATCCGAGGTGGCTATTCTCCGGGTGGCTCTCCTGCCAGTTTCCCGGTAGCCCGAATCCATGCATCCTTCTCGGGTCCCCAGGGCTCCTCCCGAAACCTGTAGTCGTTCTTGCGGATGATCTCCGCCAGCTCCGCGGACAGCCTGGCCAGCTTATCCGACTCGGAGGCCATGAGGAAGCGCTTGGCTTCGGGTGACGCCTGCGCCAGCGCGGCGCGAATGTGTGGCAGGCACAACCCTCGGGACGCGGCATACTCGTTCCTCAACTCGCCCACCTCAATGTGATCGAGCAAGGTCCCCAGGTACCTGCGTTCCGCCTCCACTGCGGCCTCACATGCCGGGCATATCTGCGGCCTGCGCCGGCCAGGTCGGCGGCTGCTGTCGTCGCCCTCGACGCCCTGGGACAGCAGGTCGCGCCAGAGGATGGAGATCCCGAGCGGGTCGCCGCGGCGCTGCAACTGCCACGAATGTTCTCTACAGAAGCCGAACGAAGCGCGTAGCCTTTCGCGCACACCGGGGTCGTTGACGCGCTCATGGAGCAGCGCACGAAGATAACGATCCACTGCGTTGGCGACGAGGCGGCAGACAACGCAACCCGCCTCCGCGAATGCTTCACGCAGGTCGTGGTACGTCATATGCCTGCTAGGCCGCTCCGCGTTGACCCTTTCTCTGACCATCGTCATCTACACAAATGGCTCCTGACTTTGCACAGAACCCGTGCAGATCAGGAGCCATTAGCCTCAACGGCTGTTCAGGCCGGTTGTCCGGCCTGGGCGGCCTCCATCGCCCAACTTTCAGGTACTATACCCGGTTCACCCCGCATGGTCAACCGGAGGTCGCGCAAGGACCTCGCGGCGCGCTGGTATGACGGGCCAGTAGTGCCCTGCCGGAACTGGACGATTCTAGCTGGAGCCTTGCGCCGACTCTGCTCCGCAGCTCCATCCAACCCGAATCTCCAACGTGGCCTCGCTGGCCTCTTCTTCAAGCTCCAGGCGGTACTCCAGCTCGTCGGCTATGTCGACGAGTCTATCCGCCACCTGGACGTTGCCGCACTCCACCATGTCGGCCACCGTGCGCAGGTGCTCCGCTAACTTGCTACGTCTGCCAGCATGCTTTTCCTTCGATTTCCTAGCCATAACGCCTCTCCGCCTGCTCGGCCGTCTGGCCGTCGTGGCTTCCCAAGCCGTCTCCATATGGACAAAAGGCTCCTGACCTTGCACCGTCCGGTGCAGATCAGGAGCCATTAGCCGCCAAGGCTGTTTGGGCCGTACATCTGGCCCGGGCGGTCTCCATCGCCCGTCTGCATACAATATACCCGATTGGGGTGCGCGGGTCAACCGCGGTTGGTGCGACATTTGCGCTGGATCATCCGGGCACTTACAGCGTGAAGTCTCTTCCCAGGTCGAGTCGCCTGGCAAGCGGACTGGCCGCGACCTCCTGGGAGGGCCCATGCACCAGGATCTTCCCATCGAACATGACATAGGCGCGGTCGGTAATCGCCAGCGTGTCTCGGACGTTGTGGTCGGTCACCAGTACTCCCAGGCCTCTCGCCTTGAGATCCGAGATAATGCGCTGGATCTCTGTGATGGTGATCGGGTCCACTCCGAGGAAGGGCTCGTCCAACAGGAGGAACTGCGGCTGTGAGCAGAGCGCCCTCGCCACTTCGACGCGTCGCTGCTCCCCACCGGAGATCTGGTAGGCCTTGTACTTCCGGAGGTGAGATATGTCCAACTCCGAGAGCAGTTGCTCCGCGCGCGCCTGCTGTTCAGTCCTGCTCAGGCCCTGCATCTCCAGGATCGCGAGCAGGTTCTGCTCGACGGTCATCCTGCGGAAGATGGAGGTTTCTTGGGGAAGGTAGCCTCGGCGAAAATCATCATGCCCCGGCTCTTCCTGTCGCGCCGCCGAATATCTCTTCATAGATGTCTGCGCCGAAACTGGTTTCCAGCGGTTGGCCTGGCAGCAATCTGAAGGTCCGCCGTCCGTCGGCTTCTCTTTCGGCGCGCAGAAAGAGAGCGCCGTCTGTCTCGTCCTCCCAAAGGCCGCGGGCGAACTCATGAAGGTGCGTCACGAAGAAGACTCTGACACGCCTCTCCAGCAACGCATAGACGATCTGTCTGGCAATCTCGGAGCCTTCCCTTTCGTTCGTCGCGGCAAACGACTCGTTCAACAGCAGCATCGAATCCGGCGTCAGCGCGTCGGCGATGCTGCTCATGCGATCCAACTCTTCATCGAGTTTCCCGCTCTCCATAGTGGCGTCTTCCTCACGCTTGTAGTGCGTAAAGAGACTGCGGCAGATATCGGCGCGGAAAGACTCGGCCGCGACGAACATGCCGGATTGCATCATCAGTTGCGCCACGCCGACGCTGCGCAGGAAGGTCGATTTCCCGCCCTGATTGGCACCGGTGATAACGACGATGCCCTTGCCGTCAGCGTTCATGTCGTTGCTAACGACGCCGCGCTCAAGGCGAAGGGCGAGACAGACGTCGCACAGCCGAGTGCAGGAGTGCCTGCGAGCGCCGGGCGGCGAGGGGTCGGGGAAGCATACTGGCATTCCCCTCTGCGTGAGCTGACGATACAAACTCACGCATCCGAGATAGAACGCCAGTTCCGCCCGCAGCATGACGAAGAAATTCAGCACGTGTTCGGCGGACTGGGCGGCCGCATTCGCCACCAGACTGATTCCCCGCTCCCGCAGGTCCGACAGCGCCCGGGCGCCGGCCTCGTCGCGAGGATCAATGCGATAGGTGTACGCGGGTGGCCTGCGAGCAAAGAGCCGCTGGGGCCAGCGCGGCTTCTTATCGCGGGATTGGCGCAGGACGTAGTTGGCGCCCTCGTTGCCTTTCCCGAGCTCCGCGCTCAGCAGCACGCCGTGGCGGAATCTCAGCTCCTTGAGATGACGCTTGACAGTGGCCAGATACTCGTCCGCCAGTTCCCTTTTGAGCAGTGCGAAAAAGGCCGTGAAACCTTCTGACTCGAACTGGTCGGCATGCTCATCAGCGACCCGCCTAAGCTTGGCGAGCGTGACCACGAACATCTCAAGCTGCGCGACCGCCCCGTATAGAATGCTGCCCGGATGGCGACCGGTGCCCAGCAGCCACCACTGCTTCCGTCTGCCTTCGATCGCCTCTACGGCGATGTCGTAGAGGTCTCGCACGACGGAGTAGTTCCGCAGGCAGTCTTGCAGCACCGCTTGGCGGTAGAGGACCGTTTCGCGATCATCCTGCAGACCCAACAACACGGCCTGCTTCGCCACGTGGAACAGGAATTCGTCGCCGCCTGCCATCGCGCCGAACAACGTGCCGAGCTCCAAGTCCTGCACCAGCGCCGGTTCGTTCACCGGCAGCTCCCGCTGCTGGTCGAAATCCCGGTCGCGATACATCAGGTGCGCTTTCACGGCTTTATCCGCTCCTGCAGGCGCTCGTAGGTCAGCCGGTGCTTTTCGGCAATCGCCAGGGCGTAGGCGAGTCCGTCGGCCCGCCTTCGTTCGATTCGGAAGGTGCGCAGGGTCGGATTCTCCGGCGCGACCCCGGCGACGACGCTGACGGTTTTCTGGTTAAAGGAGGCGAGCTCATCCAGGAACGTCACGCACACGCAGAGCACATCGAGTCGGGACAGGCTCTCCACGATCTTTCTGCCCAGGTAAACTGCGTCCTCGGCGGTCGTAGACGAGAAGATTTCGTTGATGACGACGATGCTTCTTGGCGTGGCGTCGGTGAGAATACGATGGATCCTGACCAACTCGTCCTGCAACTTGCCGCGCAGTGTGGTGATGTCCTCCTCCCGCTCGAAATGTGTGAACAGGCGGTCGAAGAGAAAGAGTCGGGCTTCCGTTCCCGGGACGGGGCAACCCAAGCTCGCCAGGTAGTGCAGTTGCCCGAAAGTGCGAGCGAACGTCGTCTTCCCACCCTGATTTGGGCCGGTAACGACGAGGATCCGTTCCTCGCCTCTCAGAAAGAATTCGTTGCAGACAACGGCCGCGTGTTCACGGATGAGCTTGCCCGCCAACGCCAGATCGAAGCTCTCGCGGCTGCTGACGTTCTTGTCCGTTTGCGAGACCTGCGGATAGCAGAACTGCAGCCTGGCGCGTTTGAATGCTCCCGCATAGTCCAGATACGCGAGGTAGAACTGGATCTCGCGATCGAAATCAACGATCGGTTTTTCGAGAAAACCGCTATGTTCCGCGCAGAAGTCTTCGAGCGCGCGAAAGGCCTCGGGATTCAATCGCGCGACCCGTTCCAACACCGCGGCTTCGACGTGGTTCATGCCAGAAGAGTCGG
>Ga0315282_10002837_pt1 | contig 31440 bp, 25 predicted proteins | sample YL17G07_20_MG_FD_203693 | JGI IMG/M metagenome (GOLD analysis project Ga0315282, IMG submission 203693) | Sediment microbial communities from Yellowstone Lake, YNP, Wyoming, USA - YL17G07_20 | ecosystem: Environmental > Aquatic > Freshwater > Lake > Sediment | place: USA: Wyoming | collected... | reverse complement strand
ATATTCATTTTAACAATTGTTGTATTTTCATCTTAGGTGATCTCTATAAATAAGAATAAAGGGGAAATATCCCTTTTTCAAGAGGGGTAATTCCCCTTTTAAATTCCACGCAAAAGTTTATAGAGCCGAGAGAATAATATATTTACTTAGAGATATTTTTATGATATATTATCTTTGTGCAAACGATTTGATAATGAGAGGGGGTGATAATTGAGAAGCAAGAGATAAAAGAGTTGTTCATTCTGGAAGGGGAGGTATTTGAGGTGTAGAAATATAGAAATAGAATATATTATTAAAATAGCGGGAGGTTAGATTAAAATGAAGAGAATTTTAAGTATCTTTTTGGGATTAGTATTAGTATTTACTTTGGTTTTTGGACAGATTCCTTTAGCTTTTTCTCAGAAAAAGTATAATGAGGCACCTACGCTTGCTGAACTGATAAAGGAAGGGAAGCTTCCACCAATAGAAAAGAGACTTCCTCAAGAACCGTTAGTAATTACTCCAGTGGAAGAGATTGGGCAGTATGGAGGTACGTGGAGAAGGGCTGCAATAGGGGTAGGAGATGCTGGAATAATCAATAGCCGTTTGACTTATGAAAATCTAGTTAGATGGAGTCCAGATGGTAAAAAGGTTATTCCAAATGTGGCTACAAAGTGGCGAGTAACTGATAATGGAAAGACTTTCACAATTTATCTAAGAAAGGGCATAAAGTGGTCAGATGGGGCTCCATTTACAGCGGATGATATTATGTTCTGGTATAAAGATGCAATTCTAAATAAAGACCTTCAACCAACATTCCCAACATGGCTTACTATAGAGGGGAAACCGGGAAAAGTAGAAAAGGTAGATGATTATACAGTTAGATTTAAGTTTGATGCTCCTTATGGGCTCTTTATGCAGATTCTAGCAGGACCTAATGCTTTAGGTATCACTCAATATCCAGCCCATTATCTAAAGCAGTTCCATATCAACTATATTCCAAAGGAAAAGTTAGAGAAGATGGCAAAAGATGCAGGTTTTAGTCTTTGGCATCAACTATTTTCAAATAAACAGAATTGGCAAAATCCAGAGTGTCCTACTATATGGGCATGGGTAATAACTACTCCGCCACCTTCTTCTACTCTTGTATTTACTAGAAACCCATATTACTGGAAGGTAGATACTGCTGGAAACCAACTTCCATATATTGACAAATTAAGAATAGATATAGTAGAAAATGCGGAAGTTCTCAATATGAAAGCGATGGCTGGAGAGATAGATATGCAATTCAGACATATTATGTGGACAAACTATACTTTATTCATGGAGAATAAAGAAAAGGGCGATTATAGAGTAATGAAATGGACTCTAGCGGAAGGTTCAAATGCACTTCTTATGCCAAACCTTAATCATAAGGACCCTGTATTACGTAAACTCTTTGAAATAGTAGACTTTCGTAGGGCACTTTCTCTAGGTATTAACCGAGATGAAGTAAACCAAATAGCATATCTAGGCATGGGAAAAGCAAGACAGGCTTCCGTTATCCCTCAGTGTCCATACTATAAAGAAGAGTATGAAAAGGCTTATGCTGAGTACAATCCAGAAAAGGCTAATCAACTTCTAGATAAGATAGGACTGACTAAGAGAGACAAAGATGGATTTAGATTAAGATCTGATGGTAAAACACTTACTATTACTATAGAATATGCACCAGTATTTGGTCCATGGGCAGATGTAACTATTATGGTAAAGAAAAATTGGGAGGCTGTTGGTATTAAAACCTTGATTAAAGAAGAGAGTAGAGACCTATTTTCAACTAGAGCTCAGGCTAGTGAGTTAGATATTGGTATATGGACGATGGACAGATGCTTTACTCCTTTAGTAGAGCCACTTTACTGGTTGCCTGGAATGGGGGTAGGAACCCCACCTAACAATGCAAATGAATACTGGAGATGGTATAGGACTGGAGGGAAAGAGGGAGAAAAGCCATCAGAAGATATAGTAAAAGTATATCAGTTGTATGATAAAGCAAAGGGGACACCAAATGAAACAGCAAGGACAAGCTATGCCTACGAAATAATGAGATTAAACGCTAAGAATCTCTGGGTAATAGGTATTGTTGGATGTCTTCCTCATGTAGGAATAGTGAAGAATAACTTTAGAAACGTACCGGAGAATGCTATATCTGACTGGTTACAACTTACCCCTGGAAATACAGCTCCAGAGCAGTATTTCTTTAAGAAATAAGATACTTAATCAGGGCAGGTTTCTCCTGCCCTGACACTAATTTGGTTAGAGGGTATAAGATTTATGACAAGTAGAGAGATAGTTATAAGGAGTTTAGATTTTAAAGGACCAGAAAGAATACCGATGTCTTTACCTTTACCTTATCCCAATGACTTTGTGTCTGCAGGGTTAGGACTAAATCCTTATGTTAGTGAGGAATGGGTCTACAAAGAGAATGATAGATGGGAAAGGGTTGATGAGTGGGGAAATACCTGGGCAAGGCTTGAAGCATACTCAAAGGGGGAGGTTGTGAAAGGGGCAATAGAAGATTGGGCTCAGTTAAAGACCTATAAATTTCCTCCTATTGATATGGACCAGAGGTATGAAGAAGCAAAGAGAATATTTTCTGAAAACCCAGACAAATTTCATATAGCTTTTCTTCCTGGCTTTCCATTTAGTATTGCTAGATACTTACGTAGAATGGATAATTTTCTTCTCGATGTAGCTGCTGAAAAAGAAAGTGTGGCAAGATTACTAAAAGATATAGCAGATATATTAGAAGTAGTTATAGAAAAATTTACCAAAGTTGGAGCGGATGCTGTTATGTTTGCTGAGGATTGGGGTACTCAGGATAGGCTTCTTGTCAGTCCGAAGTCATGGAGGGAATTATTCAAACCAGGATTTGTTCAGTTATGTAATACTGCTCATCGATTAGGAGTATATGTCTTTATGCACTCCTGTGGTCACATCTATGAAATTATCCCAGACTTGATAGAGGTTGGAATAAATGTGCTTCAATTTGATCAACCTGGTCTGCATGAGATAGATAATCTGGCTCGTGATTTTGGGGGTAAGGTAAATTTCTGGTGCCCTGTAGATATACAACAAGTGCTCCCTAAAAAGGATGAAAGGCTGATAGAAGATTTTGCTAGAGAGCTTATAGAAAAGCTAGGCCAATTTAATGGTGGGTTTATAGCAGGATATTACCCATCTAATGAAGCCCTTGGACTTGATTCTCATTGGCAAGATGTAGCCTGTAAAGCTTTTGTTAAATATGAAATTAAAAAATAAAAAGGAGGGAAAAAAGTGAGTAGAGTACTAAAAAGTTTTGTTAGTTTGATACTTTTAGTAGGTTTAGTCTTAAATACAGGCAATCTTTTATTTGCTCAGGAGAAGGTAACTCCTGGAGAGTACTACAATCTCTCAGATTATGAAAAGCTTACTGGTAAAAAGACCACTAAATTTAACGAGGTTCCACAGTTAGCAGACCTAGTAAAACAGGGGAAACTTCCACCAGTAGAACAGAGATTGCCCAAGAATCCTCTGGTAGTAACCCCTTATGAAGAGATTGGGCAGTACGGTGGAACATGGAGAAGAGCATGGTTAGGTCTATCTGACCAATGGGGTCCAAATAAGATCTGCCATGAGCATCTTGTAATGTTTGATAAAGGTGGAACAAAAGTCTTACCGAACGTAGCAGAGAGTTGGAAAGTCTCTAGAGATGCCAAGATATATACATTTAAGCTTAGAGAAGGGATAAGATGGTCAGATGGAACTCCATTAACTACAGATGATGTAATGTTCTGGTATGAAGATATCCTAATGAATAAAGAACTTACTCCTAACGTTCCAACTTGGCTTACATCTGGAGGTAAACCCTGTGAAGTAGAAGTAGTAGACCAGTACACGTTTAGAGTAAAGTTCGCTCAACCTAATCCTTTATTCTTAATCACTATAGCAAAACTAGGGGGTCAATACACTTTCTTTGCCCCTAAACACTATCTAAAACAGTTCCATCCTAAGTACACTCCAAAAGAAAAAGTTGAGGCAATGGCAAAAGAAGCTGGATTTCAGTTCTGGTATCAGCTCTTTGATCAGAAAGGTAGTAATACTAATGCATGGTTACAGAACCGTGAATTACCTGTTCTTTATCCATGGAGAGCAGTTACTCCTCCAACTGCTACTACTATGATACTAGAGAGGAACCCCTACTATTGGAAGATAGACCCAGCAGGGAATCAGCTTCCTTATGTCGACAGGATATCTCAGACTCTTGTAGAAAATGGAGAAATGATTACGATGAAGGCTATAGCTGGGGAAATAGATATGCAGGTAAGACATATTCAACTTCCTAACTATACACTTCTTATGGAGAATAGAGCTAAAGGAGACTATAGGGTTCTCAAATGGAAACAAGGAGTAGGCTCTGATGTAATGATATGTCTAAATCAGAATGTAAAAGACCCTATACTCCGTAAAATATTTGAGGATAGAAGATTTAGGCAAGCATTATCGTTAGCTATAAATAGAGAAGAAGTCTGGAAACTTATCTACCTAGGTTTAGGAGAACCCAGACAGTGCTCTCTTATAAGTGGGGTTGCTTTCTATGACCCAGAGTGGGAGAAAGCTTATGCCGAGTATGATACTAAGAAGGCGAATGAGCTTTTAGATAGAATGGGGCTGAATAAGAGAGACAGGGATGGATTTAGATTAAGACCTGATGGTAAGACATTGACTTTAACAATAGAATTTCCAAGCGGTGTCTTTGGTCCATGGGCGGATGTATTACAGATGGTAGAGAAGTACTGGAAAGAAGTAGGTATAAAGGTAGCTGTAAAGCCTCTTGAACGTTCTCTATACGTAACTAGATGTACTGCAGGGGAACTTGAGATAGGGGTATGGAACTTTGATAGAAATGCTGCAGTAATGTCAGACCCAGGAAGGATCTTAGGAACCGTAACTGATGGTCCATGGGCACCTTTGTATGGTCTATGGTACACCACTGGTGGTACAGGAGGAGAAGAACCTAAGGGAGACATTAGAAAGATTTATGAACTCTGGGATAAGGTTACAGTTACAGCAGATGAGAAGCAGAGGGAAAGACTCTTTAAAGAAATTATTAACCTCCACAAGAGAAATATCTGGATGATAGGTATTGTAGGAGAATTACCTCAGCCTGGGGTAGTTAAGAATAACTTTAGGAATGTCCCAGATGGTATTATTTGGGATGACACTTTAAGAGCACCCAAGAATGCTCGTCCAGAACAGTTCTTCTTTAAGAAGTAAATAAAGTTGCTTGTTCTATTAGGGCAAGGTTTATAACCTTGCCCTTTTTAACTTTCTATATCCTCTAGGAATTTTTCTTTATATGTTATACTAGTATTATCTTCCGATGGGCAAATGGATAGCATTTATCTCAGTTAAATATAGAAATTTTACCATCATATTAAGTATTATATTAGCAGTACTTATGACATTTGGAGCTTTTAGGATGAAGGTAAACTTTGATATCCTCTCTATGCTTCCAGAAAGTGCCCCATCAGTAAAAGGCTTAAGAATATTAGAAAAGATGGATATAGGAGATATCCTTACTATACTCGTCCAAGATATAAAGGATTTAAGCGAAGTAGAATCTTTGAAAAGAGAGATTTCTAAGATTCCTTCTGTAAGAGATGTAATTTGGCTCTCAGATGTACAAGACTTGGTTGTGCCTGAAGAAATCTGGATAGAAGAAAACAAATCCCAATGGATGAAAGATGATAATACTATTATCCAACTGACTCTTAAAGGTGGACTAAACCCACAAGAGACAAATAATGCTATTAATGAGATTAAAGCTATCCTTCCACCTAATGCGGTACTTGTTAGTGAATCTGCAGTAGCTTTAGACCTCGCATCATCTTTTAGCGGTACTACGTTAAAGTACTTTTTAAGTGGACTGCTCTTAGTCCTTATTCTTCTATATTTTAGCTTTCCATCCATTTTAATTCCACTACTTATGGTAGGAAGTATCTCATGGGGCATTTTAGTAAGTCTGGGAATTATAGGATGGACTGGACAAAATATTCTATTTGCTACACAGATTATTGTTGCTGTTTTGCAATTAGCGGTCACTCTAGATTATAATTTATTCCTCTACTATAGATATATTGAAGAAAAAGAGAAGGCTGATCCTATTGAAGCAATGGAGAGGGCAATAGAATCTACATTTACCTCTATCTCTGGGAGTGCGCTTACTACTATAGCTGGTTTTGGGGCAATGAAGTTTAGTAGAATTGCAATCCCTATAGAGATGGGTTTTCTCTTAGTAAGGGGTGTGTTACTATCTTTGGTAGCTACACTTTTTTTATTTCCAGCTGTACTCTTATTGTTTGATAGAATACTAGGGAAAAGAACGACGTTTATTCAACTTAAAAGGATAGGGAATATTGTTCCAAAATACTGGTTTCATATTTCTTTTATTTTTGTACTACTTCTTATAGGAGGATACTGGGGATATTCTCATACAGAGAAGGAGTACAATTATATAAAGTCTCTTCCTCAAGATTTACCATCAGTAAAAGCCTGGTCTTTTTTAGAGAGCAAATTTTCCCAAGGAGATAATCTTATATTAGTAGCTCCGGAAGATGCAGAGAATTTTAAAGATTTCACTTTAGATTTGAAAAACATAAAAGGAATAACTAGTGTAATTTCATATTTTACTCTCTTAGACCCTGCTATTCCAGAAGAACTCATTCCTTCATCAATAGAAGAGAAATTCATCAGTAATGGATACTCTATTACTAGAATTCAGAGTTCTTATCTGGCCGGGACCAGAGAAGGAGACTCTTTAATAGAGAAGATAAAAGATTTGGGGAGAAAGTATTTAGGTAAAGAGGCATATATTACTGGTTTTGGTGCTCTCATCTATGACCTCGAGAAGATAGTAAGGGCAGACAATGTTCTTATAAATCGTATCTCTTTTATAGCTATATTCCTCATACTTTGCTGTATATTTTATTCAATAAGCCTACCTCTAGTACTAATTTTAGTAATAAATAGTGCCATTTGGTGGAATATCGGAATATACTACTATCTAGGAGGAAAGATATCATTTATAGTTCCTCTAACAGTGGTCTCAATTCAACTTGGCTCTACTATAGATTATGCGGTACTATTATCTGCTAGATACAAGGAAGAACGTTCTAAAGGAAAATCACCAGTAGAATCGGCAAAAATAGCAGTTATGTCTTCTATTCATCCTATACTTATAAGTGCAGGTACTATGACTCTTATGACCTTACCTACAGCAATAATGAGCAATATCAGTATTATTTCTCAACTGATAGGCTCTTTAAGTAGAGGGGCTTTGATAAGTATGAGTGTAGTAATTCTATTACTACCAAGTGTTCTTATCATCACTGACCCTGTTATGAAACTTTCTTCCTATAAATGGGGAAGGGGTCAAAGGGACAAAAAGAGGCTATAATATAAAAGTAGCACTAAAGTTAAATCTAAGGAGGCGAAATAAGTGAAGATAAGTCAAACTATATTTAGAATGTATGATATACGTGGTGAAGTAGATAAAGAACTTAATACTGAGATAGTAAATCTTATAGGGAAAGCCTATAGTATATATATAAGAGAAAAGATAAAGAAGGATAATATTACTATAACCGTAGGTAGAGATATACGTATTCATTCAAAAAAGCTATCTGAAGCATTAATTAATGGTCTAACGAGCTATGGTATAAATGTAATTGATGTGGGTATCTGTCCAACTCCAGCATTGTATTTCTCTCTATTTAATCTACCCGTAGATGGCGGAATAATGATTACTGCAAGTCATAATCCTTCTGAATTTAATGGGATGAAATTGTGTGTTGAGAAAGAGACTATATTTGGAGAAGAGATTCAAAAACTATATTACATCACAAAAGAACTTGAAAGTTCTAAGGAAATGGTATCTTGTAGAAAAGGTACATTAGAAACATTTGATATACTCTCTTCATACAAAAAATATCTTTTGAACGAGTTCAATAAGGGGGTATTGAAAGATATAGCTCCAAAATCTATAAGAATTGCTATTGATTGTGGAAATGGATGTGCTGGTTTAATTGTGCCTTCTCTTTTAAGAGACCTTGGAATATATCTAATAGAACTTTATTCAGAGCCAGATGGAAGATTCCCTAACCATCACCCTGACCCTACAGTGATAGAATCACTAAGAACACTGATAGAGAAAGTAAAGACAGAAAAGTTAGACCTTGGTGTTGCCTATGATGGAGATGTAGACAGGATAGGAGTAATTGATAATAATGGAGAGGTAGTATACGGAGATAAGCTTACTTACATATTTGCTAAGGATATTCTAAGAGAACATCTTGGGGCAAAGATTATTAGTGAGGTAAAATCTTCTAAGACATTATTTGATGGTATAGAAAAACTTGGAGGAATTCCTATAATGTCTCCTGTAGGACACTCGCTGATTAAAAAGAAGTTAAAAAAAGAAAAAGCCCTCCTTGCAGGAGAAATGAGTGGACATATATTCTTTAATGATAAATATTTTGGTTATGATGATGCTATTTACGCAACGCTTCGTCTACTTGAGATTGTAGCCAAAGAAAAATTAGCCAAAAGTAACTTTGTATTTTCTGACCTGCTAAAAGACCTTCCAAATGTCTATGTCTCTCCAGAGATAAGAGTAGATTGTTCAGAAGAGGAAAAGTTTCAAATTGTCGAACACTTCCTTGAACAATTCAAAGCTAGATATCCAGAGTTTGCTAAAGATATACAGAAGGTTATAACTATAGATGGAGTAAGAATAGAATTTTCTGATGGCTGGAGCTTAATAAGGGCAAGTAATACTCAGCCTGCAATTGTGATGAGATTTGAAACAGAGACGGAGGATAAATTAGAGTTATATAAGAGAAGTTTCGAGGATACTATACTTTCATTATGATTAACTTACATAAACAGTCTATACTTCAAGCCACATTTTTACTCACCTTAGTCACCTTAATAAGTAAGGTCTTGGGGTTTGTAAGGGAGATGAGTATTGCCAGTGTATTTGGTGCAAAGACCATTACTGATGCCTATGTAGTTGCTCAAGTCCTTCCTGCTACACTGGCAGGTTTAGTTGGCGGAGCATTAACTACAGTATTTATCCCTGTTTTCCTAGAGCAAAAAGAGAAATATGGTGAAAAACAGGCATGGGAGGCTGCGAATACTATAATAAGTGTCTCTATTGTATACCTATTTATTGCTACTGTCTTTGCCTTAATCTTTACTTATCCTTTCATAACACTTATTGCTCCAGGCTTCTCTCAGGAAAGAAGAGATTTAACTGTTCTTATTACAAGAATGATGTTACCAGGTTTAGTAGTATATGGCCTTTTAGGTTTATTTACTGGTTTACTACAGTCTTATAAACACTTTTTTATCCCTGCGATAGGGGGATTACTGTTTAATATCTTTATAATTGGATTTGTTTTACTTTTTGGTAAAAGATTTCCTGCTGGAAGTCTAGCATTAGGTAATCTAATGGGAATACTCTCTCAAGTAGTAATTGCCTTTTGGTATCTAAAAAAAAGGATGTCACATCTTGGGTGGCATATAGACTTCAAACATCCTGCAATAAAACAGACCCTCTATCTTATGATCCCTATTCTCATAGGTACAAGTGCAGGATATCTAAATCTTATAGTAGATAGGATATTTGCCTCAGGACTTCCAGAAGGCTCTATCTCAGCGTTGAATTTTGCTGCTAGGGTAAGAGATTTACCCATATCTCTTTTTGCTAGCTCCATAGCCACTGCTGTATATCCTACTACTTCCGAGTTAGTAGCTAATAATGAGATAGATAAGATTAAGAATATTTTAAATAAGATACTAAATTTTACTTGGCTTATCATTATACCTGCTAGCGTAGGCTTGATAGTCTTAGACCAGAATATTATAAGATTACTCTTTGAAAGAGGAGCATTTGATGCTAGAGCCACATATCTTACTGCCGGAGCTTTAAAATTCTATTCTTTGGGACTTTTTGCGATAGCAGCAAGTCCTATAGTTGCAAGGACATTCTACTCGTTTCAGGATACAGTTACTCCTGTAGTAGTAAGCTTTATTTCTATAGGAATGAATATAATTTTCAATGCCATTTTAGTAAAGGTTATGGCTCTTGAAGGACTAGCTCTAGCTACATCTATCTCTGGGAGTATCTCTTTTATACTTCTTATATATTTATTGAGGAGAAAAGTTGGAAGTATAAGAGGAAAGGTTTTAATAGTAGATTTTTTGAAGATTACTATTTCTTCTATGATAATGGGAGTATTCGTTTGGTTCCTAAAGAACTGGCTTTATAGATATCGATTAGATGGTATATATGAACTACTAACTCTTGGTTTTATTATAATAGCTGGATGTCTAGTATATATTTTTCTTATATTTCTTCTAAAGATAGAAGGTGGTAAACAGCTAGAAGAAATCATAAGAAGACGAATAAAAGTACTAAAGAGGAGATAAAATACCTGCTCGTTTTCGAGATTGCTTCGCTATTGTTTGCAATGACAGTTTGCCGACAAAAATTACACACACCCTTTAATTATAACAGTGTATTGACTTTGTGTTATTAAAAATGTTATACTTTTTCTAGTAGTTGGGAGAGTAAAGGAGGTGAGAGAAAATAAGGAATAAAGTTTTAAAAAGGGCTCGGTGAGGCTTAAAGGGCAGGTTAGCAGTGAAAATCTGTTACTTTTAAGAAAGGAGTGGAAAAATGAAACAAATTTTACTGAGAGGTTTAGTTTTTGGGTTGGTCGTTTCCTTACTAGGGAGTCTAGCCCTAGCTCAAGTCAGTTTACCGAGAGAGGAGACCCTTTATACTGCAGGAAAATTGTGGGGTCCACCAACTAATTTTAACCCATTTGGAGGAAATCCTTTCTGGCCTGTCACAAACGAGGAACTCTTATACGAGACATTATTTGCATACAATCTAGTTACAGGTAAACTAGACCCTATTATTGGAGAAAGTTATAAGTGGACAGACCCATATACGCTCACAGTAGTTCTTCGTAAGAGCACAAAATGGCAAGATGGCACTGTCCTTACTGCAAAAGATGTAGTGTATACCTATCAATTAGGTAAAAAATATGCTCTAAGTTATAGTCCCATTTGGGACTTCATTACTGATATAAAGGCTACAGATGACCGTACTGTAGTACTTGCTTTGAACAAACAAAAGCCACATAAAAAGAGGGTTGAGACTTATCTCGGTCAAATTTGGATAGTACCTCAGCATATATGGACTAAGATAGATACTGGAGAAAAGGCATTGAAAGAGTATCCAAATACTCAGCCTGTAGGTTCTGGCCCATATAAATTCTTGTATTACTCTCCAGAACAGGTTATCCTGCAAAGAGACGACAATTATTGGGGTATACCTTACTTTGGTAAACCTGCTCCTAAATACGTAGTACACCCTGTATTTAAGAGTAATGATGCAGGAAACCTTGCATTTGAAAGAGGGGAGGTTGACCTTTCTCAGCAATTCTGCCCAGAGGTATGGAAGATGTGGGAAACGAAAAAGCTTCCTGTTGGTACATGGTATATGAAAGCTCCTTACTATATTCCAGCCTCTATACCATCTTTGTATATAAACATTCATAAGAAGCCGCTTGATAACCCTCTTGTAAGAAGAGCTCTTGCTTATGCCATAGACTACGAAAAGATTGCAGAGACGGCTATGTCTAGATACTCACCTCCTGCTAAGTCAGGTCTTATTATCCCTGTGGGTGTGCCAGAGAAGAAATATTTCAACTCTGCTGACGTAGAAAAATATGGATGGGAGTATAATCCTAGCAAAGCGATAGAAATTTTGGAGAAGGAACTCAAGGCAAAGAAAGGTTCAGACGGGATATACGTGTTACCTGATGGAACTAGATTAGGTCCGTTTACAGCAGAATGTCCATATGGTTGGACAGACTGGATGACTAGCCTAGAAGTAGTTGCAGAGAGTGCTAAGGCTGTTGGAATAGAGATAAGGACACAATATCCAGATGCTCCTGTTTGGGTAGACCATAGAAATAGTGGAAACTTTGACCTTCTTATGAATACCCCTGCTGGAGGATATACACCTGCCCACCCATGGTTGAGGTTCTCTGAGGTTATGGAAGGTAGGCGTGTACCTCCTATAGGACAAAGAGCTTACTGGAACTTTAATAGGTACTCTAATAATAGAGTAAGTTCTCTTCTTGATGCGGCAGCAAAGACTACTGACGAAGTTCAGCTTACTCGTATCTATAGAGAGCTCAACCAAATCTTTATGAAAGACATTCCAATAATTCCTCTTGAATACCGTCCATGGGAATTCTACGAATACAACGAGAAATACTGGACAGGTTTCCCCAATGAAGATAATCCATTAGCTCCTCCTCAGCATAATTATGCTGGAGTTGAGATATACTACGTAATCAAACCTAAGAAGTAACAAATTCTGTAGGGGCAAGAGATTTCTCTTGCCCCTCTAATGACTTAAAAGGTGAGAGAAGATGAAAAATCCCTTTATAAAATATCTATATCAAAAGCTAGTATGGTATCTAGTAGCATTTTTTGTCGCTGTCAGCTTGAATTTTATACTACCTCGTCTTATCCCAGGCAATCCAGTAGCTGTTATAGTAAATCAAATGGCAGTAGGTGGGGTCCAGAGTGAGGCATTAGAAAAATTATATAATACATTTATGCAGGAGTTTGGCTTAGATAAACCTTTATATATGCAGTATTTTGAATACCTGAAAAATGTATTTAGAGGAAATCTTGGGACATCCTTTATGCTTTATCCTGGAAGAGTAAATGACCTTATAGGTAGGGCTTTACCTTGGACTATAATATTACAAGTACCAGCGATATTGACTGGTTGGATAATAGGGAATCTCTTGGGTGCTTTTAGTGCCTATAAAGGTAGTAGATTTGACAGTGTAGTTTTTACCACTTCTCTTGTATTTTCAAATATACCTTATTATTGCCTGGCTATAGTGCTCCTATATCTTTTAGGAGTCAGATTTACTATCTTTCCAGTTGGTGGAGGATATGGTTTCGGTATGATTCCAACATTCTCATGGCATTTTATTACTGATACTCTATATCATTATATACTCCCATATTGTTCTATGGTTTTAGTTGCTATAGGAGGACAGGCTATAGGGATGAGAGAGATGTCTATATATGAATTGACTTCCGATTATGTAAACTATTCAAGAAATCTTGGCATAAGAGACGAGAAGATAATTAGATATGTATTTAGAAATGCAATGTTACCACAAATCACTGGGTTAGCTATCTCATTTGGAACTATGATGGGAGGAGCTTTGATTACTGAATCTGTCTTCTCTTATCCAGGGATAGGGAGTTTGCTTTTCACAGCAATAAGACAGAGTGATTATCCTCTTATCCAAGGTTGTACCCTTATTATAACGATAGCTGTTCTTCTGGCAAACTTTTTGGTTGAAATTGCCTATGGATTTATTGACCCTCGTATTAGAGCAGTCCAGTTAGGAGAGAGATAATGAAGGATATATTTATTCTATTATTCCGTTCTAAAAGGTTTATTGTGGGTTCTATTCTATTCCTAAGTGTACTATTGTTTGCCCTTATAGGTCCAATGTTGACCCCTAAAAGTCCGTTCCAGATGGTAGGGGGACTATTTAGTCCACCTTCAGATAAATTTATCCTTGGTACAGATAACTTAGGCAGAGATGTCTTTATACAACTTATGTATGGAACGAGGACATCGCTACTTATTGGTCTTACTGCAGGAATCATTGCTACTAGTATAGGGGTGACTATTGGTTCTATAGCTGGCTATAAGGGGGGTATTACAGAAGAAATTCTAATGGGTATTACAAATGTCTTTATTACTATTCCATCTATAGTTATACTTATTCTTTTGTCTATAGCAATTAAGACTAGGTCTGCATTAGTAATGGGTCTAGTAATAGGTATAACAGCGTGGCCATGGGCAGCAAGAGCTGTAAGGGCTCAAACTGCTAGTTTAAAGACAAGAGAGCATATAGATATTGCTAGGATTAGTGGATTTAATACCTTTGAAATGATTATCTGGGAGATTCTTCCCTATATGTTTTCTTATATATTTATGGTGTTTATCCTTCAATTTTCAGGAGGGATATTAAATGAGGCAACATTAAGTATGTTAGGACTTGGTCCATATCAGACTGTATCCTTAGGAGTTATGTTACACTGGTCATTACTTTGGGAAGCGGTAAGGACAGGAGCATGGTGGGCTTTCATTCCACCTGTAATTTGTCTATCGATAACTACATTCTCTCTTATGAGTATGAATGCCAGTATGGATGAAATATTCAATCCAAAGTTGAGAAGAGGATAAAGATGGAAAACCTTCTAACTGCTAATCAATTAAAGGCTTACTATAGGACAGTTCAAGGAGAAGAGGTTAAGGCTGTAGATGATGTGTTTTTAGAGGTAAAAGAAGGGGAAGTTTTAGGCATAGCAGGTGAATCAGGATGTGGAAAATCTACCCTAGCTTCAGTATTATCCTTTACTATTCTTCCTCCTCTTTACTTAATAGATGGAGAAGTAATAGTAGACAGTCATAACATATTTATTCTTGATAAAGAAACATTAAGGAGAGAAATAAAAGGGCGATACATATCTATAGTGCCACAAGGGGCAATGAACTCTCTAAACCCAACTTCAAGGATAAAAAATTTTGTAATAGATGTATTAAAAGAACATTTTCCAGATATAACTAAAGAAGAAGCTTTAAAAAGGGCGAGAGAAAGATTTGAAGCATTATCTTTACCTGCAAGAATTTTAGATGCTTATCCTCATCAACTTAGTGGTGGGATGAAACAGAGAACAGTAACAGTTATCTCTACCCTGTTAAATCCAAGTGTTCTTATAGCAGACGAACCTACATCAGCCTTGGATGTATCTAGCCAAAAGATAGTTATAAAGCTATTTGTAGAACTATTAAAGAGAAATATCATAAAAAGTATAGTCTTTATAACTCATGAGCTTCTGCTATTAAGGCACTTTGCAGATAGAATAGCTATAATGTATGCAGGTAAAATAATTGAACTAGGTCCAATGGAAGAGGTTATCTTCTCTCCTCTTCATCCTTACACAAAACTATTAATCTCTTCTATTTTAGTACCTGAAGCTGGAATGAAGGAAAAAAAGATAGATGCAATTCCAGGTGTGCCGCCTGATCTTAAAAATCCTCCTTCCGGATGTAGGTTTCATCCTCGCTGTCCTTCTTATATGAAGGGGGTATGCGAAAAGATTTCTCCTAATTTAGTAGATATAACTCAAGAACATAAAGTTAGTTGTTTTTTGTATGGAGGAAAAGATGGCACTTGACAAGGAGATTCTATTAGAAGTAAAAAACTTAGTAAGAATCTTTGGTTCTGGGAAATCGGCAGTAAAAGCAGTAGATAATGTCTCCTTCTCAATAAGAAAAGGTGAAATTCTTTCACTCCTTGGTGAAAGTGGAAGTGGCAAAACTACTACTGCCAGATTGATCCTCAAGTTACTTCCTCTAACTGAAGGGAAGATTATATTTAAGAATAGAGATATAACTCACTTAAACAATAGAAGAAGTCTCTTAGAGTACTGGAGAGAGGTCCAGGCAATATTTCAAGACCCATTCTCTTCATTTAACAGCTTCTACTCGGTAAAGAGGGTACTGAACAATGTTTTTCGCCTGATTAAAGACGATATCTTTAAGGAAGACAGAGAAGAAAAGATTAAAGAGTCCTTACTGAATGTCGGATTAAATCCAGAAGAAGTTTTAAATAAGCGTCCTTATGAGTTAAGTGGTGGGCAGAGACAAAGAATAATGCTAGCCCGAATTCTCATTATAAAGCCAAGCCTACTTATAGCAGATGAACCTACATCTATGATAGATGCATCTTCTAGGGCAGGAATACTGAATCTTCTCTTGGACTTAAGAGGAAAATATGGCATGTCTATAATGTTTATTACTCACGATATGGGGCTAGCATACTATACTAGTGATACACTACTTATTATGAATAATGGAAAGATTGTAGAGTCCGGAGATGCAGAGAAGATAATAGAAAATCCGAAAGACTCATATACAGTAAGGCTCTTATCTGATGTACCTGTACTCTATAGAAAGTGGGAGCTATAAAGTTGGCTTAGTCTTCTTCTATTTCTTTAGAGGTGAGTAATATCCGCCTTACCAGCTTTATATTTTCTACTTTTCTTATTTCTTCTAGCACTTCATCATTTACAGGGCTGTCTACTGAGAGTACCATTACCGCGCTTCCATCATATCTTCCTACCTGCATAAATCCAATATTTATCTTATTAGCTCCAAGCACGCTACCTATCTTTCCAATAATTCCTGGAACGTCAATATGCTCGGTAAAGAGCATATAATCACTGAATGAGACATTGAGATAGTAATTATTATACTTTATTAATCGGGCTTCTTTGTTTTCTAGTAAAGTACCTGCTACTTTTGCCTTTCCATCATTTATACTTAGAGTTATGAGATTTTCAAATCCTTCTGTCTCTGATACCTTTCTCTCAGATATAGAAATACCTCTCTGTTTAGCGATAAGGAGGGCATTTACTAAGTTTACTGGTTCAGTCAGTCTCTGCTTAAGTATACCTGCTATAGCATTAGCAGTAGCAGGACTATAATCGTAGCTAGTAATCTTTCCACTATATATTACCTCTATATTATTTACTGCTCCATCTATCAATTGGCTTACAAACCTTCCTAGAAGTTCAGCTAACTTTAGAAATTGTAAAATCTCTGGATTCTTTATAGTCGATATATTTACTCCGTTCTTTACTGGTTCTCCTTTTAATGCCCTTATTATATCTTCTACAACTATCTGAGCTACTCTCTCTTGAGCTTCTACTGTAGAAGCTCCTAAATGAGGCGTAACTATTACCTTGTTGCTATGGAGTATAGGAATATCACCAGGTGGTTCTTTCTCAAAAACGTCTATAGCTGCTCCTGCAATAATCCCTTCTTCTATAGCCCATAGCAGGTCTTGTTCATTAATAATACCACCTCTAGCACAGTTTATAATTCTTATACCTCTTTTCATCTTTAAGAAAGCTTCTTTATTCATAAGATTCCTAGTCTCTTGATTGAGTGGTATATGAAGTGTTATAAAGTTGCTCCTATTGTAAAGTTCATCAAGAGTTACAGGTTGGATACCAATTTCAAGGACCTTTTCCTTTGTTATAAATGGGTCATACCCTATTACTTCCATTCCAAAACTTAATGCCCTTTGAGCCACTGCTAATCCTATGCGACCAAGTCCTATTATCCCCAAAATCTTTCCATAAAGCTCTACTCCAGTAAACTCCTTTCTCTTCCATTCTAATCTTTTTAAGGAGGCATTGGCATCAGGGATGTTTCTGGCTAAAGCAAGCATTAATGCAAGTGTATGTTCGCAGGCAGAGACTGTATTTCCTTCTGGAGCATTAACTACAATGATTCCTCTTTCAGTCGCTGCATTTAAATCTATATTGTCTACACCTACCCCTGCTCTCCCTATGATTTTGAGGTTCTTACCGGCATAAATAATGTCTCTATCTACTTTAGTTTCACTCCTTACAATAAGAGCACTGTAAAGATGAATAATCTTAAGAAGTTCTTCTTTACTAAGCCCTGTTTTTACCTCTACCTCATAGTGCTTGCTAAGCCTTTCTACCCCTTCTTTAGATATTGAATCGGATACTAGAATCTTCAACTCAGAATCTCCATTGCCTTTTCTATACCTACTCCTGGATCCACATTATATCCCAAATCTTTTAGTGCACCCTCTACTACAGCAAGGGTAACTATAATATCAGAAGGAGCGATATAGCCTATATGTCCTACTCTAAATATCTTTCCTTTGAGAGACCCCTGCCCTCCAGCTAGTACTACTCCTTTTTCTTTAGTCTTTTTTCTCAATTCATCTGCCAGTATTCCTTCTGGAGGATAAACTGCTGTAACTGCATTTGAAACAAATTCTTCCTTTGCTAAAAGTTTCAGCCCCATAGCGGATAATCCTTCTCTGGTAGCTTTCCCAAGGAGTTTGTGTCTTTCCCAAGAAGTCTCTAACCCTTCTTTTAAGAGTATATCTAGAGCTTCATCTATGGCATAGACCTGAGACAATGCAGGAGTAAAAGGAGTCTCTCCATCTTTAGCCATTTTTCTGGCTTCTCCAAGGTCAAAATAGAACCTTGGCATCTTAGCATTATTGTACCATTCCCATGCCCTTTCGCTTATAGCCACAAAAGCAAGCCCAGGAGGTGTCATAAGTGCTTTTTGAGAAGCAGTTACAACTACATCTAACTGCCATTCATCCATTCTCAACTCTATTGCTCCTAAAGAACTTACTGCATCTACTCCTACAATAGCATTGTATTTATGAGCAATCTCTCCAACCTTAGAGAGGTTATTTGTTACAGCTGTAGATGTTTCATTATGGGTAATATATACAGCTCTTACTCCAGGATCCTTTATAAGAGCATCTTCAATCATATCTGGATTAATGCCTTCTCCAGGTGGAACAGCAAGCCTTATTACTTCTGCCCCATAGGCTTGAGCAATCTTGGCAAAACGTTCTCCAAAATTTCCAGTTATGCAGAAGAGAGCCCTATCTCCAGGAGATAGGAAATTAACAACAGCAGCCTCCATCCCCCCAGAACCAGAAGCAGTAAGAAGCATCACATCTCTATCTGTAAGAAAAATTTTCTTCATTTTATCTGTTACATTTTTCAATATTTGAGCAAAATCCTTTCCTCTGTGATTTACCATAGGTGTTGCCATCTTTCTTAATACACTATCAGGCACTGGTGTAGGTCCAGGAATCATTAGATATTCCTTCTTCAAAGACATCACTCCTTTACTAGAATTTTTATCAATAATAAAAGACCATTAGTAACTCGTCAAGTGAAATGGGAAAATTTTATAATGACTTAATCAAAATAGTTTGGGGGAAAATCTCTCCCCCAAACTTTGAACTAGAGTTCTGGAAGATCATTTAATGCTTCCAGAACCTTCTCTTGAGGTAACTCGTAGTCTAGTAGTTTGCCACTAAGATAAGCTTCATAGGCAGATAAGTCAAGGTGTCCATGACCACTAAAGTTAAAAACAATACACTTTTCTTCTCCAGTCTCCCTGCATCTTATAGCCTCATCAATTACCGCTTTTATTGCATATGCTGTCTCTGGAGCAGGAATAATTCCTTCTGTCCTTGCAAACAATAAAGCTGCCTCAAAGATAGGGTTTTGATTATAACTAACTGCTTCGATAATTCCCTTCTTGGCAAGGAAGGATATAATCGGTGCCATCCCATGATAGCGCAAGCCACCAGCGTGCAGTTTGGGAGGGATAAATTTGTGTCCTAAGGTATACATCATTAATAGTGGAGTAAGTCCAGCTACATCACCATAGTCATAATGATAAATTCCTTTAGTTATACTTGGACATGCAGAAGGCTCTACTGCTATAAATCTTATATCTTCTCCTTCTAGCTTTCTCTTTACAAAAGGCATACTTATACCACCAAAATTACTTCCTCCGCCTATACAACCGACTATTACATCTGGCTTTTCACCAGCAATCTTTAATTGCTTTTCTACCTCTAGCCCTATAATTGTCTGATGTAAGATAACATGATTCAACACACTTCCCAGTGAATAGTTAGTGTCTTCATGAGTAGCTGCATCTTCTACAGCTTCTGAAATTGCTACTCCTAAACTTCCAGGTGACTCTGGGTCTTCCTGTAAGATTGCTCTCCCGGAATTTGTCAGGCTTGATGGTGAAGGATAAACTTGAGCTCCCCATGTCTGCATCATAACTTTTCGGTATGGTTTTTGTTCGTAGCTTATTTTCACCATATATACTGTACATTCTAGCCCATAGATATTGCAGGCAAAAGCCAAAGCACTCCCCCATTGTCCAGCTCCAGTCTCAGTAGCTAGTCTTTTTACTCCTTCTTTTTTGTTAAAATATGCCTGAGCTACAGCTGTATTTGGCTTATGACTTCCTGGAGGGCTTACACTTTCGTTTTTATAGTAGATTCTTGCAGGTGTCTTCAAGGCTTTTTCTAGATTGTAAGCACGGTGAAGGGGTGTAGGTCTCCATAATTTATAGACCTCAATTAGTTCATCAGGAATTTCTATCCATCTTTCTGTACTTGCTTCTTGTTTTATCAGTTCCATTGGAAATATTTTAGCAAGGTCTTTTGGTTTTAATGGTTCTTTTGTCAATGGATTAATTGGTGGCGGAAGTGGGTCTGGTAAATCTGCTAAAATGTTGTACCATTTTTGAGGCATCTCCTTTTCACTTAAGATAATCCTTCTATCTTCTTCCATCTTTCCCTCCTTGATAAAGGATTTGAAGTGTTCTAGGATTAAAAGATTTATCCGTCCAAGATTTTGTCTTGAAAAAACGATAACAATACCTGTCTAATTCTAAGACCTCTTCTATTCTCATCTTTTCTCTCCTTTCTAACTCTAATATTGCTTAAGAGTATACCATAGATTAAAAATAAATGTCAAATTTCAGACTATGAGACCTAATTTCTATTTTTCTAATCTCTCTACAACAATAGTGCAGTTTGTAGCCAGAGCAGCTATAGCTCCAATTGCTGCCCAAACTGGTAATAGTAAAGCTCCTATTACACCTATAGTAAGTGGTATCTCAATTAATGTTTGACCCTCTTCATTTTTGATGGTAATACGACGAATATTTCCTTGGTGGATTAATTCTTTTATTTTAGAGACAAGCATATCTCCAGTTACTTTAAACTCTTCAACTCTGATTTCTTCTGGATTCATTTCAAACCTCCCCAAAGTAGAATAAGAAGATTATAGAATATTTTGCTTAAATGTCAAGAAACTAAACGGGCAATGTAAATTTTATCGGCAATTTGATTTATAATACTATCATAGGAAGTTGTAAAAAGAAGACCTTACTAGTTTATGAATGTGCTAGAATTAATTGGAGGGAAATATGAAAAAGATCAATAAGAAAGGAGATTAATATGGAGCTTTTAGAGGTCTTAAAAAGGCTTTCTAGTTTAGACGGTCCATCAGGATATGAACAAGAAGTTATAAAATACATCAAAGAGGAAGCTGAAAAGATTCCAAATGTTAAATCTGAAATTGACCATTTAGGTAATCTTATAGTAAGAAAAGAAGGTCCAGGGAAGAAGATTGCTCTATTTGCCCATTCAGATGAGATAGGATTTGTCCTTACTAAAAAAGAATATGGAAACTATTGGAGATTTTCTCATTTTGGTGGAGTGGACCCTAAGGCAGTTATCTCTCAAAGATTAAGAATTCATACAAGAGATGGAAGTATCTCTACAGGTGTAGTAGGTATGCTTGAGCCTCATTTGCAGACAGAAGAAATGAAGGGAAAAGTACCATCTTTCGACGAACTATTTATAGATATAGTAGAGGGGGGAGATAAGGTAAGCATAGGGGATTTAGCAGTATTTTCCTCTGAACCATTCTCGTTATCGGACAAATATTTTACAGGGAAAGCTTTAGATAATAGGGCAAGTTGTGCTACTCTATTATATGCGTTAGCGCTATTAAATAATTTTGTGCCTAGATCAGATGCTTACTTTGTATTTAATATAAGAGAGGAAGATGGTAGTCCTGGAGCAAAGGCTGTAGCTTATAAGTTAAAGCCAGACCTTGCAATAATTCTAGATGTAACCCACGGGGATGTTCAAATACCTTCTTCTCCAAAGATTGAAACAGGGAAGGGTCCAGTTTTAGATATAGGTCCAGTTATAAGTTATGAGCACTTTGAAAGACTAAAGAAACTAGCTGAAAAGATATCTGTAAGCTATCAGGTGGAGCCTACTGGTGGAGTAAGCTATACTGATACAGATGCTATCCAGATTACGAGGGGAGGAATTCTAACCCTTCTTATTTCTCTTCCCATTAGATATATGCATACACCTTATGAAGTGACAAATATCAGAGATATAGAAGAGACAGCAAGGCTTCTTAGCTCTTTCATTGCTCAAGGGGGTGAATAATTTGTATTTAAAAGAACTCACAGAACTAAATGGAGTCTCTGGGTATGAGAGAAGAGTTAGAGAATTTATAAAAGAAAAAATAAAAGATAGAGTTTCTGGAATGGAGGAAGACATTTTAGGAAACCTTATAGCATGGAAAGAGGGGAAGAATAGTAAAAAGTTGATGCTATGTGCTCATATGGATGAAGTAGGTTTTATGGTCTCAAATATTGAGGAAGATGGAAAACTAAGTATTATACCAATAGGAGGGATAGACCCAAGAACTATTATAGGAAAGAAGGTATTAATAGGAGAAAAGGAAATTCCTGGAGTTATAGGCTACAAAGCTATTCACCTACAGAGAGGTGAAGAGCTAACTCCTCCATCTTTTGAAAACATAAAGATAGATATAGGAGTTAATAAGAAGACGGATGCAGAAAATAAAGTTAAAATAGGAGATTTTGTTGCTTTTGCTACTAAATCTACAGTTAATGGGGATTGGGCTTCTGGAAAAGCATTAGATGACCGGGGAGGATGCTCTATTTTAATAGATCTAATTGAAGATAATATAGGACTTTTTTATACTACTTATTTTGTCTTTTCTACACAAGAAGAATTAGGCTTAAGAGGGGCTGGGGTGGCTGCAGAAAAGATTAGTCCTGACTTTGCCGTAGTTGTTGAGACTACCACTTCGGGAGATAATCCAGAATTTCCTGAAGCTAGGAGGTCTACAGAACTTGGAAGAGGTCCTGCAATAAGCCCAGCTCATAGTGGGTATGTAATAGATGAAAAATTGTTCTATTGGATGTTAGATAATGCTAAAGAGAATAATATACTATATCAAATTAAACGAAGAACAGTGGGAGGAACGGATGCTAGAAGGATTGCTACTACGTTGGCTGGAATCCCTTCGGCAGTAATTTCTATACCGTCAAGGTATATTCATTCTCCTATGTCTGTCTTAAACCTTAAAGATTATGAAAATACTCTAAGGCTTATTGCAACATCATTAACCAAGGAGGTCAAAGATGAAAGAACTTATTAAAAAACTTACCCAAACTAATGCCCCAAGTGGAAGGGAATTAAAGATTAGAGAAATAATTTTTGAGGAGGTAAAAGATTTTATTGATGGCTATGAGGTAGATAGATTGGGAAATCTTATTGTATGGAAAAAGGGGAAAAGCAATCAGAAGCTTTTATTAGATGCACATATGGATGAGATTGGAGTTCTTGCTACATTTATAGATGAAAAGGGATTTATAAGAATAGAATCAATAGGTGGTGTATCTCCTTATAATCTCATAGGAAGTAGAGTTCTCTTTCAAAATGTAGAAGGAGTCGTTGGTATAGAAGGAGAAACTGCAGAAGATGTTCAAAAAAATACAAAAGAACTTAATTTTGATAAGATATTTGTAGATATAGGAGCAAAGAACCAAGAGGAGGCTGAAAAACTGGTTCCTCTCGGTTCTTTTGGAGTTTATTCTGCCAGTTTTACGGATTTAGGAAAGAGGATTGTTTCTAAAGCTATGGATGACCGTATAGGGTGTGCTATTCTTATAGACACTATAAAGAGAGCAAATCCCTATAATGACTTCTATGGAGCTTTCTCTGTTCAGGAAGAAGTGGGATTAGTTGGTGCAAGTGTGGTAGCTTTCAATATAAATCCAGATGTTGCTATAGCAGTAGACGTGACAACTTGGTCTGATACTCCTAAAGGACCTAAAAGGATGTCTTTAGAATTAGGAAAAGGTCCTTGCATAAAGATTAAAGACAGTGCATCAATAAGTGATAGAAGAGTCGTAGAGAGATTAAGAGACTTAGCTGAAAGCCAAAATATTCCTTATCAATTAGAAATCCTTCTCCGTGGGGGGACAGATGCTGCAGCTCTTCAAAAAACGGCTGCAGGTATTGTAAGTGGAACTTTATCTATACCATGTAGATATGTACACTCTCCACATGAAATGATAGATGTAGATGATGCGGAGAACGCTGTAAGGCTTTTACAAGCTCTAGCCGAAGAACCCAAGGCTTTAATATAAAACAATAGCAATAGTGAGGTGAGGATTCTCTTACAGGAGGAACAATATGGTACCTAACGAGATTATAGAACGTATAGAGAAGATGGCGTTAAAAATGCGGCTTGATATATTAGAGATGATTGGGGTAGGTAAGGTAGGACACTTAGGAGGGTCGAGCTCTTGTACTGAGATTGTTGCAGCTCTTTACTTTTATAAAATGAATTTAGACCCTAAAAATCCATATTATAAGGACAGGGATAGATTTTTATTAAGCAAAGGGCATGCTGCTCTTGCCCAGTATGCGGCTTTAGCTGAACTAGGATTTATACCTAGAGAAGAGCTCAAAAAGTTGAAGACCTTAGGGGCTATGCTTCAGGGACATCCAAATATGAAAAAGACTCCAGGGATAGAGGCAAATACAGGCTCTTTAGGACAAGGTTTGTCTATAGCCGTAGGGATGGCACTTGGACTTAGGTTAGACAAGAAGAAGAGTAAGGTGTATGTAGTAGTAGGAGATGGGGAGCTTTCAGAAGGGCAGATATGGGAAGCAGCTATGGCTGCTTCCCACTATAAGCTAGATAATCTTATAGCATTTATAGACAATAATGGATTGCAAGCTACTGGTCTTATAAAAGATAGATTCAATATCTATCCTATTGCCCCCAAGTGGGAAGCTTTTGGCTGGTATGTAAGAGAAATTAATGGACACAACGTTGGACAAATTATAGAGGCATTAGAAGAGGTAGATAATATCCAAGGAAAGCCGAAGGCAATTATAGCAAAAACAGTAAAAGGAAAAGGATTCTCTTTTGCAGAGAATAACCCAGCTTTTCACAATGGTGCACTGACACAAGAACAGTATCTTCAAGCAAAAACAGAGCTAGAAAGTCTCATTTCGAGGTGAGATGATGAAACTTGCAAGTTTAAGAGAGGCATATGGAAAGACATTAGTAGAACTAGGTAAAGAAAACAAGAATATTGTTGTGTTAGATGCTGATTTAAGTAAATCTACAAGAACCTGCCTGTTTCAAGATGCTTATCCAGAAAGATACTTTGAGATGAGTATAGCAGAGCAAAATATGGCATCAGTTGCTGCGGGGTTATCGTTAGTTGGAAAGATACCTTTTATTAATTCTTTTGCTGTTTTTGCTACAGGTAGGACATATGACCAGATAAGGCAATCTATCTGTATTGCAGGTCTTAATGTAAAAATATGCGGTTCAAGTTGTGGCCTTTCTGATTTTGGAGATGGGGCAACGCATCAAGCATTAGAGGATATAGCTATTATGAGGGTTTTACCTAATATGGTAGTTACTGTACCAGTAGATGCAGTAGAGACTAAAAAAATAGTTAGAGCTGCTCTTAAGCATAATGGTCCAGTTTATATAAGAATAAACAGAACGGACCTTCCAATCTATACAGATGAAGACGGGGAATATGAAATAGGGCGTATCTATAAGATTAGAGAAGGAAAAGATATAGCTATATTTGCTAATGGAGTAATGGTATCGAAAGCTATGGATGTAGCAGATATACTAGAGAAAGAAGGTATATCAGTAAGAATTATGAATGTAAGTACAGTAAAGCCGTTGAGAAAAGAAGAGGTCTTAAGGAGTATAGAAGGAGTAAAGGGTATTGTAACTGCAGAAGAACATAACATAATAGGAGGTTTAGGGAGCGCAATAACAGAAGTATTAAGAGGTGAAAAACATCCCCCAATAGAGTTTGTAGGGGTAAAAGATGTCTTTGGGACATCTGCAAGTAACTATGAAGAATTATTGGAGTATTATGGTTTGACATCAAAATCAATCATTACTACTATAGAGAATTTACTAAATAGATACTAGGAGGGAAGAAGTTATGAAGATAGGCTTTATAGGACTTGGGATAATGGGAAAACCAATGGCAAAGAATCTTTTAAAGGCAGGATATAGCCTTGTCGTCTATGATATAAATAAAGAGCCTGTGAAAGAGTTGGTAAAATTAGGAGCTGAAGAAGGCTTCTCACCTAAAGATGTAGCAGAGAGAAGTGAAATAATAATAACGATGCTTCCAGATTCTCCCCAGGTAAAAGAGGTAATATTAGGGAAGAATGGTGTACTAGAGGGGGCTAAAAAAGGTTCGATAATAATTGATATGAGTTCAATTGCCCCAGCAGTCTCAAGAGAAGTCGCAGCAAAAGCAGAAGAAAAAGGGATAGATATGATTGATGCCCCTGTAAGTGGGGGAGAACCTAAGGCTATAGATGGAACTCTATCTATAATGGTTGGAGGGAAAAAAGAAGTAGTGGATAGATGTTACGATATATTAAGTAAGATGGGCACTTCTATCGTGCTATGTGGTGATATTGGTTCTGGGAATATTACAAAGCTTGCTAATCAGATAATAGTAGCGTTGAATATTGCTGCGATGTCAGAGGCACTGGTATTAGGGACAAAAGCAAGGGTTGACCCTGAAGTAATCTACAAGGCGATAAGAGGAGGACTTGCGGGAAGCACAGTCCTTGATGCTAAAGTACCGATGATCCTTGAGAGAAACTTTAGCCCAGGTTTTAAGATAGACCTCCATATAAAAGATTTAAAAAATGCAATAGCAACTGCCCATGAAATTGGTGTTCCATTGCCACTTACGAGCCAAATAATGGAGATATTGCAAGCATTAAAGGTTGATGGAAAAGGACAGAGTGACCACAGTGCAATTGTCCAATTCTATGAAAAACTTGCAAAGGTTGAGGTGAAAAGGCAGGAATAGAGGAGGGATACCTTAGCGATTACTCATTACTCACAATGAATATTTTCTGTTACCTGATCTGTAATTAAAATTTTACCCATTAACATTTTGAAAATATCTCATTGGGCGAATTCATTGAAGGGGTTCAATATATTGAACCCCTTCTTGACATAATTATATTTGTATTGTATATTTTTAACATATTTAGCTATCTAAATAAATAGAGGAGGTAAAATATTGGAGCATACAGATGATAGTTTGTTAGAGTTTTTATTGGGGCAAATAATACGTCAGCATTTTATAAGAATGCATTATCTTTTGAGTAAGGTAGGATTGCATCGTGGACAGCCACCTGTTTTATTTATGTTATGGGAAAAAGATGGCCTGACCCAGAAGGAGATAGCCAAAGATTCGAAACTTAAACCGTCTACCGTAACCGTAATATTAAGAAGGATGGAGAAGGCAGGATTCATAAAGAGAGAGATAGACCCAATAGATATGCGTGTTTCTCGTGTATATCTTACTGAGAAAGGCAAAAATATACGAAAAGATGTTGAAAACATAACTTTAACTTTAGAAAATGACTGCTTTTCTGGGTTTACACTTGAAGAGAAAATCTTACTACGCCGTTTTTTCCTACAGATATTAGATAATCTTCAGAAAGTTAATAGTGAAGAAAATGCCTGTTGTAAAAGATGTCCGGAGTAACTTTATATTTAGCTATCAAAATAATATTCAGGAGGTAATAAAATCAATATGACAAAATTGTTATCTTATTTAAAGCCATATTGGCGGGTAGTCCTTTTGGCACCATTGCTTATGATTATAGAGGTTATATGTGACTTATCTCAGCCAAATTTACTTGCAAAGATCGTTGATGATGGCATTATGAAAGGTAATATACAATTTATACTAAGGACTGGACTTTTGATGATTGGCATAGCAGCTATAGGGATGATAGGGGGCATAGGATGTACTATAGCATCCAGTATAGCTAGTCAAAACTTTGGTAGTGATCTACGTTCAGATGTATTCAAAAAAGTTCAATCATTTTCATTTTCAAATCTGGATAAATTTAAAACCTCATCACTTATAACTCGTCTTACTAACGATATTATGCAGATTCAGATGCTTGTACTAATGTCATTGAGAATTGTAGTGAGGGCACCTTTACTCTGTATAGGCGGAATTATTATGACGATACTAATTAATGCCAGACTTGCAATGATTCTTCTTGTCTCTATTCCGCTTTTAGCAATAGCCCTTAGCTATGTAATAAAGAAAAGTTTCCCTCTATTTTCTATAGTACAGAAAAAGATAGATAGAGTTAACGCTGTAATAAGGGAGAATTTGTCTGGTGTACGCGTAGTAAAGGCATTTGTTCGTTCTGACCTAGAAAAATCTAGATTTGCTTCTACTAATGAAGAGCTTATGAACACTACCTTTAGCGCATTTACACTAGTAATATCTGTTATGCCTATATTAATGCTGGTGATGAACCTAAGCGTTGTAGCAGTCTTGTGGTTTGGTGGGTTACAGGTGCATACAGGAGGTATGCAGGTAGGGGAAATAATGGCGTTTATCAATTATATGACCCAGATTCTGTTTTCTCTAATGATGATAGGTAACATTCTTATATTTATTACCCGCGCTAACGCATCAGCCAACCGTATAAATGAGGTACTTGAAACCGAAGTGGATATAAAGAATGCTAACGATGCGGATACTACCCCAATTAATGCTGGTGAAGTGATATTTGAAAATGTATCTTTCAGTTATGAAGGGCAAGATGGAGAATCAGTGCTTGAAAATATCTCTTTTACTGCTTATCCTGGAGAAACCGTAGCTATATTAGGAGCTACCGGTTCGGGAAAGTCTACACTAGTTAGCCTTATACCACGCTTATATGATGCAACAGAGGGCAGGGTATTGATAGATGGACGAGATGTTCGTAATATAGATCTTAAGACATTAAGGTCGGCTATAGGCGTAGTATTACAGGAATCAGTGCTCTTCTCGGGTACTATAAGAGACAATATCTGTTGGGGTAATGAAGATGCTACAGAAGAAGAAATTATAGAGGCAGCTAAGATAGCTCAAGCAGATGATTTTATAATGAGTTTTCCGGACGGTTATGATACCCAGCTTGGTCAACGTGGTGTTAACCTCTCTGGTGGACAGAAGCAGAGACTGGCTATAGCTAGAGCAATCATAAAGAACCCAGCTGTTTTAATACTTGATGACAGTACAAGTGCAGTAGACCTAGCGACTGAACAGCGTATCTTAAAAGGATTGAAACAGATGATAAAGCAGTGTACTACTTTTATTATAGCTCAGCGTATAAGCACAGTTATGAATGCCGACAAGATACTAGTGCTTGATGATGGAAGAATTATAGCCCAGGGTACACATTTAGAACTATTGGAGAGTAGCCCTGTATACCAGGATATATATAGATCACAATTAGGAGAGGAGGTAGCAGTTGATGCCTGAGCAGAGAGAGCAAAAAAATGTAATACAGCCAAGTGTTGGCTTTAGAAGATCCCCGGGGGGATTTGGTCCTGGGCCTCATTATGCTGGAGTGGTTGTTAAACCTAAGGATCCAAAGGGGACTTTAAAAAGATTATGGGGTTATTTGCAGAACCATAAGGCTAAACTTACCTTGGTATTCATACTAGTTGGCATAACCTCAGTTTTGATGTTAATGGGTCCATACCTAATAGGAAAGGCTATTGATGATTTTATAATTCCGAAAAACTTTAAGGGATTACTTTCTCTTATAGTGGTTATGGTCTCTATATATATTCTAAGCTCCCTTTTTACATGGCTTCAAAATTATCTTATGATAAATATAGCCCAAAGAAGTGTATTGGAGATGAGAAAGGACCTATTTGATAAATTTCAGACATTGCCTCTACGTTTCTTTGACAGTAACCCACATGGCGATTTAATGAGTAGATTGACAAATGATATAGATAATGTAAGTAATAGCTTGAGCTCTAGCATTACACAGATTTTCTCTGGTATTATTACTCTAACTGGTACTGTTGCTATGATGTTGTGGCTGAGTCCTAAACTTACACTACTGAGCGTGATAATAATTCCGATTATGCTAATACTTACGGGAATTATATCGAGTCGTACTAGAGATTATTTCCTGAATCACCAGACTATTTTAGGAGACCTTAATGGATTTATAGAAGAGGACATCTCAGGGCAGAGAGTAGTAAAGGTATTCTGTCGGGAAGAAGAAGAACTAGAAAATTTTGAAGAAACCAATAGAGAGTTAAAAAAGGCTGGTATTAGGGCTCAAATCTATTCTGGGATAATACCACCACTTATGAATGTACTAAATAATATGAGTTTTGCTATTGTAGCTGGCTTTGGTGGATGGTTTGCAGTACAGCACATAATAACTATAGGAACAATTGCCAGTTTTGTAAACTATTCAAAACAGTTTACCCGTCCATTAAATGAACTGGCAAATCAATTTAATATGATACAATCTGCTATTGCCAGTGCTGAAAGGGTATTCGAAGTAATAGATGAAGCACCTGAAACTGCTGATCTTCCTGATGCCATAGAACTTAAGGATGTTAAAGGAGATGTTGAGTTTAGGAATGTCTCTTTTTCTTATAAAGAGGATATACCAGTACTAAAAAACGTGAATTTTCATGCCAGACCTGGACAGACTATTGCACTAGTTGGACCAACAGGGGCTGGAAAAACTACTATAGTCAATCTGCTAACACGGTTTTATGATATCGACAGTGGAGTTATATTAATAGATGGTGTTGATATAAAGAAGATAAAGAGAACCAACCTTCGTTCTTCACTGGGCATAGTACTACAAGATACCTATCTTTTCTCAGAATCGGTAAGAGAGAATATAAGATATGGACATCTAGATGCTACAGATGAAGAGGTAGAAGCTGCTGCAAGGCTTGCGAACGCTGAGCAGTTTATCCTTAGGCTCCCTAAAGGATATAATACCGTTCTCTCTGAAGATGGGGGCGACTTAAGTCAGGGTCAGCGCCAGCTACTGGCTATAGCACGAGCCATATTGGCTGACCCTGCTATATTGGTATTAGATGAAGCTACTAGTAACGTAGATACTCTTACTGAACAGCATATACAAGAGGCTATGCTAAACCTAATGAAAGGACGCACCAGTTTTGTTATTGCTCATAGACTTAGTACTATCCGCAAGGCAGACATCATATTAGTAATAAATGATGGAGAAATAATCGAGCGTGGTACACATGAACAACTACTAAGACAAAAAGGATTCTACTATAATCTTTATATGAGTCAATTCAATAGAGAAATTCCCGAAACTATGAAGACGATTTAATGAGAGTGTAGAATGAGTTATCAGGGTTTTAACTTTCTTTGTGCTATCATTAGGTCCTTCCATCTAATTAGTTTAATATCCTCTTCTTCTATGACCTTTCTAATGCTCTCATCCATGAATAGATCAAATTCCCATTGACGCTTTTGCCAGTGTAGATTTATAGCCTTGAGTTCTTCTGTAGCTAGGCCAGGGTGTATGTAAAATTCAGATACCCCTGGCTTTAAATCTCTAAAAAGCTTAAATACATTTTCTCTAAAAGAGCTATAGTTTTCTCCATTTTCTAAACCAAAGGGATACGATACTAAATGGTCAAGCAATAATATAC
>Ga0315282_10002836_pt1 | contig 31441 bp, 27 predicted proteins | sample YL17G07_20_MG_FD_203693 | JGI IMG/M metagenome (GOLD analysis project Ga0315282, IMG submission 203693) | Sediment microbial communities from Yellowstone Lake, YNP, Wyoming, USA - YL17G07_20 | ecosystem: Environmental > Aquatic > Freshwater > Lake > Sediment | place: USA: Wyoming | collected... | reverse complement strand
ATAAGGACGTGAAGAAGGACGCAAAGGAGAGTCTGAATAGTCTGTTTTATGGGGTAAGCATGAGAAGCTTGATCACAATCCTCGAAGATGCAAAGAAGGCCACTAAGGTCAAGGTTACCATCGAGACAGTCTAACACTTAATGAAGGAACCCATAGACCTGATCCTCTCCCTTTTTTATGATTAAAGGCTCTTGGCGTTAAAGCGCGCGGTTGGTCATAAAACCTGACCTAGCGTTAGTAAGCACAGAACCTTCAGACCCAAGTCATTGGCTTGCAGGCTGATAAGACACAGCTGCAAAGTCAGGTTTCCTCTCTACAGGATTATAAATTAAAACTACAAGCTCAGATAACTCAATTACAAATTTCTTATAGTTCACTTCAAGGACAATATCAACAGCTTCAAGAAAAATACCAATACTCTATCATGATCTCATTGGCCTCGTCAGCTCGCAAGTTCGTCTTGAAATACTTCCTTAGATCATATAGTTGTGCATTGGAGGACAAACGGCACGAGAAGGAGGGTGAGAGGGCATGACCTGGTTGGATAAAGAAGAATACGCGCTCCTCCGCCAGAAGTTATCACAACTTGAGGATGAGGTCAGGTCCCTTAAGGGGAGGCCGAACGAGTCGAGGATCGTGAAGGGGCTCAGGAACGGCCTGGGGACGATGGTGAAGAGGGTCCAAGAGCTCGAGGAGCTAGTTATATCTTGGAAGAGGATAGCCGAGAGGGAGAGGGAGGACAAGAAGGCGCTGCTGGAGATGATGAGGAAGGCATGAGAAGGGTCTACGTGATGAGGGCCGGTACCCTCAAAGTGCTGATCAGGTCAGGCAGGGCGAACTGTAATCGTTGTGGGATTAAGTTCGCGGTCGGGGACAGGGTGACGTCGAATGCTCGATATCACGAGAGGTGCCTTGAGGAGACACGAATTTGAGCTATAGACCAGATCTTAAAACCTTTAGATACACTCTTATCTTGAGTATAATGTAAGGCCATTCCCAAGCTTCTCATTGTAAGGATGTTGTCTCGATCTAGATACGCTAATCTTGCATCCCAAACGTGTTTCATTATGACTCCTAAGCTCGGATCATGATAGGCAGCAGGAGCGGTATACAGCCTCCCTCTCCTTCCCACTTTCAAGACTTCGTCAGGATACTTATCGGGCTCAACTGAACCTTGAGATAATGCTCTCGTCAGAACTCCCTCGAAACCCAATACACCGGATATCGCGTTTGCAATAGCTATGTGATCCTTCCACTTCATTCCAGCTTCGCCACTGCTTCCATTAGAGACATAAGTTAATGTCGGAACTAAATAATAACTTTACCTGCGAAACTAATGCGCTCTTTAATAAGTTCATTATAGGCAATAAAAAGGGTAGAATTTTGACATTTGAGATCAAGGCTTCCAAGTCGAGATAAAGGTGACGCATGGCATCATTAGAACAGTCATCGACTATGACTATCTTCTTCGTAGGCGTTCGATCGCTCAATAACGAACCCTATTAAAATCAAGATGTAACATCTGACTCATAACAATGAGTTGGATTGAAAACCATATTGCCAGACATATCTTTGGTACTTCAATCATGAAGTTCATAGTTTGTAATTTTCATTGATAGCCAGTGTTTTAGACATAAGTCTTTTACGGTAGTGTTCTTCATGCTGCCCTTCTCATATTCAACAGATATATCCATCACCATCTACTATACAGTATAAGACTTCTCCTAGAGAAAATTACAGTCTCCTCTTCTCATATTCTATGTTAAGCTTACCATTCCGCCAGTCAAATACTGGCACGTTTCTAGTAAGTTTCCTGAACCTCTCGCTCAATGCATGGGCAATGAAGGGCAGAGCTATTGTCGCATCGCAGTAGCATACGGCCATCTTTGCCCTTCCCCCGATCTTCCCCCAGCTCTGGCCTTCCTCAAACGTGCAGCCACTTAACCCCCCCCCACTGAGGAGAATCAGTTGTTATCTGTATGGCTGCGCTATGACTTCTGTCATGTCTAGTCTGATACGAAGCTATAACCGCTGTCTGTTGGATGAAGTTCTTCGGTAGACCTCCTCCCACATATATCACGCCAGTCCACTTTGACTTCTCGGTTATTCTAGAGCTCTCATCGACATCCTTGAGCTGGTCTATGATTATCCTTCTCCCTCCCCTCCTATTCGAAAACATTATGGAGAATCCGATCGAGCTATCGCAGATAGCTGGTGCGAAGACCGGTACACCAGCCTCATGAGCACTGATTACTATGGAGTCCTTCTCCTTTGCTTCCTTTGACAGGAGCTGGCCCAATATTCTAAGGACTTCCCTTGAGGAGTATGGATGGCCATCTGCTAACATGGTGGCCACTTTCTTCTCGATCCAGTTATCGAACCTATAGAATCTTTTTTCGTTAGCAAAAACATCATATATTCTATCAACCCTCAACTTTCTAAGCTTAACATCATCGACAATATGAGTTCCAACGTAGTGCTTGTAGCCAAAGGCCTCAAAACAATCGTGATACATATTCGCCCCCGTCGAAACGAGGACGTCTATCATCCTTCTCCTTATCAGGTACGATATAATCTTTCTCATGCCTGTAGGGACCATCGCGCCTGCCAGCCCCATCCAGATGATACTTCTCCTTCTTCTCAACATGTTGCACCATATCTCGAATTATTTAATTGATAATTAAGCATTCTAACATCGATGTTTACGAATATCATAATCTGTATTTATATATTTCGTGAACATTCGGGCCCTACATCGAAAGCTTAATCTCAGAACCTTACCTTCCCACGGAAGACTGCTTCTTTCTTATACGCTCCCATGGATTATATCGATTAGAAGGATACTGCCCGATGAGCATAGGAAATAGTAAGAATAATCATACCGATAGTAACATTTATATCCTTATAGTTGATATTATAAATAGGATGAAAGATGTCAAATGAAGAGAAGAAGCCCGAAGAACCAAAACCAGAAGAGAAACCTCAAGCATAGCACTTCCGTGCTATAAAATGCTCTAAACGTAAGCCGTGCCGTCCCTAGAACTAGGGCGGCTCATAGCCTTTTTAAAGGATGAAGAGCGATGAAGGCACTATGTCAAGTGCTAGAGCGAGGAAAGCAGTGCTGATAGTCGAAGAGCCTGAGAAGATCGAATTGATGGCCAATTTGGAGCGCCTTGAGATACTTAGGCTTCTCGATATTAACCCCATGACGGAGAGTGAATTATCTGAAAAGTTGGGTATGACCAAGGCATCGGTCGGCTATCATCTTCACCTTCTAGTCGAGGCTGACCTTATAAAGATCGATAAGATGGAGGCTGAAGAGCATGGTATTCTCCAGAAATTCTATGCCTCCAAAGCTGCATTATACGTGCCGGATTACGATCGCATGCCCGACATGGCAAAGAAGCTATTTACATACCTCCAGATGGAAAGGCTAAGAGGCATTTTAGGAATGGTTCAGCTCTTGGAGAAGAGAACTAAGCAGTCTGAAATATCATCGAGCCTCGTTGAGGAACTTGCCTCTGAGGCTTTGGGGCTACTAGCAACCATGGCACGAGCGTTTGAGAGACAAAACACTAACAAAGACAGAGAGGTCATCGCGTCGCAACTCTACTCCAGAGTACTTGTAAAACTTATGAAAACTGAGAAGTGGAAAATGCACCTAGATCATCGCTTTCGCTAGTCAAAAGGTCGATTTAGTTCGCGATTGTTATTTTGAAAGCTCGAGTTTACGCATTAAGGGCTTGATCGTTAAGCCTTGGAAAAGGATAATGGTCAATGAATTCATGACTAAGTGTCCCATATTTTATTCCCCTCTCCCCAATCCTGCCACCTACTTTAGTTTGTGATAGGGCAACGTTCAGAACCACATACTTTTTAGGTTTGGAAGCGCTAGGGTTGCCCACATAGGCTATAAACCTGGTCACGTGAAAGCCTTGGCCAAAGTCTTGGGCCCTGAGAACCTCTACGTGACGGACTTGGACCGCCTTAACGTGGGCAAAGTAAAGTTCGGAGTCGAGATACTGGATGGTGCCCTGAACTCCGAAGTGCTGAGGAAGGCAGACGTGGCTTATATAACTGGAAGCGCCGCAACTAATGGAACTTTACCTGGGCAGGCATAACTGAAATCAAGATTGATACACAATCCTAAGATCGCTCGTTATCCCCGTGGTTCCCGAAGATGTATGAAACGTGGGACAAGCGATTCGGCGAGATCTTCATCCGTGCTGCGACGGCGCTGTATTGCGAACAGCTCGAAAGCGAAGCAATGGCGCATGCCATGTTGGCTATGGTGCTAGAGAGTGAGCTGAACGCACTATCTTAGTTGCCACGAGTTAGGTTTTGCGATGATATCTCTGAGCAATAGGGTGGCCTTCTCTGCAGGAATTGTGAGCATGATCTTGCTAAGATGCTTGCAGAGCTTCTTCTCGGTCTTCCTTCTCCCCCAATCCGCACAGTCATGCTCTATGACCTTCTTTTTGAAGTCTATTCGGACATTATAGGTTCTAATCCTTGCAATAAGCTGTCTTCGATCATGTCGTAGAATCCTCAGTTCTTTATCGCCTATAGACCTGGCTCTCCTCAGGCGAGGGCCGTCGAGTAGATATTGAAGGCACTCGGTCATAGATGCACTCTTAATGTCAGGTGGTGGCTCCTCTACAAACTGTCCTCTGGTTGCTATCTCAGTACCTGTTCCTGCCAAGGACTCCGGATCTATTCCAAACGACCTCAGAGCCCGATTGATCATCGAATCTACGTATAGTTGCTCCTCCTCGTCATATACGTGCCTGTTCAATTCTCTGTTGAAATACCTTCGAGCGGCCATGGCGTGATGTGGCGTGTGCACTGGATACTTCCAATTCTCGGGATCCGCGTAGGATTCTTTGTCCTTGGGATACCTTGGCGGTTTCTAGTTGCTCTTACAAACATTTATAATACTTGCTTTACATATACTGTCTCAGTGAACAGAGTCTAGAGTATATGACCCAAGAATCAAACATTGACTATGCAGCTGTGCCAAAACTGTTGATTGATAGGCCGTTTGATTTCAGATTTCATGCGACTTATCTAATTTATTCTCAGGCGTGGGACAAGTCTACATCTCAAGAAATTAAGAGCAAGTTGAACGAAATGATAACATCGCTTTCCAAAGGTGAGATTGACTATAAAACTTTCTATGGAAAGATAAATCAATACAGAGCAGATTTTAAACCCGACTATGTTGGCAGCAGATCGAGGATAGAGACTCAAAGAAAGAGAGACTGGAGAAGAAGAGAAGCGAAAAACGCAAGAAATGCTAGGCACAAAAGAAGAAAAATTAGGAGGACCATTGGGACTTTGAAGTAAATGGTAAGAACTTTAATGCCTGTCATATAAGTCTATGGTGTTTTTTCCTGAAGAAATAGGCACCTCTGCTCTTCTTGGAACATTGGCTGAAGGTGCACGAGCGGATAACGCTCCTCGCTTGCATTCACGCCTTCGGCTTTCAGAGTTTCAACGAACTTCTCCAGAGAGACGCTGTCCAGCTTCTCTCGGTAGTATTTGAGCCTGTATCCGTACTGGTGTTGGATAACATATCGTTGCTGGGAACTGTGTTTGTCGAAAATTTAAGCTAGTAGGGCAAATCGTGACGGACATCGAATGTATGCCGTTTGGAGGAGACACTGGTGGATTACATCTCGGACGGAAATGAATGAGCTAGCTAACTTCTGCCCAGAGAATGAGAGCGAGATGAAGCTCGGGCTCAAGAGAGCAATAGCGCGGATGGTGAGGAAACTGCAGCTCATACATCGCCTCATGCTCAGCTCACCGCTGTTCATGGGAAAATTTTAATCCAAAACGGAATAATATCTCTAACCTGACCTCCACTGATGAGGCTTGTTATCATTTTCTTCTTCCTATCTTCCGTAGTATTAGGGTTCCTTTCCGCTTTTCGAAACTACCAAAATGTTCCGTGTTCTGTAAGGAATATTAACTAGATGTTTCCGTTTATGGGCACATGAGGAGTTCGATGTCCTCTCGCGATCGCCTGCTCTGCGCGATTAACCACGAGGAACCAGACCATCTGCCACTTTATCTCAGGGTGTGCGGCCGTGGTCATTTCATCGACAAGGGTAGGCCATGGGATGGCCAGTTCGAACGCGTAGTGCAGGCGTTGGAGCTGGGACTGGACGACACAGACCATTGATAATCGTAATCTACTTTATGATTCTGATATTCCTCAGCAGGTCCTTCAACCTCCTGTCGGCAAGTACTGGGGATAAAAATTTCAAGACAGCTGGATACCTCGTCATCTTGGGAGTGGTATTGACCATATTCAGCATAGGTGTCGTGATGTTCTTATTCGCCTGGATATTCGTAGCAATGTCATTCTTCTCCGTCAAGCCAGCACAGCAGCTACCACCGCCACCTACTGAGCCTCAGCAGGACATCGGATACCCTTAAGGAGCTGAAACCATGGTAGATCTAGTTTTCCTTCTCTTCATGACCGGAGGGGTGTTATCCTATCCCCTCTTCCTTCATCTTTCTCTCAAGAAGTCGCTGAGCATCGTATCCAATGAGAAGGTGGCCAATGGCAGAGTATTGCTGTCCTTGGTCATCCTCTACCTTGAGACAGTGGCGCTCGTGATGCTGAGCACGCCACTTTCCTTCATCCCGCTATCCTACTTCGGATCCCTAATCGCGCTATCGGCTATCGTGCTCCTTGCAAGCTTTACTCTGAAGGCCATGTTCGGCCTGTCCTTCAGGAGGGGCATTCTCGCACTCGCGCTCTGGCAGGTCCTCTGCCTCGTGCTCGGTGCGACATTGATGGCAACGGTTCTGGCTACGGCGTTTGAAACCATCCTGACGATCATCCCTATTCTAGCACTCATTCTCTTGGCCTGGTGGATGTGGGACGGAAGGCTTGGCTTCAGAGCCGGAAGAATAACTGCAGGGGAATCCGAGAAGAAGGTTACAGTTGTAGTGATTGTTGCCCTGCTCTGTTCTTCACTCCTTGTGCCCTCTGCGATCGTTGTTGTTCGCTGCGAGCCTCAGTCGAATTCCACCGAGCAGGATGCCAATATCGACTTCAACTGGAATAACAAAACAGTGAGCGGGAACATAGCGTGGAATGCCACCCAGACGAATTCCGCAGGACAGGTCACGACAGGAACTGCCACGACGGGTACTGGCACTACGGGGCAGGCGAATTCTCGAACAGGCTCAGGAGATTTCTGGGGAGATGTGCGGCAGGGATTGGGCGAAGAGATACCCGATTGCCTACGCAACTTATGGCCTCCGACGGCGATGCAGAACCTCCATGATGCCAGCCGGGATCTGGGGTACCTCTATCTCATAGAGTTTAGGTCTTTTGACCGGAAATATTACAGGTACGAATGGTAAGGCTGTAAGTGTTACCGACGATGCATGCAGGTGGATAGGCCAGTTCCAGAACTCCTGCCTCGACCACACGGCTGTTAACAGATCGATGGTCTTTAACAGCAGTTTGACGCTCAGCTCAGTGGAGGGCAGCTACTTACAGAATGTTAGGAGTTCCGGTTCGACCATCTCAGGGAGCGTCATAACGGACAGCAACGTCTCAGCGAAATTAATTTACAACTCGATCGTCCAGAACACACTGGCTGTCTGCTCGACCATAACCAACAGCGTCATCGATTCATGCAGGATACTCAACTCCACGCTGGTTAGCGTTGTGGACTTGGTCAGAAGCTACATCGAGGACACCATCATAGCATACTCGGCTAACATCTCGAACTGCACCGTAAGGACTAGCAACCTCATGTCTGTCGTCAACCTCAATAACACCAGCATTACCGGAAGCAATCTCACGTTCGTGGCGAACGTCGACAACACGAAGATAGACCACAGCGACATCTCATACTCGGCGAACATCACGAGGAGCGTCATCGCTGACACCAAGCTGGTGGGCTGCACGGTCGAGGGGAGCAACATGACCTCCTGCACGGCGGTGGACAGCAACCTCAGGAACGTCAACGCAACCAACACCAACCTTGCGAGCACGAGCGCCGATTATTCGAATTTGGTTAACGTGAACGCGACCAACTCCAAGCTGACAAATGCTAGCGTTATGAATTCAAACCTCAATAACGTGGAGCTGAAGAGGGCTGAGGTGATAGGCACCGATCTTACGAACAGGAAGGTTGTCGACCAGACCGTAGTGTACGGGCGCTTGATCGATTCCAACGATAACATCATAGATCCTTTTCGCAGGGTGGGGACGCCCAATTACTCCGGCCAGAGCACGAGCACCAGCACGAGCAAGACGATGAGCGATGCGTCCAGTGGAACAACGAAAGCAAGCAGCACAACATCTTCCACCACGACATCAAGCAGCTCAGGTCAAACGCAGACATCAAGCGCCAAATCGTCCAACACCCAGACCTCCTCAAGCGCCCAGACCCAGAGCCAAGTTACAACGAACAAACAGCAGACTTCGAACACGAACTCGCAAGTTCCACCCACGATGAAGCAGAAGCTCGGACAGCAGGCTGCAGCTGAGTCCAACGCCCAGCAGACTTCAAACGTCCAGACAAAGGCTCCAAGTACCCAGACACAACCTCCAAACACCCAGGCTTCGGGGAGCCAAGCGACTGCAAGCCAACAGAAGAGCTCCACAACTGGCTCACAGCAGATCCCGCCAATGCTGATGCAGAAGACAGGAGGTCAAGCCAAAGTAGATACCAGCAGCTCAGCTCAAACATCGAGCAACACGCAGACGAAAAACCCCCAGCAGACCACAACGAGCCCGCAGACCTCAACCACAACGACCCAACAGACGAAAAATACTGGTTCTCAGCAAAAGACGACCACACCGAGCCAGCAGCAAACGGCGGAAAAGCCCGTCAAGAAAGGTGCTAACACATGGATAAATTAATCTCAACTCTAGTCTTGACTTCGGTAGCAGTTGCACTCGCTATTGCCCTAATGACCTATTACCCAAGCTTTGTGAAGCTCTTCATGAATTACGAGCAGCTCAGCTTCGACTATGCCTATGCCTCGGTCAAGGACGGCCAGGCGGAAATAGTCATTCGCTTCAGGAATACCGGGGAGGGGAAGCTGACTATAGTGGCCCTTGAAATTAATGGCGTGGAGATGGAGCCAAAAGGAAATAACCCATTCCCGCTGGAGCTACCTTCAGGGTCACAAGCTAGGCTGAGGCTTCACGCAAGCTTGGATACCTTCAAGAGCGGAGTGACTTATCAGGTAGCGATAAGGACGGCCTTAGGGGGCATATATGTCAAGGCGGTAGTGATACCATGATTAATGGTAGCAGCTTATTGGAGGAGACATTACTTGACTAAAATCTTGACCGTTCCTGAGAGGATCAGGCTGTTCAAGGTGATTAATAGAGTGCACGAGGCGATGTATGGCTGGAAGATAATATACTGGAATGTTTGGAATGGGGATCGGATCGATATTGAGAGCGATATAAGGTTTGATTCTTATCACAAGAAATGGATTCCGCTTGACAAATCAGACGAAGGTAGATACTACTTCCATGATGACGAAGGCAGGGACATATCTTGGCTCCGGGGCATCTTCGCCTGGGAAGCTTATAATTTCCCTCATCTTAACCCCTACAAGTACCACCAATATAATGAGCCCGTCGAGGAGGATTTCATCTCAGATAGTTTGGGGAAGAGGATAGGGCCGGACGTAGGCCATCCCATATATTGCCTAGAAACAACGTTTGATGTGCGACAGAGGAAAGATGATGGAAAGATCTGGATATCATCCAACTGGATATACCATTATGCTACGGTTTCAGAATTTGGAAATGATATATCTGATACCTTAAGCGAGGCTGCTAGAGGAGATGAAAAGATCTCAGAGGAGCTTCGGAAAAAATACGAAGATGTCGCTTGGGAGAATGGACAGTGGTTCAAAAAGGCCTTGGAGAGATACTTCGAGGGAGGACAATTAAACGCCAAGTATTGGGCCGGCGGCTATCTCTTCACTGCCTCAAAGGAGTGGAGGATCAAAACGCTGGAACAGTTCAACGAAGCCCGAGATGCGGAGGAGAAACACTTCTCAAATACCCTGGAGGAGTTCATAGTCTGGTTCAAAGATAATGGGATCAGCCTGGGGGCTAAAGCTGAGGAGGGCCTGAGTAGGAGGATGAGAAGTTCCTACGCCTTCAACCCTCGCGATGTAGCTGAGAGGTGGTGCAAGCTCTTGGTAGAAGAGGATAAGGCTGAGCCCTCTGATGTCCACCTGTGGTGGGGGGGTGAACCGAACCGCGATTCCTGCTATGCTTTATTGACTCTCTTCTTCGACATTGATCCTGACGATGTCGGTACGAGAAGCTTCGACGACAGGGTCTCAAGGAACCTGAGGGCCCTCATTAACATAGCCGAGAAGGATGATACTTGGTTGTCATCTTTTAGAAAGTATGCGCCCAACGTCTTGAGGGCTACCTTCTCCTAGACCCTTCACCTGTCAGTTTTTATTGTATAGTTCATCAAGAGATACGATCAAAAAATCATATAGTCCCTTTTCCTTCCATAGATGCCGATGGCCAAATAGGCTCTCCACAATTTGCCAGTAACCTTGTTCACCAGGCTTGTGTGGGATGTCATTTAAAGTGACAGTGTCCCCATGCTTCTCGATGGCTCGAATCACATTATTGAGCGCTTCGAGTAGACTGCCACGACCCCTAACATACCGATCATCCTTCGTAATCGCCTCAACTCGTCTAAACGCCAGGCATAGCCTTTCGCACTCGAATACCCTTTCCAGAAGTGTAAGGCCAACCTCGCTCTCAATTTGTGATAGAAGCTGCCCTGGCCTCTGGAGGCAGCCTAGTCCAAAAACGAGATGCGATCCAGGCTTCTGTTGAGCTATAGTGGGGAATAGGTCGAAATAGATGACCTCTCGACCATTCTCAGGATACGATAGCCCGAAAAGGCTCTCATTACGTTGAATGACAAAAGAAGGATCTGTCTCAGACACCGCTTTGCTTAAGAGCCTTGCGAGCTTCACCTGAATACTTGGCCATCGCGGCATATATTCAGGAAGGAGCCTTTGGGCGAGCGGGAGCAGCTGGCTATCGCAGTATCGAAGGCTGTCCCCTGCGCTTTCAGGACAGTTGGATATCGTTTTCGATAACCAGTCATACCACGCATCCCCTACATCACCAAGATCGACCTTCTCCACTATGCCGTACTCTTGGGCAAAAAGGACATACGGATCGGATTGAGGATCCATCCACACCCATGAATCGTTAAATGGGGAGATAGCGAGCTGAGCTTTCCCTAGAACATAGTAAGGGAAGTTAATGCCTTCCGAAATCCGTAGATTTATTCGGAACATTAATCTAGTCTCCTCCGAAAATGGATTTCACCCATCTTCACACTTTACCACTGAGAGAGGAAGCCCTCCCTCTCCAGTTTTCGGAAAGCCCTCCTTATGGCCAGCATGCCCGTAGGCAGGAAGATGGCTGTATATAGCAAGAGGATAATGATGTCCCTTTGGATGATCGGTTCAGCCAGCCCGTACCCTCCGATGAGGGCCAGTCGCCCAGCCTCCAATGCGTAAGTTTGGGGGAGTATAAGGCCAATGCTTCTAATTGGTTGGGGCAGGATGTCTGGTGGGAAATAGACGCCCGAGAAGATTCCCACTAGTATGCCCGATATCCACATGAGAGGATTGGACCAATCCCTCACATTCAGATAGACGTAGGAGCATGCCCCGATCATGCCCATGCCCACCAGCGCTACGCAGACCAGGACAAGGGGAACTAAAGCGGCGAAGAGGTCGCCGCGCATATCTATGCCAAAAACAACTACCCCTACTACCACGTAGATGACTAAATTAACGATGGCACCCAAGAGGCGCTGGATCATCGTAGCTAAAGAGTAGGCTTTTAGCCCGACGGGCTCCGTCATGTAGATCTCCGCCACCGATGAGGACTATCTTGGGTTCAGCCATGGGACCTAACCCCCTCCGTTAAGCCGTTTGGCAAGTTGTGGATATGATGCATACTCTCGCACGCGCCCATCGATGTTTTCAGTGTTATCTACCGATATCAATAAGCCTTTATTCGATCCCTCACAAAATTAGACGATGTCGAATGACCATAGAGACGATATGCAGCAGGATAGATCATGATTCCTCAAAGATGATAGATGGTTTGAGGAGGTTGGTCAGGCAACCGAGTGTATCCGCTCAGGGAATGGGCTTGAGGGAGTGCGCCGATCTTCTAATGGAGATGATGGTCGGTGCTGGGCTTAAGGCAGAGCTCCTGGAGGTGGATGGTGCCCCTTCATTCATATACGGGGAGATGAAAACCAGCAAGCTCGGCGAGAAGAGGACGGTCATCTTCTACAATCACTATGATGTCCAACCACCTGAACCGCTAGAGCTATGGAGTTCGGATCCATTTGCGGCGGAGATACGAGGGGGGAAGATGTTTGGCCGAGGTGTTTCGGATAACAAGGCTGACATAGTATCACGCATCAACCTCGTGAGGATCTTTGAGGAGTGCGAGGAGCTCCCCTGCAACGTGAAGTTCCTAATGGAGGGCGAGGAGGAGATAGGCAGCACGCATCTTCCCACCCTCATAGAAAGGGACTTGGACAGATTCAGATCGGATGCATGCATCTGGGAATCCGGAGGCTTAGATGAAAAGGATAGGCCTGAGATCACGCTCGGCATGAAGGGCATGCTATACGTTGAATTGGAGGCGCAGGTCGCCAGCCATGATACTCACTCATCATTAGCTGCTGTGGTCGGGAATCCAGCTTGGAGGCTTGTCTGGGCATTGAGCGCTATCAAGGGCGAAGATGAGAGGATAAAGGTGCCAGGATGGTACGACGATGTGAAGGAGTTCACGGCAGAGGAGCTGAGGGCTCTGGAGGAGAAGCCCTTCGAGGAGGAGCTCATCAAGGAGGATCTTGGCCTGAAGGAGTTCCTTCTCCACATGTCCGGCCTTGAGCTGAAGAAGGCCTTGGCGGGAGGGCCTACTGCCACAATATGCGGGTTGGTTTCAGGCTACTCGGGGTCGGGATCAAAGACCGTTCTACCATCCGTGGCCTCTGCAAAATTGGACTTCAGGCTCCTGCCGGAGCAGAATCCCGGGGCGTTGCTAGAGAAACTAAAGTCCTATCTCATCGGGCAGGGTTACGGCGATATCGAGGTTAAACCATTAACCCTGGAAAAGGCCGCCCGAACGAGCTTGAAGGAGGCCATCGTTCACGACGCCGCTGAAGCCGCAATGCAGACCTTTGGGAAGAAGGCAGTCATCAGCATCTCGTCGGCCGGGACTGGCCCTATGAACCTTTTCGTCGATAAACTTAAGACGCCGAGCATATGCATAGGTTGCACTCACGCTTTCGAAAGATCCCACGCACCAGATGAGAACCAGCGCTTGGATGTCTTTATACAGGGTACGAAGTGGGTGGCAAGGACTTTGGATCTATTCGGAAAAGGAAGCTGAAAGCCCAAATGATTTTACCAAGATAATTTACATGGGAGTAGATGCCCTCACCTGCCAATTCAACTGCCCAGATCCAAAATACGAAACTAAACGAGACAAACGGATTTTAACTTAAGGTGTCGGTCAGTCCCTTTCGCTCAGAATTCAGTCGCCACCTCCTGTATCTCACCAAGAGATTCGGAACCCTTAGAAGCGTTTTCTTGCCCGTTATATCGGCCTGTGTCGTTATTATGACTGGGATGGCGGTATTCTTGGCAAGAGGGGGTGTTCATCCCCGAGACGAACTCACATGTTATCTCTTGCGAAATTGCTACTCTAATCCCATTTTAATGGATTTTAACATGGAATGGCTACTGCAACCGAGAAAAATCAGACCTCTCCTCTAGGGTGGAGATGAATAATGATGAATGAAAATCGGTCCCTTTGAATCATTCTGAACTATTTTTATCCCCCTTTTATGTCTCTCCCCTTGGGAACACTTAATGGGTTTCTCTTCCGCAACTGGAATGATTTGTTATGAAGCGACTGATGAGCAAGACGGGGAGCCTTCATCCCTCCTCTTCGATACATCCGGTTACCATCACTGTCTTTGAGCAGGAACACAGTGGAGTTTTATGATAACGAAGAATTTATTGACGAATCCTGAGCTCATCGATGAGCTTGAGAACTACTCCGCGCAGATCACGGCTTTCGCCCTCCAGATGGAAAAGCTAACTAGGTTCAAGTCGGAGGCGAAGATCAGCGACGCCATATACTTCGAACTTTACGATGATATATGCAAAAAGATCGGCCTCGCCAGAAGGGAGAGGCACAATCAAACGGAGGCTGCGTGCGTCCGCGTGAATGAAATAGGCGCCGAGAGAGAAGAGCTGAAGTATAGGCTGGAACGCCTGGAGGTACGCCGAATGTTGGATTTCGTCTCGGCAGAGAAGTACTCTGCTACCAAGGAGGAACTGCTCAAGAGGGTTGGGGAGAACGATGAGATAATGCTTCTAATAGCGAAGTTGATAGCTTCGATGGATGAGGCCTTTGGCAAGATAGATGCCTTCATGCCAGAGGCTCAGGAGGTTGTCGTGCAACCCTCCTTCGGCATGTTGGATTGTGAGCCTCAGCAGGCAATCGTGCAACCAATGGCAGTCCAAGGGCTAGAGGCTCGGCAAACGGTTGTACAGTCCATAGTAATGCCACCAGTACCACCAAAGCAAGCCACTGAGGATGTTAGAGTGCCTAAACCGATACAGGAATCATCGAATAAAACGGATTGCCCGCAAGAGCTGGACATAGAGACGATGGCGCAGCAGGAGCCCCTCAGCGACGAGTCGATCTGCCCGAGATGCCAGACCGGAAACCCATCAGATGGAGTATTTTGTTTCGCGTGCGGGACAAAACTTGGGTCGCATAAGCCCTCTGGAGGGAAGGTTGCGCCAACGCCTATGCAGAGCGAGACCATGATAGATGAGACGTGCGATGAAGTCCAAGTTGAGCCTGTGATTCGGACTACGGTCAAGAGGAAAGAGAAGCGCGGCACAGAAAGGGCAAAGGCATTCTCAGACAGCCTTGCGTTTCAGAAGTGCCCTAAATGCGGGATGGAGAACCTCTCGATAGCCACCTACTGCTACCAATGTAACTCGACCCTATCGGGTCGAGGCAAGTGATGCGCTTTCGGAGCGCAGAAGGCTTGATTGGACAGGCCCATATGTGTGGCACACAGACGATATGGTCATGTCGATAACTTCCTATAGATCGCAGGCATCCTCTCGGGCAGTTTTGCCACATTATCTATGATAGTGTAATTGACATCGGCGTACATCGTTGCGATGTAATCTGTGGCCTTTTTATCAACTGTCACACAGAATGGCCGGATGCCCTTCATCCTCGCTTCCTTCAATGCAATCCTCGTGTCCTGTATCGAATATTCCCCCTGATACATCGGCTCGCCCGGTCTGGGGATTTCGTCAAGGGGGTGGCCGTCGCTAACGACTATGAGCAGCTTGGTCTTGGAGCCCAGGCCCTCGAGTCTGAGAGTTGCATGTCTGATAGCCGCCCCGTCTCTGTTCTGCATGAGGCTACTCATATGGCCTATCCTACCTTTGATCATGTCACCATATTCGTCATCGAAGTCCTTCACAACATAGAACTTGACATCATTCCTGGATGCACCCGAGAAACCGTAGATGGCATAACGGTCGCCTATTGCCTCAAGGGCTTCGCACATTATGATGAGTGCCTTCTTCTCGGTGTCTATTATCCATCCCTGTGTTGAGCCACTCAGATCCATCAGGAATGCGGTCGACACATCCCTCTGGATCTTGTTACGGCGCGTATAGACCCTTCCCTCGATCATCGGGATTCCAGCCTTGATCTCGGAATACGACTCAACGATAGCATCTAGATCGATCTCATCGCCATCGGTCTGCTTCTTCTCGACCTTCAGCCTCTCAGGTTTGAACATCTGGAATTCCCTCCTAACGGCCGAGATCAGGGCTGAATTGGATGCGAGCGTTTTGTCAGCAAATCGCGCTGAGCCAGCTTTTACTGTCGTCTCCCGAACGGTGCACCATCCCTTTCTATAGTCGCCAATCTGGTAGTCCCATTCATCGTATCTGAATGTCGTTACCCCACTCTTCTTCGACTCGATTGGCTTGGCCCCTTTAGGCGCGAGCATGTTCACACCTCGACCCCTCTTGGTGACAGTTGTCAAAATTTTTCGTAGTACCGGTGTAGCTCTCGCCCCTCTTATGGATCCAGGTCCTGAGCTCTCCCAATTCACGGACTTAGGCCACCAATTCTGCCCCATCTTCCCTAAACCAAGTGTGGGGGTCTCTATCCTTTCCTGAGATGGTGATGGAAGTTCATACTTCAGGCCAGGAAGCCGTTCAAGTATGCCGTATATTTGATTCGTAGCAAGAGCTATGTCCTCAACACGATCGCCCGCTGCCTCATATATTGTAAGGCATTGATGCACCTTTTCCCTGATCCACGACGGGACTTCATTTAGAAATGCTCCCTCAATGAGTGTTTCCAACAGGACCTGCAGAACTGCCTGAGGCCGTGTCATGTTCTCCAGCTCTGTCCCCCGAACCAGAGCGTTCCTGAAAAGGTCAAGATCCTTGCCTATGCCCTTATACTCCCTCCTCAACCTCCTTTCAACCCTTGCATCCTCTAGGATATCGAAGATGTCCTTCGCCAATAATGGATTTGGATAGAGCCTGAAGAAAGCCTCCGTACCACAATCTTCCTTGCCGAGCTTTGTCCCATATATTTTGGATATCTCCTCAACTTTCGTTTCGATCTTCTTGAGGTCTAGGTTGAAGGAGCCATAAATTATACGACCCACGAGACGGGCCGTTAAAGCCCTGTACAGCCTGAAGTTCTCCTCCTTGTTCCCATATGCATTCAAGCTGATGGGTAAGTAGAGGCATTTCCCATTGGTTGCGGGTAACCATGCTGTGGACTGTATCTCGATTCCTCGTCCAATTATGGCTTCGGCGTAGAGCTTCAGGACCCTCCCATACTCATCGAGGAGTGCTACTTTTCTAGGCCTAGAGAGTTCGATAGAACTTCTAGTCTCAAGTGCGAAATATTCCACCGCAGCTAGCTCGCTTGAGGGTTTTCCATCCTGTAATTTCTTGTATCCCTCTTCTCCCCACCTGATGAGGTCAGAGAGCGGTAAAGTCTTAAGCATTTTCTGTGATACCCTGAAATACTCCACAGCTGCACTACTGCTCCTCTCTGCTATGCGTTTTCCAAGAGCTGCCCATGTGCTGAGCTCCTCCTTGTGGATCTCCTCTAGGACCTCGGGTGAGCACCTTAAGTACTCCTCAGAGGCGTTGATGCTGATCAATCCTATTTCCTTCCCTATATTGCACCACATCTCCAGTGCTTCAGGATGGCCCCGCAAGACGACAAGCGAAGATCGCAGGAGTTGGCCTCCAGCTGATCTGTTCTGGAGGGCTATTGCGGTGTAGAGGATTCTGTTTCTCTGCTCCTGGGTGAATTTCTCGTTGAACAATTCCCCAACTACACTATTGAGGGCATCAGATGATAGATTCGTGAGCTCCCTGATCTGTCTTTTGTATTCTTCAGACATCTTGCTGGCTTCCGCCCTAGAGTAGATTGTGCCTTATGGCAGCACGGCCTCTATCACGGATCGGATTGCCCTTTGCATCTCGATGTCATCCGTGATCGGGCTAGTTATGGCCACCTGACAAGCGTTCTTCGGCTCTATCCCAGAAATTATCAGGAGACCCGCATATATGAGGGATCTTGTGCTAGCTCCCTCCTCGAGCCCTTTGGCCTTTAGATTCCTCACCATCCCGCCTATCCTAACGAGCTCCCCTGCGATGTCCTTACCAACGCCGCTCTCATGTGCTACTATCTCAACCTCGACCTCACTTGGTGGATAGTCGAATTCTAGGGAGACGAATCTCTGTCTTGTGCTCTGTTTCAGATTCTTCAAGATGCTCTGATATCCAGGATTATAGGATATTATGAGTATGAATCCGTCAGGTGCCTCTATGATCTCTCCCCTCTTCTCGACTGGGAGCAACCGTCTGTGGTCTGTAAGTGGATGGATTACGACCGTGGTATCCTTTCTGGCCTCTACGATCTCATCCAGGTAGCATATTCCTCCCGTCTTCACGGCCCTTGTAAGGGGCCCATCGGACCACCTCGTTTCTCCTCCTTCCAGAAGGTATCGGCCGATCAGATCGCTTGCCGTCAAATCCTCGTGGCAGGCGACGGTTATCAGAGGGAGTTTGAGCCTCCAGGCCATGTTCTGGACGAACCTCGTCTTTCCAGAGCCCGTTGGGCCCTTGAGCATCACTGGCAGTCTATTCTTATAGGCGGCCTCGAAGATGCCCCTCTCGTTCCCGATTTCCCTGTAGTAGGGTTCCTCTGTTATGAAATACGCCTCCATCTTCCAAGTTGTCGATTCCTTCCTATGCTCGATGTCCTGCAACTCCCTACTCACTATTTCTATTCTAGAGCCACCTTCAACTTATATTCTTGTTCTCAGCAGCGATTCAATCCCGTCCATTTCTAACGATTGGCAACCAAAATTCCAATAGAGGCTATTGCCCGAGATCGTCTCGCAGTATTTCTTAAATCCCGACCGGGAAGGGGATGGAATCGAGAACCCAAATGCGAAAGATGCTCGCCGCAATATTCAAGCGACCTCGCTTCGTTGTGATCGAGGAGGTCGACATCCCACAGCCAAGGCCTGATGAGGTTCTGGTAAAGGTGCTCTTCAATGGTATCTGTGGAACAGACCTTCGGGTCTGGGAGGGGACGCACTGGTCGATAGAAGGTTGGCCACTCGAACCTGGCGCATCTGGGCACGAGAGCGTGGGCGAGGTCGTCTCAGTAGGAGAGAGGGTGAAAAACCTAATGCCCGGGGATAAGGTGGCTGGCTTTGGGGGCAGAAGCTTTGCACAGTATGCCGTCGCCAAAGGGCCTATACTAGTTGCAGACCGTTCGCTCGAAAGGCTTTCGCTCACAAGTCCACTCTCAAATGCGCTGAATATAGTGAGCCTCGCAGAGCCAAGGCACAACGGCAAAGTTCTGATAATTGGCCAAGGCACCATCGGCCTACTCGTGACGAGGTTATTTTCAAAGAGGGGAATAGAGGTCGTAGCCACGGATGTGGTCGATAGAAGGCTCAAGCTATCAGAGAATTACGGTGCGCATGTCTATGATGCTCGAGATTCGGAGTATGTTTCCAAGATCCTGCGCGAGGTTGGAGAGGTGGAGATCGTAGTTGAATGCGCTGGATCCGAGGAAACGCTGATTCCCGCATGCGAGATCGTTGCGCCAGCTGGCACGATCATAATCTATGGTTGTCAAGAGACGATGAAGCTGCCCTACCGTCCTCTGAGGCGGAAGGGAGTTAGGATCGAATTCGGCACAGCATCCACGAATGCCAGGAAGGGCATCGACTACACCCTGGAAGCCATTAAGATGCTTCAGGAAGATGCTGTATATTCCGACATAATAAGCGCGAAGATCGACCTGCGAGAGCTCCCAGCTGTTTTGGCGAATTTCGATCGCAACAAGTGGATAAAGGTCGTCGTCGAACCGAATAGGCTCTGAGCCTTTTTCTCTTTGGTTATAACCTAGGTGTGGCAACTAGCGTTTCTTAGTAATATGCGTAAGAAACGATTTAATCTTATGTCAACACCATCTGAAAAATATCGAATACCCCAACTATCACAAGGTTGACTCAAGAAAAGTTACTAAGGATAGTTATTAAGAGATATCATCGATGAAGTCTGGATAATTGCACAATAAGTATCGGAAAGAAAAGGTCGTTCTTCATTATACGGTAGTCAAAGCCAAGTAGATGGCCTAAGAGGTCTTGGAATAATAATTACAAAGGCTTAGGCATAGTTGCCTTTTACCTTCGCCATCGTATCTCATACGCTTTATTGCCTCACGCTCTCCCTTACATCATTTGATGGCATCCTCGAATTCGGAGCTATACGACCCTACGGGGGTGTCGACCGTTATCTTGACTTTGTGCTTTCCGGACTTTATCTTGCCTTCATGGTCAATGGATACGAGAAACTTGTCACCGTATCTCGTGCTGATGTAAATATATGGCCCTAGGTTCTGTGGCCTTTGGTTCTCGATCTGGAGCGTCGCTTTTTCCGTGAAGTCAGCTCCATCCACTAGGAGCTTTGCACCTATGCTTGCCGAACCCGAATCGACCCTGTTTACGATGGCGAATTGGAGGTGATTCTTGTCAGTGCTCTTCATCGAGGAAGGAACATATTGTATGGACATCATTCTTCTATCTAGCTCCAGCCCTGCAGGTTAAGAGTTTTTCGCGGTGAAAGCGAGACCTTTTTCGGATTAGTCAGAACTCTAAATTCCGGTGAACCACTACCCTAGGAGTGGCCAAAAAAGGGGAGTTATAGGCCCTTTACTTCCGAATACCGATTTATCTATGTGAAGGTTTATGGGTTTAAACGGTCCCTCGGGAGATGGAACTAAGAATTAATAAGGGGGATATACCATACTAATTGCGATAATTAGCTCGGTGTATGAATTATGGAGCAAGGAACACCCTGCCCTGGATGTGGCCGGATAATACCGTACGGCTTCAGATTCTGCACTGAGTGTGGGGTTCCCCTACCACCAACTGCGAATAGGGTTTCGACTGGGAATGAACAGCTCGACAGTATACTAGGTGGAGGGTTTAAGCGCGGAAAGTCATATTTGGTTGCTGGTAAGGCTGGAACTGGAAAGACGATCTTCTCACTCCAATATCTATTGCAGGGGGCAAACAATGGCGAACCTGGAATCTACGTAACTGTGGATGAGAAGCCAGAGACCCTTATGGACGACTCCATGAGGTTCGGCTGGAATCTATATGAATGCATGCAGAAGAAGAAACTATTCATTCTTCCAGTTAGGAAATTCTTTGCATTTGACCGGTGGCACAAGAGCCCTCAGAAGAGACTTGAGACCACCATGAAACAACTTATCGACACTACAAAGGAGATAGGCGCCAAGAGGTTGTCCATAGATCCGATTGCACCTTTGATCGGTAGATTGGATGACCTGCCATTGGTCAGGGAATATGTCAGGGCTCTCATTCTGAGCATCGAGGATAATCTGGGCACAACAAACGTGTTGACATCAGAGATCCCAACACACGCGACAATGGCACTGAGTCGATACGGCGTCGAGGAGTTCCTCGCGTCTGGGGTCATCGTGCTAGACCTCGAGAAGAACAGAGATGGCTTCACGCGAACTCTAACGATTCCAAAGATGAGGTGGACCGACGTGCAACCTTCAACTTATGTGTTCGAGATAATACAAGGAAAGGGCGTAGTTATAGACGGCAAGAAAGATTAGAGCACTTCAATAGGAAGGTAAATGGGCATTCATTTGCCCATCGCTTCTGCAAGAAGAATTAGTTGAGATCATTTGGAGATGAGCTCTATAATGGGATTAACACGCAAGGTCACCGGATCGATCCTCTAAAGATTATAGAAAGGTGGCATTACAAGAATCTGTATCTGGAAAGTATTCTAACCCCAATGGACACCTTCCCCGCTATTATTACTCAATTCCTTACTTTATGATAAATTATATATAAAAAATTATTATGGAAACATTAGGTAGTGACATTGAATACTCAGTCTGAAGTGAAAATCGATAAAGTACCTTGGATATCCATAGTCGTCCTGACCCTCGTAATCAGCTTCTTTGGGCCCGTCTACACCTGCATACAGCCCAATGGGGCTTGGTACGCGTTGGGTTCCATCGGCTGCAAGCTAGTCGTAATGGTGTTGCCTCTCTTACTCATAATGGGCGCGAGCTTAGCTGGGAAACTTACAGGAAGGTCAATAAGCATGACCAATTACACTTACCTCTTCTCTTTAGGTACTGCGCTACTTGGCTTCACGTCCTACGACAATTTCCCCATAGGACGTGGACTTCCGCATTTCATCTACGACAGGGTAAACTTTGCCCCCGAAATCCTTCCGTGGTCTACGCTATTGATTCCCCCCGTCGATGTCGTACAACCCATGGTATCTGGCGGCGCGCCCGTCGAATGGGGCGCGTGGCTACCTTCCATGGTCTGGTGGGGCATATTCTTCGCTGCGTGCGGGTTCTTCTGTTTAGGCTGGGGCGTCATCTGGAGAAGGCGCTGGATCGATGTGGAGAAGGTTCCGTTCCCTCATACGCAAGTTGCAATATCCCTCATCGATAAGACCAGTGCCAAGAAGCCGCTCAAGGAACGCCTCGGATTGCCTTTCGTAGTGGCCCTGTTAATAGGCGTAGCCTATCAGATTCCTCTCCTGTTGGCATACATGTTCCCGTGGTTCCCCGACATCTATGGGTGGAGGACGAACACATGCCTCATGGGCACCTACTATCTGGACCCGTCATCCCCGCTAGCGGCAATAGCTGGATTCGCCCAGTTTCACAAGAACCCCACGTTCGTGGCGATCCTCTACATGGCCCCTCTCAATGTCCTTTTTGGGGGTTGGCTCTGGTACCTAGTATTTGTCGTGCTCATGCAGATCGCCTATCAGATGGGCTACTATAGCGGCATACTCCAGATGTCTGGATGCGGACGAGTGTGGTGCGGTACGCAAGGTTATAGGGTCGGTGAACCATTCAAGTGGGACGTTTTCACAACCGCCGGGGTTACAATCGGCATCTTCGTCTCCTATGTCGTCCTAAACCGGCTGTATTTGGCCGAGACGTTCAAAGCTGCAATTGGCACGCTGGATAAGACCAGGATCGAGGAATATAATAAAAGTGAGCCGATATCCTATAGGAACGCCTATGCCTTGATTGTTGGCTCCGCGGTCCTGATAATCGCCACCCTCATGGCAGTTGGAGGAGGCATCGCAACATCGCTAACGCTGGTCATAATGTTCATCGTAGTGACCTTTGTGCAGGTGCGAACATACGCCCTTGTCGGTTACGTCGCACCAGCTGGCTCAACCTTCGGAGTGGGTTGGGTCAAGACGGTGCTCGGAACCCCAGCCGAGAGCCAGGATTGGTTCGTCTCAACCTTCTTCTCATATGGCCTAAATTGCGAGCCAATAGGTGGTGGAGGGAATGGCTTCGCTTTGCTATCATCACTCTCATCCTATCAGATGGCCAGCGCCTACAAAGTGTCTGTAAAGAACGTCTTCAAGATCCAGTTCCTCGTCGCAGCCATTGCGCCCATGATCTCTGTTGCAGGAATGGTCTGGGCCTTCTACACGTTCGGCCAGATTAAGATGCCATCCGCGGGCGGGTGGTCACTCTACGAGTACTACTCCCCACAGGGTCTACAGCACATGCCTGCCTACGACCCATGGTGGCCCCAGATGTTTGCAGGCATAGCTTTCGCAATTGTCATCAGTCTTATGCACTCTAGGTTCGTTTGGTTCCCGCTGGAGCCTTTTGGCTTCCTGCTCGCCACCGACGGACACGCACTGATCGAAGGATTGTGGACCGTGTGCCTTGCAGCGTGGGTGCTGAAGACCATAACCCTCAGAATCGGAGGTAGCAAGCTCTACGAGAACACGGGTGTCCCAGCTGCAACGGGTTTCGTATTGGGCATTGTCATCTCGTGCATAATCGGTGGCATAATACTCCTGATAAGGTTCTTTGTGCCCTTCTAGGTTCAAATGCTGGCAAGCACACCAAGAAAGTCACCCTAAGGACCCAAAGCGTGGACAGCCCCGGGGTCCTTTTTTTCCCCCTTTTTTCAATGATACTAGGGCCAGCCCTCAAGCGCCTTCTATTCTGATCGTGATCTATCTAGGAAGTGTCTGGCATTAGTGTATCCTTAATTTACTCCCTTGGGCCTTTTTACTGATGCAAGTCTTTTTGTGTGTGCACTCTAGAGCTTTGATAACAGAAGGAATAAAAAACTAGACGACGTCGGGCTTTCGCTCGATCGATAGATCCGTGAATACATCTTTCTCATCAACGCTCCTCGTCGAAAATTCCGACACAACTGCCCCTTCTTCCCCAGCTTGAAACCAGTGAAGGGTCTCGGGCTGAAGTGTGAATTGCTCCCCGGGTTTAAGTCTGATCTCATGTCGGACCGTGTAGTATCGCTCCCTGCCAGTTGGCGGAGCGCATTTGGCCTTGGGCGTCTTCTCCCCTGGTACATAGAGGTAGACCTTGCCGAAACGGCATCTGAAAGTCTCTTCCTTTCCAGGTTGACCGTCGATCTCGGGATGCATGTGTTCTGGGCATGTCTGGTAGGGGAATAGTATGAGCTCCTTGGCGCAAACTCTTGCAGTATTCACATATGTCACTATCTGCAAGCCCGTATGCTTTAGATCACCGAACCCAAAGTCAGCGACCTCGATGCTCCTCTGCTCATCTTCGGTCAGGACGATTCCTGCCTTCCTCAGGTAGTTGAGCGCCCTTCTCTGGGCATGTCTATATTCTCTCACGGTTATCATATGACTCGAGACCCTCTAGCTGGGATCCTTTTAAAACCTGGTGTAGAAGATAATTTGGTTAGTCTCCTGAGTACATACGATCCACTTGTTAAAAGATAAAAAGGGGGGATGCCAGATGCTGACCTGTATCCTCTAGAACCAAGGTACCCTTGTTAAACTCGCCGTTATAGCTGCGGCGTAGTATACGAGGGAGTAACCACCGAAAGCACCGGCTAGGAAAGGCAAGTACCTCGATTGAATCCACTTCGGTCCCGCGAATCTGATGAGTATCATCTTTATTATGAGTGCAACGAACGCACCGACTCCCATGTTCCACGTAGCCCATGAACCTGAGAGAGCAACTCCCACTGGGTTGATGAAGAACCACGCATATCTTGCTCGTAGCGCGTAGACGATGAAGACGAATACTATGCCCGCAACTGCATCGCCGGCTAATTCTGGTGCGTATGGCGGTGTAGGCGTGCCTCTCACGAGGTTCCACGCATTGCCAAAGGACCATACGTTGTATGAGACGTAGCCTATGGTGTTAGCACCACCCTTGACGGTGTACCACCAGGGGCTGAGGACTTGGACGGCGATGGCACCGGAGATCAACGTTATTATGGATATGTATAGGACATGCTTCGACTCGACGTTGTTCATAGCAGAGATCTTGTAAGTCATGAATTGGCTGTGCATACCGAAGCCGGTCTGCCTCAGTCCAGATACACCACCTATAGCCGACCACGCATAGACGCTGTTGAGAGAGTTTACGTCGGGTGGGGGACCCCACTGGCCCAATGCCTGCCCCATGCTATAGAACTGCGGGATGTATTGTGATGTATCGGGATCGACCGTCGGATAGCTTTCCGCGAGTAGTCTTATCCATCCGAACATGAAGACGGTGAAGTATAAGGTTCCGATGATGCCCATGAGTATGTTGCCACCCATGACCGCGAAGAGCAAGACCGTTAGGACGAACGTTCCGACTGCTCCACCTGCGACTATTCTATAGGGAACACCGCTATCTTCTGTCTCGCCTTCAGCCTTCCTTCCCAAACCAACGGTGAAGACTTGGGCTATGTGCTTCCTGTAGCGCCAGATCATCCAGACCCCAATGCCAATCATTATGCCGATCTCCCAGAACCACCCGAGGTGTATGGGACCGACAGTCTGAGAGTAGAGAGATACGTCGTAGCCAGGTGAGTATGGAAGGAATCCAGCCTTTACCCCTATGACCGGATAGATTACACCGAAGGCAATCCATGTGAGCGTCGCTGTTGCAAGGACGTCGAGTGGTGCGAACGAGAGAACGAGCACATCGAGCAGTACGAACCAGCCAGTGAAGTAAGAACCAGGAAGTATTGACTGCATCAAATTGTGGAGAGACGTGAGGTCGATGGTCTCAATGTATGAACTCGAAGGGAACGCTGGGAGGAAGTTAGATAGGCCGCTCGGGAGGAAGAGCAGGGCACCTATTATGAAGCCAGCCCAGATCATCTTGCCCTCCGGAGTTTTGAGGTTGAAGAGCAGTCTCTTGCCATCTACCTCCTGATCGTATGCGTAGATGGTGTAGGCCGTAGGCTGTGCGAACGGAAACGGAAGTTGCTCCTCGTCGACTAGCGGCTTCCTAAGCACATAGCTCCAAAAGAAGCCCCCAGCATAGACAGCTATGGACCAGATGCTCCAGAAGGCCATTGACGGCATCCAAGATCCCCAGTTGAATACCCCGCCATTGAACAGCGCTGTTATGGCTGCTGGTTGAGGTACTAGGTACGATGGCATACTGGCGAAGTAGGAAGCATATGGGGCAACTGAGGCACCGTAGTAGTAGATCATGCTGTTGAAGGTCCATAGTGGGAAGATCGTCCACTGTGGAATTCCATTCGTCATATAGTTCTGACCCTGAAGGATGAAGAAGACCGTGAAAAGGCCGACTAGCGACTCCTTGCTGAACTTGATCTTCGTTATCTTCGTGGTGATGTGGAATATGAAGATCATGCTCATCATGGAGAACGGAAAGACCGCGGGCCAAATCCACCAAGAGGCGAGGGAGTGAAGCGGCATATTGACAAAGAAATAGATCCATGGGAAGATGAGAGCGAATAGGACCATTGTTATCTTAAGTGATGGCTTGCGTACTTCAGTCGTAGCTTGTGACATTTTTATTTCTCCTCTGATCTGCACATATTTATCACATATAAAAACTTATATTATATTATAAATTACATTTTCCCCAAATTATGCCAAAATCATACCCTATTCGTTTATAATATAACATAAAACTTAATATTTATATCATACAGAAAAAAGTCCTAGATATGAGCAGGGGATGTTTGCAAGACATTATATAGCGGTTGGTATTTTTCTTATACTCCTCATAATTCCATTTTACAACTGTTCCGTTAAAGCTCAGGGATCAGTCTACCCAAAACCAACACTCGACATGGACATGGTCGCTTCATCAGTCGCGGAACTCTCAAAATTTGGGACAAGGGTTACGGGTTACCCAGGTTGCGATGAGGCCGCCGACTACATTGCCAGCCAGTTCGCATCGCTGGGCCTTTCGGTTACGCGGCAATTATACAACGCAGCCATACCCTACGACTTCGGCTCATATGTGACAATAAAGTCCCCAGTCGAGGCGGCAAGGGTAGTGCAGGCTTATGCCATATGGCCAAACCTAGTGCAAACATCCGCGACGGACCCATCTTCCCCCCCGAGCGGCCCTCTGGTATATGTGAAGGGTGGCTCACTGCCAGAGATGGATGGTAAGATAATCGCTGGATCAATAGTTCTCATGGATTATGACAGTGGAAACAATTGGTTACATGCCGCTGAGCTCGGGGCCAAGGCCGTGATATTCGTTGGTTCCAGATCCACAGTTTCCAAAGAGGCACTGGCTAAATTCCTCAACACCCCCGTCCATTTCCCCAGGCTCTACGTCACACCTGAGGATGGGGCCATCCTTAGGGAGGCAGCAGCCTCTGGAGGTACGACTGCCGAGGTTGTCGTCAACATGCGATATGTTTCCAGAGAGGCTCAGAATATCCTGGGAGTTCTAAATGGAACGTCGCTACCTAACGAAGCCATAGTCATCATGGCGCACTACGATGACTGGTTTGCGGCCCCCGGCATAGCCCCAGGTGCGGATGAAGCCGTAAGCGTGGGATCCTTGCTGGCGCTCGCGAAGTACTTCAAGGAGAACAGGCCCACCAGGACGATATGGTTTGTAGCCCTCTCAGGCCATTACGAGGCTTTGGTCGGTGCCAGGGAATTCGTTGAGACCTTCTTCTTCAATCCCCAAGTGATGAGTGGGAACTTTAAGATCTGGGTTTGGGAGGGACTTGACCTCTCGACCGATGGCAATGGGGTTGCAGCGGTCGACCAAGGGGATCAATACTTCTACGGAAGCACTGGCCTCATCCAGAGATGGAGGACGTGGTTTGCGGGGGAGATCTTCGACGTTATCGTCCCTAAGCTGGAACGCTCCATGGGCGTTAACTATAGCGTTCAGGATGCCTTTCAATCGCCATATGGCTGGTGGGGGACGATCTACGGCGGTTTCTCCCTCGACTCAGAGGCCCCGGCAACGGCAAACGCGCTCAGTTTCACACTGAAGACAAACGACGTTCAGAGACAGCGCTGGTGGACGCCCCAGGATACGGTAGAGAACGTCGACCTCAACATGCTAAGGCCCCAGCTTGAGGTGGCTTGGGCGATAGCATACGAACTGGCCAATATAGACCAGATGGGCATTCCCTGGAGTTCCACGATGCCGTTGCGTTACTTCTATGGCTCTGCAGGGGCGAATATCGTTGGATTCATCACGGCGAAAGGGACGGTGCAAGCTTACAATATCTCGAGAGCTTGGTACAGCCCCGTGCCCAACCTTGTTGTCATGGCCACGCTCAACTCGCAGATCTCCAATCCATACCCCTTCGTGACACTGGTTGCGATAGCGGATGAGAAGGGCAACTTCGTATTCCACGGCTTGAGCGACTATGGGAGCGGCGGACCCCTCACACAGGGTGCGACAGCGGCAATATGGTATTTCAACGCCTATGGCTTCAACGCCAGCACGGGTGTCATAGATTACGCCCCTGACAATGGCCAATACGGAACCCAACAGATCCTCAACGGGTTTGCGATGACGCAAGAGCCCACGAATGTGACGACGATCGTCTTCAAGTGCAGCAGCGCGGTTCTGTGGGGCCTTATTGATCCAAGGGGCATGCGTCCTCTTGCGACGATCGACCCCAGATTCGGGAACGCCATTCAATCAAGCGTTCCGGCCAGCATTACGGTTTACGACTTTCAGACAGTCAGCCAATTCCTCTTCTGGGGGACGTTCATGAATTTCTACGATCCTGTCGGAATGGTCTTCACACCTCCGAATTCCAAATTCATGGCCCTCTACCGAGTGGGCCCCGATCTGAGCATAGTGGGGATCCTGATCAACGCTTCAGCTCAGATGACGGAGGGCGAGGGATACTTCGCTGAAGAAGGCAAGCAATTGTCTCTTATCAACACTCAGTATCAGTTCGTGAAGGATGTGTTTTACCTGACTCAGGGGAGGTATGGGAGGCTCAGATCTTCGTACGTCAGGAGCGCCTTCTCCGAGGAGTTCTTGGCAAATGCCCAGCAGAGATTCATGTTAGCGAGCAATTCGCTTATGGCCTTGAATTATTCGGATGCAGCATCAAAGATGAACTTGGCATGGGCGTGGAGCATTCAAGCTTATCAGAACACCATGTCGACCATATTCGATACGCTCAGCGTTAATGCAGTGTTCTTCCTCCTCTTCATCGCCTTCGCCCTTGTATTCGAGCGCCTGATATTCCAGGCAAGCGGTTTTAGGCGATTCGTGACGACAGGTACCATTATCGGACTGCTTATGATCGTGTACTACTTCACCGAACCTGCCGTTCGCGTTGCCCAAAACTTCTTCATGAATCCGCTGAGCACTCTGCTCGTGCTTACATTCCTTCTGGTGACGGCCCTATTCCTGAGCGAAGCCCTGAGCCTCATGAGGGTCATCAGGAGCAGGACCATGGGAGAGCACTTCGCCGAGAGCACAACCGGTGCGACATCGTTTGTCGCGTTCTCGGTTGGATGGCAGAACCTCAGGAAGAGGAAGATGAGGACGGGCCTCGTGATGTCCACAATCGTGATAGTAACTTTCTCAATGATGGCCCTTACCTCATCATATCCCGCACCCAGGATAAGCTACTCTAACGTAATTGGAAGTGTGCCCGTTTACCAAGGAGTGCTGCTTAGGGCTCCCCAGTGGATTCCGGCAGTATCGGGCTCAGCCGGTGCGACGGTAACAACTGGCGTGCAGGCCGTATCGCTTGGCCCCTGGATGGTAAACGTGATCGAAGAACTTGTCGGTCCACAAGCGACGATCAGCGCGAGATATTGGATCTACCCCCAGTCACAGGGCGGACGGAGTGTCTCCGCTAACCTACTGGCATCGTCGAACAAGTCCTACACCATATCGGCGATCATCGGCCTTTCCGAATCGGAGTTGCAAATAGGCGATTATGAAGCCGGGATCTTAAATGGATCATGGCTCGTGAGTGGGCTCCGTAACACGTGCCTGATACCCAGGCAGGCGGCTCAGGCCCTAGGTATTCGCGTTGGGGATGGCGTGGTGGTGATGGGCATGAATCTCAAAGTAATCGGCATATATGATCCCTCAATCCTGAATCAGATAAATGACCTGGATGGGTTCCGCATAACGCCTGACGACCCCAACAGGATCCAGTTCATCCTTCAGGGGATCACGCTCTCTACCGCCTATACACCGCTCAGCTGGGATCAGGTCATAATCATACCTGATGTGCTTGCAAGGGATCAGAATGGCTACCTCGTGAGCATCGCGGTCAAGATACCCGACTCCGCAACGTTAGTTCGAGTGTCAGATAACCTCGCCCCCATCTTATACTACACGCTCTTCTACACTTCAGACGGCCAGAAGGTTCAGTCACCGAACCTCAACGTTCAATATGGTTCAACCGGCTGGTTCTACTCACTTGGGCCAATAATAATCGGAGCCTTCACCATACTGAATACAATGCTGGGAAGCCTCAAGGAGAGGTCACGCGAGATAAGCATCTACAGCTCTGTGGGTGTGTCACCGAGCAGTATAACGATAATGTTCTTCGCCGAGGGCATAATCTACACATTGGCGGCGGGCGTCATCGGCTATATACTCGGAATGGTCGCCAACGTCTATCTCATAGTCAATGGCCTATTGCCGGCGACGTTTATAACGAATTCATCGTCCTTTTCAACCCTCATCATCGTCGGACTGTCGTTCGTCTTCGTCATGGCCTCGGTCATCTATCCAGCTCGTATCGCATCTCGGATGATAACGCCTTCGCTTGAGAGGCGATGGAGGATGTCCACTAAGGCGACAGGTGATACGTGGACCCTTCCGTTGCCGTTCACGATGCAGAACATCACAGAGGCCAGAGCGGTGTTGCGCTATCTCGCGGAATACTTCGAGTCGAGGAAGGCAGACAATCCAGATCCATTCATAGTAAGGGACTTGGCGATTGAGGATGCACAGAATAAGATGACCGTGCACATGGCCCTCAAACCCCTTGAGGCGGGGGTCATACAGAGTCTGGAGGTGACGCTCGTCCAATCAAGCCTTGGGACGCGCTATAACCTTGACACTATTGGCAGGAGGCTATCTGGCAACAGGGACACATGGACGGCCGTGATGCCGGGAGTTGTGGACGTCCTGCGAAAGCAACTCCTTATGTGGAGAGGCCTCACGCCACAGCAGAGGGAGATATACATGAGGGCAGGTGACCGGACATGATCGCAACCGAACAAGTAGCAATAGCGGAGTATAGAAGTGGCCTCACTTGGAGGTCGGTACTGGCCTTGGTGTTCTCATCGGCCATCATCCTGCCCGTTGGCATCTACATGCATCTCGTTTCGGGTATCTATATCTCAGGGGCTGCAGTATACATCACTGCGATACTCTTTGCCGAAATGTCGACGCTGTTGGGCGCACCGCTGACGAAGCAGGAGATCTTCATCGTCTTCTCAATGGCCG
>Ga0315282_10002835_pt1 | contig 31447 bp, 22 predicted proteins | sample YL17G07_20_MG_FD_203693 | JGI IMG/M metagenome (GOLD analysis project Ga0315282, IMG submission 203693) | Sediment microbial communities from Yellowstone Lake, YNP, Wyoming, USA - YL17G07_20 | ecosystem: Environmental > Aquatic > Freshwater > Lake > Sediment | place: USA: Wyoming | collected... | reverse complement strand
TCATTTCTTCCCCTTCGCAAAACCGTATTTGCCAAGCAGCTTGCCCATAGCATAATATTGGTTCGCAACCGGAAAAAATGCAAATGGCGAGAGCTTGTTTATGTCCGGTCGGCCTTTTTTATCGAGAATCTTGCGGTCGCACTGGATGGCGAGAACCTCGCCGAGAATATGGGTGTGCGTGCCGAAGCGGAGGTTGCCCGCAACCCTGCATTCCAAATTCACCGGACATTCCTTGATAATGGGCGCCTTGACCGCGACCGCCTTGCCCGGAGTGAGCTTCGCGGCTTTGAACTTGTCAACCTTGCGGCCGGAAACAGTCCCGCAAAAGTCTGTGGCCTTAAGCTGCTTTTGGCTCGGAATATTGATCACGAACTCGCCGCTCTTGAGAATCATGTCGTGCGAGTGCCTTTCCGGCCGGATGCTGATCTGCACCATGGGCGGCTCGCTCGCAACCACGCCGCACCAGGCCAGGGTGATGATGTTCGGCCGCTTGCCTTTTTCCCGGCAGGAAACCATGATGGCGGGCAAGGGGAAGAACCAGGTGCCGGCCGGCAGAATTTTTTTCATCGCTCAATTCCTTTCAAGCTGATTATAGCCTTTGTGTTTTTAGATTTCAAAAGCAAACTTATTACTCGGAGCACTAAATGGTTTGCGCTTGCTGATGAGCTCGCTAGTCATAGGAAAGGAACCTGGATGCCTGCTTCCGTTTACCCTCATGAAAATGGGGGCCGGCATGACCAAAGCGTGCGGCTGCAATGGTCATTCCCGCCCCTCTCTTTGTCCTTCCCGCCCCTGTTTTTGTCATTCCCGCGAACGCGGGAATCCAGGTTGCGGGAAAAGGTCATTTATTAAGCGCTCCGAGTAGTAAGTTTCCAGCCAGGCGTCCGGTTGACAGGTGCGGGTAAGCCAGAGTATAAAATGGCAGGAATGGCTGGAAAGAAAGGATATTACCGCCCAATTCCGGGGAGCAAGGAGCTGCGCACCCGCAAGGAAGAGCAGGATGACATCTTTTTGAAGATTGAAGCCGAGTTGGAAAAAGCCAGTCCGCCCGGACCGCTCTTCGAATATGGCGACGAGTTCCTGGGCGGAATGCTGCTGCAAGGCGACTGCCTCTCTCTTCCGCTGGAAATTTTTGACCAGTTCCTGCGCAGGATGGAGCCGATTGAGCAGGCGGTTTATCTCCAGCTTTTCCGGCTCTCGTTCGGCGCGGGCAGAAATTTCTGCCGGGTCGGAAAAAAAGAGCTGGCAAAGCGGACCGGCATGAGCCTGGTGCGGCTGAACGCGAGCCTGGAAGGACTGGTCAAAAAAGGCTTTGCCCGGCCCCTGCACCGGAGCGTGAGAGGAACGCTCTGGCGGATTTTTCATCCAGCTGAAACCGGCGAAAAAGCCGGATACCGGGTTGAACAAGGAAAGCGTGTCAAGCTTGAGCTGAAAAAACCGCGGCCGGCTAAACCCGCTCCTCCACCGAAGAAGCCAGTCGAGTCCCCGCTCAATGTGGAAAAATTCGCGGAGCTAAGCGGGGAAAAGCCGGAGCTTCCGCTCAAGAACCTGGCGGGAAAATTTTTCGAGTTGCGCAACCGGAAGCCGGGGCCGGATGAGACCGATGACACGCTTGCCGTCATCACCGGCCTGTTGGAGGACGGCTTTAGCCGCAAGCAGGTGCTGTTCGCCCTGCAATGGTATGCGGAGAAATTTCCCGGGGAAAAAGACCTGTCGCGCCTGCCTTATTACATTGCGCGCGCGCTCGAGGAATATCAGGGCGACTAGGAATTGGAATGCGTCTGGTCGGAATCACAACCACGGTGCCCATTGAAATCATCATGGCCGGAGGCGCTCTTCCTGCGGACCTCAACAACCTTTTCATAACCCATCCCGAGCGGGAGCGGCTGGTCAGCGAGGCGGAAAGTTTCGGGTTCCCGCACAACCTCTGCGCCTGGGTCAAGGGCATTTTCCAGGTCGCGGAGGAGGCGGGCATCAAGGAGGTGGTCGGCGTCACGCGCGGAGATTGCTCGAGCACGGAAAAACTGCTCGAGGTCTATGAGGTGGTCGGCATAAAAAAAATACCGTTTGAGTTTCCCGCAAGCCGCAGCCCAAGCGAGCTGAAGAAAGAGTTGAAGCGCTTTGCGGGATATTTCCGGACCACGCTCGCGGAGGCGGAGCGGGTCAGGGAAAAATTGGACGGGTTGAGAAAAAAACTGGCGGAACTGGACCGGCTGACCTGGCAGAGCAACCAGGTCTCGGGCGGAGAAAATCATCTCTGGCTCGTTTCCGGGAGCGACTTCAACCGCGCCCCGGAAAAATTCGAGCAAGAACTGGACAAGTTCCTGGCCCAGGCCCGCAAGCGCAAGCCCCTGCCGCAAAAAATCCGGCTCGCCTATCTGGGCGTGCCGCCGATTTTTGACGACCTCTATTCGACGCTGGAGCGGCTTGGTGCCCGCGCGGTTTACAACGAGGTGCAGCGCGAGTTCGCCATGCTCAAGCCCGCGAAAAATTTAGTCGAGCAATACCGGAACTACACTTATCCTTACGACATTTTCTTCCGCGCCAGGGAGATATCGCGCGAAATCAAAAAGCGCCAAGTGCAGGGCATCATCCATTACGCGCAGACCTTCTGCCACCGCCAAATCGAGAGCATTGTGTTTCACAGACTTTTCCGCCTGCCCATTTTGAGCATTGAAGGCGACCGCCCGGGACCCGTGGAGCCGCGCCTCCGGACCCGGCTCGAGGCCTTCCTCGAAATGCTGAAAGCCGAGGAGTAGCAAATGAGAGCATCCATCAAATTTTCGGGTCTATGGTCGCTCGGAATGCTTTTGATGGCTCTGGCATCGCAAGCGTTCGGCGCAGAAAGGCCGTTTTCAAAACCGGGCGGCGCGCACATTTTCAATTTTGTTTTTTATCAATTTCAATACCACTCGGAGACCGGGAGATGGGACTTAAAAGATGCGAGCGGGGCGGTGGTCCTGAAAAATGCCTTTGCCAGGGCGGTGCTGGTCCGGCCCGGAGCCAGGAGCGAGCGCGTGCTCACGAGCGCGGCCGCGGGGAGGATAGATTTTGAACAGAGGGCGGTAGAAGACGCGCTGGGTCGCGGGGTGGAGTTGCGGGTCAAAAGCCAAGCTCCAGGCGAGCCGAGCCTCACCAATATTTTCCGCTTCTACGAGGACCGGAATTTTTTCACGCTTTGGCTTGAGCTTGATGACATTCCGCGGGAATATGCGGGATTCAGGGTCAAGATGCTGGAGCCTTTGAAAGTGGAAGGGCCTTCCGGCGGACTTTTCCTCGGCAAAAATCCCGGCCGGCATAAAATCCTGGATAACGGCTCCAATTGGTACCTGGATTTTAGCGTGGGGCTTTATGACGCCGGCTCCACCCCGCGGTTTCCGGAAAATATTTTTGGAGCCGATTTCCGCTCGGACTGGAGCAGCATAATTTTCGACCCGGAAAGCCGGAGGAGCGGGCTGGCGGGATTTTTGACCGGGGACCAGGCGGGCAACCTCATAGTCAGCGGGTTCCATCCGACGGAGGCGCGGAGGGAGCAGGGGAAGGCGGGCTTCAGCGTTTATGCGGGCCAGAGCATCTATCGCCCGCCGGTTCCGCTTACGGGCCATTTTCGCTCGGAGGTTTTGTATCTGGACTTTTTTTCGGAATCGCCTTTTGGCGCTCTGGAGAAATACGCGGAGGGGGTCGCGCAATGGAACAAGATTCGGCCCTGGCCGGGGCCGGCTCCGGACGGGTGGAATTCCTGGGGCGGGTATATCCATGACCTTGACGAGGGAACCGTGCTCAAGAATCTCAAGTTTGCGAGCGAGCATTTCCAGCCGTTCGGCATGAACTATTTCCAGATTGATGACGGGTACCAGCCCTATTGGGGGGACTGGGAGGCGGACCCGGAAAAATTCCCGCACGGGATGAAATGGATGGCAGACCAGATTCGGAACCAGGGCATGATTCCGGGCATCTGGCTTGCTCCCTTTGAGGCGGACATCCACTCGGAGATTTTCAAGCAGCACCCGGACTGGTTTTTGCCGCTCAAGGGTCTGGTGGCGAGTTTCATCATCAGCAAGGATTTGCGCGTGCTGGACCTTTCCAAGCCCGCGGCCCAGGAGCATCTGCGCCGGGTGATACGGAAATATGTTAAGGACTGGGGCTATCGCTGGCTCAAGATAGATTTTGCCTATTACCTTCTCGCCTACAGCCAGACGGGAGACAACAGCCGGACCGTGTTCGATATTTACCGGCAGGGTATGAGGATAATCAGGGATGAGGCGGGGCCGGAAACTTTTGTGCTCGGCATCGGCATCGTGCCTGCGAATTACGGCCTGGTCCATGGCATGAGGTTGAGCCTGGACAACATGCCGGAGTGGAACAACCGGAAGTCAATGTTCGTCTGGAAAAATTTCGGGTTCGCGCAGGGGATTGTGCCCACGGTCCGGGTCGTAGCGCGCAGATACTGGATGAATTACCGCATCTGGATAAATCATCCGGACCTCATCTTTTTCAACAATGACCGCAGGTTCCAGCTTAAGGTTCCGCCGCTGACTTTTGACCAGGCGCTTGGCTTCGTGAATGTGGTGGCGCTTTCCGGCGGCATGGTCAAGATTGGCGACAAGATGGTTGACATGAATGAGCGCGAGGTTGATGTTATCCGCCGGCTTTTGCCCGTCTATCCTCATAGCGGCCGGCCCCTGGACCTGTTTGAAAAAGCCACGCCGGAAATCTGGCAGCTGCCGGTCAAGACTGATTTTGACGCGTGGGAGGTGGTCGGACTTTTCAACTGGGGAAAGAATTGGGAAGGCCGGAAAGCAATTCCGGAGAAAACCAGAGCCATCTCGATAAAAATTTCAGAGCTGGGACTTGACCCGGCGAAAAAATACCTGGCGTTTGATTTCTGGAATGAGCAATTCCTGGGAGTGATTGAGAACGAGTTGAGCGTCTCCCTCAAGCCGCGGTCGTCAGCGGTGATTGCCCTGCGCGAGCTTAAAGACCATCCCCGGTTCCTCTCTTACAACCGCCACATCAGCCAGGGCGCGATTGAAATAAAAAATATCTCCTGGAAGGCGTCAACCAAAACCCTCTCCGGCGCGCAGGCGGTTGCGCCGGGCTTTGAGTATCATTTATATTTTTATCGGCCGGAGGGATTTGAATTAAGCTCCGCAACCATCTCCAAACTCAAATTTCAAACCGAGCAATCAGCTAATATTATAAAATTAAGTTTTATTCCCAAAGAGCAGAGTGAAATTGAATGGAATTTGAAATTCAGATATTACTCGGAGCACTAAATAGTTTGCACTTACTGATGAGCTCGCTAATCATAGGAAAGGAACCTGGATGCCTGCTTCCGCAGGCATGACCAAAGCGCGCGGCTGCAATGGTCATTCCCGCCCCTGTTTTTGTCATTCCCGCTCCCCCCATTGTCATTCCCGCGAAAGCAGGAATCCGGGTTAGGGGAGAAGGTCATTTATTAAGCACTCCGCGTAGTAATAACCTTTGCGCGCTTTGCGTCTTTGCGGTTATTGAATTACTTCTTCGGAGGCATGACTTTGACCGTGCCTTCCATCACCAGCTCGCCGCGCTGGTTTTTCCATTCGCATTTCAAGACCACGATGTTCTTCTCGGGATTTTTTTCAGACACGGTCGCCGAGGCGGTGATGGTGTCTCCGATTTTCACCGGCGCCTTGAAGCGCACGCTGCGCTCGAGCGCGATGGTGCCGGGGCCGGGAAGCTTCAAGCCCACCACCGGCGCGATCAATCCCTCAACCAGGCCGCCGTGCGCGATTCTCCCGCGGAAGCGCGTAGTTTTTGCGTATTCCTCATTGATGTGCACGGGATTGAAATCGCCGGTGAGGCCGGCATAAAGGCCGATGTCCGCTTCCGTAATGGTCTTGCTCTGCGACGCGCTCTCGCCAAGCTCAAGCTCGCTTATGCTCTTGCCAAGCAACATTTCCGCCATCGTCATTCTCCCTTTTTAGGGGTGCGGACACTCTTGTCCGCGCACAGCTATTATTTTTTCTGGCGCAGACACTCCTCTCTGCGCTCCTTTTAATGGCTCTTAATCCCGATAATTCCCCTTGCCGCCTCCACACTCGCCACTTCCTTGCCCATGCCCTCGATGATTTTGACCGCGGCGCTGACCAGTTCGGCGTTGGATTTGGCGAGCAGGCCTTTTTTGAGGTAGAGGTTGTCTTCAAAACCCACGCGCAGTCCTCCGCCTGCGGATACTCCTGCGGCGCCCAGGCTTAGCTGGTGTTTTCCGATGCCGATGACCTGCCAGCTGGAATTTTCCGGCAGGTCGTCAACCAGGATGGCCAGGTTGCGGAGCGTGGCGGGAATTCCGCCCATCACGCCCATGACCAAGGAGAAGCGATATGGCGGCTCTGCCAGCCCTGGCTTGACCACCCATTGCATTGCGTTGTTGACCATTCCCACATCGTAAATTTCAAACTCGGGCTTGACCCCAAGCTCTTTCATACGCCTGGCGAAAAGCTCCATCAGCTCGGGCGGGTTCGGGAAAATTTTGCGGCCAAAATTCATGGACCCGGCGTTGAGCGACGCGGAATCCGGAAGCAACTCCTCCACAGCCTTGAGCCGCGCCTCGGGTCCAAGACCGAGCGTGGTCGCGCCCCCGCCTGTGGTTATCTGCGTGATGATGGGGCAGCGTTTCCGGATTTGCTCGAGGTAGCTCCTGAAGACCTCAAGCTCCGAGCTCGGCTCTCCGGTCTTTGGGTCCCGCGCATGCAGATGCACCACGGCCGCGCCGGCATCATAAGCGCGCCTGGTTTCCTCGGCAACCTCCTCCGCGGTAATCGGCAGATAGGGGCTGTCCTTGCGCGTGGGGATGGAGCCGGTGGGCGCGACCGTGATTATCACCTTGTCCTTGAGTTCCGCCATTTCAGGTTCGTTTTTCCTTGCCTTCGCGCAGGAGTTCGCGGGCGATGACGGTTTTCTGGATTTCCGTGGTGCCGGCCCCGATTTCGAGCATGCGCGCGTCGCGGTAATATCTTTCAATCGGATATTCTTTCATATACCCGTATCCTCCGAAGACCTGGAGGGCGTCGTGCACCGCGTGCTGGACCATGCGGCTGGCATAATACTTGATCATGGCCGCTTCCTTGGTGACTTTCATGCCGTTGCTGACCATCCAGACCACCTTGTATGCGAAAGTGCGCGCAATCTCCACCCCGGTGGCGATGCGGGCGAGTTTTTCCTGAATCAGCTGGAACTCCGAAATGAGCTTTCCGAACTGGGCGCGCTCGAGCGAATATTTAGTCGCCACCTCCAGCGCGGCTTGGGCAATGCCGATGGAGGAGAAGGGGGTGAGCGCGCGCTCCACATCGAGCGAGGCGAACATCTGGTGGAAAGCCCTTCCGGGCTGGCCCAGGACCTGGTTTTTGTGCACGCGCAGGTCTTCCATGAAGATTTCCCCGGTGGGGGAGCAGCGTCCTCCCATTTTATCGAACTTGGCGCCGGTGCTTAATCCCTTCATTCCGCGTTCGAGGATAAAGGCGGTGCCGCCTTCGAGTTTTTTGCTGCCCGGCTCGCGGGTGAGCACGATAAAAAATTGGGCATCCGGGGCGTTGGTGATGAAGGTTTTCTGGCCGTTGAGGATGAAATAGTCGCCGTCGCGGACCGAGGATGATTTGATGGAAAGGGCGTCGGAGCCGCTTCCCGGCTCGGTGAGCGCCCAGCAGGCGAGCACCTCTCCGCGGCAGACCGGCGGTATGTATTTTTGTTTTTGTTCCTCGTTGCCGTGCTTTAAGACATTGTTGCAAAAGAGCAGGTCAGCCGCGTTCACGGAAAGGTTGAAGCCGAAGCAGGCGCGCACGAACTCCTCGTAGATAACGGCCTTGGCGAAGAGGTCTCCGCCGGCGCCTCCGTATTCCGCGGGCAAATAGGGGCCGAGCAATCCGAGCTGGCCGGCTTTTTTATAGATGTCATACGGGAACTGCTGGCTCTCGTCCATTTCCCTGGCCCGGGGTACAAGTTCGTCCTCACAGAACTTTCGGACCTGTTCCTTCAGCATCCTTTGTTCTTCATTCAACGCAAAATCCAAAGGGTCCCTCCTTTGCCGGAAAAGTCAGCCTTTGTTCACGGCTTTTGAGCGCTGATAAAAATCCCGGAGCCGGGCCAGGACCTTGAGCGCCACTTCCGGGGTGTCGTAGATGGGATATTTGCTCCGGGCCAGGATTTGCTCCTTGGCCCGGAAGGGCACGATGAGCACAAATCCCACCGGCTTCTTGACCATATCTACGGTCTGGTTGAATTCTTCGACCAGGTCGCGCTGGAGCTGGTTCAGGGTTTGATAGAACTTGAGCACTTCCGGGTCGCGGTAAAGGTAGGCCATGGCCAGGCAGTCGAAATCCTCGCGGAGCATGAGTTCGCGCAGGAAGTTGCGCTGGATTTCCGCGCTGTAAATATCTCCGAGGTCGAGCGGGTTTTGGAAATCAATCACGCCCGCGCGGCGCTGTCCGGAATATTTTTCCGCCAGGTCTTGAGGAATGGGTGGAAGCTCAAACCTGTGCTTCCAGGCCAGGTCGGCCATAATCACGGAGAGGCCTCCGCTGGGAGAGAGCACGAGCAGGCGGTTGCCCTTGACCGGAGGCATGGCAAAGGCGCGGGCCAGGTCCAGCATCTCGGCCAGGGAATGCGCCCGGATGATTCCGGCCTGGCAAAAGGCGCCGTCCATCACCGCCTCGTCGTTCTTGAGCGCCGCGGTGTGCGAGCTGGCCGCGGACTCGCCGTAAGGGGAAATATTGGCCTTGAAAACAATCACCGGCTTGGAGCAGTTGCGGGCTGCCTCCAGGAATTGCCTTCCCCGGCGCAAATCTTCGAGGTAAAGGCAGATGACATCAGTGTCCGGGTCCTGGGCGAGGTATTCGAGGAAGTCCACCTCATCCAGCACGGTCTTGTTGCCCAGGCTGACGAACTTGCCGAGCGGAAAGGCCTCGGTGGCCATTTTTTCGCACATGCTGGTGCCTACTCCGCCGCTCTGGGTGACAAAGGCGATTTTTCCCGGGGGCGGGTTGTCCAGGGGCATGAAGGACAGGGACAGGCCGCTTCGGGTCCAGGCGGTGGCGATTCCATTGGGGCCGACCAGGAGGATATCTTTTTCCTTGCAGATGGCCTTGAGCTTTTGCGCGAGTTCAATGCCTTCGGGCTTGCCGGTCTCCTCAAACCCGGCGCTGGAGACCGCGATATGCTTGATGCCGTGCCGGGCGCAGTCGCGGATGATTTCGGGCACAATCGCGGCCTTGGTGAAGATGAGCGCGAGCTCCGGTGTTTGGGGAAGCTCGGCAAGGGACTTGAAGATTTGCACTCCCTCGTTTTCGCCGGCAGTCAGACTGATGCCGAAAATTTTTCCGGTGTATTTCCAGCGCTTGCAGTTCATAACAATGTTTCTCGCCAGGTTGCCCGGATTGGGCGAAAGCCCGAAAATGGCCACCACCCGGGCATTGAAAAACCGGTCAAACTGCCTGGTCATTTTTCAGGCACTTCCCTTTCCATAAACATTTCATCAGGGGTGAAAATTATTTTCCTAGAATCTCCCGGCTGACAATTACGCGATGGATTTCCGGCGTGCCTTGGGCCGCAATCCAGGCAAAAGCGTCGCGGAGGTAGCGCTCCACCGGCCATTCCTGGTCGCCGCCGAAACCGCCCAAAACAAAATTGGCAAGCTCCACGGAGCGAATCATCACCCGGCCGCAGAGCATCTTGGCCATGCTGGTCTCCTTGCGGTGGTCAACCTCGCGCTCGCTCAAGACCGCGGCGCGGTAGGCGAGAAGCCGCGCAGCGTCAATTTCCGCGGCGACTTCCGCAAGCGGGAAGGCGATGCCCTGGTTCTTGGAGATAGGCTGGCCGGCGATGGTTCTTTCTTTTGCGAACTTGATTGCGACTTCGAGCGCGGCGCGGGCCAGGCCGATATGACCGAAGGAAAGGCTGATGCGGGTGTTATTGAGCACGCGGAGCGCAAGCTTTAAGCCCACGCCTTTTTCGCCGATTCTGTTTTCAAAAGCCACCTTGAGGTTTTCCAGCTTGAGGTCGTAGGCGCGGTGTCCGCGCAGGCCGAAGAGCTGGTCGTGCTTGTCCAGCTTCAGGCCCGGAGTGTCCTTGTCAACAATGAACGCGCTGATGCCTTTGGCGCCGGACCCGGGCTCCTCGTTGGCAAAAAGCGCGAAGAGGTCCGAGAAGTCCGCGTAGGAAATCAGCCGCTTCCTGCCGTTGAGCACAAAGCCGTCCGCGGTTCGGGCAGCGGTGCTTTTCATCCCGGCCGGGTCCGAGCCAGGGGTCTCGTCGGTGAGCGCGTAGCAGCCGACCTCGCCCTTGGCAATCCTTCCCAGGAATTTCTTCTTCTGGTCTTCGGTCCCGCCCAGCTTGAGCACATAGGTGTAGAGCTGGGCGATTTCGAGGAACGGGATAACGGCCGGGCATCCGTACCCGATTTCCTCGGCAATGATGCAGACCTCAACCTTTCCAATTTCCTTGCCCCCGTATTTCTTGGGCACGGAGAGCGCGGGCAGGTAGAAAGGGTCCTTGGTCAGTTTTTCCACCAGGTCCTTGGGTATCCGGTCCTTCTCGTCAATCTCCTTGACCCGGGGAATAATGTGCTCCTTCACCAGCGCCCGATAGTTGTCCCGCAACGCGAATTGTTCCTTGGTATAAAATGTTTCCGCCATTTTTCCCTCCTTCTTAAATTTTATTATGAGAGCGAGTTCATTCGCGATTTCATTAACAGCGCGCCTCAAGCCCGGTCTTTGTTAACCGGTCGGAAGTATTTTATGTCCAGGATATGTCCCGTCCGTTTTTCCTGGAAAACCGGCTCCAGGCGCATGCCCATGACCAGGTCTTTTTCCTCGGCCTCGCCAATCAGATGCGGCAACCCGGTGTCCGCGCCATCCAGTTTGATCACCCCCAGAATGAACGGCGTTTTTGCCGGCTGAATCGGCTCCGGGTAATTCACGACCGTGAAGGTCTCAAGCGTTCCCTTGCCGGAAAGCTCCACCCATTGCGAGAGGTCGGAAAAGCATTTGCCGCAGGTTGAGCGCGGCGGCACAAAAACCAGTCGGCATTTGGGGCATTTGATGCCCAGGAGCTTTTGCTCATCGCGCAGCGCCAGCAGGAACCGGCTGACCACAGGCCCCGCGGAATAAAGATAAGGCACCTGCAGGACCTGCTTGAAAACCAGTATTTCTTCCTGTTGCTTCAACGCTTCACCCTTCAGCCACGGCACGCCGTGGCGCTACATTCGTGGCGCGGGCACTCTTGCCTGCGCACAGCTAGTTTTTATTCCACCGGCCTAAACCATTTAATATCGCTCAACTTGCCCTCGCGCTCCTCATTGAAAACCGCCTCCACCCTCATTCCCACGCGAATTTTCCTGGGGTCGTTTAGGGAGAGGAAATGCTGGATGCGGGTGTCGGCGCGGTCGAGCTTGATCAGTCCGTAGCCATAGGGCACCGGTCTTTTCTTTCCGGTCATCGGGTCCAGAAAAGTGAAATAAACCACGGTGAAACATTCCAGAGTTCCCTTCGGGCCGACCTCCACCCATTCGTTGGTTTCTGCAAAGCAGGGGCCGCACACCGGTCGGGGAGGGATATAGACTTTTCCGCATTTGGAGCATTTGCGGCCGTATATTTTTTGCTGGTCGCGCAGCGCTCTGAAGAAGAAGCTCAAGAGCCTGCCTGCGGAATAGTTATAAGGATAGTTGGCCTGGGAACTGACCTCCAGTAATTTGGGCTCCTGTGTCATCGCCTTCAATCCCTTTCCAGGATGGTGAGTTCGGTCCAGAAGCTGCCGCCGAAGCCGGTGGCCAAAGCAATTTTTGCCCCCTCCACCTGCCTGGCGCCTCCCTTGCCCATAACTTGAATAGCTGCCTCGGCCACGCGAATCATCGCGGTGGCGCCGATGCAATTGGTGGATATCACCCCGCCCGAGGGATTGACCGGCAGCTCCCCGCTCATTTGCGTGGCGCCGGAATCCATCAGCTTGCCTCCCTGGCCCAGCTCGCAGAAGCCGAGGGCTTCGTACCAGGACAGTTCCGCAAAAGTGCATGGCTCGTAAAGCTCGGCCACATCTATTTCCTTGAGCGGATTTTTGATTCCGGCCTGGGCATAAGCCTCCTTGGCCGCATCGCGGAGGGAGCGCATATTTATCAGCAAGGGCAGGTCCGAGTTGAAAGGCTGGTCATGGCGGGTGGAAAGCGCCTTGAACCAAGCCGGAGGGTTGGGGCTTTTCTTCTTGGCTATTTTTTCGCTCGCCACGAGCAGGGCGCAGGCTCCGTCCGAGGTCGGGCACATATCCAGGAGCTTGATGGGATAGGCCAGGGGTGTGGATTGGAGCACATTTTCGATGGTGATGGCTTTGCGCAGATGGGCGCAGGGATTGTTCAGGGCGTTGCCGCGGTTCTTGACCGCGACCCTGGCGGCCTGCTCCTCGGTGATGCCGAACCGGTTCATATATTCGCTGGCGGCCAGGGCAAAGGTGCCGATGGCTCCGGACATGGTGGCGCGCTCGAACAGGGGGTCGGCCTGGAAAATAAGCCCCGCGGTGGTGTCTCCGTCCGACTGCTTTTCCCAGCCGACGCAAAGCACGCAGTCAAACATCCCGCTCGCCACATGATAATACCCGGCATGCGCCACGCTCGCGCCGGTGGTGCCTCCGGTGGTTATTTTCATTCCGTGCTTGAGCCAGGCGCCGGTGCCGTCCACGGCCCAGAGGTCGGCGTTATAGACTCCTTCAAAATGCTCCATGTTGCCAATCAGCACCGCGTCAATGTCAGCCATGGTCATCTCCGCGTCCTTGAGGCAGTCAGATACGGCCTCGTGAATCAGCTCCACGATGTTCACCTCCCGGCGCTTGCTCTTATGCACGGTCTGGCCGGTGGCGATTATGGCTGCGCGTCTTCCCATCAGCTCCTCTTGCTTATCCTCATTTCGCGCTTAGCAAGAGCACGCACTGGCTCTGGCCGGCCGGCCCATAGGACCCCTGGGACAGCGCCGTGCGGATTTCTTTTTTGACCTGGAGCTTACCCGCCTCGCCCCGTATCTGTTTGGCTGACTCGATGACCCGGGTCAGGCCGGAAACGCAGAGCGGGTTCCCGGCCAGGACTCCTCCGGAAGGATTGAGCGGCTGCTTGCCCTCCGGGTCGCTCTTTCCCGAATCCATGAGCCGGCTGCCATTTCCCGGCTCGCAAAGCCCCAATGCCTCGGGATACAAAAGCCGCTGGAAGCTGAAATAATCGGAAAGCTCAACCAGGTCGATTTCCTGGCGCGGGTTCTTGATTCCAGCCATCTTATAGGCTTTTTTTGCAGCCTTGCTCAAGGCGCGGCTCTCGGCCAGGTCCCGGTCTCCGAGATAGTAGCTGTCCAGGCAAACTCCTGCGCCAGCGAGCCATACCGGCTGGTCGGTCCATTTCCCGGCTGCGGTCTCATCCGCCAGCATGAGCGCGCAGGCGCCGTCGGCAGGAAGATAAACTTCAAGTTCGTGGAGCGGGCTGGCGACCATTTTGGAGTTCAGGACCTGCCTGGTGGTGGTTTTTTTGCCGCGAAAGACATTTTCATTTTTTTGCGCCCGGGTCAGAGCTGTGGCCGCGGCTTCAGCCATTTTATCTTCGGGGATTTTGTAGCGATGGAGGTATCTCCGCGCCTGGAGCGCTGCGGAGTTCAACTCGTCGAATCCGAGCGGCCTCTGGAAGAAGGGGTCAAACATGGCGTTGGCAATAACATTCTGGGGGCCTTCGCTCATCTTGGCGTGGGCCAGGACCATGCAGGTCCGGTATTTGCCGGAGAGGATTCTCATCATACCATAAAAAACCGCCTGGGTTCCGTCTCCCGCCAGCTTGGCCTCGGATTTAAGATAGGCGCCCTCAACCTCGGGAATGGTCCGGTTGGAGATGGTTCTTCCGTCAATGAAGTCCTGGCTGCAGGAAACGATATTGTCCAGCTCCTTGATTTCCATTCCCAGCTGGTTCAAAAGTCCGGAGCTGACCTCGTACACCAGGTCCGTGATATGGTACTCCCGCTTTTCGGGTTCACACCGGCTCTGAAAATAACCGATAATGGCTACGCGTTCAGGCATTTTCCGCACTAATCCCTCGCAAGCCCACTAATTCTATGGCAACGGCTTGGCAAAGTCAAAATTTTCAAAAACCGGTAGCGCTCCCCGCCTTCGGCTTGACCCGAGCCGGCTCAAGCCGCGTTTTGACGCACTCGCCTGGCACGGATGACGGCAAAACCTAGATTTGCAGTTCATCTTTGAGCACAGCGCGGGAAATGACCAGGCGCTGGATTTCGCTTGTGCCTTCGACGATGCGGTAGAGGCGCAGGTCGCGGTAATATCTCTCCACCTTGGTCTCCACCATATATCCCATACCGCCGTGAATCTGGAGCACGCGGTCCGCGACTTTGCAGGCGATTTCGCTTGCGTAAAGCTTGGCCATGGAGGCCAGGGGGCCGGTTTTCTCCCCGGCGTCGTAGCGGAGCGCGGCATCCATCATCATGCAGTCAGCGGCGTAGATTTCCGTGGCGCAGTCCGCGAGCATCCACTGGATGGCCTGGAACTCGGCAATGGGCTTGCCGAACTGGACCCGCACCTTGGCATAGTCGCTTCCCATTTTCAGGAGTTTTTCCGCATACCCGATGCAGCTTGCGGCGAGCGTGAGCCGGCCGATGTCCAGGGTCTTCATCGCGGTGCGGAACCCGTCTCCAACATTGCCGATCACATTGGCCTCGGCAACGCGGCAGTCCTCAAAAATCATCTCGCTCTGGACCGCGGCCTTGGAACCCATGTGCTTGTGGAGCTGGCCGACCTTAAGCCCGGGCGTTCCCTTCTCCACGATGAACGCGGTGATGCCGCCCTTGGTGCGCTTCTCCTTGTCATTGAGCGCAAGCACGGTGAGCACATCCGCAATCGGGCCGTTGGTGATGAAATGCTTGAGCCCGTTGAGCACCCAGGATTTGCCGTCCTTCACCGCGGTCGTGGTCATGGCCGCGGCGTCCGAGCCGGCGCCCGGCTCGGTCAGGCAGAAGGCCGAGATTTTTTTGCCCGAGGCGATGTCCGGGAGATATTTGCGCTTCTGGTCCTCGGAGCCGGCAAGGAGGATGGCCTGGGAGCCTATTCCATTGTTCACCGCGATCAGGCTGCGGAAGGCTCCGTGCGCCTGGCCGAGCGCCTTGGCCACCAGGCAGTACCCGGTGGCGCCGATGCCCAGGCCGCCGTATTCCTGGGGGATGGTCATTCCGAACAGGCCAAGCTCGCGCACCTTTTGGACAATCGGCTCGGGAATTTTGCCCTGGTCCTCGATAAGGTCGTCAATCGGCTCGCAATCCTTCTTCACGAATTTCTTGATGGTGGCGACAAAATCCAGAATCTCCTTGGAGACGGCCTTTTTATACATCTTATCCTCCTTTTTTCCGCCCGGTTTGATTGCTGCATGTTCAAGCCGCAAGCCAATTTTTAGCAGTTTGGAGAAAAATAGTCAATTGCCGTTCCGCAGATTCAGTTCCAGCGAAAAAATATTCGCCAGCTGGTTATGGGTGGTGGTATAATGCTATGCTGGAAAAACAGGAGGATGGAAGGGGATGAATAAAAAAATTTGCCTGATAGCTGCAATGATTTTGCTGTTTTGGTCTTTGGGAGTTTCAGCGCAATGGGGCCTGGCATGGGACAAGGTTGCGCAGGCGGACAATTATATGGTTGCTTCGGGACACGCGCTGGCGACCGACTCGCCCCATTACTATTACCCGGGCAAAATTCAGCTTGAGCATGGAATCAGGGACCGCGCTTCCGCGCTCGGGAAAATGAATTTCAAGGTGGAAATTCTGCCGCGCGGAACGGTCACCAGCGGCGCGGTCTGCGCCATCATCCGGGACAAGTCCGGCCACCTGATAGGAGGGGCTGACCCCCGCGAGGAAGCGATAGTCAAAGGAGAGTGAAAAGGTGTTTTCGACCAGACAACTTTTGAAAGACGGTCGGGCTGCGCAGGCGATTGGCATCGGGGGAGGCTGGGGAATTTCCGGCAAAGCCCTGGACCTGGCGCTGGAGGGAGGCATCAATTATTTTTTCTGGGGGCCGACTTTTCCGACCTACCGGAAGATGAGCAAATGGCTGAAGGCGAAATTAAAGGCTGACCGCTCGAGAATAATTCTGGGAACCGTGACCTATTTCTGGAAATTCCCGGGCGCGATTGAAAGGATAGTGCATCGGCATCTGCGCTGGCTGGGAACGGATTACATTGATTATTTCCACCTGGGAATGCTCCGCTCGGAGGACCAGGCTGCGCTCGACAGTCTGCTCAAGCTGAAGGAAAAAGGTCTGCTCAAGCAGATTGCATTTTCTTCCCACAACCGGAAGCTGGCGGCAAAGCTGGCGCAGGAATGGCCGGTGGATTTGGCCATGATCCGGTATAACGCCGCGAATCGCGGGGCGGAAAGGGAATTTTTCCCCGCTATTGACGCCGCCAGATTGAATGTGGTGGCTTTCAACGCCACCAGGCACAAGTCCCTGCTCAAAGCACCGCGCGGCTGGGACTTGAAAAAGCCGGTGCCGACCGCGGGGGACTGCTACCGCTTTGCGCTCACTCATCCCAAGGTCAGCATCTGCCTGGCCGGGCCGTCGGATGAAGGCCAGGTCAAAGAAATTTTCCAGGCGCTCGCTAAAGGCCCGATGAGCGAGCAAGAGATGAATTGGATGAGGGAGTTCGGCGATATGGTATATAATAAATGACCCTTGCTGATGCAGGGGCCTGGGCGGAAAGGATGAGCGCGAGTTCCAAAATTGGCGACGGGAAGGGGCATTTTATTCTCTCCCGCTCTTTTTCGCCGGGGTGATTTTTGCCTGCTCGCTTAGGCGGGTGGCCGGGGTGGAGGCCGCCTTTGCCAGCAACATGCTGGGCGCAGCCGTGGGCGGCATGCTGGAGAGCGCGTCATTTGTGGTGGGAATCAGGGCGGTGGTGCTCATCGCCTTGGTCTTATACCTTGGCTCCCTGCTCACTCTCAAGAAAATATCCGTTGCTGCTCCGCAAAGTTAGCTTGCGGATTCGCGCCAATTCGTGCGTCATGCTTTTCCTCCGCCTCAAGGCTTTTGACCTTTGCCTTTTGATTTGCTATAGCTGGGTCGTGAAGATCGTTGTGGTGAGCGACACGCACCGGAGCGTGGAGCTGGCGGAGCAGGTCATCAGGGATGCCGGGCCTCTGGATTTATTGATTCATCTCGGCGACTACCTGGAAGACGGGGTTGAGCTTGCCCAAAGGCTGGGAGTCGCTTTTTATGGCGTTCGGGGGGACAATGACTTTTCTCCGGGCAAGGCCGAGCTTGTGCTTGAGCTTTCGGGCGTCCGCCTTTTTCTTGTCCACGGCCACAGCTATAATATAGATGAGGGGCTGGAGGCGCTTTATAACGAGGCCCGAGCCAGGGAGGCGCAGGTGGTTCTTTTCGGCCACAGCCACCGGCCCGGCATCTTCAGCCGGGAAGGAATTTATATGCTCAATCCGGGCAATCTGTATCTTGCGGAAAAGGAAAACAGCTTGGGAGTGCTCCGGTTGGAGCTTCCCGGGATATTTCTAGGAATTTTCTACCCCAGGGGGAAAGGATTTATCCATGTTCGAAAAATATCGCCTGGCGCTGGACAACACCCTGACCATGTCCAATGTCCACGATAAGATTTTTCAAGCTTATGGCCGGCGGGTGAGCGCCTATCTCGAGCAAGAGGATGAGATGCACTACCGGGCTTTTTCCGGCTCGGTTCTGACCTATGAGACCGGATTCAAGTTCGTGAACCGGCTCTGCAACTCGTTCAGGGAGCTTGGGGTTCAGCGCGGAGACCGCGTGGCTATCTGCACCGGGAACAAGGTTGATTTCCCGCTTGCGGTTTTTGCGGTGATGCGCATCGGAGCGATTGCGGTTCCGCTCAACTGGCAGCTCAAGCAGGAGGAGCTGTCCTATATCATCGATAATTGCGGGGCGAAATATTTTATTGTTGACCGCGAGGTTTTCCAGGCCTCGGTCAAGGACCAGAAGGCGTTTCCGGGCATCAGCAAATGGCTGATGGCCGGGCCGGAGCGCGAGTGCCTGGACGGATTTTCCTGCCTGGACGAGTTGACCGCCAAGGCCAGCGAGCAGGTGGAGCCGGCCAAGATCGGCGTGAAGGACGGCGTGGCGATTTTTTACACCTCGGGCACCACGGGTTTTCCCAAGGGAGCGCTCATGAGCAGCGGCGCGCTGCTCACCGGTCAGAAGATCGCCGCGGCCATGCTCCCCATCAATGCCCGCAAGGATTTCGGGATTCTCGCGCTGCCCATCTCGCACATCATGGGGTTTTGCACCTCGCTCATGGGCATGTTCACGGGCGTGCGCGGCCTGTTCATGAGCAAGTTCCACCCCAAGAAGGTGCTGGACGCCATTGACAAATATCAGGCCAGTTATTTTGTGGGCGTGCCCGCGATGTATGCGATGATGCTGGAGGCGGGCCTGGAGAATTACAAGCTCACGAGCATGAAGGCCTGGTGCTCGGCCGCGGACGCCATGCCCCAGGAGCACATTGACATTTTCCGCAAAAAGGGAGCTCTGGTGAAGTTTTTCGGACGGCCGCTCCTGCCTGCGATTTTCATCGAGGCTTACGGCATGGTGGAGCTGGCGGGAATTTCCATGATCAAGTTTGACCTTCCCGGGGTCAATTTCGCCAAGGGATGCGTGGGCATGCCGGTCTATCCCTTCAAGGTCAAGGTGGTGAAGCCGGATGGACAAAAGGCCGGGTCCAACGAGGTGGGCGACATCTGGATCAAAGGCCCGGGCGTGACCAACGGCTATTACAACAATCCCGAGGCGAGCAAGGACCTGATTAACGACGGCTGGCTCAACACCGGGGACCTGGGCAAAAAGAACCGGCTCGGCCTGATTTATTTCGTGGACCGGAAAAAGGATGTGATTAAGTCCGGCGGATTTTCCATCTTCTCGGTCGAGGTCGAGCACAAGCTTTTGGAGCATCCCAAGATTGCCAGGGCCGTGGTTTTCGGGGTGGAGCATCCGACCAAGAAGGAGGTGCCGGTGGCGGTGGTGGCCTTGAAGCAAGGCCGGAGCGCGACCGAGGATGAGGTTGTCAACTGGTCTCGCGAGCACATGGCCTATTACAAGGCGCCGCGCGCGGTGAAAATCATTCCCGAATCGGAAATCCCCATGGGCATGACCATGAAGGTTCTCAAGAAGGACCTGCGCCTGAAATACAGCGAGGAGTTCAAGGCCAGGGTTGCGCAAGCCGGCCATTGAGCAAAAGCACTCAATTGCCGGAACCTATTCCACCGAAAAACTGATGCTCGCTTTCCGGCCTTCCTCGTCCAGGCACACCAGTTGATGCCGGCCCGGAGTGGGAAAATAGAAAACAGTTGCGCCGGCCGGGCCTTGATAAATCATCTTCCCGTCCACGAACCAGTAAAGGCTTTGGACCCGGTTGTCCACCGCGGCCCGCAGCTTGATTTGCTGCAGCCCGGCCCGGACGCCCTCGCGCAGGAGGAAATGGTCATCGGGCTTGGGCGAAATGATTTGCGGAGGCTTGCCGCTGTCCTGGTGCGGGCAGGAAGGCAGGTGGGAGGGTATCTCCAGAACCACGATGTTGTTCGCCTTCATCCAGTTGGCCACTTGCTGCGGCCATTTCACAAAAGTCCGGGTCAAATATTTCCTGCCTTGCCGGCAAAAAGAGCAGAGCCGAAAGCCGGTCCTAGAATCGATGTCATATTTTTCGTGGAAATTGCACACCCCTGTCGGCGAGACATTGTAGATATACATCTCCTGCTTGGTCTCCGGGCAGTTCGGCCCGGGAATCATCCCGCTTAGCGCGCAGACCGGGCGGAAGCCCACTTCCGGAGGCCGCTCAAACCATTCCTGGCGCCGGCCTTGGCAAAGCGCGTCAAAAATTTCAATGAGCAGGGGCGCCGCGCTCTGCGCGCCCACCAGGTCCGGATTGCCGGACCCGTCCGCGTTTCCGGCCCAGACCCCGATGGTCCATTCCGGGTCATACCCGATGCTCCAGGCGTCTTTGCGGCCCGAGGAGGTACCGGTCTTGAGCGCAACCACGGGCAGATTGGTCGCGGTGATAAATTCATTCGGGAAGTCCGGCCTTTTGAGCTCGCTCAAAATCCCGGTGATGATGTAAGCGGAACCCCGGGAGAAAAATCTTTTGCCCGGGGGCATCGGCTCTTTTGCAACCAGCCGAGACGGCATCCATATCCCCCCACGGGCAAGGCTCGCGTAAAGATTGGTCAGCTCGAGCAAATTCACCCCGCATCCGCCCAGCACCAGGGACAGGCCGTAATAATTACGGTCTTGCCGGATGCTCTTGAATTTTGCGTCCCGCAAGATGCTCCAGACGCCATCCTGCTTCAAAAGCGCTTCCAGAGCCACGGCCGGAACATTGAGCGAGTTGACCAGCGCGTCGTGCATGGAGACCATTCCCCGAAAGGTGTTGTCGTAATTCTCCGGCTCATAGTCCCCGAACGCGGTCGGGACATCAGGCAGGAGCAGAGAAGGAGAGACCAGGCCGCGGTCCAAAGCCCGGGCGTAAAGGAACGGCTTGAGCGTGGACCCCGGCGAGCGGGGGGCCAGGGCCGCGTTCACCTGGCCCTGGCTCGGCACATCGAAGAAATCAGGCGAGCCGATGAGCGCTCTCACCGTCCCGGTTTTGTTTTCAATCAGCACCAGCGCGGCATTTTTTATTCCGCGCTCCTTAAGCCTCTGGGCCCGGGCTTTTAATTTCTTCTCGCAGAAAAGCTGCAGGTCGAGGTCAATGGTTGAAAGCACGCGGCCGTTCTCGTCAACGCGGCTGACCAGCATCTCGGACAGGTGCGGGGCGATGATGGTGGGGGAGATGCGCGATTTTGGAACCGGGGTATCGATTCCGCGGCGGTATTCGTCGGCGCTGACCAGGCCTTGGGCCAGGAGCCTTGCCAGCACGCGGTTGCGGGCCGGTCTGGATTCTTCGGGATGAAGGTCCGGCCTTCGGGTTTCCGGGGACTGGGGAAGGGCCACGAGCAGGGCGATTTCCGCGGGGCCGAGCCGGTCCGGGGATTTGCCGAAATAAATCCGGCTCGCAGCCGCCACTCCCTGGATATTTCCGCCGTAAGGCGCCAGGTTGAAATACAAGCCCAGGATTTCCGGCTTGGAATAATGCAGCTCAAGCTGGAGGGCGCGGAGGATTTCAGCCAGCTTGGACTGGTAAGTCCGGGGACGGTGTTCGAGCATGCGCGCGACCTGCATGGTCAGGGTGGAGCCTCCGGAAATAATCCGGCCCGATTCCAGGTTCTGGACCAAAGCGCGGACCAGGGCAAAGGGATTCACGCCCGGATGATAATAAAACCAGCGGTCTTCAAAAGCGACCTCGGACCTCACCAGCAACGGGTCCAGCTCCTTGAGCGGAACATAAAAGCGCCACTGGTCATCCGGCGCGAGAAAAAAGCGCAGGGGCCGGCCTTTGTGGTCCAACACCACCGGGCTGGGAGGAGGATGGAGCGCGGCCCCGGGCAGAGGGCCTATCCAGAGCCGGGCGCCAAGAGCCGCGGCCAGGAAAAGGCCTGCGGCCATAATCGCTGCCCAAGCCGGCTTTTGCCCGGCCCGGTTCCAGCGGATTTTCAAGATTCGCGGCTCCCTCATTTTCTTTCCACGATGGTCATTTTGCCCGGCTCGCTGATGGCCCGAAACGACGGGTCATACATGGCTTCAGCCTTCACCGCGGGGACCACGAAAGCGCCGGCAGTGACCGCGCGGGTGGCGTAGTAAAAGACGCCAAATTCATTGGCATTGCGGTAATTAAACACGGTCTGGAAAGTGAGCATGCGGTCATCGCGAATGTCCATATAGTCCGGCTTGTAAGTTTTTTCCTGAATCCAGGCCGGACGCGCAGTGGTGAGCAGTCTCGGGTTCTCAATTTCCAGTCCGGCCGGGAGCAGGTCAGCCATGACCACATTGTCCACCTGCTGGTCCTTGGCCCGCATCTTGACCCGGACAATCACGATTGACCCCTGGGGTATTTTGTCCAGGGCTACGGCCTGGCCGTTCTCGTCCAGGTATTCGCGCGTAAGCTCGATGCCCGAGGATTCGGCCTTGAGCTCCGGAGGCGTGGCCGGGATTCCGCTGGCCTCCCAGTAAATGTAGGCAAGGCCTTTGCCCGTTATCTTGACCTCCACATTCTCGCCTCCCCAGTCTGCGGAGGAGGCCGTGGTGCCTTTGGGGTCAAAATCGATTTTGGCCTTTTTGCCGATGCTGATTACGCCTTTGTAGCCAGCCTGTTCCTGCAAACGGTAATATTTGCCCAAGGCCAGAAGCGCGAAAACATTTTCCTGCGTGTTGTGCCAGGCAATGCCCTCCGCGGTTCCGGAAAGCAGCTTGACCAGCCCGGGAATAGCCGGATGAGCAGGGTTTATCTCAACCAGGGTGTTCAAGGTGATGGCATAGGCGCGCGCCGGAGTGTACCAGTTTCTGCCCATGGGCATTTTCGTGGTGATGGGCTTGGGCGAAATGGGGAAGAGCTTGTTCGCGGTCTGCATATCGCCCTTGAGGGCATAGGCTCCGGCCAGAAGAGTCCTCGGCTCCAGGTATTCCTCGCCGTTGCAGTAGTTGGTTTTCAGCATCCAGTCCATGACGCTGGAATTGGGCCTTCCGGCGAGGGAAAGCACATAGAGGGAATAGGCCAGCTCATCGCATTCCCAATATTCCTTGACCGAATGGGTGCTGCTGAAATTCCAGAGATAGTTGACGGAGCGCTGGAGGATGAATTCCGGCACATTGTATCCGGCTTTTTTGGCTTCGAGCAGGAAATTGGTGGCATAGATTGAGCCCCAGGGGCAGGACGGGTATCCGCCGTCGGGCCAGAAGGAGAACTGTCCCTCCGGCATGTTCATGGACACCAGTTTTTCAATTCCCTGGTTGACGAAGTAGTCCACGGCTCCGCTCTTGGCCAGGTCCGGCGCGGCGATGCGTGCGAGGTCTTTGAAATAAAGGAGGGGGAAGACTCCGGAGGTTGTCTGCTCGATGCAGCCGTAGGGATAATGCACCAGGTATTTGAGGCTGCCCCCATACTTGAGCGCAGGCATAGAGCTGGCGGCGATGGTGAACTGCTGGGTGCCGGGGACGAACCCGGCAGGGAGCTTAAATTTCGCGGTCTGGGACTCGCTCGCGGAGAGCGCCTCGCTCTTGGAATAAAGCGGGTAGGGCGGACGGAGGGCGATTTCAGTCGTCTCCGAGCTTTGCTCGCCATTGCCGCTCACCCGGATGAATATCTGGTCTGCTCCCGTGGCCGGAACCGCCTCGGCATTGAAGCGCACGGTGGCGTCCGCGTCTTTTTCGATGGAAACCTTTTGGCTGCTTTTTTCGAGCTTGACCTTGCCCTGGGTCTGGATGCTGGCAATGAATTCTCCGGCCTTGCCCGTGCCGTTGAAAATGGTCACCGGAATCACAAAGCTGTCTCCGGGCGCGAGGAACCTCGGCAGCGACGAGGTTATGGTTATAGGCTCGCGCACCATGACCGAGCTTTCCGCGCCGGACATTTTCTCCCGGCTGAAAGATACCGCCATCAGCCGGAGCCTGCCGTTGAACTGCGGAACATCGAACTTGACCGCAGCTCTGCCATTTGCGTCCAGCTTAACCAGGCCGCTCCAGAGCGAGACCGGCTTTACCCGCTTCACTCCGAGCGGAGCCAGCTCCCGCTTAAGACGCGCCCGGGAAATCTCTCCTCCAAACGGGCTGCGCGGCGCAATCGGCACCACTTCCGGCAGAATCATGGAATAAATATCGAACAGGTCATAGCCCAGGTGGCGCTTGCGATAATAATAGCCGAGCGGGTCCGGGCTTGCGAAACCGGTGAGCTGGAGGATGCCCTCGTCCACCGCGGCGAGGGTGACTCTTCCGAAAGGCGCGGAGGGAACCTCGATTCCCACTTCCAGCCTGGTGCGCGGTCGGATTTTTTTCGGCGCCGTGATTTTCAGCTCGAGCTTCCGGGGAGCGGCGCTGACCTTGAGAGGCGCGATGCCCACGGCGCGGAGCGGCGCGAATTTTTCCACATTCTTGAAGCTCCGCAGCAGGATGAACACCGCATAGGAGTTGGGCTTGAAATCTTCCCGCACCGGAATCTTGAGCGTGGCCGTGTTTTCAGTCAGGGTGTATTCCCTGTAATCCAGCATCCGGCCGGACATGACCATGGCGATGAGCTTGCCGCTGAAAGGCGCCTTGACCAGGACCTTGGCATCCTCGCCCGGAAGATATTCGGCTTTGTCAAGGGTCAGCTCAATCCGGTCCGGGTGGGCCATGGCCCAGGGGGCGTATCCCCATCCCCAGATGTAGAAATCTTGGGAGGACCGGGCCAAGCTCTTGGCGTCCTCCACCGAGAGCGCGAAATTGCCGTAGCTTGAGGAGCTGAAGCTGACCTGGACCGGGTCCTTGCCGCTCCTTATCTTGGTTTCCTTCACCAGGTTCTGCTTGAGTTCCGAGGTGTATTCATAGCGGTTGTTCACAAGCTTGAGCAGGCTGTACCATTCCAGCTTGTAAAAGCGCAGATTCAACTCGCGTCCCGGCGCCGGTTTGCCCTGGGGGTCAACCGCCATGATGGAAAAGTTGACCACATCCTTGGGACCTGGCTCGCCCTTGAAATCCCGGCGGATGCCGAGATAAACCTCAAACGGGTCAACCTCCAGGACCTTGCGCGCGGTGACCGCTCTTCCTCCCCCTGCCTCGAAAACCGAGACCTGGATGGTGGCGGAAAGGCTTCCGGAAAAGGGCCGAAGGTTGCCGGGGATGTCGCAGCTGAAGCTGGCCTCGCCGTTGTCATCCAGTTCCTGGTCTCCCAGGCTCAAGTTGAGCGGCTCCAGCCGCTTCATAAGTTCGTCTCCGAAATAAAATTCGGGATAGGCCGGGAAACTCACCGGCCTTTCCTCAATATAGCAGTTGCCGGACGCCTTTTGCCTGGCCACCGGAGGGCCGAAAAGATAATTGGCTTTGACCGACGCGGTGATGGACTCGCCGGCGAGACAGCGCTTTTGGTCCGGGGTGAGCACAACCTTGAGCCGGTCCGGCATGAACTCCTCAACCTTGATGGCGGTCGAGCCGATGGGCTTGTCTTCCGGACCAAACAGCTCAAAGGAGTATGCCCCGGTGAGCAATTCGCGCGGGAAGGACACGGCAAATTCTCCGCTTAAAAGCTCGTCCGGCTGGCTCTTTAAAGTTTTGAAAAGGCGGTTGTCCGGGGTGGTCACCTTGAGTGTGACCGGGAAGGCTGCGCCGGTCCCAAGCTCTGCGTCCCGCACCAGGTAGGCCAGGTGCGCGGTCTCTCCGGGCCGGTAAATGTCCCGCTCCGGGTAAAGATAGGCATCGTAGTTGGCGGTGTTGTAAGCGTCTCCGGAGACATCAAAGCTCCCGGTGTTGATGCCGGCCTGGCTGAAGTTGAGGAATGAGAAGTCCTCTCCTTTTTCGGCGAGGATGAGGAGCGGCACGAACTCCTTGAAGCTGGTTTCCAGGTTGGAGAATTTGGCCATGCCCTGGAGGTCTGTGTTTTGCTCGGCCATGACCTGGTTATTTTTGCTCAAGAGTTTTACTCTCACTCCTGGTTGCGGCTCCAGGGTTTCCAGGCTTCGAACCATCACAATCAACTGGTCATCGCTTTTCTGGGCGAGGATTCCCAGGTCCGTGGCAATCATCCAGGCAAAGGCGTTGGCGTACCAGCTGTTTTTGTCCTTGTAAATGCCGACTGCGTAGATGCCGGACCGGTCCTTGCCGGCCAGGTCGTCCAGGGCAAGGGGGGTGGTCACAATCTTGTTCTTGACATTCACCACGGCCTGCTCTTTTTCCAGGGTTTGTTTGCCCAGCAGCTCCAGGTTGCGGCTCAACCGGCACTCCTCGGCGCTGGATCGATGGTAACTGTCGCTTTCCTCGTCCCAGTACCCGCCGCAATAATAATCCTGGCCCCCGGCCAGAAAATAGGCCAAGTTATTGGCATAGATTTTTTTCACGCGGATATAGACCTTTTCCGTGTTGATGGTCTCGAGTCCCAGGTTCATGGCGCCCTTGCGCGGAAGGTAATGGCCGGAGCCGACCAGGGATATTTTCGGCTCCAGGTCCGCCATCTGCAGGGTGTCGGTGAAGTCGTTGGGCAGCTCCTCGTCCATGCTGCTGACCAGGCCTTTCTTTAAGCTGATGGTGTATGCCTGGTCCGGCTCTAGATTGGCGACCAGGTCAGAGCACTGGCCTTCATTCTCGATATGGTAATCCACTGACGGACTGATGGTCAGGCTGGCTTGAAGCGCATCAGAGCTCACCGCGCTCGAAAAGCAGAGCTGAATCAAGCTGGCATTTTCGCGCTGGATGAGCTTTGAGGAGGTGATTTTGAGGTCGCCCCTGATTGGCAGGTCGATTTTTTTGGTAAAGGCCTGCTTGAGCGTGGAATTGCGGGCCTGGTTGGGAAGACCCGGCTCCACCGTGAGGTTCAGGTAATTCCACTTGAAGCGGACATAGCCGCTCAAATAGGTCTCCACTTCCAATTGCTCCGAGGGGCCCCAGCTGCGGAGCGTGAAGGGCAGGGCCTTGCCGTCTGGAGCGAGGATTTTGAAGCGGTTGGAAAACTCGCCTGGGTCCACCGGCTGGTTGAAGGAAACGGTGATGCCGTACCTGGGGGGGTCGGTGTAGCTTAAAAACCTGGTCTGGATTCCGAGCGCCTGGAGGGGCGCCATGCTGAAGGCAAAGTTGCGCCGTCCCAAAAGCTTCAGCTTGGATTCCGCGGGAAGGATGGTTTTCAGCACCTCCAGCTTGTAAGTCAGCTCCGGGGCCTGGCCGCGCAAATAGCAGCGGACCGTGCTCTGGTTATGCCAGCGGCAGGATTTTTCCAGGCCGGGAGTGATGGAGATGACTGCCGGGTCAATGTCCCTGCCCACATCTTCGTTCTTGGCCACCGGGCTGGAGAACTGGAGCTCCAGGTCCGCCGGCTTCTGGATGCTGCCCTGCGGAGAGAAATAGCTGATCATCACCTCCTCCGGCTTCAGCCTGCCCTGCTTGATTCTCCGAGCTTCGCAACTGCTGGCCGCGAGCGCCAATGCCGATAAAAACAGCAAACCGGTTTTTGCCTTCATTTTCCCCCTCCTTTTGCTTCCGCCCGGCCAATTGTCGCACAATTCAATTCGCAATGTCAAGAACGGATATTGACGAATCCATTTTGCGGGAAATTGCTTTTGGCTTTGGCCGGGCGTCAAAGCATTTAGCATTGCGCGAAAAATGGATTAAGATGGCGGAAAACTGTTAAGGAGAGGGGAATGCAATTCATTGACCAGGCAGTTCAGGATGGCGTTGCCATAGTCAGCATGAATTACCAGGAGAAGAACGCGCTGGCCGGGCCGTTGGTCCAGGAGTTGCGGGACTGCCTCTCTGGTCTGGAGAAGGACTCCGCGGTGAAGTCCGTATTGATTACCGGCGGTCATGAGAAATATTTCTGCACCGGCCTGGACCTGGACTGGATGGGAACGCAGCCGTATGAGGATGTGATTCAGTTCCTGGTCGATGTCAACCGGCTGCTCAAGCAGACCGCGCTCTTCTGGAAGCCGCTGATTGGAGCGATTAACGGCCATGCCTTTGGCCTGGGAGCCATCTGGGCCTCGGGCTTTGACTTCCGGCTCATGCGCGAAGACAAAGGCTGGGTATGCTTCCCGGAAATGGACCTCAACATCCCGTTCCTCCCGGGAATGATTGCGCTTTGCGAGCACGGCCTGGGAGTCAAGACCTATCGGGAAATGGCCTGGACCGCCAAACGCTACACCGGCCCGGAAGCGCTCGCCCTGGGCTGGGCAAGAGAAACCGCAAGCAAGGACGCGCTTCTCCCGAAAGCCATTGAGCTGGCAAAATTCATGGCCAAAAAGGCCCAGCCCGCCTTCGGCCTGACCAAGCAGAGATGGGCCAGGCACATTGCCCGGACCATCGATGAGCTGGACACCGCCGCGCTGCGCGAGCAGCTGCCCAAAAAGAGTTGATAAGCACGGGGTCAGGCCCTCGCCCCGAAGCTCGGCTTCGATGATAGGGCCGCAAACCAGCAAAGGAGGCAGATATGAAATTTGTGACCATCAGGGGGTTGCGTCAAAACTCCGCCCAATAAAAAAATGCGCTCAAGAAAAGCGGGAAAATCGTTCTCACTTCCAACGGCAAGCTGATCGCTTTGCTTACTCCGGTGAACGAAGAAAACATGGAAGATGAACTTGCCGCGCTTCGTCAGGCGGAGGCCATCAGGGCGGTGGGAAGGATGCGTGCGCAGGCGCGGGAAAAAGGATTGGACAAACTCGGTTTTGAGGAAATAGACCGGGTTATATCGAAGTCCCGCAAGGAGCGCAAAAAGATGGCCGCAGCCAAATGAAAGTAGTGCTTGACACCAATGTCTTGGTATCGGCTCTGCTTTCAACCGTTGGGCCGCCTGCGCAAATTTTCAATTTAGTTTTGAACCAAAGCCTTCAGCTCTGTGTTGGCGGAAGAATTTTTAATGAAGATCAGGCGATTCTCACCCGCCAAGATTGGCCATTTTCAATGGAAGATGCGATGGCCGCCCTGGTTTTCATTCAAACAAACGCCATTTATTGCATGCCTGAACAGCTTCAAATAGATGTTCCTGATCCCGAGGATTTGATGTTCATAAGTGGCCTTGAAAGCGCAGGCGTTTGCCATCGTAACTGGCAATAAGCGGCATTTCCCGGAAAAAGCGGCTGGTAAAATTCGCATCCTTTCGCCGCAGGAATTCATGGCGGTCGTTGAAGAAATTGAAGACTAAATTTAACAGGGTGTTGAAAAAGTCCTTTAACCCTCGCCCCTTGGGGGAGAGGGAAAGGTTGAGGGTTGAATTTATTTTTTGAGAGACGCTTCTAACCCCTGCAAATCATGGCAGAGCTCACCCCTAACCTGAATCCTCTCCCCTAAAGGGAGAGGACTTAAAAGGTTATCCGATTCAAAAACCTGGTTTTTTCAACAACCTGTTAATATTTAATGCCAAATAATTTTTGCCGGCCCCAAGATTCCTGAAGCGACCAGGTCTTTTTCCCGGCCTTTGAACTGCGCGCAGGCCTTGTCGCCGGCCAAGGCCCGGCCGGCGAAGCGGTTGCGCAGGGCAGGGGTCAGAATGATTTGCACCTGGTTAAAGCCGGGTCTGACCAGGCTGGAAACATCGAGCTCAAAAGGAGGAACCAGCAAAGTTCCTGCGTCCTGGCCGTTGAGCTTCACCTCCGCGGCTCCGTAAACCCAGCCGATATCAAGCGCGGCTCTCTGACCCGGATGCCAACCCGCAAGCTCGAATTCGCTTTGGTAGGTTCCCGGACTTGAGCAGTATTTCAATTCCTTGAGTTCGCGCCAGTCCTTGAGCTTTTCGAGGTTTGCGTTGAAGTTGTGGCCTTCAACATCCTCTCCGCTCACCGAAAGGTTCCAGGATTTGACCTCAATTTCCCGGTTCAGAGACCGCTCGCCGGGCCAGCTTGGATAATGTCTTCGGTCAGATGCCTCGCTTGCCAATCCACAAAGCAGAATCATGGAGCCATAAGCCGGCAGCTCGGCCTTGAGCGCGCCTGCGGAATCGAGAATGGCGCGGTAGCTCGCGCCGGTCCAGGGGTCAAGCCAGACCGGGTTCTGGCATCCGCCCTCTATAGTTAGACTGAAATCCGCGGCTGATTTTTCAGGATTGCGGGAAAAAACGAGTTGGCTTGCGGGGCCGATTCTGCGCCGAAGCAAGCGCACGGGCGATGCGCCGGATTCATAATTCACGCCTGGCCGGACCCCGGTTTGCTTCAAAGCCGCGAGCAGAGAGTCCTGGTCAGGATTTTGAGACCGGCTGGATGCCAGGACTTTTTGCATCGCGGCCCGGACCGATGCGTCTCCTTCGACAAAATTTTTATATCCCGGCTGTTTTGTAGGTGGCGCGCCCAGGACCAGGAGCGCGGCTCCATTTTGAGCGAGTTGCGAGAGATTGGCGGCCGTTTCCGGCGGCATGGCCTGGTCATTGAAAATGAGCAGCGCCTTCCACTCATTGCCGCGGAGGTTGATTTTTCCGTTGGATGCCCGGGCAATTTTTAAGCTGTCGTCATTGACCCAGTCCCAGGTATAGCCGTTGTCTTCAAGCTGCTTGAGTAAAGGCCGGATTTTCGCGCGCCATTGGCCGCGGTCATCAGCTCCCATGGGGAACAGTTTGGAGCCGATGGCAAGGAGCGCGTTTTTGGGCGCTTTTGGCTCTCCGTCAAACTCGCCGTTGAAGAGCAGCTCATCGTTGTTATCCGCCTGGTCAAACGATGCGGGGAATCCGAACCAGGGATAGTAAATCAGGAGGTCGGCTTCCGGCTCCCCCTGCCGCAGCGCATATTGGCAGCGCGCAATGTAGCGGTTGAGCGTCGCCAGATATTTCCAGAAGGAATTGCCTTCCCCAAAATTGTCCGAGAAACCGCCGGCGCCGGCAAAAGGCGACGAGAACGGGTCCCAGCCGGCAGCGCCGTATTTTCCGTTTTTCCGGTAGGGGAAACCGTGATAGTTGAGCTCGTTGATGCCGGAGCTGAAGAGTTTGTCCGCGGAGACTTTGAGCTTGAGCGGCGTGGTCATATAGTCCTTGCCCAGCCAGACCATGGCTTCGGCATCCACCACCGGCTTATGGTAGAGGTGCGCTCCGGAGGACGCCATTTTGAGGAACGCCTCGTATCCTCCGGCGTAAAGCTGCTCGGTTGCAGGGATGGATGAAAGCCCCATGGCCTTTATGACATCGATGTTCAGGCCGTAGGCTTGAACGCGCGATTGCAGACCGCACTCCTCGGCCCAGCCGGCCGCGTTCTCGATGAAGCGCTCGATGAACAGGTCCGAGACCGTGAGCTGATAGTCATATTGCACCCGGCGGTCGTCTCCGGAAAAATGGAACGCGGATTGGGCGCGAAGACCGCCGTCAATGAAGAGGTAGTTGTCCGCGCCGGGGATGAGTGCGGCCGGGACCAGGGGGGTGAGGTCATAGCCGCGGCGTCTGGAGAATTCGGCGAGGAAATCTCTGGTGAAGAATCTTTCGGTCTTCAGCTCAAAGCTGTCGTTGAAAAAAGCGCGCAAGGGATGGCCGTAAAATTTTTGCAGGCCGGTGCGCTCGCCAGCCAGGTGCTCCAGGTTATTCCTGAAAAGCTCGGCGTCAAAATGGTCGGCGACCATGGATTTTTCCGGGTCAAGCGCGGAAAGGCTGAGGTATTGGCCGTCCGGGCAGATATAAATGGAGATGATGCGCCATTTTCCCGGAGGGACTTGCCAAGAGATTCTGCCTTGGGCATCAAGCTTGTTGCCCAGGACCTGGACCGAGCCGGGTTCAAGCTCGATGCTGCTCGTGAGGTTGAGCGGATTTTTGCTCCGCCTGCCGCCCAGCTCTTTAGCCGCGAGCACGGTCAAAAGTTCTGCGTCTTGCGGCAGCCAGCGGATATTTGCCTCACCGGCAACCAGCCTCAAAATCGGA
>Ga0315282_10002834_pt1 | contig 31450 bp, 27 predicted proteins | sample YL17G07_20_MG_FD_203693 | JGI IMG/M metagenome (GOLD analysis project Ga0315282, IMG submission 203693) | Sediment microbial communities from Yellowstone Lake, YNP, Wyoming, USA - YL17G07_20 | ecosystem: Environmental > Aquatic > Freshwater > Lake > Sediment | place: USA: Wyoming | collected... | reverse complement strand
TTGACCCGGGTGACAGGGTGGTGGCTATCGCTTGCTTTGACTGAGTCCTCGATGCTTCTCTTGGCAATCGGGTTGCCAACGTTCTAATCCGCAGGCGTTACAGGTGTCGTAACGGCAGTCAGGGGTTTCCTTATCTTCTAGGGCACGCTTGTATTCTCGCTTCAGGAAGGCTGTTGTTACTCCGATATCAATGTGAGCCCACGGGAGAAACTCATCTAAAGGGCGCTCTCTATGGGCATAGAAGCTGGGTTCAAGCCTGCTCTCATTAAACGCCTGAAGCCAGCGGTCATAATTAAAGTGCTCACTCCAGGCATCAAAGGTGCAGCCCAGTTGCCAAGCCCGGTAAATGACTTTACTTAGTCGCCTGTCTCCTCGGGAGAATACTGCCTCAAGCAAGCTGACTTTAGGGTCTTGCCATGATGGCTTGGTTCCTTTGCGGCGTAATCCCAGCTTAAGCTGTTCGTGTTTAGAGTTTAATTTCTCTTCGCTCTCTTGGGCTACCCATTGAAAGGGCGTATGTGGCTTGGGGACAAAGGTTGATAGGCTGATTCTGACCTGAGGGCTTGTCCCTTTGGTCTTCATGCCCAATGAGCGAATTTTGTCCACTAGCCGGATAATGTCCTCTATGTCTTCGGTGGTTTCTGTGGGCAAGCCGAGCATAAAGTATAGCTTAAGCCCTGTCCAGCCTCGGTCAAAGGCAGTGGCAGCAGTTTTCAGGATTGCATCTTCAGGGGTGCTCTTATTAATGATTCGTCGTAGTCTTTCGCTTCCTGCTTCCGGAGCAAAGGTGAGTCCAGTCTTTTTGCGAGTGGGAAGAGACCCCATCAATTTTATTGAAAAACTATTAATTCGGAGGCTGGGTAATGAGAAGGCGAGATTTTGATTCTGATATTGGCGGGATAGGCTAGTTACCAGTTCATCAATACCGGGGTAATCGCTGGTGCTTAGTGACAACAGAGACACCTCATTATAGCCGCAGTTGTCAATAAGCTCTCCCACCGCCTCAGCTACCTCCTGCTGGGGGCGCTCGCGCACTGGGCGGTATATAATCCCTGCCTGGCAGAAACGGCAACCACGGCTACAACCCCGCTGAATCTCCACTACTCCTCGGTCATGAATTACCTCAATATAGGGAACTACCGGTTTAGTTTGTGGGGGAGGAAGCTTGTTTACTATCCGCCGCTGGATGCTGGGCTTAGCTTGAGCTACAGTGGGGGTGATGCTCTTAATTAAACCATCAGCATGGTATTCTACCTGATACAGGCTAGGTACGTAGATGCCGGGGATTGTGGCTACCTGACGTAGTAGCTCTTTCTTGGAAGCTCCCTTACCTTTCCAGTCTCGAAAGCTATCAAGTAGCTCAAGCAGTACCTCCTCACCATCCCCAATGACGAAGAAGTCAATAAAGTCAGCCATAGGCTCGGGGTTAAGGACGCAGCTACCGCCAGCTATCACTACCGGGTGGGAATCATTTCTTTCTGAGGCTAGGGCGGGTATTTGAGCTAAATAAAGCATATTTAATACATTGGTGTAGGTAAGCTCATAACCCAAGGAGAAACCAATAATGTCAAAATCTTTTAGTGGACGCTTAGACTCAAGGCTAAACAGGGGGATACCTTCCCTCTTCATTATCGCTTCCATATCCACCCATGGGGTGTAGACCCTTTCGGCAAGAACATCGCTCTGGCTGTTGAGCAGCTCATACAGGATGGGCAAAGCTATGTTGGACATGCCTATTTCATATATATCGGGGTAGGCAAGGGCAATCCTGATGCGGATTTTGTCCCAGTCTTTTAGGATGGCATTCCACTCACCACCGGTATAGCGGGCGGGCTTGGTAACCTTGTGCAGTATACTATTAAGGTCGGGCAACTTTTCCCTCCAGACTGTTCATTATAGACTCTATGCACTTCAGGCGCAACTTAACCAGCTTGAGGTTGTTTACTAACCTCACCACCTTAATCCCCCTCTCCATAAGAGGAAGATATATTCTTTGCATGAGGGGGAAGAGATTTTTAAGAGAGGCGAAGCCTCTCTTTGACTCTCTTTAGACAAGAGGGGCTGAGATTTTAGAGAGGGGCTTTTCGCCCCTCTCTTACTTACACTCCCCCTTCCCTTAATAAGGGAAGGGGGCAGGGGGATAGGTTGCTAAACGACTTCCTAGTTTGGTTGTGCCTCCAATATGGGAATGCTATAATTTCAAACGATGAAGGTCTCAGAGTTGGGGGAATTCGGGCTGATTGACCTCCTGGCTAAAGTGGTTAACAGTGCGCGGGATAGCAAGGCAGCATCCTGGCAAAAACTCCTAATCGGTATTGGAGATGATGCCGCTGCTTGGCAAGGCGATGCTTCGATTCAACTGGCTACCGTTGATTCCCTTATCCAGGGTGTTCATTTTTCCTTAGATACAGCTTCTTGGGAGGAGCTGGGCTGGAAAGCGATGGCAGTAAACCTCAGCGACATTGCGGCTATGGGTGGCGTGCCCAGATATGCACTGGTATCATTAGCCTTGCCCCAGCATACTGAGGTGGAGGATGTTGTTGCTCTTTACCGGGGAATGATTGAGCTGGCACAGCAATTTGGGGTTGCTATAATTGGTGGAGATACTGATTGTGCTCCCCTGGTTATTATTGCTGTTACCGTTATCGGCAGTCATAGTCGCAGTAGGCATATGCTCACCCGCTCAGCAGCCAAGCCTGGTGACCAAGTAGCCGTTACCGGTTATCTGGGAGGGGCTGCCGCTGGCTTAGAGATGCTTTCAAAACAGCTTAAGTTTGACTCTGAAGCCACCACTTGCTTCAGAAACGCCTTTCTTCGTCCCTACCCCCGAGTAGCTGAAGGGCAGCTATTAGTAGAGCAAGGAGTCAAGACAGCTATAGATATTAGCGATGGGCTGATTTCAGACCTGAAACAAATATGTAAGGCAAGTCAGGTTGGTGCCCGGATAGATATTGACCACGTGTCCATTCATCCCCTGGTCAAAGCTAACTTCGGTGATAAGTCTCTTGAACTGGCATTATCGGGAGGGGAAGACTACGAACTCTTATTTACCGGAAGTGCTGAGGTCATTGATAAGGTGAAAAGGGCAGCCCCTTGCCCGGTAACAGTAATTGGTGAAATCATAAGCGACGAGGTAGGTAAGATAACCCTGATTGACAAAAAGGGGAAACCGTTTGACCTTGCTAAGGCGGGGTGGGAGCATTTTAAATGAAGCTAAAAGAGCCGCTTAAAAGTCTTGGGCTAATCAGCCATAGCCCTGAGCAGACTCAGAAGCTTGGAACGCGTATCGGCGAGTTAGCCCAGCCCGGCGATATTTTTCTCCTTGTCGGCAGCCTGGGGGCGGGAAAGACCTGCTTGACTCAGGGTATTGCCTGGGGACTGGACATCAAAGAATACGCTCTCAGTCCCTCTTTTGTTATAATTAGAGAACTGCATGGTAGGCTGCCTCTATATCACATAGACCTGTATCGGCTCGACCACATAGAGGAGATTGCCGAACTAGGCTTGGACGATTATCTATATGGCAATGGCGTTTGTGTGGTGGAGTGGGCGGAAAAGGGGTTAAGTATACTGCCAGTAGAGCATCTATTAATCGAAATAAACTATCTTTCCGATACTGAGCGGCGTTTTAAGCTAAAGCCCAGTGGCAAACGATACCTGCAAATATCGGCAAAACTAAGAGCTACTCTTGACTCATAGAAAGGGCTACAGTGCAACTGGCTATAGATACCTCAACAGAAACTGCTAGCTTGGCTCTGGGTAAAGACGGCGAGGTGCTGGCTGAATTAACCTGGCGCTGCGGGCAAAACCATTCTGTTGAGCTGTTACCTCGCCTGAATCACCTGTTAAATCAAGTTGGGGCAAATCTTCAATCCGTAAGTTGTGTTATTGTAGCCAGGGGACCGGGAAGCTTTAATGGGTTGCGAGTAGGGATTAGCACGGCAAAGGGGATTGCCTTCAGCCTGGGAATCCCGATAATTGGCATCGGCACTCTAGAAGTGGACGCTTACCAGCACGCTGAGACTGGTTTGCCTATATGTCCGATATTTAATGCCGGGAGGGGTGAGATTGCCACTGCTATGTACCAGAAGAAACGCAACAGGTGGTGTCAGCTTGCTGCTGAGCATATAACTACTGTTGATAATCTATGTTCGCAGATAACCACAAAAACTGTATTTTGCGGCGAGTTCATACCATTCATTATTACCCAGCTAAGAAAGCAGCTTAAGCAAAAGGCAGTAGTACCACCCCCAGCCGCCAGACTCCGGCGAGCCAGTTTTCTCGCTGAGCTAGGATACCAGCGGTTGAAAGCCGGCGATTTTGACAGCCTAGCCACCTTGCAACCCATATATTTGAGGCGACCGGCAATCACCAAACCCAAACACCGATAATAGAAATGGAGATAGAAAATGGCAGGTTGGCCACAAATACCAATTGATATTGGGAAGGGATACAGCCATTGCTTTGGCTGTGGGAAGGATAACCCCATTGGGTTGAAACTGGATTTTAGACAGGATGGCAAAATAGTAAGGGCTGAGTTTACTCCGACCCAGTTTCATCAGGGCTGGTCAGGTATTGTCCATGGCGGCATCATAGTCTGTCTCCTTGACGAGGCTATGGGCTATGCCACCCGTTTTGCTGGTATGAATTGCGTTACTGCTGGCATACAAGTCAGATTAAGACGAACCGCCTTGATAGGCGAGCCCCTTATTATCACCTCCTCTATAACCGAGAATAAGAGGCGATTGGTCAAGACCGAAGCCAGCATATCTTTGAAAGATGGCACTATTGTGGCAGAAGCCACAGCTACCCAGTTTGTCATTAAGTCAAAGCCAGGAAGGTAAGTCCTAAGGGGGAGAACAATGTCTAAAAGTAAGGCTAAGGCGGTCATCTGGGATATGGATGGGGTAATTGCCGATACCGCTGCTTTTCACTTTAAGGCGTGGCACGAGGTCTTCCAGAAAAGAGGGGTTAACTTTACTAAGGAGGACTTCAGGCGTAACTTTGGTCAAAGGAATGACACTATAATTAGGAATACTTTAGGCGAAAAAGTATCTCAGAGTGACATAGACGCTATTGCTAGGGAAAAAGAAGAGACCTTCCGCAAAGTGCTAGGGCAAAACATAAAATCTCTCCCCGGAGCAATACCACTGCTCAAGTCGCTCAGGGAGTATGGATTCAAGCTAGCCTTGGCTTCTTCGGCACCAATGGGAAATATCCGACTCATCACTGGTGCTCTGGGCATAGCTAACTACTTCCATGTGATAGTCACCGGACGGGATGTAGCCGAGGGCAAGCCCAGCCCGCAGGGCTTCTTGCTTGCCGCCCAGAGATTGGGGGTGGAGCCAAAGGACTGCATTGTGGTTGAGGATGCTATTGCTGGCGTGACTGCGTGTAAGAGAGCCGGGATGCATTGTATTGCCGTAACTAATACTCATCCCGGGGATAGGCTGGCGGAGGCTGACCTTGTCATTGATTCGCTGGGAGAGGTGACGGTGGATGACTTGGAGAAGCTTCTTAATCCCGATAGGCAAAGGAGTTCAAAAATGGAACGGTCTTTAGTGCTTATCAAGCCTGATGCGATGGAGAGAGGTCTGGCGGGCACTTTACTTGCCCGCTTGGAGAGTTTAGGACTCAGGCTGGTGGCGCTTAAGATGCTCCATATGGATAAGGAGCTGGCTCAGGAGCACTACGCCGTTCATAAGGAAAAGCCGTTCTTTAACGGCTTGGTCAAATATATAACCTCTGCCCCGATAGTGGCCGCTGTTTTTGAGGGGGAGCGGGCGGTAGAGGTAATAAGGAAAGCAATGGGAGCAACTGACCCGACCAAGGCTGAGGCGGGAACAATAAGGAGCGACTTTGGCTTAGACATTGAACGCAATACCATTCATGGTTCTGATTCAGTGGAAACCGCCGAGGGGGAAATCAAGCTATTCTTTGCCGAAGATGAAATTTACTGAATCCTGACTATCGGGGTAGCCTGGCTCCACAACTCATCAAGCTGGTAATACTCCCGCTCAAATGGGGCGAAAATGTGAATAATCACGTCGCTAAAATCAAGAAGGAGCCAACCTGAATCTATTGTCCCCTCAAAGTGATGAGGCTGAATACCCTCTTTCTTTAAAGTATGAGACACTTCATCGAAAATAGCCTGAATCTGTCTAGCGCTGTCACCGCTACATATTACGAAGTAATCGGCGAAGCTGCATACCTCGTGTGTATCCAGCAGGACAATATCCGTCGCTTGCTTATCGCTGGCTGCTTCTATTGCTTTGCGGGCTAGTTCTATTGCCTCCAGCAGTTATCCTCCAAAGGTAACGGTTTATTTAAATATTGTATCATAACCGAGGTTATTTAGCATCTTATCCCCGTAACCCCCTTCCCTTTTTAAGGGAAGAGAAGGGCTTGCCCCTCTCCTGTCAAGGAGAGGGGGATTAAGGGGGGTGAGGTTAATAAACAATCTCACTATGAATTTTCTAAACAGTGAGGGTGGTTTCTAATAGCTATTTGGCTTTGTGCTATACTATAAGGTGAGAGGATATAGACAAATGGCTGGGCTTCTTTTTGGGACTGGTGGCACTCCCCATAGTTCCAAGACGGCGTCTACGATAGATGGAATTAGGCGCATTGCTGAGCTTGGACTGGGCTGTATGGAGATAGAGTTTGTTCAGGGGGTGAAAATGGGGGAGGCTGGTGCTCGCTTGGTGGCTGAGGCGGCAGCCAAGGAGAGAGTAAAGCTATCAGCTCATGCCCCCTACTTTATAAACTTAAATGCCTATGAGCCAGATAAGATAAGGGCAAGTCAGGATAGGCTACTTCAGACTGCCCGCATCGGCTCAATATGTGGTGCGGGAAGCATTGTCTTTCACGCCGCTTTCTATCTCGACGGCTCGCCAGAAGAAGTCTATAACCGGGTAAAGAAATATCTAGAGGAAGTAATGCACCAGCTTAGACGAGAAAATAATCGGGTGTGGATTAGACCAGAAATTACTGGTAAAGATAGCCAGTTCGGCACCATAGATGAGGTACTCAACCTGAGCACCGAGCTGGAAGGGGTAGCTCCCTGTCTTGACTTTGCTCACTGGCATGCCCGTACCAGGGGGTTCAATTCCTATCAGGAGTTTTCTTCTATTCTTGAGCAAGTTAAAGAGCGGTTGGGGAAAGCCGCCCTAGACAATATGCATATCCACGTCGCTGGCATTAGTTATGGTAAGAAGGGGGAAATAAAGCACCTGAACCTAAAGGAGTCCGATTTCCAATATGTGGAGCTTCTCAAAGCCCTGAAAGATTACGATGTCAAGGGTTTTGTAATCTGTGAAAGCCCAAACCTGGAAGAGGATGCCCTGCTCCTTCAAGAAAGTTACAATTCTCTCTGAAAACAGACTAGTACTATCGGACTATGTTTAGTTTCCCCATTATCTTCTATTTTTGGTATAATAAAAGGGCTAGAGTCTAAAAGATTAGGAAGATAGCGGTTTGAGGTGAAGAATGAAGTCAAGTGGGATGTATAAGAGTTTAATAGTGATAATAATTCTCATTGCTGGTGTGGCTCTGTTATCATACCTTCTGCCTACAGCTAAGAAAGCGACTGAAATCCCCTTAAGTGAAGCTATAACTATGTCACAAGGTAAGGGGATAGCGAAGATTATGGTGGAAGGTGATGCGTTACTCATTACTGCTACTGACGGCACAGAGTTCAAGACCTTTAAAGAGCCTAACGCTAACATTTACGATATTAAGGGGCTTAATCTTGAGGGTGTAGTCGTTGAGGTAAAAGGTTCAACAGGATTTAACTGGGGTGGCTTGCTGATTAACTTCCTTCCCCTTGTAATCTTTGGTGGTTTGTTGTTTTTCCTCTTCCGCCAGGCACGGGGAGCCAATACCCAGGCGCTTAGCTTTGGTCGTAGCCGTGCCCGATTGTTTCCGGCTAATACCCCAACGGTAACCTTTGATGATGTAGCTGGTGTGGAGGAAGCCAAGCAAGAGCTACATGAAGTGGTTGATTTCCTCAAGTCACGTGAGAAATTCCAGAGCTTGGGGGCACGTGTCCCGAAAGGGCTATTACTAGTAGGTCCGCCGGGCACAGGGAAGACGCTACTAGCTCGGGCGGTAGCTGGTGAAGCCGGGGTGCCTTTCTTTTCTATTAGCGGCAGTGAATTTGTAGAGATGTTTGTTGGTGTTGGTGCCTCCAGGGTGCGTGACCTCTTTGACCAGGCTAAACGCAATGCTCCGTGTATCGTTTTTATTGATGAGATTGATGCTGTGGGTCGTCATCGGGGTGCTGGGATTGGCGGTGGTCATGATGAGAGGGAGCAAACTCTCAACCAGATTCTGGTGGAGATGGATGGTTTTGATACTAATATCAGCGTAATTGTTTTGGCGGCTACCAACCGACCTGACATACTTGACCCAGCTTTACTTCGCCCTGGTCGTTTTGACCGCCGTGTAGTCCTAGACCGTCCGGATATTAATGGTCGAACCGCTATTCTCAAGGTTCATAGTAATGGTAAGCCACTGGGTGAGTCAGTTAATTTAGAGGTGCTGGCTAAACAAACCGCCGGCTTTAGTGGTGCCGACTTGGCTAACCTGGTCAATGAGGCGGCTATTTTGGCTGCCAGGCGCGGCAAGAAAGTTATTGAAATGGAGGAGTTGGAGGAGTCTATTGACCGGGTTATTGCTGGTCCCGAAAGAAAGAGTCGGCGGATAAGCCCCAAGGAAAAGGAAATCACTGCCTATCACGAGGCAGGGCATGCTCTTGTCGCTAGAATGCTACCTAATGCTGACCCGGTACATAAAATCTCTATAGTGGCTAGGGGTATGATGGGTGGTTATACCCGGCTTTTGCCCACCGAAGACCGATACATGCTAACACGCTCTCAACTCAAGGACATGCTAGCTACAATGCTAGCTGGGCATACTGCTGAGGAGCTAGTCTTTAGTGAGATGACAACGGGGAGCCAGAATGATATTGAGCAAGCCACTAAACTTGCCCGCAAGATGGTAACCGACTATGGAATGAGTGATAAGATGGGGCCGAGAACCTTCGGGCACAAGGAGGAGCTAATTTTCCTCGGTCGTGAAATCTCTGAGCAAAGGGACTACAGCGAGCAAGTGGCTCAGGAGATTGATGAAGAAGTTCATAGTGTTATCCAGTATGCTTATGAAACAGCTAAGAAGATTCTGACCGAAAATAAGCCGAAATTAGTCCAAATTGCAGAAAGACTTATTGCTCAAGAAACGCTGGAGGGCGAAGAGCTGGATGCCCTGTTTAATGAACCAGTGCCATTGCCCCAACTAGAAGTCAAGGTTACCCCTGCTGTCACGCCGGCAGAGGCTACCACCGAAGTCAAGTCCAAGACCAGGAAAGCTACGGTTGTGCCCCACCCTCTCCCGAAACAAGCTCCGGCTACCGGTTAAGGCTAGGCTAGTCAAATATTTAGGTCTAGAAACTTTACTAAAGACTCTTGGCAGGGTCACTTGCTCTGATTGGTAAAAGAGAGAGGTATTGGCATGATTGAGATTACAGAGAAACCTATTTCCCCTGAGCTTGTGATTAATAAGGTTAAGACTGATAGCAGTGGTTGTGTGGTTACCTATGTTGGGTTGATTCGCGATTATTCCGAGGGCAGGCCGGTTCTTTCGGTGGAGTATGAAGATACTGAGGGAACAGCAGAAAAAAGGCTACGGGAGATAGCCAGTGAAATTAGACAGAGATGGCAAGTGAATAATTTAGCTATATGCCATAGAATAGGCAAACTCAAAGTGGGTGAAGTAAACTTTCTCGTGGCTATTGCTGCTGCACATCGCAAGGAGGGGTTCGCCGTCTGTCAGTATGCTGTTGACCGATTTAAGGAGATAATGCCTACCCAGAAAAGAGAAACCTATGGTGGACGGTAGCATCTGGGTTGGGAGAGCATAACAACTAACTGGTATTCTCATTCAATCAACTTCCCTCTCATTTAGTTAACTTTCATATTGACAACCCAATTACCTGTGATATAATATGGGCACTAAAGAACAAGGAGGTGTAAGATGCAAGCAGAAGCAATAAATCCTCGTTTGGTCAAGTTCATATGGGCGGCGGTTATCTTTTTTGCCTGGACACTGATTCAGGGGGCTATTATCACACAGGAGCCAATACGTTTATTTGTAGAGGCAGGACCGGGACAGCTGATCAGCGTGGCTAAAACTCACCTCGGCCTCATGGGCTGGATGTCTCTGGCACTAATGGCAGCCCTTTACTACATTGTGCCCATTATTAGTGGCAAGTCCATTGTTTGGCCCAAGCTTATTGAGTGGATATTCTGGATTTTCGTTGTTTGCGTGACGGTCGGTAGCATTCTGATGATAATTGCTGGCGTTGTCGGTGGTAGTGCGCTTGCCGCTGGGGTGAAGGGGCCACAGCTTAGTAGCATCATTATGCTATATGCGATGCCCGCCGGTTTACTCTGCACAATTTCCGTCATTGCCGGGCTGATGTTTGTGGTGCAGATATTGGTCTCGCTTGCCCGGAGTCCCAAGGCAGCTTAATAAGCGACCTAATATAAATTGCGCATTGTGCGGTTTGGACTAAAAAATTATCTTCTTCGGGCGATGACATAGTCGGCTAGTTTTGCTAGTGACCTGCGGCTGGCATTGTCAGGCAACAGGTTAAGATTTTGGCAGGCTTTGGAGCAATAGTCGGAGGCAAAATTATAGCATTCATCAACAATGGGTGCATTGCGAACTAAATCTATCGCTTGCCTTATATTTTTTTCTCTGTCTTCGTTCTGGAATAGCCTCTTTACCGGGTTATCGTCTGGGTAGCGCTCCAAAAGAAGCATTGCTGGTAAGGTAAGAGTGCCTTGAGCTAAATCTGAGCCTATTGGCTTGCCCAGTTCTTCTTCAGTGCCAATAAAGTCCAGGATATCATCTACAATCTGGTAGGCGATGCCAAGGTTATGGCCATACTCTTTTAGAATCTTGACTGACTTTTCCGGAGCCCGGCTCAAAACAGCTCCTGACTCTGTAGCTAAGGAGAACAGGGAAGCAGTTTTACTGGCAATCCTTTCCAGGTATTGCTGGCGGGTTTGCTTCAGATTGAAAGCATTGAGGAACTGGTTTATCTCGCCACTGGAAATAGTCTCCAGGGTCTGGCTAAAGAGCATTATTACTCGCAGATTTTGTGTAGTAGCCGCAAACTCACCAGACTTGGCAAACAGGTAGTCTCCAAGGAGCACTGCTCTCTCTTCACCCCACAAACTGTTAATCGTTGGTCTACCCCGACGGACCATAGAGTTGTCAATAGCGTCATCATGAACCAGGGTGGCAATGTGCAAAAGCTCAACCGCTGTGGCCATCGGGAGAAGGCGGTCAAGGTTATAGTCATAGAACCTGCCGCAGAGGAGAGCAAGCGCGGGTCGGATTTCTTTGCCACCGGTCAGAATGTGGCTCAGTAGCTCAGATAGATGCGAGAATTCAACCTCACTGACTGACTTTAATTTATCCCCTACCCGGAGTAAGTCTTCATAGACGGGTTCATAGATTGTACTGAGCTTCACGAATCCCTCCATTAACTATTTGGCAAACGAAATAGACGTATGGCATTTTGTGCTGTAGCTTGGGCAACCCGCTCAGCAGGAATTTCCCTAATCTGAGCTATCCTGTTGACAACAAGCGGTATATATGATGGCTCGTTTCGTCGCCCTCGGTAAAGCTGGGGAGTGAGAAAGGGGGAATCCGTTTCCACCAGAAGCTTGTCAAGAGGAAGCTCGCGGGCTAGTTTTACCAGGTCAAGCGCTGAGGGGTAGGTGACCGAACCAGCCAACGATACTAAGAAACCCATCTCAATATAATGGTGAGCCAACTTGACATCGCCACTGAAACAATGAATAACTCCCCGCTCAGTGCCTGAAGTTGAGAGAGGTTTTACCCAACGAGTCAATATATTTAACACCTCTTTATGAGCCTGACGGCAGTGAATGATTACTGGCAAGCCAAGCTCCGCCGCTAAATCAAGTTGCCCCCCGAAAACCTCAAGCTGGCGCTGGGGTGGTGACGATTTTCTATAAAAATCAAGCCCAATTTCACCAATAGCTACCGCTCTGGAGTCCTTTACTAATTCGGCTAGTAAACTGAGGTCACCATCTCTCATTCTAAATGCCTCATTGGGGTGAAAACCCACGGCAGCAAAAATATCAGGATAATCACGGGCGAGCTTTAGCGACGCCTGGCTCGACTCCACATTCAATCCCACATTTATAATACCACTAACTCCTTGCTCGCGAGCTCGAGCTATCACCTGGTCTCGGTCTTTATTGAAGTCAGCTAAATCAATATGAGCGTGAGAGTCTATTATCACTTCACCTGCCCCAGCCGATTAGTCTCCTCCTCGACTAGCTCTTCATCCAGTTTAGAAAACAGGGGCTGGGGAGGAAGTAACCTTTGCCCCGGTGCTGGCATGCGTAATTGCCAACCATCACTTTCTATACTGCCCTTAAAACCGAGAAGCTCGTGCAACTTCTTAGAGCTAAAGGGTAAAAAGGGATACAGTGCTGTTCTAAGACAGGAAAGCACTGAAATAGCCACATATAAAGCGGTAGCTGAAGCTTGCCTATCTTGCTTGATTGTTTTCCACGGCGATTTCTCATCCAGGTAGCGATTGGTCTCCTGAGCGAGGGACATTGCTGACCTTATTGCTTCTCTAAAGTGGCAGCGGTAAAGAAGCTCATCCATTATATTAAGGGTATCTTTGGCTTTATTAATAAGAGTCTGACTATAACTATCGGGTTCCCCAGGTGTGGGCACACAGCCGTCAAAGTTGCGATAGGCAAAGGTAAGCACCCGATGAGCTAGGTTTCCATAAGTAGCTACCAGCTCATCATTATTACGGCGAATAAACTCCCGCCATGAGAAGTCGGTATCCGCTGTTTCTGGCATGTTTATAGATAGTAAATAACGCAGCGGGTCAGGGTCATAGCGGGAGAGGTAGTCGGGTAGCCAGACTGCCCAGTTGCGACTGGTAGAAAGCTTCCTGCCCTCAATAGTTAAGAACTCGTTAGCTGGTACATCATAAGGCAGATTAAGCCCACCATAGCCCATTAACATCGCTGGCCAGATAATGGTATGAAAGAGAATATTATCCTTGCCGATAAAATAGTAGCTCTTCACCTCTCCCTGCCAGAAGGAGCGCCACCTTTCGCCATCTCCAGTAGATTTAGCCCACTCCTTGGTTGCTGAGAGGTAACCGATAACCGCCTCAAACCACACATAGATACGCTTGTTATCAAAGCCATCAACAGGCACTGGTATCCCCCAGTCTATATCGCGGGTAATTGCCCTATCCTTCAGTCCATCTTCCAGGTAGCGTGTAGTAAAGTTAAGCACATTTGGTCGCCAGTGGGTCTGCTGTTTCACCCAATCTAGAAGCCTATCCCTGAACTCACTCAGTCTAAGAAAGAAGTGCTCCGAATCCTTAAATTGTGGGGTGGTACCACATACGCGACAACGAGGCTCAATCAGCTCTATTGGATTCAAAGGTCGACCGCAGTCATCACACTGGTCACCCCGAGCTCCCTTGGAGTGACAGTTGGGGCAAGTGCCCTCAACATAGCGGTCGGGCAGGAAGCGCTGGCAGCGGGGACAGAGGGGCTGCGATACCGTTGCCCGATAAATATAGCCCTTGTTAAGGAGGGTCAGGAATATATCCTGTGATACTTCAGCATGGTTGGTGGTCTCGGTGCTGGTGAATAGGTCAAAGGAAATGCCCAACTTCCGCCACGAGTCAAGAAACCGTTGGTGATACTCGGCAGCCATTTCCTTGGGTTTTTTCCCCTCCTGCTCCGCTTTAATAGTGATTGGTGTGCCATGCTGGTCTGAGCCTGATATCATTAATACCTCATTCCCCTTGGTGCGGTGATAGCGGGCAAATATGTCCGGCGGTAAGTATGCCCCGGCAACATGACCTAAATGTAAGGGACCATCAGCGTAAGGCCAGGCCACCCCGATAAAGATTCGCTCTTTCATAATTTATTTTTCTAATTCCTCAGTAAAGAAGGTAAGAACCTGCTCCCCCTTCTCCACCTTCTTATAGTGAGCATAGCCCTGTTTTAGGCAGCAATCAACGCAGTAGCGTAATACCCTTTTCTCCTCCTCTTCAGTGCTATCCCCTTCACTCATGAGCAAATAGCGCTCCGGGTGTTTTATGGCGCGACCACACCCGTCACAGCGAATATCACCGACTGCTATACAACCTCGTCTCATCTAGCTCCTTTCACCCTGCTTAGGTTTTGGTTATTCCTAGCCAGGCTCGGTAGAGTTCTTTCTTTGATAGGCCGGTTTCTCCAGCTACCCTGGCTATCGCCTCTTTGGCACTTACCCCTGCCAGGCGCATATTATGTAACTTACTCTTAATATTTTCGGTCAGCCTCGGCTTCTCCTTCACTCCTTTGCCTTCAATAACCAGGGTAAACTCTCCCCTTGGCTCGGTGAAGTGCTCTATGGCTTGGCTTATTGTCCCCCGGAAGACCTCCTCATGAATCTTAGTAAGTTCGCGACATACTGCCATCCTCCTATCCCCGAGGACAGATAACATGTCGGTCATTGTCGCTATTAGCCGATGAGGAGCCTCCAAGACTACAATAGTGCCATGTTCATCAGCGACAGATTCTAGAACACGACGCCTGCCACCAGTCTTACTCGGCAGGAAGCCCAGGTAGATAAACCGTTCTGTAGGTAGCCCAGAAATAGCAATGGCGGCGATAACAGCCGAGGCTCCAGGAATGGGAACAACCGGGATGCCTCGCTGACTAGCTGCCACAATAAGTTCATAACCAGGGTCGGATATGCCGGGCATGCCAGCCTCAGAAACAAGAGCCACATCCCCATTATCAAGGTAACCTAAGATATATTCCAGTTTAGTCCACTTATTGTGCTCGTGATAGCTTGTGACAGGAGTCCTGATATTATAAGTGCTAAGAAGCCTTTTTGTCTTGCGTGTATCTTCAGCGGCAATAAGCTTCACTTCACGCAGGGTACGGAGGGCACGCAGGGTTATATCCTCTAAATTACCAATTGGGGTAGCCACAACATAAAGCGCAGACATTGCCTTTTAAGTTCCTCAATTTAGCTATTATAACCTACACTGCATCACCCGTCTACACTTTGAGATTGTTACTAACCTCATCCCCTTAATCCCCCCTCTCCATAATAGGAAGATATATTCTTTGCATGAGGGGGATAGGTTGCTAAACACCCTCTACCATGTGTTTTGCTTCTTTGTCTTGGATGATTTTCATGAGGTCATTGATATCGCCAAAATACATGCATTTTGCCGGGCAGTGGTGGACACAAGCCGGTTCCAGGCCGGCATCAATGCGATGCACACACAGATTACACTTTTCCGCTACCCTCTTACTGGGGTTTAATTGGATAACACCAAAAGGGCATGCCTCAAAGCAGGCCATACACCCATTACACAACTGGGGATTAATCAAAACAATTCCATCTGACCTCTTGGTTATGGCTTTTTCAGGGCAGGCATCAATGCAGGGAGCTTTAGCGCAGTGCAAACATCTCATGGGGACAAAGTCCATCTTCAACTTTCCTCTCACCATTCTAGGCCCGACCTTGACGACATTTATCCACTTTATACCTACCGGGATATTGAATTCCTGTTTGCAGGCAACCTCGCATGCCCGGCATCCATGACAATACTCCAAATCAATAAGCAGATTCTTTTGGCTCATGCTAATCCTCCTCTGCTTTGTAGACCTTGCACAAACATCCCCTTATCAGGCTACACCCGCTGATAGGGTCGGTGGGTTGGCCGGCAGGTTCGCCATCACCGTGAATCACATTGATATTCGACTCCGTGCATCCCCGCTCAGGGTCATCTTTCCTCTCAGGAAACCACCAGTGCGAACGGGCGTGAACAACCTTGGGATGTATGCCTAGAGTCACCTCTGCCTTTTGCTTCACTCTTCCTTCCTTCTGAGAGGTTTCAATCCAGACCCAGTCCCCATCATGAATGCCGAGCTTCTCAGCAGTATCGGGGTGGATTTCAGTTATTGGGTCAGGCATCAGTTCCCTCAGCCATGGAATCTGGCGGTTGGCGCTGTGATAAAAGGGCTGACACCTCGCCCCTGAAATGAGGATAAGCGGGTATTGTTCAAACAATTCTGGTGTGCTGTAAGGGCTCTCGGGTGGTTCCTCGTAGTAAGGCAGTGGGTCATAGCCATATTTTTCAAAGCGCTTTGAGTAAAGCTCAATCTTGCCCGTATCGGTGGGAAACTTGTATCCCTCTTCCTCATACTTCTTATATTCTATAGGCCAGGATATCACGTTTTTCCCTCTTAGAGCATCGAAGGTCATTCCTGATGGCGAGAGCTGATAATCATTGAACTCCTTCTCGCTTGTCATAGGAAATGGAAGCTTAAGCCCCAGCCTCTTAGCAAGTTCGATATAGATCTCAACTTCGCTACGGCATTCCCCTACTGGTTCTATCACCTTCCCGGTTGCGCCGTAATAATTAAAATAAAACAGGTTTTGAACATGATCCTTCTCCAGCCAGGTAGCCGCGGGAAGCAAGATATCAGCCACATTGGCTGTAGGCGATATAAAGAAGTCAGTTACTACAACAAAGTCCACATTCTTTATTGCCTCTCGAATCTTCTTACTATCCTGCAATCCCATCACCGGGTCATTGCAGCAAAGGAAAACCCTTATCTCATACGGCTTCCGTTTAAGCACCATGTCAAAAAAGGAAGGTGGATGGGAGTGACCGAAAATAAGGGCGTCAAAACCATAAAACATCGGTCTCTCTTTCACTCCTGGAGCCTTTTCCATCTCCTTCTTAGGTAAACGGGTCAAAATTTCCATAAATATAGGTGAAACATAGGGCAAGTCCACCCGCTTCTGAATAAGGTTTCCGCCCTTCACATCGAGATTTCCAGTCAAAGCGGTAAGCATGCCTATAGCGCGAACGGCTTGCATTGTATTGGTGTGCATATTGAGCCCCATCCGACAAGTAATTGCTGCCGGCTTCAGTGTGGCATACATGGTCGCTGCTTGACGAATATCCTCCTCTGCAACCCAGGTAATCTCAGAAACCTTTTTCAGCGGATATTCCCTAGCTCTTTCCTTCAGCCGGTCAAAACCAAAGCAATACTTATCTACAAATTCCTTATCGTAGAGTCCCTCTTCAATGATGTAGTTTATTATTCCCAAGGCAAGAGCAGCGTCTGTGGCTGGCCTTACCTGTAGCCAGAGGTCAGCCTTAGCTGCAAAATTGGTAAACCTCGGGTCGACTACGATAAGTTTGGCTCCATTCCTCATCCCTTTGACGATAGCCTCCCCTAACGTCATATGAACTTCGAAGGGGTTTGCTCCCCAGGCAAAGATGCATTTGCTATGGGCAAAGTCAGGCCCGCCTCCACTATCCAGCTCTGAGTGGATAAAGTTTCCTAGGCCATATGTTGTCATGTCAGCATTGCCATTGGGGCGAAAACAATAATGAGCATCGGTTCCGCAAATCATTGGACTGTCCAGAGCATTCATAAAGCTCCAGCCCGGAAGCTCATTTCCCCTAAATCCATCACACCAACTAAGGGCTATAGACTCCGGGCCATATTCTTCCTTGGCCTGCTTGATTTTTGCAGTAATAGTATCTAGAGCCTCATCCCATGAAATCCTCTGCCATTTTCCTTCACCTCTTTCTCCAACCCTTTTCATCGGATATTTGATGCGGTCTGGATGGTAAAGTAGTTGAGTATATGCTAGACCTTTAACACATATCGCCCCTTCATTTTTGGGATGTTGAGGGTCTCCTTCAATCTTAACCACTCTGCCGTTCTTGACATGAACCAGCACACCACAGGTGCAATGGCATGCGTTACAAATAGATTTGACTGTTTTTGTCTCGGTATTCTGATTTTCCATTATTTCCCTCCGTTCTTTTTGCTCGTTGACTATTTTTCTTTCTCCTGCAAGTTTATTGATTGATTCTCTTAGACAGGCACATCCGTGTCAGACTGCGACAAGATCTAGCCCTTAACCTTGACATGTAGGTAGAGGTCGCCGGATTTCTTACCTTCTATTTTGCCCATACCCTTAAGCCTGATTTTGGCTCCGGGCTTGATACTGGAAGGTACTTTAACTATTAACTTCTTCGTCTCCTCACCTCTCTTACAGGTGACCTGCTTCTCACCGCCATTAGTGGCTTCAGCGTGGGAAATCTCAAGCTCAATATGCTGGTCAAGGTTATGTGCGGGCAAAGGTTCGTATTCTAAGCCGAATAGGTTATGCAGGACATACCTGCCAATCGTAAGTGCTATCTTAGAGATTAACCTTTCAATCAGACTCGGTTGGTAAACAGAGACGCTGGTGTGTGGGTTGTGTTCCTGATAGGGCATGCCACCAAACCTATAGGCTCGTTGGCTTACTCCGCTGGGAGTGGTAAAGAATTGAAAGATGAAGCCGCTACCTTCAAAAAATACCCGGTTTAGGAAATCCTGGTCAAATCTAAGTCCAGCCTGGGCAAACATCCGGCTTAGCTCATCAAACATAGCCTGGTTGGAGAAGGTATCTCTGAATATGTCCTGCTGAGAATATTGGAAGCCTCTGTACCTGGTATCATAGCCAGCAAACTGCCCCCTTCTGGCAGAATCATATTGTTGCCTCTTGTATTTATCGCCAAGCACACCATAAGCCTCATTTATTTCCTTGAACTGCTCCTCAGCTTGCTTCTCATTGCCAGGGTTAGTATCCGGGTGGTGCTTGAAGGCTAGTTTTCTAAAGGCTCTTTTTATATCTTCTTGACTGGCGTTCTCGGGAACACCGAGAATTTGATAGTAGTCTTTCATCTCTATCTAATGCTTAACATTTTGTCAGGATAGGGTTATTATAGCAAGTGGAGTTGATATTACCAAACTTTTAATCATGGAGGTTAATGGTGGACAAAATCGATGCTGTCTCAGATATGATTCTTAAATCAAGTAAGATTGTCGTCTTTACCGGTGCTGGCATCAGTACCGAGTCAGGCGTTTCTGATTTCCGTAGCCCGGGGGGAATTTGGGACAGGTTTGACCCGGACGAGCTTAGTTTTCCGAACTTTTTAGCCAGCGAGACGAGTAGGGAGAAGTACTGGGATTTTTACAGACAGCTCTGGCCTACAATGGTCGAGGCTGAGCCTAACACCGGTCATTATGCCATTGCTGAACTCTATCAACTGGGTAGGCTGGACTGCCTGATTACTCAGAATATTGACGGTCTGCATCAGAAATCTGGAATCCCTGAAGAAAAGGTCATCGAGCTGCACGGTACGATGCAATGGGTTGTTTGCCTTGAATGTGGTAAGAGATACCCGAGGGAGCAAATCCAGAGCAGGCTGGAGTCAGGGGAAAAGGTTCCTAGGTGTGATGACTGTCGCGGAATTATGAAGCCAGCCACTATTTCCTTTGGGCAGGCAATGCCGGTGCGGGAAACTCGTGAGGCTGAAGCGCGGGCGGCTACCTGCGACCTGCTTTTGGCTGCTGGTTCGTCACTGGTAGTCTATCCTGCTGCCCAGATGCCGTTAATAGCTAAGGATAACGGTGCTAAATTGGTTATTATTAACCTAATGCCAACACCTCATGACCGGTATGCTGATATTGTAATCAATGAAAAGACAGGGGAAGTCCTGCCTCAAATAGTTGACCGGGTAAAGGCAAAACTGACTTGAGCGTAAAATCGATTGCCATGATAAGTCTGCTGCTAGTTTGTTTCCTCGGTGGGAATTGTGCTCCAGCCCGAGGCTTTGACAGCTCCTTAAGGTCAATCGTAAAGCCATACTGCTTCAGTATTGTCAAGTGGGAGTCCAGAGCCATACCAGATGAGATAAATCGGTTGGTTTTCGGCAGGCAAGAAAAGGTTGATGACGAAGTCCGTGTGGTTACCGAGTATTTCTCCCTGGCTGAGGAAATAAAAACCTTGAACTCAAAAATAGAAGCCATTAATCGCGGTGACGCGCAGGGTGACTTGGCTTCTCTTAAAGCTGAGTTAGATGTGTTATATGGACAAAAAAAGGCTTTAGAAGAAACAGTGGCGAGGATATTAGTGAGGCAGATAAAGGAAACCCTGGCTCAACAGGGAATCTTTAATCCCTTTGATAAGTATATAAAGGCTAAGTTTACCTTCCCACCGCTTAATTTCAGGCTGGAGAAACCACCTCATTTACTGGTGGTTTCACCGAGAGACAGGATAGAGAGTATGAGAGATGTTACCCTGCAGCAAGGCATTACTCTGGAGGAAATAGAGAAAATCGAAGCCGAGGTCGATAAACTAGGTGTCTCTTCGCTGGTAGTGGAGCTTGGTGGCTTCGGAACATATCCTAGCTTTGTGACTGATGAGGCTAGTCTGCGGTTTATCCTTGATACGGCCACTGAGGAGTGGCTGCATAAATATCTAGTTTTTAAGCCACTGGGATTTCGATACTTATTAGATTTAACTGGGGTATCAAGGAACTACGAAATTGCTACCATGAATGAAACCGTTGCCAGCATGGTTAGTAAGGAAATCGGGTCTACCGTATGCGAGAGATACTACCCTAAGGATAAAATTGTTGGTTCTCGCGAGCAAGCTGCCGATTCAGAGTTTAACCGGGAAATGAGGGAAATAAGGAAGGCAGTTGATGAATACCTAGCCCGGGGTGAAATTGAGCAGGCTGAAAAATTTATGGAGGAGAAACGGCAATATCTAGCCTCAAAGGGCTATCATATTAGAAAGCTGAATCAAGCCTATTTTGCTTTTCATGGCACTTATGCTGATAGCCCAACCTCAATTAGCCCGATCGGGGTTGAACTAAAGCAGCTAAGGAGTCAAAGCGCCTCGTTGAAGGATTTTCTAGACATAGTTGCTGCAATGACCAGCCGCCGGGACTTGATGGAGAGCATTAAATAAGTTTCGTGGTTATCTCAGGTGATATGAAACCATCGACTTACAGGATTGGTAGGTATCTCTTTAGCTCATACTCAGTCACTTGAGTGCGGTACTGGTCCCACTCTATTTTCTTATTCTTGATGAAGGCATTAAAAACGTGGTCGCCGAGGGCTTTTCGTACCAGCTCACTCTTTTCGGTGAGGTGGATAGCCTCTAGCAGGTTGGCAGGCAGGGTTACTATTCCCCTTCTCTTTCTCTCCTCCTCGGTCATCTCATATACATTCTCTTCCACAGGGTCGGGAACTTCATATTCCTTCTCCATCCCCTCTAACCCAGCAGCCAGCATCACGCTGAAAGCAAGGTAGGGGTTGCAGGCGGGGTCAGGTGACCTGAATTCTATCCTCGTGGCTTTTTCCCTGCCTGGCCTATACTCGGGGATTCTGATAAGGTCGGAGCGGTTACGCCGCGCCCAGGAAACATACACCGGTGCCTCATAGCCGGGGACCAGCCGCTTATAGGAATTGACCCACTGGCTGGTAAGAGATGTGATTTCAGGGGCATGCTTCAGCATGCCAGCGATATAGCACTTGGCTATCTTAGAAAGGTGATACTTATCATTTGCGTCAAAGAAGGCGTTCCGTTCTCCCTTGAACAGCGACTGGTGGACATGCATGCCACTACCATTGATGCCAAAAACTGGCTTGGGCATGAAGGTAGCATAGACCCCGTGCTGTAGGGCTACCTCTTTCACCGCTAGGCGATAGGTCATCACGTTGTCAGCCATGGTTAAGGCGTCAGTATATCTCATGTCTATCTCGTGCTGGCTTGGGGCAACCTCGTGGTGGGAATACTCGACACCGATTCCCATCTCCTCAAGGGCGAGAACCGTTTCTTTCCTCAGGTCAGTGGCGGCGTCCCGGGGGGTCATATCGAAATAGCCCCCTTGATCCAGGGGCTCAGTGCCATTGGAGTCCCGGAAGTAGAAATACTCCAGCTCTGGCCCCACATAGAAGGTATAGCCCATGTCTGCTGCCCGTTTCAGATTTCTCTTCAAGACATATCTGGGGTCACCTTCAAAGGGTTCACCACCGGGCTTCAAAATATCGCAGAACATCCGGGCTACTGCATGCTGTTCTCTCGGTCTCCACGGAAGCAACCGGTAGGTATTGGGGTCAGGGAGAGCCACCATATCACTTTCATCGATACGGGCAAACCCTTCAATTGAGGAGCCATCAAACCCCATTCCCTCCTCTAGAGCACGCTCTAGCTCCTCCACGGTTATGGCAAAGCTCTTGAGGAACCCCAGGATGTCGGTGAACCACAGCCTGATGAACTTCACACTATGTTCCTTTGCCATCTTGAGGACATATTCCTTGCTTTCTTCTTTACTTCTGTTTATCATTTTTACCCCCATTAAATAGCGTTTTTACTTGCATCGCCACTTCTGTCCCACACCATCGTCAGCGGGCAGAACTTTGTCCTGATTCCCTATCCCTAGGGCTCTTGACCTAATCATACTCCTTACCAAAGTGAGTGGCAAACTCCCCAGCAAATTTGTGAAGAATCTGGCGGTCTCTCTGCCCCCATACATCCCAATGCCAATGAGATTAGCTTTGTGGCGTCCTCTTCTTTCAGCTTTTAGGTGTTTATTCCTAGGGTTGGGCGCTAATTTCGGTTAGCTTGCCACTGCCCTAGCGTGGTGTTAGAATAAGGGATGGCAGATACAAACGTGGGCCGCTAGCTCAACTGGTAGAGCAGCTGACTCTTAATCAGCAGGTTACAGGTTCGACTCCTGTGCGGCTCACTTTGAAGCTAGAAAGCCGTTTGGTAGCCTAAAATGAATGGCTCTCTAATAACCCAAGGCATATCATCATTCTATCACTCCTCTACAATTCCTACTAACACCAACCGAACAGAACCAGAGCTACTGCTTTGCCAACAAAAAAGCTTTATGTTATTATTATGGCGAGTGATGGTTAGTTGTTAGGAACCACGGCTATTTTATTAATTTGCTTCAGTATGACCCTTGTGGCAATGCTTAGGCAGCCCAAAATTTAAAAGAAGGTGATGACCTATCATGCAGACAGCAATATATAAAGAAGCAGTAGCACCTTTTGCAGAGGTGATAGATATTATAAGGGAAGAGGGCGGTGAAGCCCTCAAATTGTGTTATCAATGCGGTCTTTGTAGCGGTACTTGCCCATGGAACCTGGTGAGAAGCTTCATTGTTCGCCGGATAATACATCAGGCACAGTTGGGCTTGGTTGACTTTGCAGCTGAAGATATGTGGACGTGTGTTACCTGTAGAAATTGTGTTCAGCGGTGTCCTCGGGGCGTGGAAATAATAGATGTCATGAGGGCTCTACGTAGAGCCATAGTGAGTTTGGGTGTAGCTAAGGTTCCCGACTCTCTCCGGCTTACAGTTAAAAATATCTCCGGTATAGGTAATCCTTTAGGGGAGGAGGCGGAGAAACGGACAGATTGGGCAAAGAACCTTGATGTAAAGACCTATACCAAAGGCACTGAGATATTATACTTTTCGTGTTGTATCCCCGCATATGACCCAAAGGTGCAAAGAGTTGCCCAGGCTACAGCTAATGTCATGAAGAAGGCTGATGTAGATTTTGGCATCCTAGGTGCCAAGGAAGTCTGCTGTGGTGAGAGTGTTCGCAAAGTAGGTGATGAAAGCCTATTCCAAAGTCTAGCCCAAAGTAACATTGGCGCTTTTGTCGAAGCCGGTGTTAGGAAGATTGTTACCACCTCCCCTCACTGTTATTACACATTCAAGAATGAATACCCCGAGCTTGGGGGCAATTTCGAGGTGATTCATTTCACTCAATATCTAGCTGAACTTATTAAAGAGGGCAGACTGAAGTTCACCAAAGAATTGAATAAAAAGGTTACCTATCACGACCCCTGTTATCTGGGGCGTCATAGTAGTATATATGATGAGCCCCGGCAGGTTCTAAAGAGTATTCCTGGCTTGGAGCTGGTTGAGATGCAGAATTTTCGGGAGAACAGTCTATGTTGTGGTGGCGGAGGAGGGAGGATTTGGATGGAAACCAAAAAGGGAGAAAGGCTTTCCGACCTGAGGGTAGAGCAGGCTCTTGAGGTAGGCGCCAATATATTAGCCGTTGCCTGTCCCTATTGTCTGTCTAACTTTGAGGATACTGTTTTGACTCTGGATAAGAGCGGTGCCATTGAAATTAAGGACATCGCAGAACTGGTTCAGGAGGCTATTTAATATGAGCGAACCAAGAATTGGTGTATATGTATGCCATTGTGGCAGCAATATAGCCGGCATTGTTGATGTTGAGGAGGTTACTAAGTTTGCTCAGGGTTTAGAGGGAGTGATAGTGGCTCGTGACTATAAGTTCATGTGCTCTGACCCGGGTCAGGAAATCATTAAGAAGGATATTCAAGAGCTAGGACTTAATCGGATAGTCGTTGCTTCTTGCTCACCAACACTGCACGAGGCTACCTTTCGCCGTGTTTGCCAGGAAGCGGGAATAAATCCATATTTATTTGAGATGGCAAACATCCGTGAGCACTGCTCCTGGGTGACCGAGGATAAAGAGAAGGCTACAGAGAAAGCTAAGGCGTTAGTCAGCGCTGCAGTAAGGCGAGTTATTTATCAAGAGCCGTTGGAGACCAGGGAGGTTCCGGTCAACCCCAATACTCTGGTAGTAGGCGGAGGTATTGCTGGCGTTCAGGCAGCGCTGAAGATTGCCGACTCCGGGCATAAGGTCTACCTGGTGGAGAGAAGCCCCAGTATCGGCGGGCACATGGCGCAACTGGATAAGACCTTCCCCACGCTGGATTGCTCGGCTTGCATTCTCACCCCGAAGATGTCACTGGTGGGCTCCCATCCCTATATTGAGCTAATGACCTATAGTGAAGTGGAAGAAGTTTCGGGCTATGTCGGGAGTTTCAAGGTTAAGATTAGGAAAAAGGCAAGATATGTTGATGAAGATAAGTGTACTGGCTGTGGCATATGCCAAACGAAATGCCCATTTAAGGTAGACAGTGAGTTTGAGGTTGGCATGGGTAAGCGGAAAGCTATCTACACCCCGTTCCCGCAGGCAGTGCCTAATATACCGGTCATTGACCGTGAGCACTGTGCTTATTTCCTGAAGGGCACCTGCCGTGCCTGTGAGAAGTTTTGCGAGGTAAAGGCTATTGATTTTGAGCAGGTAGATAAAGTTGTTGAAATAGAAGTGGGGGCTATAATTGTAGCTACTGGTTTTAATCTCTTTGACCCCACCCCTATTTACCAGTATGGTTATAAGCGGCTGGATAACGTTATCACCAGCCTTGAGTTTGAAAGGCTGGTCAATTCAGCAGGACCCACTGGTGGTAACATTGTGCTTAAAGATGGTTCGACTCCCCGGAGCATTGCCATTATTCACTGCGTTGGTAGCCGCGATAAAAACTATCATGAGTATTGCTCCAATGTGTGTTGTATGTATTCCCTCAAGTTTTCTCACCTGATAAAAGAAAAAACCGATGCCAAAATATACCAGCTATATATAGATATGCGTTGTTTTGGCAAGGGCTATGAGGAATTCTATGACCGTCTCTCAGAGGAGGGCGTTTATTTCATACGGGGAAAGGTATCTGAGGTTACTGACCAAATCACAAGTGAGGAGGGGAAATTAACTATCTTGGCTGAGGATACCCTGCTGGACTCTGTAATAAAGTTGCCGGTAGACATGGTTATCCTGTCCTGTGGTCTGGAGCCACAGCTGGATGCAGATAAGGTTACCCGCTTATTCAATATCAGCCGGAGCGCTGATGGCTTCTTCTTGGAGAGACACCCCAAACTGGACCCAGTAGCTACTATGAACGATGGGATATTCGTGGCTGGTTGCTGTCAGGGTCCGAAGGATATACCTCATGCCGTAGCCCAGGCTTCAGCCGCTGCCGCTGAGGCTCTAGCTATGATTAGTAGGGGGAAGGTTGAAATTGAGGCGGCTACGGCGGTTGTTAATGAGGAGCTCTGTTCTGGCTGCAGGATATGTAACGCCCTTTGCCCCTATAATGCCATTGACTTTGACGAAGAGAAGAAGGTCTCCCGTATTAACGAAGCGGTATGTAAAGGTTGTGGTGTCTGCGTTGCTGCTTGCCCAAGTAGTGCCATTACTGGCAAGCATTTCACCACCAAACAAATTGTAGCCGAGATTGAGGGGGTATTAGTATGAATTTTGAACCGAAGATTCTGGGCATTCTGTGCAAATGGTGTTCCTATGCCGGCGCTGACCTTTGTGGTACTTCACGAAAGAAGTATCCGCCAAACATAAGAATAGTGCGAGTCATGTGTAGCGGAAGGGTAGAACCTACTTTTATCCTTAAGGCCTTTGAGAAAGGGGCTGATGGTGTCCTCATCTGTGGCTGCCACCCCGGTGACTGCCACTATGCTGAGGGAAATTATAAAACAGTGCGACGCTTTCCTCTGTTGAAGAAAATGCTGTCTCAACTGGGTATTGAAGATGAGCGGGTACGATTAGAATGGGTCTCGGCATCAGAAGGTGAGCGCTTTGCTTCTATCGTTAGTGAGATGACAGAACAAATAAGGCGACTTGGACCTTTCAGCCGTAATAATGGAGGCGGGAATGGCTAAACTAAAAGTAGCTCTATACTGGGCAGCCAGCTGCGGTGGCTGTGAGATCGCCCAACTGGAGATTGGCGAAAAAATCCTCAAACTAGCTGAGGCCGCTGACATTGTTTTCTGGCCGGTAGCGATTGATGTCAAGTACAAAGATATTGAAGCTGTGCCTGACCAGAGCATCGATGCCTGCCTGTTCAACGGGGGTATCCGAAATTCAGAGCAGGAGCACATGGCTAACTTGCTCCGCAAGAAGTCAAAGATAATGATTGCCTATGGCGCCTGTGCCTACGAAGGCGGTATCCCTGGGCTGGCCAATATGTTCAACCGGCAGACGATTTTTGACCGGGTCTACTCTGAAACACCGTCAACCGACAACAATGATAAAATCGTACCCCAGACAAACTACCAAGTGCCTGAGGGGGAACTTACCCTCCCTGAGTTCTATGATACTGTCAGGACTCTTCGTCAGACAGTGGATGTGGACTATATCATCCCTGGCTGCCCTCCGGAAGAAAAAACAACCTGGCTCGCTTTAGAAGCTCTGATTGAAGGTAAACTGCCGCCCAAGGGCAGCGTAATTACTCATAATGTCAAGGCAGTATGTGATGAGTGCCCTCGGAAGAGGGATGTTAAAAAGGTCAAAAAATTTTACCGAACCTTTGAGATTATTTCCGACCCAGAGATATGTCTTCTGGAGCAAGGATTACTGTGTGCTGGCATTGCTACCCGGGGTGGCTGTGGTGCTCCCTGTCCGCAGACTAACATGCCTTGTACTGGTTGCTACGGACCAGTAGAGGGAGTCATTGACCAGGGAGCTAATTTTTTAAGTGCAGTGGCTTCGGTGATTGAATCCAATGACCCTGAGGAAATTCAGCGAATTATTGATGATATCCACGACCCAGTGGGTACTTTCTATCGCTACAGCCTGCCCGATTCTCTATTAAGGAGGGCAAGAATAAAATGAGAAAAATATCCATAGACCCCGTCACCCGGCTGGAAGGTCATGGCAAAATAGAAATCTTCCTTAATGATGCTGGCGAGGTGGAGAACAGCTACTTTCAAGTCCCTGAACTAAGGGGCTTTGAGAAGTTTGCTGAAGGGCGGCTGGCTGAGGACATGCCCCAGATAACTCAGAGAATCTGTGGTGTCTGCCCTGAAGCTCACCACATGGCATCAAGTAAGGCACTGGACGACCTATTCCACGTTGACCCTCCAAGCCCGGCTAAGAAACTGCGAGAGCTTTTGTACAGTGCCTTCTATGTTACTGACCACACTACCCATTTCTACATCCTCGCCGGTCCTGACTTCGTCATGGGCCCGGATGCCCCTGTAGCCGAACGCAATATTCTGGGTGTCATTGCCAAAGTAGGCCTGGAACTGGGCGGAGCAGTAATTAAGACCCGGATGCAAAACCACCATATTATCCATATGCTCGGCGGTAGAGCGGTGCATCCAGTCTTTGGTTTACCGGGTGGCGTCAGCAAGGGACTTAATGAAGAGGAAAGAAAAGAAGTTGAACAAATAGCCCGGGATTCTGTGGAATTTGCCAAACTCTCGCTGAAAGTCTTTGATGATATTGTCCTCAAGAACAAAATGTATGTGAATATGATTACGAGTGACGCTTACACTCACCGCACTTATTATATGGGGCTGGTTGATGAAAATAACAAGGTCAACTTCTATGATGGTAAAGTTAGGGTGGTCGACCCTGAAGGTAAGGAGTTCGCCAAGTATCCACCTCGTGAATATCTTAAGCATGTTGCTGAACATGTTGAGCCGTGGACTTATGTTAAAATTCCCTACCTGAAGAATGTCGGCTGGAAGGGATTCGTGGATGGCAATGAGAGCGGCGTCTTTCGGGTGGCTCCACTGGCTCGGCTTAATGCTGCTGATGGTATGGCAACCCCCTTAGCCCAGGAAGCCTACGAGAAAATGTACTCCACCCTTGGTGGCAAACCAGTACATTATACTCTAGCCATGCATTGGGCGCGCCTGATTGAGCTTCTATATGCTGCGGAGAGGCTGATGGAACTCAGCCGAGACCCCGAGATTACCAGCCCCAATATCCGCACTATTCCTACAGCTACCCCTGATGAAGGTGTAGGTATTGTGGAGGCTCCCCGAGGTACTTTAACTCATCACTATATTACTGATGAAAAGGGAGTAATCAAGAAAGCCAACTTGATTGTAGCTACTGTGAATAATGCCGCTGCTATCAATATGTCGGTTAAGAAAGCAGCTATGGCTCTCATTAAGCCAGGTAAAGAAATAACTGAAGGGCTGCTCAACCGCATTGAAATGGCTTGGCGCCCCTATGACCTATGCTTGGGCTGTGCAAGCCACACTGTGCCCGGGCAGTTAGCTATGCCTATTTATGTCTATAATAGCGAAGGAATACTGATTAAGAGTCTGGACTGAGATTGCCTAAGAGCGAACCGAAAAACGGGCTTTCCTCTTTCCCTGGATATGTTGCTCTCATCCTATAGTAGTCCCTTCTCGCGTGCTTTAGTTATCATCTCAGGCTCGGACCACCATTTATCTATCCCCAGGTCATTGGCGATAGTGTTGGCAGCCACATATCCTGCCCCCCAGAGCACACAGCCACCAGGATAGCAGCTTGACCCAGCTACATAAAGATTCTTTATCGGCGTCCGGTACTGGGAACACTCGTCATTGGGTCTAAAATAGCCCATTTGAAATGGGTGGTACAGCCCCTGCTTGTAGGAGCCCTCTACCATATCAAGGAATTTGTTTTCCACATCAATAGGGGTGGAAAGGTATGTCCACAGTATCGCATCCTTGGTCATATTGGGGGCATACCTTTGTAGAGTAGTTAAGTACTGCTGCGTCACCTCTTCTTTGAATTGCAGGCTATACCACCTTTCAGCTCCACCCTCCTTTAACCGGTAGGGGGCAAAACGGGAAAGAAGCCCAGTGTGTCTTCCTGGCGGCGCTTGAGATGGGTCATGGACAGATGGGAAACAGCAGTTAAAGCATGCCTTATCTCTCAGTTCTCCTCTATAAATCGCCTCGTAATCATCTATGAGCTCCTCTGGAGTCTCATAACCGAGAACATATATAAACGCTTTGTTAATCTCTGGGTCAGAGGCAGTGGCAATAAAATTGGGTGCCTCCTTCAGAGCTAGGTGAAGCCCCATAAGGCTATATTTTTCCCACTGCCAGCCCTTAATCTTATCAACAAAGTCCTTATCCAGGTTCCTTTCTCCTACCAGCTTTAAGAAGGTCTGGTGAGGGTCAACGGTACTGACTACTGCTTTATTTGCCTTGATTTTGGTTCCGTCCTCTAGTTCCACCCCTTTAGCTGTGCCATCCTCTACAATAATCTGCTTGATTCTCTGCGAATTCAAGATTACCCCACCGTTCTCGTAGGTTACTTTATAAAGCGCCTGCGCTGCTATGTGTGAGCCTCCAACTACTAGCCTGTAATTAGATGCCCGGTCAAGATAGAGGAGAACTAGATATCCCATCCCGGCTTGGTCATAACCTACCCCCCACTGCGTAGTCAAATATAACATCAGTGCCTTAACATGCTCATTCTCAAAATACTCGTCCACTAGTTGTTTTGGGGTCTTCTCGGCGAGTTCGGCTAGCTCCCTGCCCAGCTCCGTTTTTTGTATTTGCACAAGTTGGTCCAAAAGGGGAACAGGAGGGACGTAGGTAACTGGAGCTATAAAATCACTTACTGCCCTCTTAGCCCTATGGTAAAGCTCTCGGTAATTATCGGCATCTCGTCTTGAGAACTTGGCTATTGAATCGCAGGTTTTGTCTACATTGGAATAAAGGCACAGGCATCTCCCGTCAGAAAGGGGCAGAGCAAACTGGAGGGCGGGATAAACATGCTTCAAATTGTATAGCTCCTCCAGTTTGAAATCTCGATAAATTGGGGCATAGTCCGCCATCATCATGTATATAGCATGGGTGTTATGAAGGTAGTCTGGCAGAGTCACCGCTTCTGTAGCCAAGCCTCCCCCCATCTCCAGCCTCCTCTCCAGAACTAAAACCTTCAGCCCAGCTTTGCTTAGATAGGCAGCAAGTGCCAGCCCGTTGGGGCCAGCACCGATAATAACTACATCAAAACTATTTTGAGTCACTTTTCTCCTTTCGATTGCCTTTCCTGCTATCTATCACCAAGGATGCTCTTTCCAGGGCTTTTTCAGCTCAAAGTCTTCGGCAATAACTTTATAGCAGTTATAGCCTTGCCAATCTCCGGCTCCGCCAAATGGGTGCCAGGCTGACCCGGTTGCATATAGGTTCTTTATTGGGGTCTTATAGCCGGCTAGCTCTGGAATCGGTCTGAATTTACCAAGCTGGCTGGGGATATTATCTATCACCGCCCAGTTACCGGTTGGCGCCATATTGACTAAGCCGCAAATATCATAAGGAGTGATAGGCATATACCCGATAACATTATCCCAGGACATATTGGTGGTATGCTTCTGCCAAAATTTCATTACATCTTGGGCATGGGACTTTTTGAATTCAAACCATTCTCTCTCAGTGAGAGCGTTAGCGGGAAGGACGAATTGCTCGGTGAGGACTGAATATTTTCCTTGTGGTACCCGTAATTTGTCCACCGTCGAGTAATTCATAACCTGGAGTTCAAGCTCATCGGGCATTTTACCAAGCATGCGTGTAGTTTGCTCCTGCACCAGGGCTTGGGGGTCCTTGTTTATGATTACGAGATTCATCGCTTCGTTTATATCTGGGTTAATACTAGCCGCCTTATATTTCGGAAGTTCATGAAGAGCCCAGGTGTACCAAGTTATGCAGGTGTACCTCCGTTCTATATTTTCCACCTTTTGCAGAATTTCACTATTGAGATATTCTTTCCCTATCAGTCGAAAACAGAGATTATATGGGTCTAGAGTACTGACTATCAGCTTCCTGGCTCGAACCTGTGTACCGTTGCTAAGAGATATCCCCGTAGCC
>Ga0315282_10002833_pt1 | contig 31462 bp, 30 predicted proteins | sample YL17G07_20_MG_FD_203693 | JGI IMG/M metagenome (GOLD analysis project Ga0315282, IMG submission 203693) | Sediment microbial communities from Yellowstone Lake, YNP, Wyoming, USA - YL17G07_20 | ecosystem: Environmental > Aquatic > Freshwater > Lake > Sediment | place: USA: Wyoming | collected... | reverse complement strand
AGCTGCGCTCCTAAAACAGGTTAAGGGGCTCCGGATCGGATGTTACAATGTGCACCGCGACTGGTGGCACGAATAGGAGGCTGAGCAAGCTCTTAACCAAGGGTGGAAGATAAGAGAACTTAAGAGAGCGAAATAACAGGACTTGCATTATCCTTTCATAGGAGGCTTATGTTTAATCAGGTAACAAACAACCTATTATCTATAAGGCATGTACCCTCCTTTTTCTACCAGGTATTGGTGTGTTCTCACGCACTCATTTTCTCCAGCCAGCAGCCGTCAACAGTTGTGCCATTCATCGTACTATTCGCTTGCAACTCTCAGCCTCGAAATGATACCATTAACTTCGTGGAGAGAAGAGCACTTCCGCTAGCAGAACTGTTTTCTCCTCGTGGAGTAGCTGTCGTGGGTGCATTTCCAGCGGAGAAATACTCCTTCGCCAGACAGGTTGTGGAGTCCCTGAAAGAAGCAGGTTTTCCCGCTATCTACCCCGTCAACCCGAAGTACACCGAGTTGCTCGGCCTGAAATGCTATCCTGACCTCAAAGCTATCCCCGGGATAGTAGACCACGTTATAGTGAGCATTCCCGCAGAGTCGGCTCTGGCCTTGCTGGACGACTGCGCTGCTAAGGCTGTCAGGTCCGTTCATTTTTTTACAGCCGGTTTCAGCGAAAGTGGACAGAGCGAGCGAGCCGAACTGGAAAACGCAATGCTCACCAAGGCAAGAGATGGCGGCTTTCGCATCATTGGTCCCAACTGTATAGGACTTTTTGTGCCCAAGAGCCGTCTGGTCACCACAGCGGGAATGCCTTTGGAACCGGGGGCGATCGCCTTTGTCTCTCAGGGCGGAAACCTCGCTCAAAACCTTCCTTTATACGGTGGGCCAAGGGGTTTACGCTTCAGCAAGGTAGTTAGCTACGGGAATGCTTTAGATGTGGATGAGAGCGAGCTACTCCAGTATCTATCAAAAGACCCGGAGACTGAGATAATTGCTGCCTACATCGAAAATGTCAAAGATGAAAAGCGCTTCAAAGATGCACTCAAGCAAGTGGCCACTCGAAAGCCCATGGTTATCTGCAAGGGCGGCACAACTGAGACAGGAAAGAGAGCCGCACAGAGCGATACAGCAAGCATGCTCAGCCCTGTGGCCGTTTTTAGTGCCTTATGCCGCCAGATGAGGATCATTCAGGTTAGCGACATCGATGAGCTAATAGATGTGCTGGTTGCACTTCACTTCGCGACTCCGCTCCCCCGAGGCTATGACATCGCTGTTGTGGGCCAAGGTGGTGGCCCCAGCGTTCTAGCTGGCGACGAAATAGAAAGAGCGGGGCTCAACTTACCATGTCTACCACCACAGATACAGGCAAAACTGAAAAAGTTCTTGCCCATAGTAGGCGGAATCTTTGGCAACCCGGTAGATGCCACTAACCTGCTGTCTCCAGATGCAATTTTCAATACGATGCGCGTACTTGGCAAAGTTCCCAGTATTCACATGCTCCTTTACCATCTGGGGTTTCACCCTGTCAGCCGTTGGGGGCAAGGTCGACTTAGTTCGGCGGCTTTTCTACAACCTGCCATCAAGGCGCTTACTAATGCACACAGAGAAACTGGCAAGCCTGTTCTATTAGTGTTGCACCCTGCGTCCAATCTAGACAGGATTGAGGATTTTCTTGGCGCCGAAGAGGGCTTTGCGGCAGCAGGTTTACCAGTGTTCCATTCCCTGTATCATGCAGCCATTGCCATGGCTCGTGTTGTATCATGGAATCAGGCTTAGCGTACCCAGACAGTACTGAAAATTGTCAGCGAAAACGGCACAGTTTATGGGCTTAACTTAATGGACGCTTGGAAGCGGGAGCACTGCATTTCTTCCTTTGATTACATTCTAATCCGCTTTGTATCGTCTACTCAGGAGGATCTGGCTACTATTCTCTTGTGCCAGAACGGCTCCAATGAGCAAACAATCGCCACGACATTTCACGAATTCTTGGTTAAACCAACTTCAGAGAATCCTCATAGATCTGGAATATATCTTCACTAGTGCTTCCAAATATCGATTTATCCCTTTTTTCGCCTCTTCGTACATTTTTCCAGGTGGTGGATATATAGTACCAAGCGTGGCGACCATTTCCTGACATTTTGATAAATAGAAATCAGCTGCCTTCGCGTCTCTTTTGCTTGCCTTGATTACAGCGTTAGCGGCCATAAGGCCACTGCTAATTGCAGTACCAATTCCTTCACCTGTAATGGGCTTGCTCAAGCCAGCAGCATTTCCAACCAGCAGGACATTATCTTTGGCTAGAGGAAACGGGCCAGAGAACGGTAGCCGGCTCATAGCCGGCTCATAGCAGCCGTCTCGCCACAAAGGCTTGTTTTCCAAAGGAAAGTGGTAATCGTGGGAGAGCCAAACCTCAGCTCGATGGACTATGTCTGCCCCATCACCCTGATTGGGGCGGGGGGTTATTTCCAGTAAGAAAACGTCCCCCTTGCGGTTTATTTCAAAAGCCATAATGTCGGGAAAGTAAAAGTAGTGAATGTACTCTGGATCCAACTCTAATCGGCTTTCATAGCATAGCCGCATACACAGCTGAAATCTCATCTGTATATCAGGAAACACTGCTTTTCGGACAGTTGAAATAGCACCATCAGCCCCGATCAGAAACCTCGTTTTTAAAAGTTGGGACTCACCGTCCCTTTCCAAACTTAGTGTATAGCCACCATCCTCCTCTACAATGCCATTAACCCTAGCTCTTTCCCACATTTCCACGCCTGCTCTCTGCGCAACAAGGTTTAACCAATAGTCTAGATCCTTTCTCCAGGCAAAGGGCATTCTGTGCCTAAGCACCAAGGCTTCGATTTCTGGAGCATGAAACTGTAGCCCCAATACATAGGGTGGTGTGGTCAGAACATCACTAGGCGGCTCACCAAACTCCTCACGTATTAAAGTTTGTGCCATCTCACTCATTATCATTCCCGTACATACCTTGTGTCGCGGCAATTTACGCTTTTCCAGTAATATTGTCTTTAAACCATGCTCGGCACATCTCTTAGCGGCTGCAGAACCTCCTGGCCCTGCCCCAACAACAGCCACATCAAATTTGGAACTAAGGATAGGGAGAGTATTGTAAACTTGGCACATCAAAATGGCATCCTTTCCGAAATCGATATTGCCCAGTTTCCCTCAGATTCCAGTTTTGGTTCCTAAAATCTCGTATTCTAGAACCATTCCTTCGCACTCTTCATTCAAGAGCCACATTTGAAATTTCCCAGGTCCATGTGTCTAGATTATATCTCCAGCTTCTCTTACTAGAGAATCTAACCTTAGTGAGGTTTTGCTCTGGTACTTGACTATGAAACCGTAAGACACCTTACACCTCTGGCTAACTAGCAAATTCAGATTAACCCGCCCTATATTCTTGCTCGAATCCAAATAAAAAAGGATATAATTACAATAATCTAGTTGCTTTGAAACTAACGCTTTAACTTCTCAATTTTTTCTATCGCCTCGAAGACCATGCAACGCAAAGTCAAAGAGCAAATTTGCAACTTTATCGGAAGTCAACCTGCCTCTCGGTGAGAACCATATTCTAGCCCGGATAATCATGGAAACAATAAAGTAGCAAGCTAACGCCTCGTCTACATCAGCAAAATCACCACTTTCTTTCCCTCTTCGTATGACTTCACGCAAAACCATTTCATAATCGTCACGTAATTTGATAATTTTCAGTCGGTGGGCAGGAGTTAAGTCCCTTAATCCCACATCAGTCAGTAATTTAGAGGTCCTCCTGGGACCTAATATACACCTAGCCGTATTCTCAAAATACGATCGTAATTGCTCAGTAGGGAGGAGTATATTATCGCGTTCTAGATGTTTAACTGAAGAAATCAATTTGTCCATATCTTCCTTCATCACTTCATAGAGCAGCGTCTCCTTATTATTAAAGTAGTTGTATATATTGCCCGGTTCGAAGCCGCAAGCACGAGCTATGTCTTTCATGCTAGTCCTATCGTACCCATTCTCCCAAAAAAGCATTCTTGCATTATCCAGTATCTTCGCCTTCTGGCGATTACACTGCTTAGAATTATCCTTCATTATATGCTTATCTCCAAAATCATTCTACGGTGATGAATGATTATTTATTCATCATTGACGACTCAACACCACCCGAAAGATTTTGTCAGATCCATGATGTGCCTGCCTTCTATGCTCAAACAGTCACTTACTCCCGACCAGTGCCAGGTAATTCAGCCTAGGAGGAGTCTACCTGCACTCACCTTCTAAGCAAAAGGGGGTCGATTTTGAAAATTTTTTAACGAAATGTGCCCCATGGACTTGACAAAATTGTAGCAAAGTGTTACGCTTTTCTCAAATTATGAATGGTCATTCATTCATCTATCAGATGAAAAAACCTCCCTGAATAGCATAAACCCGCGACTCATTTTTACGAATATAACTTAAATCCAATTTAGAAATTGGGAAAGGAGGAGCAAAATGAAAACAAAAAGCACAAAATGGACTCTAGTAGTATTGTTGCTTCTAGCAGCTTTGCTACTACCAATGGTAGGAGCCTGTAAGGGGGCTGCGCCGCCAGGTGCGGCAATACCAACTGCGGAAAAGACGGTGAAGGTAGGGCTTTCATTGTGTTATACCGGAGCTTTAGGCACACACGGTTCCCACTATGCTGATGGATTGAGAGATTATCTTGCTTGGGTCAACAAAGAGGGAGGCATAGAGTACACTGACCCAGTAACTCGCAAAACAGAGCGAGCTATGATGGACGTGATTTGGGAAGATAACGCCTATGACCCTGCCAAATCCGTAGCTATTTATAAACGGTTTAAGGGAGCTGGGGTTCAGTTGATAGTGGGATACGGCAGCACACCGGGTGAAGCCATGGCTCCATCTGCATCACGAGATAAAATACCCGTAATGGAACTATATTGCTATGCTAGCCCTGCCGGATATGAGCCAAAGCCTCAATATTACGCTGCAGGTTTTGGAAATGTAGTCGAGGCTTACATGGCTATAGCAGACTGGTTCATGAAGAACTGGAAGGAGAATCGTCCCCCAAGGCTTGCAGCTATGGCTTTGAGTGTTCCTTCGCAAAAAACGCTTAACAACCCCTCAGGCGTTCCAGCCTATGTCCAAAAAGCTGGCGGTGTATATGTTGGTACAGAATGGTTCCCTGGGGTAGTGACTGATACTACAGTGCAATTGAAGCGACTCGTAACCGATGGACAGGCAGATTTCCTTTGGGTCTGGGGTGCAGTAGGCCACGCAATAATCGTAGCTAAAGATTTATATCGTATGGGTGTGGACACTAACAAGGTCACGGTGGTAATGGCAGCATGTGCTATTGATGAAAGTCTCGCAAAGGCAATACCTAAGGAGTCGGAAGGAATATGGGGTGAGGACTATGCTGTGACACCAAGGGAGGTAGACATTCCAGGTGTCAAGCTAGCCATGGAGATAGCAAAATGGCGTGGCAAGGACCCCGACACCTACTTGACCAAGACACACCTCGAGGGAGTGATGCAGGGGATGATAGTTTGTGAAGGTCTAAAGATAGCCTTAGAGAAGGTTGGTCATAACGCATTGACTACAACAGATATCAGAGATGGATTCTTCAGCATAAAAGACTTAGACGTTATGGGCCTGTCACACCCGGTAACGCAGCGAGATCCAGGGTATCCTTGTTTCTGCCCCTGGCTTCGGATATCCAGGTGTGAAAACGGTAAATATGTGCCCAAGACCGGCTTTGTGTGCTATCAGCCAGTAATTCCAGAGGGAAGGGAGATAGAAAAATGAAATCGAGTAAATATTATACCATAATTTCCGTCGTTTTGTTGTCGTTGCTGGCATTGCCAATTGTGGGTTGTGCTCCCAAAGCTGCTCCTGCCAAAGACGTGAGCGTTGAGTTTATGAGCGGTTTACCTTCGTTCGTTGGAGCTGAGAGTGTTGTCATTAAGCCTATCTTCAAGATAAAGAATCCCAACGATTATATGGTGTCAGTAGACATATCCTACACCTTGTTTTTTGCAGATGAAACGCTAGGGTGTTCACAGCTTCCTAAATTATACGTCCCTGCAAATAGCGAGGTCGTGGTAAATGACAGCATAGTTATATCGTTTATGGGGTGGTTCTCATCCGATTTACTCGCCGCCACAGTACCCATGCCACAGGTCTTGGGCAAGATATTACCTATTTGGAAAGGACTTGGAGGTAAGCAACCGGCATTGGCAAAAAATGAGCAGTGGGAAGCAACCAGCCCATCAAAAGTAGTTCTTACAGCAGACATGGCAATCCATCAGCGTAGCCAAGCTGGGGCAGGAAAAGATATTTTCCTGAAGCTACAGCGGGGTGAATAGCAGTAGAGAGGTGGTCAAAAGCCTCTCGCTAGAATTACACACCAATGGACAGTGATGTTATCCTTACTGGTAGCAATATCGAACTAAATTTCGGCGGTGTAAGGGCATTAAGGGGAGTCAACTTTGACTTACACCGCCGAGAAATACTGGCTGTTATCGGACCTAATGGTGCAGGCAAAACAGCTTTATTGAATTGCATTAGCGGTTTCTATCAACCGCACGCAGGCGCAATCTACTATTCTGGCAAGGATATAACCAAAATGCCCCCACACAGAATCGCGGGGTTGGGTGTTGCTCGTACATTCCAAAATCTTGCTTTATTCGAAGGTTTATCCGTGCGTGACAATATCATGTCAGGCATGCACTGTCGCATAAGAGAGAATTTACTGGCCCAAGCGCTCTGGTTTGGGCCCACATTGAAAGAAGAGACAAAGAATTTAAGGATGGTAGAGGATATTATTGACTTCCTCGAGATAGAAGGTATCAGGTATCAAGCGGTAGGATCTCTTGCCTATGGGTTAAAGAAAAGGGTGGAGCTAGGCAGGGCTTTAGCCATAGGGCCAAAGATTTTGCTTGTGGATGAGCCTATGGCAGGAATGAATTTGGAAGAAAAGGAGGACATAGCCCGGTTTCTTATAGACATTCATGAACTGAGGGGAACACCAATTATTTTAGTTGAACACGACATGGGCTTTGTTATGGACATTGCCAATAGGATAGTTGTGCTGGACTTTGGCAACAAAATCGCTGAAGGCACTCCAAGAGAGATACAGAGCAATCCCAAAGTTATAAAGGCTTACCTAGGTGAGGAATCTGAAGATTTCTGAAGATTAAGGAAATACCACTGTGAAAACAAAAGCCGGCCGTGAAAACATGGAAGCAATAAGTATGGCACAAGATACCGCCCCACAGCTTGTGCGTCGCAATGCTTTACTTTATGGCAATGAAGTGGCGATGCGAAAAAAGAACTTTGCCATCTGGTTTTCTACCACCTGGGCTGAAGTTTATGAACACGTGAAAAACATCGCTCAAGGTTTCAAAGACTTAGGCCTAGAGAAAGGTGAAAGAGTAATCATAATTGGCAAGAATGACCCGGAGCTATTCTGGTGCGAGTGGGGCGCTCAATCTGTAGGTGGTGTTGTGACCTGCCTTCATGTAGACAGTCTTCCACGAGAGATTAAGTACTATATAGAGGATACGGAGGCAAAATTCTTTGTAGGTGAGGGCCAAGAACAGATAGACAAGCTAATAAGGATTAAAGATGAATGTCCTACGATAGAGAAATGTATTTACTGGGATCCTAAAGGTTTATGGCTCTACGAGGAGCCGTATCTCTTGAACCTCCAAGATCTCGAGGAGCGCGGTAAACAATACGGTATAGAGCATCCGGATTTTCTTGATAAGTCGGTAGACGAGGGGAAGAAAAACGACATAGCGCTTATCATCTATAGCTCGGGCACCACTGGTGAACCCAAGGGCATAGTGTTTACATATACTACCATGTTCCAGTTTGCCAAGAACGGATTTACGGTCTACCCTATTCATAAGGGTGACGAGTACCTCTCATACGCGTCGCCTGCATGGCTAGAGCAATTTTTCGGTATACCGATAGGCGTACACATACCTTTAAATATATCGTTTGCCGAAGAGTTGGAGACAGTCCAGGATGATATCAAAGATATTGGACCTGCAATGCTCATATATCCGCCGCGTATGTGGGAGAGCATAGCTAGACGAATCAACGTAAGGCTCTCAGACTCCTCTCGGTGGAAACGAGCTTTATTCAATTTAGCAATGGAGATAGGCTACAAGGTAGTCGATTATGAGGAGAAAAAGCAGAAAGCTGCACCTCTATTTGTAAAAATAGCGCGAGCGATAGTAGCTCCGGTACTAAGGCAGGTCAGAGACCAGACTGGCCTGAGCAGGGCAAAGGTCTGTCTTACAGCAGGAGCTATGGTGGCTCCTGATCTGATGCGCTTTTTCCACGCACTAGGAGTGCCTCTTTCCAGTTCTTATGGCATTTCGGAAGTGGGGATACTAACTGGTGCGCCGCCTGAAAGAGCCAAATATGATACGATTGGGCCACCCTACCCACAGATTGAAATCAGAATAAATACCGATAATGAAGCATTGTTCAGAAATCCAGGAATGCCTTTAGGTTACTGGAACAAACAGGAACAATATGATGCCAAAGTCAAAAACGGTTGGTTTTATTCTGGAGACGGTGTTTGGCTGGACGATGATGGCCATGCCGTTTTCTGGGATAGGATGAGTGAGTTTGTATGCCTTAAGGGAGGCACAAAATTCAGCCCACAGTTTATCGAGACAAAGCTCAGGTTTAGCTTATACCTAAGCGATGGCTTTGTTTTCGGCAAAGAAGATAAAGACTATCTTGTTGCTGTAGTGGCTATAGACTATGGGGTGGTCGGTAAATGGGCCGAATCAAACCATATTCCTTACACTACCTTCGTTGAATTGTCCCAATTACCCCCTGTTTTAGATCTCCTGAAAGAAGAGATAAGGAAGGTCAACGATTCCATTCCGGCAGGATGCAGGATAAAGAGATATGTTAGCCTCCATAAGGAATTCGATCCTGACGAGGCTGAGCTTACACGAACCAGTAAATTGAGACGCAATGTATTAGAAGAGCGATACAAGGAAATTATAGACGCGATGTATGCAGGCAAAGACATTGTAAATGTCGAGGCTGATGTCACCTACAGAGATGGACGGAAAGGAACAGTTAAAGCTAGTTTAGTCATAAATACACTGTAAGATTCCGAACATGCTAAGACTAGTTAATGTAGAAGTTACATATCATGATGTTATTTTAGTATTAAGGGGGGTAAGTCTAGAGCTACCGCCAGGCAAGTTGGTTTGTCTCCTTGGGGCTAACGGTGCAGGGAAAACAACAACACTCAAGGCAATTTCAGGGTTGCTACCCTTCGAAGATGGCAAAGTATCAGACGGATCTATTGAGTTTGAGGGCAGGCGAATAGATAACCTTGATGCGGAAATAGTTACCAGGGCAGGTATTTTCCAAGTAATGGAAGGAAGGAGAATATTGGAGCATCTTACCGTTGAACAGAATATTCGTGCAGGTGCTCTAATCGGCGGAGGTAACCTGAAAAAAGATTTAGATGTTGTGTACAGCTATTTCCCCAGACTTTTGGAACTCCGCAAGAGAACAGCTGGATATCTCTCAGGAGGAGAACAGCAACAGTTGGTCATTGCCCGTGCTTTGATGGCACATCCCAAGGTTATGCTTCTAGATGAACCTTCATTGGGATTAAGCCCTATACTAGTGAAGGAGATATTCCAAATTATACAAAGAGTTAATAAGGAAGACAAAATAAGCATATTACTAGTGGAGCAGAATGCAAGGCTTGCCCTTAATATCGCAGACTATGGGTACGTGATGGAGAATGGTCGGGTAGTACTGGATGGTGATTCTATCCAGTTGCGTGACAACGAAGATATAAAAGAATTCTATTTAGGCTTATCAGAGTTAGGCGCGAGAAAAAGCTACAGGGAGATTAAGCACTACAAAAGAAGAAAGAGATGGCTCTGAGTTAACTAAAGGTAAGAGAAAGAAGATAGATGGAAAATTTCCTAAGTTATTTAACAATAGGTTTAGCAAACGGGTTCATATACACCCTATTAGCAATAGGCTTCGTATTGATCTACAAGAGCTCAGGAATTTTTAATCTTGCACTCGGCGAACTGACTATTTTTGGCGCCTATCTATTCTATGCTTTCGTAACCCAGTTAAAGCTTCCTATTCTTGCCGGGCTTATAGGCAGCATTATATTAATGGGCTTACTAGGGTGGACTGTGCATTATGGAGTATTTCGACCCTTGGTTGGCCAACCCATATTAGCTCTGCTTGTACTGACGCTAGCCTTAGGAGGATTGCTACGAGGTCTGATGATGCTATTTTGGGGCTCTGATTGGCTCACCTCCCCCACATTAATCAGCTCCACAGAAAGCATACAATTAGGTGTCATCTCTGTAAGTCACATTCACATAGCTTTCGTGGGTATCTCGTTGCTGCTGGTTGGTCTCTTAGCACTATTCTTTCAGCGCACTAAAACTGGTTTAGCTATGATGGTCGTCGCTGATGATACTGTAGTAGCCAGAAGTCTAGGTATAAAGATAAACCAGATTTTGAGTATTTGCTGGTGTATTGCTGCTATAGCCGCCGCAATGGGTGGAATTCTGCTAACCAATGTTATAGGTGTTAGTTACTTCTACATAGAGCTAGGGTTCAAATCAATGGCAGTGGCTTTGGTTGGCGGGTTACAATCCCTATGGGGGCTTGTGATTGTTGGCCCGCTCATGGGGATCATAGAGTATATGGCCATAGGATATATAAATCCATTGGTAGGGGGTGACGCTGAGATAGTAGGTCCATGGATTGTGCTACTGTTGGTTTTACTGGTCCGACCCTTCGGTTTCTTCGGTTGGCGAAAAATTGAAAGAGTGTAATTAAACTATGAAACAACATAGGCCGTCAGGGTTATTTAATACTAATTACCAACAAGAACTCTGCGTCATCCGCACTAGGTTTCAGTGGATTATGTTTTGTTTGTTTCTCGCGTTTATCTTCGTTATGCCTCATTTACTTCCTCTACCCGCTGTTGACTTCTTTATAAGAACGCTCATCATAGTCATCGCAGTCATAGGACTTAATTTCATCACAGGTTATTGCGGTCAGCTTTCTCTAGGACACGCAGCATTCGCAGCTGTCGGTGCCTTTGCGGGGGCTCTCTTTTTCGATAAAGGTGTTCCTTACTTAGTAAGTTTACTATTAGCAGGTATTATTGCAGGCATTGCAGGAGTAATCTTTGCCGTACCCGCTAGTAGATTTAGAGGGCTTTATACTGCTTTTACCACGTTAGCAGCACACTTTATTATCTGGTTCATGCTAGTTCACTATTTCCGAGGCGAGGTTGGAATTCCTGTCGGAGTTGCTTCTGTGGGCGGGATTGATTTCGATTCGGAGTTTCGTTTTTACTACTTAGTCATAACTGCTGTAATCATATTAACCTATGCAGCTAAAAACATAGCACGTAGCAAGACAGGAAGAGCCTTTGTTGCCGTCAGAGATCATGATATTGCTGCTGACATAATAGGTATAAACATTTTCAATACAAAGCTTTTGGCCTTTTCCATAGGCTGTTTCTACGCCGGAATAAGTGGATTCCTATGGGTATCATATTTAGGGTGGGCTTCGATTGAGCAGTTCACTCTATGGCAAGCTATTTGGTATCTAGGAATCATAATCGTAGGAGGCGCTGGGACTATCGTGGGATCCATCTTCGGAGTGTTTTTTATTCGAGGTGTTGAAGAGGCAGCACATGTAGTTGCGCCTTTGTTAGATCACTTGATACCATACATAGGAGGAACTGCAATAGGTGCTCTCCCCGTTATTATATTCAGCATCGTAGTGATCCTTTTCATTATATTTGAGCCGAGAGGATTAGTGCACAGATGGAACATCTTGAAGACTTCAGCTAGAATTTTCCCATTTAATTACTAGAGCGAAGGAGAAAGGAGGGTAAATTATTCCAAATGGCATTTAGAAAGGTCTCGATAATAGGAATTGGAACTACCCCATACGGTGTGTTAGATGGTCAAACCCTAAAAGGAATGGCAGTCAAAGCCTGCAAGGAGGCACTGCAGGATGGCAATGTTGAGAAGGAGCAGATACAAGCGTTCTACTTGGGTAATTATATTGCGGGTATGGTCATAGGTCAGGAGACATTAGCACCACTGATCGCTAGCTCCTTGGGTTTGAATAAGATGATCCCATCTACGAGAGTAGAAGGAGCTTGTTCTTCGGCATCAATCGCGCTGATGCAAGGCTATTGGATGGTTGCTGCAGGCGTTTGGGATATAGTGCTAGTGGCCGGTGTAGAGAAGATGACAACAGCACCTAGAGAAAAACTCACAGCCTCTTTAAGTGCCTCAATCGACATGGAAACGGAAGGACGTACAGGACTGACCTTTCCTGGTTTTTGGGCGCTTATGGCACGAAGGCACATGCACGAGTACGGTACTACCATGGAGCAGATATCAATGGTAACTGTCAAAAATCACTTTAATAGCTCCAAGAATCCCCGCGCCCGTTTTAGGAATGTAATCACATTGGAAGATGTAGCAAACTCGCGGATGGTCTGCGACCCACTGAAAGTGTATCATTGCTGCCCTAATAGCGATGGAGCTTCAGCAGTCGTGCTATGCCCCTCGGATAGAGCAAGAGAGTTCACCGATAAACCGATTGAGGTTGCTGGTATAGCCCAGACTACCGGTTTCGCAACCTTGTCTGAGATGCGACAAGAGGTTGCACTCCCAGCAACTGTAAGCGCAAGCAATTTAGCTTTCGAGATGGCAAAACTAAAGCCTAGTGATATTGACGTCGTGGAACTTCACGATTGCTTCAGCCCTGCGGAGATTGTCGATAGTGAAGACTTAGGCTTTTTCAAGAAGGGGGAAGGTGGGCGAGCTCTTGTAGGGGGGATAACCCAAGTTGACGGTAAGATGCCCATTAATCCCAGTGGTGGACTCATGTGTAAGGGGCATCCGGTAGGAGCAACCGGGTTAGGCCAGGTGTATGAAATAGTAAAGCAGCTCAGGGGGGACCATGAGAATCAAATAAAGGGTGCGGAAATTGGACTCACCCACAATGCTGGCGGTACAGGTGCAGTCTGCTGCGTAACTATTTTGAGGAGGACATAGCTATGAGCGATACATCTAATAGCAAGCTGGCGGTTTCTAAATGTAAAGTCTGCGGTAAACTTTTTGTTCCTCCGGCCTGGATTTGCTCACAATGTGGTAGCACCGAGTTTGAGGAAACCCACTTGAGTAACGTAGGCACAATTCGCACATATACTACTATCAGGGTGCCACCTTTGGGTTTCGAGAGCCAGTGTCCTTACGACATCGCCATAGTTGAAATGCCGGAAGGAATACACATACCTGCACGCTTGTCTAGTCAGGGTCAGGAACCAAAGATAGGGGGAAAAGCCTCTTTCCTTAAAAAGGAAGGAGAGGCATATTGGTTCAAGCTGCTTAATTAGTGGCATAGAAAAATTCTGCAAATGGAGGTAAGGTAATGCTTAAGCAAGAAGTGCTCAAGAGAAAAAGCCTTGTAATTGATGAAAAGGAAGCTGTGTCACACATTGAAGAGGGGATGACGATAGCTGTAGGTGGTTTTCTCTTGTCCAGTCACCCGATGGCCTTGGTCAGACAGCTGATCAAACGTGGGGCCAAGAACCTAACACTTATACCTGCAAATTCCTCTTCTCTAGAGGCAGACATCTTAATCGGAGCCGGATGTGTAAGAAGAATTATTACCTCGTATTGTGGCGCAGAGAGATATGCGCCTATATGTCCCCTGTTTCGAGTTTTCGCAGAACAGGGGAAGTTGGAGGTCTATGAGGTCGATGAGTCTCATTATTACAGTGCTTTGAAAGCTGCTGCACTTGAGCTGCCGTTCTTTCCCGATAGAGCTGGTGTTGGCACCGATTTCCCAAAAGTTAACCCAAATTTTAAGCTCTTTAAAGATCCCCTCAAGGGTGAGCCTTTGCTCGCTATTCCACCTATTGCACCAGATGTAGCTCTTTTATATGCGGCATATTCTGATCCATATGGCAACATTCAGCCTTTAGGGACCGGTTTTGGTGATAGGATGATTTGGCTTGCTGCTAAAAAAGTTTTTGTTCAGGTGGAGAAGATAATTAAGAACGAAGAGGTAAAGAAATTTCCCGAGCGGACTGCTTATTTTGAAGTAGACGGCATAGTTAGAGCTCCTTACGGATCACATCCTTTTGCTGGTCCAGGATATTATATTGAGGATGGCGAACACATAAGGGAATACCTCGCTGCTGCGGAAGTCTTTGCTAAAGAGGGAGACCGTAGTAAATACGATGCATACCTGAAGAAATATATTTATGACATCAAAACGCATACCGATTACCTGGAGAGGGTTGGGCTCAGACAACTACTCGCACTACATGAAGATATTGGCATTGAGAATATGTGAATTCTCTGGCAGATGTTTGTCAGACCTTAATAATCACGTTAAAGGAGGTATCTAAGGATGAAGCAGGGCTATACAATAGAAGAGTTGCTCGCGTGTGTAATATCACGACATATTGAAGACGGTGAGAATGTAGCCTCGGGGGCAAATGCCTTGGTACCCCAAGCGGCCGGACTTCTAGCACATTTCCACCACGGGCCAAATATGCGCTTCTACATGGGCCAGACATGGACGAATGTCTTTAATGTACCAATGGTACAAATTGGAAGTCTTACAGATTATAGAGCTTATCGAGGTAATGCAGAATATTGTCGTCGTCATGAGGAGGGTTTTGATAGAGCTTTTTATGGACGTAAGAAAGGCATATTTTCTACGTTCTTCATAGGTGCTATTCAGGTAGACAGGTATGGAAACCTGAATATGTTTGGTGTAGGCGATGATTACCGACATCTGAAATTCAGAGGACCCGGAATAATTGGTCTTGCACATGTGTTAAACTTCATGCATAACATTTACGTCTATGCCACAAATCATACCAAAAGGTTATTTGTTGAAAAACTGGATTATGTTAGCGCCATAGGATATGGAGATGGCCCAAATTTCCGCAAGAAATGGTGTCTTCCTGGACCAGGACCCAAAATGTGCTTCAGCCCCATGGCTATTATGGACTTTGATGAGAAAACAAAAAGGATGCGCCTTAAAAGTGTTCATCCAGGATTCACAGTTGAACAAATTATGGAGAACACCGGTTTTGAGTTGATAATTCCAGAAAACGTACCCACTACGGAACCCCCTACTGATGAGGAGCTACGTATTCTGAGGACAAGGGTTGACCCAGCGGGATTGCTGAGAAGCAGCGGGTAACTTAAGTCTTTTGACCAAAATGGATGTTTCGGCACATTCCCTTAACTAAGAAACTAAAAACTTGTACTATAGATAGACAAAATGACAGAAACAAAAGGAGCAACACGAAAAATCCAAAAGGAAATCCCACCAGACCTTTTGAGTCAGGATTTAGAGTGCTATTGTCAAAGCGCGTTGGCTGAAGGTGCCACGAAAGCAAAGATTATTCCCGCCCAATGGGTAAATGTAGACGAGCGAGTAAGGTTGAAATGTTTTATACCTAGGTGTCCCAATTACGGACAATGTGCTTCTTGCCCTCCCTATTGTCCAGATCCGGAGCTTTTTCGTCGGAGTTTCTGCAGATATAGCTGGGCTATACTATTGAAAAAAGACATCATTCCTGCAGATGATTTGGCCGACCAGGATAAGATTAAACAAGGCGCATATATAAAACATGTACAAGAAATTGCAGAGATTGTCGCTAAAATAGAGACCATGGCTTTTGCCGATGGATATTACCTAGCATTAGGACTTGCTTCTGGAGGTTGCAAAGACTTTCTTTGTCGGGATAATCTATGCCAAGTTATCGATGGCGGTAGGTGTCCCTATCCTCTGAAAGCACGGCCATCTATGGAAGCAGCCAGCATTGATGTCTTCGGCCTCGTTGCAAGCGTCGGTTGGGAGGGCTATCCCATCTATGCCACTATAGACCCAAAGCTAGTCCCGCTAGCAATCTTAGTAGGTCTTATTTTCGTCTATTGAAGGTGGGCTATGAAAGGTGACATTATCCAAGTGCTTAATGAGTTTATCCCCGAAGATAATCCTAAAAAATGGGCGAAATTGTCTAGCACTATAAATTCAAGGCGTTTGGAGTTAATGCTCCTAAAGGGAATTCTCATCGAGCTAAGACAGCTGAACAAAAGACTAGATAGTAATTCGTCCCGACACAAAGCAACCACTTATGAGCGTATGGAGTGAACCCCTAAAACTGGACATTTCAGGTTGGGAAGGTTTGGCGGGCGGAAAAAGTCTGAGCAGTGCGGTCCAGCTATAACTTGCTAGGATACTTTCGTCTAATAATCTGCGCATGGGTTGGTGATCGCATTCAAAGAATAAGCTGAGACAAAGAACTAACCCAAGAACGATTGTTTAAATGCTCAAAGTGTGAGCAAGCGGGAAGGCGGGTGTCACCAAGCACTTAAAATCCGCCACTTGTAGGCGGGTCAAATGCCGCCACTATTAGGTAGTCACAGGATAATTCATTTGGTCTCTCCGGTCAAGGTTTCCTCAGTCTGCTTGCTGCGCAGTTCTCTTCGATTATGCATTCGGTAGCTTTTGCCTGTTAGCCTGATGATCTCCGCATGGTGCAGGAAACGATCCAAGATAGCTCCGGCAGCCGCGGTATCTCCCAACACCTGTCCCCAGTCTTCCAGGGGGCGGTTGGTTGTCATGATGATTGCCCCTTTTTCGTAGCGGCGTACGACAATTTCGAGCAAGTCTTCCGCCGCCGTTGGCGGCAGCCTCTTCATTCCCAGGTCCTCCAACACCAACAGGTCTACCTTGCAGAGGTTGTCAATAAGTTCCTTGCGAGTACCGGTGGCTTCAGCCTCGGCCATGTCCTGAGCAAGGTCAAAGGCAGAGCGATAGAGAGCGGTGTGACCTGCCTGGATGGCGGCAACGGTGAGGGCGATGGAAATGTGGCTTTTTCCTGTGCCGGGTGGACCAAGGAGCAATACCCCACCATGCTCTCTCACGAAACGAGCGGTGGCTAGGTCGAGGATGAGGCCTTTGGGCACTTGAGGGCTAAAGGACCAGTCGAAACTTTCGAGGGACTTCACCTCCGTGATGCCTGCCTGCTTGAGACGGCGGGCAAACAGCCTATCCCGCCGGGTAGCCAGTTCATCCTCGACCAGCAGTTCCAGGAATTCCGGATAGGCCAGGTGGTGGTGAATAGCTTCCTGGTTACGAGCCGGCAGGGCATAAGCCATTCCAGATAGCCTCAGGTAGCGCAGCTTGCGGTCAAGTTCTGGATTCATACTCTTACCTCCTTCGCGTATTCAGATAGCTCGCGGATAATTTCGTGGGACTGGATGAGAGACAGCTGAACGGGGGCTCGGGCAGCAGCCTGCTCCACCAGGCGTCGCAGCGGCTTATAGCGAAATAATCTGTGTTCCAGGGCAATGCCACAGGCCCAGTCGACTCTTTCCTTTGGGTGTTTGCGGGTTAGGGAGATCATGCCCTGAAGGAGACGGTAAGCTCTGACGTCCCTCTCCTCGATGGCTGCCTCTGCCCAGCTGAGAGCACGGGGACCGATGTGCTCCGCCTTGGCCAGCAGATGTTCTTGATAGGCTTGCTGGCGGGCCGGCTTATGCGCCGGGCGGTACTCGTCCCGGCCGCTGAAGGTGCCGGCGGGGGCTTTAGTGTAAACGCCGACGCACTGCCCATGGTGATAGATTCTTACCAGGCGGTCATCCCAATAGACCCGCACCTCCTCACCCAGTAGTCGGTCGGGCACCGCGTAGTAGGCCCAATCTACCTCCACGTAGCCGTCAAGATGAACGCTGCGGGTGCCTACCTCAAAGAAGCTGAAACGCTCCAAAGGCAAGGGCTTGAGCGCCGGCTTCTCCACTTCCAGGAAATGGGTATAGACTTGCTTGCGAGTCCTCCCAGGTGGATGCGTACCCGGGCCACAGTGCGGTTCCAGCGCTTGAGGAAGGCGTCCAGCTTCTCCAGGCTGTCAAATTTTCGCCCTTTGAGAGCATTATCCTTGAGATAGCCACCGCCGCGCTCAACGACGCCCTGCTCCTGGGGATGGCGTGGTCTACAGGGTAAGGGCACAAAGCCCCAGTGTTTGGCAAAGGCGGCATAAAGCTCACTGATGTCTGGGTCATAGAGGCAGGCACGGGCCACACCCGCCTTAAGATTGTCCAAACGTACCACACGGGGTACCCCTCCCCAATCCAGGAAGGCATTCTCCTGGGCGCGCATGAAGGATATCTTGTCTTGCCGCCACATCGGCTCTTCGTAGCTGTGACCGCAGCAGGAGAGTATCATGCGGAATATCCAGGGACGACGCCACTGTCCGGTGGTAGAGTCAAATGTTACCGAGCCCTGGAAAAAGTCAATTTGAGCCTCCTCACCCGGCGGATGCTCCATGACGGCAGCCACCTCAGGGCGATGGCGCTTTATCTTGCGGATGAAGCGCCTTACGGAGTCGTAGCCATGGCTAAAGTGGTAATCGTCCTTCAGATCCTGCCAGATGCGCTGGGCGCTCAGTCCTTTGGTTGCCGCTGCTTCGATGATGTGACGGTAAGGCTCGCAGGCGCTTTGCGAGCCGGTAGGCACTTTGGCGGCATTTGCCATAGCGCCGGTGGGCACCCTGGCGGGTTTTGGCTCCCGCCTCGGGTCGTAGCGAGCTACCGTTTCACGGTCTACCCCGGTCTCACGCTGAATTCGCCGATAGCTCCAACCTAACTCAAGTAATGCTAAAATTCTTCGTCTGTCTGCCATTTCAAGGTAGTTTCCCATTGGCACCTCCATCTTTTCTTGATGGAGTATGCCAAATTTTTCCTACCCTAAATGGCGGATTTTAACCTGCCGATTAGTGGCGGGTTTTGGGTGCCTCCTGACAAAGGCGGGCGTGTCTCAACCGCTGAGGCAACGAAGCTTTATGGCAACGTTAAACCATTGGCTAACATGTCTGGAAGTGGTAAGCAGCATTGGCTCGGTGAGGCTGTGAAAGCTTCGTCTTTCTAGCAAACTGCTTTTTAGCCTCCCGCTTATGAGCGGGCTAAATAGCTATATAATTCGTACGAACGCGTTAGGAAAGGTAGTGAAAGCGGTCTCGAATTGCCATAAAACCCATCTGCCTGTCGACATGCTATCTATGAAGGTTGTGTTGTCTCAACCGATAGCAGCAGCGTAAGCATGAGATAGCCGAATTTCATGCTAAATTCTGTGGCAGAGAGTCAGGAGACCACTAGCACTTTCTATTTAGGGAAATAAATGAGTTGCCTATCAAACGCAGGCTGCAGGCTAGACAGGTTCTGTACTGACGCATTGGAACTAAATACTTCGTCATATATTATCTTCAGTCAGGCTAGCCAGTTCAGTTTTAGCCAGTATCGCTGCCCCTAACGCTCCCATTATTTGCGGTTCTTCAGGTACCAAAATCTTTAATCCAATCTCGTCTTCTAAAGCTTTTCTAATTCCTACATTCTTTGCCACACCGCCGGTAAAAACAACCTTTTCTCTAAAACCAACCGATTGCCCCATGATTGCTATTCGATGAGCCAGAGCCTTATGTATCCCAGCCAGTATGTTCTCTCGGCTGTTCCCTTCTGCTCGGAGAGAGACCATCTCGGATTCGGCAAATACAGTGCAGGTGCTGGTTATCTGGCACGGCTCCTTGCCAAGAAGAGATATAGTGCCCATTTCACTGATCTCCACACCTAGAACCACGGCCATGACTTCAAGGAATCTTCCGGTGCCAGCGGCACACTTATCGTTCATAACAAAGTTGCTGACATTGCCATCATCGTCAAGTCCTATAACCTTGCTGTCTTGCCCACCAATGTCAATAATTGTCCTTGCCTGTAACATCAAAGAATTTACGCCAGCAGCATGGCAAATAATCTCTGTTAATGCTTTGTTGGCAAATGGAACAGCTCGTCGCCCATAGCCAGTCGAAACAACATACTCCAGTTGACATATTGAAAGCCCTGTTCTTACTAAAGCTTCCTTGGTCACAGCTTCCGCTGCCTTGGCAACACTGTAACCTGTAGGGATAATTGAAGAGGAAATAACCTTGTTATCACTTAGAATAACCGCCTTAGCAGTAGCAGCCCCAATGTCAACTCCAGCTACAATCATTGGTTAATTCTTACTTCATTGGTACGTCTTATATTTTGGCGACAGTTTTTCTTACACGCAGCATTTCGGCGAACGCTTCCACCCTGGTTCTCAACGCTCCCGCATTGTAGTTTCGACTGTCATAGAGATCCATCTCCAAGGATAGAACTGGCACCCCAACATTGTCCTCCACCCACTTCTTCAGAAAGTGGGAGGGCTGAGCCAGCGGACGGCAATTATACTGGTAACCCCAGATAATACCATCTAAGTTGAAATCCCTAACGGCATCAGCAAATCTCTTGACAAGACCAAAAGAGCTGTGATAAAGGCCAACCTGCATCTCCCGCTCAGCGCGCATCTCACCTGGGGTGATATGAGTAGTTAGTTGGATAGCTTTCGGTGGTGGTACAGTTAAAAGTGTTGCCGCCATTGCCAAACCAGCATTCTCCATCATGTGAGTGATAGTCGGGTCGGAAAAAGATGCAGCAAAGTTCATTACCCTGGGAGCTCCTTTTTCTACCACTCCAATGCCCCTATCAACCCTTTGCTTAACTTCCTGACACAAAATATCTACTGCCTCTGGCCCCTCAGCGATAGCCCTGCCCGTCGAGCCAGCCGCCAACTGTAATGCTAGCCCTGTTTCTACCGAACTGATAGGCATCGGATCGGCCATTGCAAGTCGGGTAAGTTGACCTATACTGCGAAAGAGCTGCCGACTTGTAGACATTGCCTTATCCCATGCTTCGCTATTTACCTCCACTCCCAAAACCTCCCTCACTGCCTCGAAAAGCTTGTTCAACTGAGCTCCCAGAAATTCTACCCTCTGAGGCAAGTACTCAGGATATTCACCCCACCTGGAATCCATAGAGCCATCAACATATACTGTCCGGTGACCGTATTTCTCATGTAAGAGTTCATCGGTCTTTGAGCCCATGTCACAGTAATAGCTGGAAGCCGTAACCAAATCTGGAACTGGAATTATCCCTTTGGCTAACCCGCCGACCCTAATTGTCTGCAGCGTGCACAACCCATGCCCGGGTGGTAAACCGTTCTCTTCGCCTGCCTCGAGTACTGGCGTAAGTTTATTGAAGATCTGGCCCAAGGTATGACATAGCACCACATCCGGGCAAGACACGTATAATTCGTCAGGAGCTGCTGCTTTTATCGCCATGCCTGGTCCTTGGATACTGGGGAACCCGTAGTAAACTATCTTCTTACCTTCATCTTTGGCCAAAACCAGGTCAATAAGCTCCCTGACCCATGCTCCAAGCAACTTCCTCACTCCCACCAAGTCCACATCATGATTCTGCCTAACCCACTCCTCGGCTATCCTCATATCCTCAGGCCCGAGTTTCAGCCTCTCGAACGCTTTGTCGATCCGTAACTTCTCCTTCTTTATTTCCTTATCTTCAAAACCACAAATCTTAAGCAGTTTATCATAATAGTTACCCACGTCTTTTCCTCCTTATCGTCTGAATAAAGGTTTCGATGCGTGTGCGCAGCGGTCCCATCTCGGATGGGTCATAGTCTGACTCTACTGTAAGCATGCGTAACCCAGTATCCTTTTTCAGCTTATTAGGGAAATAATACGATTCCGTCTTGTATGACTCACGATACATTAATTGGTACCAGATTACCCCATCCACGTCGAAGTCCTCAGCTAGCTTGATGAGGAAATCGCGCCTCTCTGTTCCAGGTCTGAACCAGGCAGGGGGTACCCTCCGCGTGAAGTAGCATTCAGCCAGAGCTTTCATCAAATCGCCATTGGGATTAACGTTATCCCAATAGGGTCTGATTCCCTCGGCGAACTCTTCAATGACTACTGTTCCGCCAGCTTCATCTATCAGGTCAAGTATCCTTGAGTCTCCCATGGCTAGGGTCGAGCCGGTTAATAGGATCCTGGGATGTCTGCCAGGCACTGCTGACCCACCCTCCAAGTCCTTATAAAGGGACTCAAGAATCGCCACCATGACTTCTTTATCAGCGAGGAAAGAAGCGTGATTGAGAGCCACGAAATCTCGGCTACTGATAGGCACTGACCCAGATTTTCGCATTAAGCTTATCCCTCTGAGAAGCTCCCTCTCTCTGTTACATAAAGAGATCGCTTCTCTGAGCTTTGGCCCAGTAATCTCAGTACCGGTCAATTCCTCAAGCTTCGCCTTCAGCCTTGTTATTCCGTGAAGATAGTAATTGAAGGTACTCTCTTCCTTCATATGAGGCACGCCAAAGGGAAACACCTCAATATCTGTGCTATAGTCGATAAGGTCTGAGATGACCCGAATATGGTTATCAGTTATCGGAATAGCAAGGAGGTCAACGATAGAGTAGTATGGGTCATCTCCGGATACCGCATAGCCAATCTGGGCTCGACAAAATGTGTCTATCCAGCGACAAATGTACGCTCCAGCAAGTTCAACGACAGAATGGTCACCTCCTCGAATAAGACACATTGGTATTGCGCCGCTCGCTAAAACCAGCTCCTCTGGCAAGTAACCGCCAGGAGTGTATCCTACTATTTTCCGACCTTGTTGTTTTGCTCTGTTCAACTCAACCAAGCGAGTTTTCAGATGAGATGCAAGCTCATGCATTACTTCCACTGATTACCTCCTGCATTCCAAAGAGATTTGAATTAGGGCTTGTCATGAGAACATACCACTTCAACGAACGAGGAAGCATTATAGCTCTATAGCACGCTTCCGTCAAAATTGTCAGAATACCGCGAGAGCTGGCACTTGCACGTTTTGAGTTAATGTGTCCTTTACTTTACGCTTATTATAATACTATAATAAGTCCATTAGTGAATACTTATAGTTATCCGCGTTGAATAGTTGGAATGAATAGCATTGAGGAGCAGGCAAATCTTTTCGGCGTACTGGCCGACCCTACGCGGCTTAAGCTGTTAAGACTACTGTCTCAGCAACGAGAGCCAAATGCTCTTTGTGTCAATGCCCTGGCCTACCAACTGGGTATTACACAGTCAGCCGTTTCTCAGCATCTCAGAGTGCTAAAATCGGCTGGCTTAGTTAAAGGTGAAAGGCGCGGCTATCGTATTCATTATTTCCTCAATGAGGAAGCATTAGTTCAGGTTCAGCAACAGATATCTGTTGCTCTCCCTGTTGGAGAGAAGAAAATTGATGGAAAGGGTGCAGGTGAAGCAGGATAGCCAACCAGCCGTTGTGGTAACGAACCTCACCAAGCGATTTGGTGAAGTTCTTGCAGTAAACGACATTAGCTTTCAAGTTAACAAGGGCGAGCTATTCGGATTTCTTGGTCCTAATGGTGCTGGTAAAACTACCACCATTAATATGCTGACTGGTTTGGCCAGGCTGGACGCAGGAAATATTAAAATTAGCGGCATAGATTGTACCCGCAACCCCAAAGCAGCTCAGCACTTGACAGGTATTGTTCCCGATGAAAGCAACCTCTATCCCGAACTGACTGGATTCGATAACCTTTGCTTTTGTGCAGCGCTCTATGGCATACAAAAGAGCGAACGTCAGACATGGGCGCGGGAGCTTTTGGACATATTCGGCCTTGCCGACGCCGCCAATCGCAAATTCGCCGGTTATTCCAAGGGGATGAAACGAAAGCTCACCTTCGCTGCTGGCATCATTCACCGACCACCCATCCTGTTTCTCGATGAACCAACCACGGGAATTGATGTAGCCAGCGCCCGCCAGGTACGGCAGATAATTGCCGACCTCCACAGTAAGGGAACAACGATCTTTCTCACTACCCACTACATCGAGGAGGCCGAACGGCTCTGCGAACGAATTGCTTTCATTGTAAATGGTAGAATCGTCCAGACTGACCGCACGGCGAACCTTTTACAGCCTATCCAGGGTAAACATGTGATTATTTTCTCTGTTTCCAATTCGGGAGACGGCCTACCCGTAGAAATGTCCTCAGCTTTCCCGCAGTACCAATTCCAATCAGTCGCATCCAACCAGATAAGTATTGAATCAATGGAACCGGTCAATGTCGGCCCATTGGTGCGATTCTTAGAAGAACGTAAGATCCAAGTTACCGAGGCCCGCAGGCATGTTCCGTCGCTTGAAGATGTTTTCGTCCAGGTTACAGGCATCGAAGCAGGATTGATGCGCAAGGAGAAGGAAAAAGCCGGAGGTGGGGGAAATCAGTGAAACGCTGGATTGCTTTCTCGAACATCTTTATCAAGGATATGCGGACTTATTACCTTAAGCCCCCCAACATCAGCTGGGGCATTATATTTCCACTAGCTTGGACGGGAATGTTTTTCATCAGGTCAGGGAGTGGTCTGGAAAGTGTACTGGGTCTCCTGCCGGGCGTAGTGACTATCTCTATATTGTTCGGCACTACTTCGCTGTTATCGGTGACCATCACCTTCGAGAGGCGAAGCCGGTCGTTTGAAAGGCTGCTTCTCGCACTTATCTCCCTGGAATTACTTATGCTGGCCAAGACCTCCGGGGCTATCATCTTCGGTATAATAAATGCGTTTGTCCCTATAGCCATCGCTGCGTTTCTGGTAGACCTGTCGGGAATTGCCTGGTCTTTGGTTGTGCCAGCCATCATCCTCATCGGTATCGTATCGACTTTCCTCGGTCTTTTTATCTCGGTCTCTGTAAGCGAGGTATTTGAGGCCCAGACCTTTTCAAACTTCTTCCGCTTCCCGATGATATTCTTGTGCGGACTATTCTTTCCGATATTGTCTCTGCCTGTATTTATTCGGCCGCTTTCTTATATATTGCCTGTGACATACGGGGTTGATATTCTTCATGGGGCGGTAAACGGCGCACATATCATGTCTTTCACATTTGATTTCCTTATACTTTGCGCATTCTGCATCGTTCTGTTTGTATTGAGCCTGCTTAATATCAAGCGTAAGTGGATTGTTTGAGGGCAGTCGCACCACGAGATGCCGGTTAAATACCGTTTCTGGCTGTTTTGCTTACACGCCAAAACTAAAATATTGAGTCTGTCGTTTTGGGAGGCTTTTTCCTACCTTGGGATTATCTAGTGAGGCTAAACAATCCCGAGTTTCGTGACCCCCCTGAATTGGTTAACTTAGACTCCATGTACCCAGCACAGCCTCAACTCGACCCAGTACTCGATCCAAAACTCGCTGCCGCATCCGGTTCTCTTCATGATTTGCCTCGAACGCCAAGTAGCCAGCAAAGTCGTCCAGGTCTTCTCCTGAGGCTCTGAGAACAATGCCTTCGCTCGTATAAGTAGCACCGTAGATAATTCTGTCGCCTTCCGGATCCATGACCAGACATTTCTTCACCTCGTCGTATTCCTGCTCGGTGAGAACTACTTCAAAGCCCGGCTGATCACCCTGTTCTCGGAACTTGCTGAGGTCATGAGGGCTCCCTTTCCAGTTGTATACGATTCCCTGATCCTGACAGACCGGGCAAACCCATTCTATCGAGCCATCGCTCGTCTCACGCAACCGAATGCGGCCGAGGCACTTACGGTGCTTTGGCCTTTTTCTACAACGAACCGCAGACTGTTTCCAGTGGCCCGGGGAAGAGGATGACGCAGCGGAAATGACCTCACCAAGGTATTCTGCCATCTTCCTCGCCGGCCCTAACGAATCGAGGTGTGATGGATCTGTCATCCAAGTCATTCTTATAACACCAAGCTATCTTTAGTATACACCTCCTATGTATCAGAAAGCACTGCCCACATGTATCTGGATCTCTGGAACCTGCCGAAAGGACGCACTTGTAGTGAACATTTGTCAGTTATGTGCAACCATAATTCGGCGCATCACAAAGGGTGCTGAAATGTGTGATCAGTGTGACTCCCCTGCCGGACTTTCCTTACCCTACCTCTCTGGTCATGATGATGCAGCCCACACTTTTCATTACGCCTCGATGCTGCGATCGGATTCTGCTATACTATGGTCAAGAGCCAAAGTAAAGGAGGTAGTATGGTTAACTTCGAGAATATGCTGAGTATATCAGCAGAAGATATTGAATTTGAGTTACGAGGCATAACCTCTGTACCTTGGGCAGATTTCCTATTAAACCCTCGAAGACTTAGAGGTAGCGATTTCTTGATGAGATGGGCACAAGGTGTTTGGAGTGAGCATAGGGTGATAGAAGCGGTAGATGATACACAGGAATTTTTTGCGGTTGAATATGGACCCAGTGGCACTGCTCCAGATAATGATGTTAAGGCCTTTGAGCTTTATTTCGAGAGGCTTGAAAGGGCTGGAATGGGTAACATCAAGAGACCAGATTTACTTATCTTCAACAAGAGCGACAAGCCAAAGATTGAGGAACTAGTTGGCACATTCGGTGGCAAAGAGGAGCTCCCTTTTACTCCAGAAAAAGATCTACGGGAATTGCTTTCTTACTCCGTGCTTGCTGTGGAGTGCGAGAACAGCCTTTGGAAATCAAAGGTGATGCCCGACTATGGAAGAGCCCTGACCCCTCAGTCAAGGCTCGGTGGGAAGCTGGGACTCAAGAAGACGGCGGTGGTTCCGACTGTTATATTGAAGGAAGAAGACTTAGGTCCCTTGAGCAGTTGGCAGGATACGCACAACATCAAGATACACATATGGCACGTCTTTTTCGATCAAGCTTATGGGCTGTCATTTGATGAGGTGAACCTTCTGATAGCTAAGAAGCTCATTGAACCGACGGTTCAAACATTTCAGGCTCCAGGAGGAGCTACAACGAGCAAGACAATTTATAAGTTTTATTACCACTATGCTTATCCATTGGGAGTCTCTGTTGAAGAACCGTCTCTTGAATCAGCATATATTGAGGACAAGAATGGTCATATCCTACCTTATGTGAAATTCAAAGGCGGAAAGCTAAAGCTCACAGAGGAGGCCTTGAGTATCTTAAGGAAATCACGACGATGAAGAGCATTATCTCGCATCAGCACCTACCGAGAGAATGGGCTGAAAGAGAAAAACTCAGGGACAAGGGGCAATTCTGGACTCCAGATTGGGTTGCCGATGCAATGGTTCGCTACGTTAGCGATGACTCAAATTTGGTCTTTGATCCAGCCGTTGGCAAGGGCGCATTTTACTTCGCCCTGAGAGAAATCAATCAATCAGACGGTAAGAATGTAAAATTCTACGGGACTGACATTGATGAGCAACTAGTTGCGGCAACTAGGGAGGACTCTTCATTTATACCGGATACGTGTCAAATCGAGTTACGAGACTTTATCTCAGATCCTCCCAACAGAATATTCAAGTCTATCGTGGCTAATCCTCCGTATATAAGGCATCATCGTTTATCAGACGAAACAAAGAAAACCCTTAGGCGGATAAGCCTGAAGGCTCTGGACAGAACTCTGGATGGTAGAGCAGGTATTCACGTTTACTTTTTAATTCAAGCACTTCAGCTGCTTGCTGAGAATGGGAAGCTGGCTTTCATAATGCCCGCAGACACGTGTGAAGGCATTTTCTCAACTGCCCTCTGGAGGTGGGTCACAAGAGACTATCATCTGGAATGTGTAATCACATTTGATCCTGAAGCCACTCCATTCCCGAACGTGGATACCAATGCGGTCATTTTTCTTATAAGAAACGCTCCACCTAAGAAAAGTATCATGTGGGTAAGAGTCCTCAAAGCAGGAACTCGAGACCTAAGCGCGTTCATTTCGTCTAAGTTCAAGCTGAGGCAGTTCGACTCCCTCCGAATAGGGGAGAGGAATCTAGATGAGGCTCTAGAAACCGGGCTATCGAGGGATCCCGAGAGAGCTGTGTCCTCGAAATACACGCTCTCCCGGTTTGCATATGTAATGAGAGGGATTGCGACTGGAGCAAATGAGTTCTTCTTTCTAAATCGTGAGGAGTGGGGAAAACTAAGGATTCCGGCCGAGTTTTTAATCCCAGCTATCGGCAGGACTAGAGACGTTGATGGATTCTATGTTACTGAAGAAACAATGGATAGACTAAACTCGAAAGGGAGACCGACGCTTCTGTTTGCTCCCGATGGGCGCAAATTGGGAGATTTCCCTCCGGAAGTTCAGCAGTACCTGAAGCAGGGAGAAGATAAGGGCTTACCTAATAAGCCACTTATTTCATCTAGAAACCCTTGGTACAAAATGGAGCGCAGAAAAATACCTCCTTTTCTTTTTGCATATCTGGGTAGAAGAAACGCCAGGTTTATCAGAAATTTGGCAAATGTAGTTCCACTGACCGGATTCCTATGTGTGTATCCGCTAACAAGTAACCAAGATTACCTTGAAAGGCTGTGGCAAGTTCTGCAACATCCAGAAACTGTAAATAATCTGACCATGACTGGAAAGTCATACGGTGCAGGTGCAATCAAAGTTGAACCTCGATCGTTGGAGAGATTGCCCATACCAGAGAAATTAGTGCAACGATTTGAGTTATTTGTTGGTCAAGCCAAGTTAATCGAATAATAAAAGACCGCCAGAGTGTCGGCTTTCGGGCCAAAGCAAACTACAGAGTCCTTCTCTACGCCTACTGCCACTCAAGAGGATTATTGGCGATGCAACTTTAAGGAGATATATCACCGTGAGGGCAGTTAGTAACTTAGCGAGGAATGAAATTAAGCGGCCTCCCCATTTCTTACAGCGACCAAACGTCATCTTGTGCAATGTACCACAACATCATCCGGGGCATGAACATCAAGACATCTAGTCCTATAATGAACGTCGTCGGGTTCTTCTAGATAATAGGCCTATGTAACGAATCTCTGCCGTGGTCTGGTCTAATTGAAAATCAAGTAAATCTCGCATTGAGACCATGCCCACCAGCCTTTGGTTGTCCACAATAGGGAGATGCCTAATCCTTTTTTGTTTCATAACGCTAATTGCGTAGTCCAAATCGTCTTCAGGAGTTCCTATAGCTACTTGCTTGGTCATCACATCCTGTATCCTGATGTTGGCAAAGGCATTACTACGCGCAAAGCATTTTCTCACTATGTCTCTTTCAGTAACAATCCCCACCAACTCGCCATTCTTGTTACAAACTGAAATTGACCCCCTATCATTATCAATTAGTTTCTGAATAGCCGCGGAGACGGTTTCGTCTGGCTCAACAGTAATTACTGGACGCCCCTTGATTTTCAACAGATCTCTTATCTTCATACAGTCCCCTCCTCTCAATCATTGAAAAACACAAGTCCTTTCGACCTGAGGTGTCAATTACCACCATCTATGATCCACCCCTCACCACAGACATTGACCCACCCGGTTGAATAATTTTTATCACTTTTTGCTCATAGTAGTCAACTCCTCCTTCCTTCGGTGTGGAGAGAGCCTCTCCCGGTAGCTGGTACCCTCGATGACGATCTGGTAGCTGGCGTTGGCCAGACGGTCCAGGGCGCTGTTGCCCAGGATGGGATCATCAAACAGTCCCAGCCACTCCTCCACCGTCCGGTTGCTGGTGATAATGAAGCTAGACTGGCGGTGCCTGGCAATAATCAACTCGTAGAGGTCGGTAGACTGCTGGGCGGTGAGCTTCTGCAGGCCAAAATCGTCCACGATAAGCAGATCGGGGCTGAGGAAGGAGCGAAAAGCCTTCTCCAGGGTATGGTCGACCCGTGACTGTGCCAATGTCCTGAAGAAGGCGTCGGCCCTCGTGAAGCGGACGCTATGTCCGGCTCTTACTGCGGCGTAGCCGAGGGCCTGTGCCAGGAAGGACTTACCCACGCCGACCGGGCCGACAAAGAGCACGTGCTCGTGGCGGTTAATGAAGTCCAGGGAGAAGACGGCATCCACAAGGCGGCGGTCTACGGTTATCCGGGCTGTCCAGTCAAAATCCTCCAGGCGGCAGACCTCCTCGAATCCCGCCTTCTGGAGATGCATTTCCAGGTTGCGGTTATCACGGCGGGTTACCTCATCAGCGAGGATTATCTGTAGAAAGGCGGCGTAGTCCAGCTGGTCTCGGCGGGCCAGGGCCAGCCGTTCGGGCAGGGTGTTCAGCAGGTAGCCCAGCCTGAGACGCTTTAAGAGCGGTTTGAGTTCACCGGTGGTTGTCATAGCATCCTCCTTAACTTTAACTTTGGTCACCATGGTGGTTACCTCCATTATTACTCGCTTGAGCAAAGACATTGCCGGGGCGAGCAAAGCGACCGGGTGGAGCTGGCGCTGCCATAACTGGCATGGCTTCTTCCTCCAACGCCTCCACCAGGATATTCTCCAGGCGGCGCACGTCAATGAGATCTACCGCCAGAGCCCTCTCACAGGCGGCGTTAAGCCGAGTAGGCGTGTATTTCTCGCCCATCCGCAGCAGCTTGAAAGCCTGCCTGAGCTTTGACCATGGTGTGGGTCCACTGAGCAGCTTATCGGCAAAGTCGCCTATCGCTTCTCCTTGCTTACGGCACTGCTGACGCAGGTAGTTGGGGGAGCGCAGAGTGTAAGCGGTAAGCTCCCGGGGATAATCTTCAGGGTCTGTAGAGCGCCCACCACGTGGCTGGCGCAGATGGACTTTTACCAGTTCTCCTCGTTTGTATAGCTGCACCAGCTTGCTATCACCTCTCACCTCAAGCTTGGTGCCCGGCGGGCAGGTGCTGTCGGGAGCCGAGTAAATGGCATAGCGATAGTAGATATGATGGTCTTGGTGCACAATAGCATCATGCCAATCGGGGACATCGTAGGGCTCACCATCATAGGGCAGGAGTTTGGCCTTTTCCTCTTCCTGGAAGACCACCAGCGGCAGACGCCGGGTGGTACCATGGACTCTCTGTCCGGCGACCTCCAAGCACCATTGTCTCGCCTGCTGGCGCAGGTCTTGAAGATCGTGGAACTCCCCGCCTTTGAAGAAGCGTTCCCTGGCATAGGGTACCTGCCGCTCCACTTTTGGCTTGTCTTTTGCGTGCCCCGGTCTTGTAGGGTCGGCGATGAAGCCGCGGTGCTGGGCATACTCCAGAAAGCCTCTGGTCAATCGTGGATTAAGCGGGTCAGGACCCACTACGGCAGCCGGAAAATTATCGATGATAAGGTAGCGTGGAATGCCCCCGAAGAATGCCCAGGTCGCCTCCAATCCCTCGATGACATCGGTAAGCTGCTGGCCAAACAATGGCCACAGAAACTCGTGGCGGGAGTAGCCGAGCACGGTTACCATCCCCCAGGCCTGGCGCCGGCGACCACTGTGTGGGTCCCACATCAGCCCAAGGCGGCCGAAATCTGCCTCGGCCATTTCCCCGGGCTGGGTATCCGCCATGCGCACGGTGGTCTGTGAGCGTTTTCCCCAGCCTTTCCTGAGGACAAAACGACGCAGGGACGTGTAGGATACCAAGCACCGCTGTCCAGCCAGAAGCTCCTGAATCCGAGTGAGCTTCAGCTTATCCTGCTTGAGCCACTGCTCAATACGGCTAGCCCAGGGCTCAAGCACCTCGTTGGTGGGCACTACCACCTGGCGCGGCCCAGCCCTGTTTAACTGCACCAG
>Ga0315282_10002832_pt1 | contig 31468 bp, 28 predicted proteins | sample YL17G07_20_MG_FD_203693 | JGI IMG/M metagenome (GOLD analysis project Ga0315282, IMG submission 203693) | Sediment microbial communities from Yellowstone Lake, YNP, Wyoming, USA - YL17G07_20 | ecosystem: Environmental > Aquatic > Freshwater > Lake > Sediment | place: USA: Wyoming | collected... | reverse complement strand
CCCCTTTGACTGCGGAGGGGAAGCCGACTAAAATAGCACTGATTAGCGATGAGGAGAATAAGATGAAGCAGATTTGGGCACCATGGCGGATAAAATATATCCAGATGGAGAGGGTGGAGGGGTGCTTTCTCTGTGAAAAGCCGGGGGAGAAAAGTGACGCTCAGAACTATATCCTGTATCGGGGTAAAAAGAACTTTGTTATCCTGAATAACTACCCCTATAACCCCGGTCACCTGATGGTGGCCCCCTACCGCCATGCCGCCACCATAGAGGAGCTGACCAGGGAAGAGCTTCATGAACACTTTGAGATTGTTAGCCGAAGCCTTAAGGTTTTAAAGCAGGTTTTTAAACCCGCTGGCTTTAACCTCGGTATAAATGTGGGGCGGGTGGCTGGGGCTGGGCTTGAGGGGCATGTCCACACTCATATTGTGCCACGCTGGCAGGGCGATACCAACTTTATGCCGGTGCTGGCTGATGTCAGGGTAGTGCCTGAAGCCTTGGCTGAGACCTACGAGAAACTAAAGGGCAAGTTCTAGGGTCTCCGCTAGTCGTAAGGGGACTTTTCCTTCTTCTGCGCTTCTATCTGTTGCCTTTTTTGAAATTCCTCTTCGCTGAGGGGGTCAAGGGACTTAATCTCCTTGCCTTCTATCCTGAGGGTAAAGAGCGCCTTGCATTTCCAGCAGCGGTACGGACCATTAAAGGTTCTTTGAGACAGAGACATACTGCTCTCGATACCACATTTGGGGCATTTTATTTTTATCATAACGCCAAACCTTCAGTCCTATTATGCCACTGCCCCACCCCGTCTTGTCAATAGCTAAATGAAGATGTTTCGTGTAAAATAGGGTAAAGGAGGGCGAGCATGGCAAAGACAAAATCAGCGGAAGGCAAGGAACAGGCGGTCAGGATGGCAAAAGAACACGATGTAAGGTTCGTCAGGTTATGGTTTACTGATATACTCGGTTTCCTGAAGAGCTTTGCCATACCGGTGGAGGAGTTAGAGGAGGCTCTGGAGGAAGGGGTGGGTTTTGATGGTTCATCAATTGAAGGGTTTGTCCGTATTGATGAGAGTGATATGATAGCTATGCCCGACCCGACTACCTTCAGGCTTCTTCCCTGGCGACCTAAGGAGCATGCCGCCGAAGCGCGGATGTTTTGTGATATTTATACGCCGGCTAAAGAGCCATTTGAGGGTGACCCGAGGTATGTGCTGAAGAGGAACCTGAAAAGGGCAGCCGAGAATGGTTATACCTATTATGTTGGTCCGGAGCTTGAGTACTTCTATTTCAAGGATAACAAAGGCACCGAGCCCCTGGATGTTGGTGGCTATTTTGACATGGACCCTCATGATGCCGCCACTGACCTAAGACGGGAAACAATCCTTGACCTGGAGGGGATGGGCATTGCCATTGATAAGTCCCATCATGAGGTTGCCACCAGCCAGCATGAGATAGATATGCGCTACGTCGATGCCTTGACCATGGCGGATAATGTGATGACCTACCGCCTGGTAGTCAAGGAGGTGGCGCTTCAACACGGGGTTTATGCTACCTTTATGCCCAAGCCTACCTTTGGCATTAATGGCAGTGGGATGCATGTCCACCAGTCACTATTTAAGGGCAATACTAACGCCTTCTTCAACCCCAACGGCAAGTATTATCTTTCCAAGGTGGGCTTGAGCTTTCTCGCCGGACTGCTGAAGTATGCCCCTGAGATTACCGTGGTTACCAGTCAGTGGGTTAATTCGTATAAGCGGTTGGTGCCGGGCTGGGAGGCACCGGTTTATCTCTCCTGGGCACAGCGTAACCGCTCCGACCTCATCCGCCTTCCGGTATATAAGGTGGGCAAGGAGAAGGAAACAAGATTTGAGCTTCGCTCGCCCGACCCAGCGTGTAACCCTTATCTTTGCTTTTCGGTGATGCTGGCGGCCGGTCTTGCCGGGATTGAGGAGAACCTGCAACCACCCGCGCCGGTAGAGGAAAACGTCTATCATATGCCGGAGAGGGAAAGAAAGAAGCGGGGCATAGGCCAGTTACCGGGAAGCCTCCTTGAGGCGATTGTACTCGCTGAGAAGAGTAAACTGGTGAGGGCGGCCCTTGGGGAGCATGTCTTTAATGCCTTTATTGAGAATAAGAAGATTGAGTGGGACCGCTATCGCATCCATGTTACTGACTACGAGCGTGAAAGATACCTGCCAATACTGTAAGGTCTACCCACCCTTAGTCAGGTGAATTTGAATGCCCCCAAGGGAATTCGAATCCCTGTTACCGGCTTGAAAGGCCGGTGTCCTAGGCCACTAGACGATGGGGGCGTACGCTAAAGTATAGCAAAGACCGAGTTACCCGACAATGGCTTTCTTCTTAGCCTAGGGCTGTGGTATAATCTTGGCGATTATTTACATTGAGGAGGAGATATGCCTGGCATTTTTTGGGTTGTGCCCGGGGCGGGGGTGGTGGCTATAATCTTTGCCATACTCTTGGCGCGGAATGTTCTTGGACACCCCCCAGGGACGAAAAAGATGGAAGAGATTGGTGGTATGATTTTTGAGGGAGCCTGGGCTTTCCTCAAGCGCCAATATGGCACCATCGGCTGGTTATCAATCATAGTTGCGGCGGTAGTTGGCATCCTGGTCGGTGTGCTTGGTGGGCAGAGGGGTATTGAGGGGATTACCGCCTTCGGTATTGCCTGGAGGACTGGCGTTGCCTTTATGGCCGGGGCGCTCTGCTCCGCTGTCTCCGGCTTTGTTGGCATGATTATCGCCGTCAAGGCTAATGCCCGCTGTGCCAGCGCCTCCCAGCGTAGCCTGAAGGATGCGGTAAACATTGCCCTGCGTGGTGGCGCTGTCCCTGGCTTTCTCATTGTCGCTCTATCCCTGCTTGGGGTAACTGCTATCTACTTTGCCTATGGTGGGGCAAATGCCCCCCAGATTGCTCCCCACCTTATTGTTGGCTTTGGCTTTGGCGCTAGCTTCGTTGCCCTTTTTGCTCAGCTCGGGGGTGGTATCTACACCAAAGCCGCTGATATGGGGGCTGACCTTGTGGGTAAGGTTGAGGCTGGTATTCCTGAGGATGACCCCAGGAATGCCGCGGTAATTGCCGATCTGGTTGGGGACAATGTCGGCGACTGCGCCGGTCGTGGTGCTGACCTCTTTGAGTCCACGGCGGCGGAGAACATCGGGGCGATGATACTGGGTATTGCCCTTTATGCCATTACCCACAATGTTGCCTGGATTCTCTTCCCCTTGGTTGTACGCGCCTTCGGGCTTATTGCCAGCATGCTCGGTATCCTCTGCGTGCGCATTCGTGGTGATGAGAACCCGATGAATGCCCTCAACCGTGGCTACTGGGTTGCCATTGCCTTATCCATTATCGGTATGTTCTTCACTGTATCCAATATGCTGGGTAGCCTCTGGCTCTTTGGTGCCGGGGTGGTGGGAATACTTACCAGCGTGGTCGTTGTTTATATTACCCAGTATTACACCGATGCCAGGTTCAGACCGGTCAGGTCAATCGCTGAGGCATCAAAGACGGGTCCGGCGACTAATATTGTTACCGGCACCTCGGTCGGCTTTGAGACTACCCTGGCTACTGCCGTCGTCATCGGGCTGGCGCTACTGCTTTCCTACTGGCTGGGGACAATAACCGGGCTACCCGGAGCCGGAGCTTTTGGCACGGCGGTGGCGACGATGGGCATGCTCATGACCTGCCCCTATATCCTTTCCGAGGATACCTTTGGCCCAATAACCGATAATGCTAACGGTATTAACCAGATGTCTGGGGCGGGGGAGAAGATAAGGCGCATCACCGACCGCCTTGATGCCGTGGGCAATACCACCAAGGCGCTGACCAAGGGCTATGCTATGGTCTCAGCGGGACTGGCTGCCTTTCTGCTGTTTCAGGCTTATCTTGACCGGGTAGCCTTCCTTCGTGGTGTTGCCGTTTTTAACGATGTGAATCTCGCCCGGGTGGAGGTCTTTGTTGGTGCCCTCCTGGCAGTTATGCTTGTCTTTCTCTTTAGCTCCTTGGCAATAAGGGCGGTGAGCAGCACGGCAAGCAGTATCATTGAGGAGGTAAGACGTCAGTTTCGTGAGTTCCCCGGAATCCTTACCGGCAAAACAAGGCCGGACTATGCGCGGGCGGTGGATATGACGGCGAGGGCGGCGCTGAGGGGGATGATTTTACCCGGCTTATTACCGGTGGTTGCCCCGGTAATTATTGGCGTTATCTTTAAACCATTTGCCGGTTATGACTCGGCGATGGTGGTGGCGGCCCTGCTCATGGTGGGCACCATTGCCGGCATTATGATGGCTTCATTTATGAATAACGGCGGTGGCGCTTGGGATAATGCCAAGAAGATGATTGAGGACGGTCAGCTCAAGGATGAGAACGGTAAAGTAATTGGCAAGGGCTCTTTTACTCATGCCGCGGCTGTTGTCGGCGATACTGTCGGCGACCCGTTTAAGGATACCGCGGGACCTTCCCTTCACGTCCTGGTCAAGCTCTTGAGCACCATCACCCTGGTAATGTGCCCCCTGTTTATCTAGGGGTAGACGGCTGGTGCCTCTAATCCTGTTGTTTCGGGCAGGCCAAGCATGAGGTTCATATTCTGGACGGCTTGCCCGCTTCCCCCTTTTATTAAATTATCAAGACAGCTAATAACGATGAGCCTCCCCGCCCGCTGGTCAATGGTGGGGTAAACCAGGCAAAAATTACTGCCCATGGTATGCTTGGTGTGGGGTGGGGAGTCAACCACGCGGACAAAGGGCTCGTCCTTATAAAAGTCCCGATAGAGCTCTCTTAACTGCTTTTCATTCTTGCCTGAGGCTAGCTTGGCGTAGCAGGTGGTTAATATCCCTCTGGTCATGGGCACCAGATGAGGGACGAAGCTAACCGCCAGCGACTTTCCCCCGGAAAGCAGCCTTAGCTCCTGGACGATTTCAGGCAGATGCCTATGCCCCTCCAGGGCATAGGCTGAGGTATCCTCATTGGCTTCGGCGTAATGAGTTATTGGGCTTAGGCTTCTGCCCGCCCCAGAGATGCCTGATTTGCTATCAATGATAATATCCGGCTCAATCAGTTTTGCCTTTACCGCCGGGGCTAGGGCCAGGATAGCGGCGGTGGGGTAGCAACCAGGGTTAGCTACCAGTTGGGCTGAAGCAATCTTAGAACGATATAGCTCAGGCAGACCATAGATTGCCTCCTTCAGAAACTTGGGGGCGGGATGGGTGAAACCATACCACTGCTTATATTCTGAAGCCTCCTTTAGCCTGAAATCGGCGCTGATGTCCACTACCTTAATACCCTTATTGAGCAGTGGTATAACCTCCGGGGCGCTTTCTTTATGGGGCATGGCGGAAAAAGCAAGGTCAACCTCGCCCAATTCAGCTTCTATCGTCAGCTTTAAATCAGCTAGGTGGGGGAAGACCGCCCCTAGCTTCTTACCGGCGGCACTCCGCCCCGTAACCGAAACAAGTTTCACCTCCGGGTGCTGGGAAAGCAACCTTGCCAGTTCAACACCGGTATAACCGGTAACATTGATAATGCCTACCTTCATTTTTTCTTCCCCTCAAAGATGGTTTCTAGTTCGGCTAGGTGTTTCTTGGTGCCGATGACAATCAGTCGGTCTCCGTCCTCAATAGTCTCCTCTCCCGGCGGATTAGCCATAAGTTTACCACTCCTCTTCCTCATTGCCAGGACGGTGATTTCCATCCTGCTTCGTGCCTGCTCCATGCTCAGACCGACCAAGGGGGAGCCACCAGCCACATCCACATTTTCCAGTTGTAACGCCCGCCCCGGGCGATAGATTACAGTATCAATAAAGTCAACCACTGCCGGGCGCAGGGCTAACATCGCCATACGCCGTCCACCAATGGCGTAGGGGGAAATGACCCGATTGGCACCAGCCCTCAGCAACTTGTCCCCCGTCCCGCTTTCAGAGCAGCGGGCGGCAATGAACAGGTCAGGGCGTAACCCACGAGCCGAGAGGGTGATATAGGTGTTACTGGTATCGCTGCCGACGGCTGTCACCAGACCACGAGCCTTCATGATGCCAGCCTCCTTTAGCAATTCATCACTGGTGGCATCACCTAATAGGCAGAGGTAGCCCTCCTTCTCCGCTTTAGCCACCGGCTCCTCGTTATTGTCAATGATGACAAAGGGAGCCCTCTCCTCGGTAAAGGCGCTAGCTATCTCCTGCCCCACCCTTCCGTAACCACAGAGAATAAAATGTCCCTTTAGCTTGGCAATTTTGGCTTTCATTCTTCGCCTCCCTAGGGTGATACCAAATTGTCCTTCCAGTATATACTGCACAATCGTCGTCAAGATATATAATGCTCCACCGACACCAATTATAATCAGGCAGATGGTGAAAATTTTCCCGGCGACGTTAAGTGGGTGAACCTCGCCAAAGCCGACGGTGGTTATGGTGACTATAGTCATATAGAGGGCATCAATAAATGACCAGCCCTCAATGAGCATATAACCGATAACGCCGATGGCTACAATGCCAACAAAGGCGCAAACACCCCAGCCTAGTCTTCTTAGTGGGCTCATATTCGTTAAAGATATTGTAACATAAAATAGGCTCGGCTGAATATAAGATGAATTTCTTGCTTGAGATATTAAATATATGCTATTATTAAACTCCACAGGAGTGAGGATTATGCCCAAGATTTATCTTATTGATGTCACCAATCGGGACGGGGTGCAGACCGCCAAGCTTGGCTTGTCCAAGCTGGAAAAGACGATGATAAATTACTACCTCAATGAGATGGGGATATTTCAGTCCGAGTTTGGCTTCCCCACCACCAGGCATGAGTCCCATTACCTGGAGGCAAATCTGGAGCTGGCGGCGATGGGGGTGCTAAAGCCTATCCGTCTTGAGGGATGGATAAGAGCCATCACCGAGGATGTTGAGACAGCGTTTAAGCTGCTGCCGAAAATCCGCCATCTGAACCTTTCCATATCAACATCAGACCAGATGCTAAAGGGTAAGCTGAAGAAGACCAGGGATGATGTTATAAAAGAGATGGTTGGTGCCGTTGATGCCGCTCGGGCTCTGGGTGCGGAGAGTATTGGGGTCAATGCTGAGGATGCCTCAAGGACTGACCTGGATTATTTGATTAAGTTTGGTCTTGCCGCTAAGGAGCACGGGGCGGATAGGCTCAGGTACTGTGATACCCTTGGTTATGATAACCCACTAACTATCTATGAAACGGCCAAAGCGCTGGCGGAAGGTATTGGCCTGCCGATTGAGATTCACTGCCACGCTGACCTGGGGATGGCGGTGGCTAATTCTATTGCCGGCGCCAAGGGGGCAATAGATGGGGGGCAGGATGCTTATATCAATACCACCATCAATGGTATCGGCGAGAGGGCGGGGAATGCTGACCTGGTAGCGGTTATCCTGGCGGCAACTAAATCTAAGGGTTTCGCTGAAAAATATCAGCTGGCGGGCAAGGTTAAATTGTCTATGGCGTATAAGATAGCCAAGTTTGCCAGCTATGCCTTTGGTGTGCCAATCCCAATAAACCAGCCCGGTGTCGGGGCTAATGCCTTTGCCCACTCCTCAGGTATCCATGCCGATGGCGTGCTCAAAGACCCGGAAAACTATGAGCTATATGGCTTTGAGGAGCTGGGGCGGGGTGAGCCAGTGGAGGTAGAAACGGGGAGGGAGATTATTGCTGGGCAATATAGTGGAATATCAGGCTTCAGTCACATAATGGGGAAGATGGAGGTAACATTCAAGAGTAAGGAAGAAGCCAACGAAATTCTAGAATTGGCAAGATATGCCAATGTTGAGGCACAAAAGCCTCTGGTTGAGGATGAACTGCTCTTTATTGCCAAGTATCCACAGATTGTCAAAAAGCTCCTGACCCTTACCCCACTGGAGTAGCGATACATTGGATAGCCAATCAATAGCTCCGGCATTGCTGGACATCTACCACCGCCTCCTGGCTGGCTACGGTCCCCAGCACTGGTGGCCGGCGTCGGAGCCATTTGAGGTGATAGTCGGTGCCATACTCACCCAGTCCGCCGCCTGGGGCAATGTGGAGAAGGCTATTGCCAACCTCCGCGCCGCTGAGGCACTATCACCGAAGGCGCTCCGCCAGCTCACCACCCCCAGGCTTGCCCGCCTGATTCGCCCCTGCGGTTACTATAATGCCAAGGCGCTAAAGCTCAAGTCCTTTGCCTACTGGCTGGGCAATCATTATAGCGACGACCTTGATAAGTTATTCAGCAATGATATTGATGACCTGCATCAGAAACTACTCTCCATCCACGGTATCGGGCAGGAGACCGCCGATTCAATAATACTTTATGCCGCTAATAAACCAATCTTTGTCGTTGATGCTTACACCCGGCGCATTATTAGCCGTATTGGTCTTGCCCCAAATAAAAATAGCTACGCCGCTTATCAGGCGTTTTTCATGGAGCACCTGCCGCCCGACGCCAAGCTATTTAATGAATACCACGCCCTCCTTGTCTGCCTCGGTAAAAAGGTCTGCCGCCCCCGCCCCCTCTGCCCCCAGTGCTGCCTTAATGACCTCTGCCAATTTTCTAGTAACCTATCCCCCTCAGCACCCTAAAAAATCTGTGATTTTTTAGGGAACCCGCTTTAATTTTATGTGGTAATCCTATCCCCCTTACCCCCTTCCCTTGGATATTTATGAAGGGAAGGGGGAATAAGTAAGGGAGGGGGCGAAGCCCCCTCCCTCTAATTTTCTCTCCCTTTGATAACGAGCCTGACTTAAAAGGGTGTTTAAGAGGGGCGAAAGCCCCTCTTTTCTTCTCTTCCCCCTCTCCAAGAGTGGAGAGGGGGATTAAGGGGGTGAGGTTGATTAAAAATCCTTGACGCTAATATCCAAGTCGGTTAAGATGGGGGGCTGGGGGGTGAGGTGTCCTATTCCACAATTATCTACACCAAGAAAGAGCATATCGGCTCTATAATTCTGAACCGTCCTGAGGTCGGTAACAGCATCAACCTCAAGCTGGCTCAGGAGCTTGAGGATGTCTGCCCCAAGATAGACCAGGATGATGATATTTATGTTGTCGTTATTACCGGAGCCGGTGATAAAGCCTTCTGTACTGGAGTTGGGAAATCGGATAGTAGCTCTAGCCCCGCCAGTGCTATCGCTGGTATCAAGAAGCCGGTTATTGCCGCCATAAATGGGGATGCTCTGGGGCAGGGGCTGGAGCTAGCCCTTGGCTGTGATATCAGGCTATCCTCAGACAAAGCAAAATTTGGTTTTCCTGAGGTAGCTCATGGGCTTATCCCTTCTGATGGTGGCACCCAGCGCCTGCCGCGCATCGTGGGGCGGGGTAAAGCCCTGGAGTTGGTCCTTACTGCTGAGGTTATAACCGCCGAGGAGGCGCTTAGGATTGGGCTGGTGAGCAAAATAGTTAAGGGGACAAATCTGGCCGCTGAAACTGATGCTTTAGCTCAAGCCATGGCGGCTAAAGCACCTATCGCCCTGCGGTTTATTAAGGAGGCGATAAATAAGGGGCTGGATTTGACCCTGGAACAGGGGCTCCGCCTTGAGGCTGACCTTTATTTCTTAATCCATACCACCGCTGATAGAACAGAAGGCATTGCTGCCTTTCTCAAGAAGAGACCACCAAAATTTAAGGGAAAATAAGTATAAGTATTAAGGGGAAGGGGGATTAAGGGGGTGAGGTAGAAATAATCCCATGAATAATTTTGAGACGATTGTTTATGAGAAAAACGAGGGTTTAGCTTATGTTACCCTCAATCGACCTCATGCCTTGAACGCCTATAACATTAGGATGAGGGACGAGCTTTACCAGGTGCTGGGCGCGCTCAAGGATGACCCAGAGGTTAGGGTTGGCATATTCCGGGGTGCCGGGGAGAGGGCGTTCTGTGCCGGCGCCGACCTCAGTGAATTTTTAACCGCTCCCACCCCCGTCATTGCCCGGCAGGCGCGCTGGGAGCGGGATGTCTGGGGGCTTTTCTTGAGCATCACCAAGCCGCTGATTGCCGCCGTTCACGGCTATGTTCTTGGTTCCGGGCTGGAGATAGCCCTCTGCTGTGACATCAGGCTGGCGTCTGAGGATGCCCAGTTTGGTTTGCCCGAGCCGGGGCTGGGCATCATCCCCGCCGCCGGTGGTAGCCAGACCCTGCCCCGGGTAATCGGCGGGGCTAAAGCCCTGGAAATATTACTATCGGGGCGGTGGATTGGGGTGGAGGAGGCACTCTCCCTGGAACTGGTTAACCGGGTGGTGCCAAGAAATGAGCTGCTAAAAGAAGCCGAAGGGTTAGCCAGGAGGATTGCTGAATTTGATCCAGTGGTGGTGAGCTATGCCAAGCAGGCGATAATTATGGGATTTGACCTTAATTTGAGGCAGGGGCTGGAGCTTGAGGCGAGGCTTAGTCGCCTCGTTAGAGGATAGGAGTAAGTTCTTGGCGGAACAAAATTTTGATGCCCTGGCGCAAAAGGTAGCTGAGCTGATTATTAATGCCAAGAAGATTGTGGTCTTTACCGGCGCCGGTATTAGCACCGAGTCAGGGATTCCCGACTTCCGCAGCCCCGGTGGCATCTGGAGCCGGTTTGACCCTGATGACTTCACCTATCAGAAGTTCGTCTCCGACCCTGAGGCGAGGAAAAAGCAGTGGCAGATGCTGGGGGAGGGGCATTTGACTACCCTGGCTGAGCCGAACCTTGCCCACTATGCTATCGCTGAGCTTTACCAGCTGGGCAAGCTTGACTGTGTCATTACCCAGAATGTGGATAACCTTCACCAGAAGGCAGGGGTGCCCGCGGAGATTGTCTTTGAGCTCCATGGCAATATGCAGATAGCAGTTTGCTTAAGCTGTGGTCGGCAGTATCCCTTTGAGCAGATTAAGCTCAGGCTGGACAAGGGTGAGAAAATCCCCGATTGCGAGGTCTGCCATGGTATCCTCAAGCCCAACGCCGTCTTCTTTGGCGAGCCTTTGCCCCAGGATGTGCTTGAGGAAGCAACCAAGCGCTCGCTTAACTCAGACCTGTTTATTGTCATTGGCTCGACACTAATTGTCTACCCGGCGGCCTATATGCCGGTCTATGCTCGCCAGGGGGGAGCGAAGCTGGTCATTATCAACCTCAGCTCCACCCCGATGGACGGGGAGGCTAGTGTCCTCATCAGGGCTAAGGCGGGGGAGACAATGGCTCAGATATTGGACAGGGTGAGACAGGGGATGGGGTTAGACTGAGCCTTCCACCAGCTCGGCGATATCCATCACCTTAAGTTGTTCCGTTGCCTTTGCCTTAATGCCGTCCTCAAACATTTGCAGGCAGAATGGGCAGGCGGTAATTACGGTTTGAGCCTTAGTCGCCAGCGCCTGCTCGGTGCGAAGCTCGTTAATCCTGCGCCCAATGCGTTCTTCCAACCACATATGTCCGCCGCCACCCCCACAGCAAAATCCACGCTGACGGTTGCGCTCCATCTCCACCATCCTTATATCGGGGACGGCTTTTATAATCTCCCTCGGCGGCTGGTAGATATCATTGTATCGCCCCAGATAGCAGGCATCATGGTAGGTTATACGCTCGCCCCGCCCTTTGCTGATTTTCAACCTGCCTTCTTTCAGTAGCCGCATAATAAGCTCGGTATGGTGAATAACCTCAAACTCCCCGCCAAACTGGGGGTACTCGTTCTTTATTGTATTAAAGCAATGAGGGCAGGCAGTGACTATTCGCTTCACTCCGTAGCCCTTCATCAGCTCAATGTTTTTCCCTGCCTGCATCTGGAATAGATATTCATTACCCAGGCGGCGAGCCGGCTCGCCACAGCAGCTCTCCTCCGTCCCCAGGATGCCAAATTTAATTCCGGCTTGCCCCAGTAGCTTAGCCACCGCCTGAGCCACTTTTATGCTTCTCTCCTCCAGGGCTTCGGTGCAACCAACCCAGAACAGGAATTCTATATCCCGCTCTTCGGCCAGGGTCTTAACGCCAAGCCCCTGCGCCCAGTCCGTCCTGGATAGGGTAGTTCCCCGCCAGGGGTGTCCGCGGTCCTCGATGCTTCTCAGTGCCCCCTCCGCCGTCTCCGGGATTTTTGCCTGCTCCATCACCAGGTTGCGCCTCAGGTCTACTATTTTGTCAATATGGTCAACCCACACCGGGCAGACGACATCACAGGCGGCACAGGTAGTACAAGCCCAGATTTCATCCTGCAGGATGACATTGTCCACCAGGGTGGCATTGGCATCCGCCGCGGCTGGTTCGCCCCTGGCTTTAGCCGCCACCAGCGCCGGGCCGGCTTTGAGGAGCTGTCGCTTCAGGTCCTGTATTACCTTCTTTGGATTCAGTTGTTTGCCGCTGGCGGTAGCCGGACAAAGCTCCTGGCAATTTCCGCAGACGACGCAGGAATACAGGTCCAGGTTCTGTTTCCAGGTAAGTTGGTCAATGGTAGCGACACCGAAGGATTCCGCCTTCTCCAGGTCAATTGGTCTCAAGACACTGCGGGGCTGGTTGCGCAGGATGCCGTTGAATATGGCGGCGATGATGTGTAAGTACCGGGTGTAAGGGATGATCGCCAGGACGAAGACTACGGTAAACCAGTGCGCCCAGAGGAAGCCGAGGTACCAGCCCCCGGTGGCTGGATTTGCGGTGAAAAGATTGCTGAGCCAGGCGCTCACCGGCGGCAGGAGGGTATGCCCCAGCCCCGCCGGCGGGTGTCCCAGCATAATCTTGGTCGCTATTTCAAAGGCATATGTTACCGGGTGGGTCAGCACGGAAACGAGGATAACCATGGCCTCAATGGTCTGTTCCCCCTTGAGCCTTGGTGGCCTGATGATATAGCGCCGGATAATACCCCAGGCGGCACCGATGAAAATAAAAACCGCCATGAAGTCCATTACCCAGACCGCGTAGAAATAGAACTGGGTCTCTTCCAGTCCCGTCAAGCCTAAGCCCTCCGTCAGGATGATGAAAAAGAAATAGAAAACGACGGAGACAAAGAACCCCCACGCCATTAGGGCATGACCTAACGGCGCCCAGTCCTTCCGCTGGAAATTCTTGAGCTGGCAGAGTTGGCTGAAAACATAGCCCAGCGTATCCAGTAGCTTTTTAATCCAGCTCCCCGAACCGGTTTCCTTCCGCCCCAGGAACATGTACTGCCAGAGCTGCCGGAGGCGGTACAGGAACAGCCCGAGGGTGATTAAGAACACCCCCCAGAACAGCCCGTAAAAGTATGATGTTCCCGGCATTATGCTAATTGCTGACATAATATTTCCTATCTAGGCCCATTTTTTATCTTTAGGCGGCTGGCGTCTTAGCCAGGCTTCCCTATCCCTCAGGTCGCGGTCAAAAAGCAACCGATTAAGCAGGAGCTGGTGGGTAGGCACCGATGCCGTGAGTGGAGTCTCGGGTGCCGTCAGGCGTCTGATAATGAGCAGTAGGAATATTGCCACGAAGCCCAGGGTGAGTGGGAGCACTTCTTTAATGCCGAGCGGCTCACTCAGGAACCAGCTGAATATCGGTAGTAAGAGCATGGCCAGGAGCGTACCGAGGGCTAGCTGCTTGAAGGGAGCCCAGGCAAAGGCAATAACCGCCAGTATCAATGCCAGCCATGGTGCCAGGATAAAGACCACACCCAGGGTGGTTAACAAACCCCTGCCCCCATTAAAGCCAAGAAAAACGGGCCAGTTGTGCCCGACAATTGCCGCTATGCCAATCATGACTTGCTGGTAAACTTCCAAGCCTATCAATTTGGCAATATAAACAACCACCATTCCCTTGCCCAAATCAAAGATAATCACCAGAATAGATGCCCACTTGGAGCCAGTGGCTAAGACATTAGCCGCGCCGATGTTACCACTACCATACTTTCTGATGTCTATCCCCCGCGACCGTTTGGCAGCGAGATAAGCCGCCGGGACTGAACCCAGGAGATAGCCACCTAAAAGCAGTAGAGCAAAATAGGCTTCCTTCATATTCTAAGCCTTGGTTCTCTTTGCTTTGCCAGGGCGATAAGTTTCTCCACGGCTTCTAATGGCAAATTAACGCCACCAATGGCAGTCTCGGTCGGCTCCAGACCATGGTAATCACTGCCACCGGTGACAATAAGCTCATACTTCTCGGCGAGTGCAACCAGCCTCCTTATTTCCTCACCAGTATAGTTGTTATAGTAGGCTTCAATTCCCACCAGCCCCCCTTCTTTCAGCTCTCTGGTCATTGCCTCTGGTTCGGTGAGGGTGAGGGGGTGGGCGAGCACGGGCAAGCCCTTGGCTTTAATTATTAGCGCCACTGCCTCTTTTGGGGTCATCTTTTCCCGTTCAACATAGGCCGGGCGACCATGACCCAGGTATTCAGTAAATGCCTGCTTGAATGAGGTGATATAGCCCTTCTCCAGCATGGCTTGGGCAATATGGGGACGCCCGATAGAGTTGCCGCTGGCTATCTCCGTAACCCGTTGCCAGTCAATGTCAATGCCCAGCTTTTTCAGCTTCGCCACCATCTTTTGCCCTCGCTTGAGGCGGGAGTTTTTAAATCTGTCCAGGGTGGCGCCAAAGTCAGGGTCATTATAGTCTATGAAGTAGCCAAGGATATGGACCTCGTCCTTTGGGGTATCGGTGCTGATTTCAACGCCAGGTATAACCTTTAGCCCGGGGAAGGCGCGGGCGGCGCTCTGGGCGGGGGCAATCCCATCGATGCTGTCATGGTCGGCGAGGGCGATAAAGCTAAGCCCCCGCCTCCCCGCCTCTTGGACAATATCGGCCGGCGTTAGTTTGCCGTCAGAGGCAGTGGAGTGGATGTGGAGGTCTGCCTGGTTCATTCCTCCACCTCTTGGTAGATTCGCTCAATGCTTGTCGCCTGCCCGGTTTCATCATCAACCTTAATCAATATAGCGTTAAAGGCAATTTTACCCTTCCCCACCGATAGGCGGCGGGGGATTCCGGTCAGGAAGCGCTGAATCACCGCCTCAACATCATCACCGATGACCGAGTCTAAGGGACCGGTCATCCCGATATCGGTTACATAGGCGGTGCCGTTAGGCAGTAATTGGGCGTCAGTAGTCCCGATATGGGTATGGGTGCCGAGGACAGCACTGACCCTTCCGTCCAGATACCTTCCCATGGCTCCCTTCTCTGATGTTGCCTCAGCGTGGAAATCAACAATGATAATTTTCTGGTCGAGCTTGGCTAGTAGCTGGTCCATCGCCCGAAATGGGCAATCAAAATCGCCGATAAAGGTTCGGCCAAGCAGATTGACCACTGCCACCCCCTTGGTGACTATATAGCCCTTACCGGGCACCCCCGGGGGGTAATTTAAGGGGCGGATGATGGGCAGCTCACTATCAAGGTGGGGGATGATGTCCTTCTGTGCCCAGATGTGATTACCTGAGGTCAGGACATCAACGCCGCCCTCAAGCAGCTCCTTGGCGGTAGCTAGGGTTAGCCCTATGCCGCCGGCGGCATTCTCGGCGTTGGCAATAACCAGGTCTAAAGCGTATCTTTGGCGAAGACCGGGCAAGAGCTGGCTTATCGCCCTCCTCCCCGGTCTGCCGACGACGTCACCTATGGCTAGTATCAGCACTATCTTTCCTATTTGGCAAAATCTGTGGCTCTTGTCTCCCTGAGCACAGTAACCTTTATCTGCCCTGGGTACTGCAGGCTCTCCTCTATCTTCTTAACGATGTCCCGGGCCAGCCTCATTGCCCCAAGGTCATCAATCTCCTCCGGCTTGACCAGGATTCTAACCTCGCGGCCGGCTTGGATGGCGTAGGACTTTTCCACCCCCTTGAAGCTATTGGCGACATCCTCCAGTGCCTTCAGCCGCTTCAGGTAGCTATCAAGGGACTCACGCCTTGCCCCAGGTCGGGCGCTACTGATAGCATCAGCCGCGGCCACAATAAAGCCCCAGACGCTTGTGCTCTCAGTCTCAAGGTGGTGCTCAGCGATGCCCTTGACCACCTCCGGGGATTTATCCCATTGCTTAACCAGGTCAGCCCCGATAGAGGCATGGGGTCCCTCTACCTCCTTGTCTACCGCCTTGCCAATGTCATGGAGTAGCCCGGCCCTCTTGGCAATGGTAACATTAGCCCCCAATTCCCCGGCAATCATGCCGGCGAGTTGAGCAACCTCAAGGGAGTGGGCTAAAACGTTCTGACCATAGCTGGTGCGGTACTTAAGCCGCCCCAGTAGCTTGAGTAGCTCGGGGCGCAAGCCGTGAACCCCGACTTGGTAGGCTGCCTGCTCTGCGGCATTATAGCCGGCTTGCTCCACCTCCTCCTTGGTCTTGGCTACTACCTCTTCAATGCGGGCGGGGTGGATGCGACCATCAAGGATAAGCTTGCTTAAAGCCTGCTTGGCTATCTCTCGCCGCATCGGGTCAAAGGAGGATATGGTCACTGCTTCCGGGGTATCATCAACGATGAGGTCAACCCCGGTAGCCTGCTCCAGGGCTCTTATATTACGCCCCTCCCGCCCGATAAGTCTCCCCTTCATCTCGTCACTGGGGAGGGGAACGGTAGCCACCGTTGTCTCCGATACTATCTCGGAGGCACTGCGCTGTATTGCCTGCGACAGAATCTCTTGCGCTTTCTTATCGGCCTCCTCTTTTAGCTCGGCTTCCCACTCCCGAAGGCGGCGTGAGGTCTCATTCCTTATCTCACTCTCCAGGGCATCAAGCAGGGCTTGTTTTGCCTCGCTGGTAGACATGCCTGAAATCGACTCTAGCTTTTGTATCTGCTGGTTTTTAATCTCCTCAAGTTGATTGCGGACGCCGTCTGCCTCCTTCTCCCTAGCCGTGATGTTACGCTCCCGCTGCTCCACACCTTCAAACTTTCGCTCCAGAGCCTCCATCTTTTGTCCTAGCCTGCTTTCCTGGCGTTGGAGCTCGCTGCGCCGTTCCCGGTTTTCCGCCTCAGTGGCTGCCTTGACTTTGTCGGCTTCTCGTTTTGCCCCGTCGACTATTTTCTTGGACTCAACCTCGGCTTCACTGGTTATCTTTAATGCCTTCCTCTGGGCAATGCGGAGCTGGCGGTTTACCAGCATCCCCCTGAAGAAGAAGGTAGCCATGCCGCCAAATACCACACCGATAATGAAACTACTAACGAAAACGGCTAAAAAGATTGGTTCTATTCCTCCCATTTCTTCCCCCTTATTTGTTTATTTCCCATCCTTAGGAATAGATTATAAATAGCTTACCCACTTTGCCCCTTTCGGTCAAGGCGGGAGTGCTATCTAGACCTACCCCCTTTCCTGCCACAACCGCTGCACCGTATGATTTATCACCCGATAGCCAAAACCCCGCCGCCTGAGATATTCGCCCAAGCGGTGACGAAAGCCCTCGTAGTCAGAGTCAGGCAGGCGACGAGCCCGACCCTGAGCTGCCCGATAGGCGCTATCTTCATCCTCAACGTCAGCCACTACCTGGTCGATGATGTCCCGAGCCACACCCTTCTGCCTTAGCTCAAGGGCGGTAAGAGCGCGGCTGCGGGGGCGGAATGTTTGGCGGTTATCCTTCCAGAACTGGGCAAAGGCCAGGTCATCCACCAGCCCCTGCCCCTTTAGCCTGGCGAGCACCGCCTCCACATCCCCGTCATCGAAGCCACGCCGCTTGAGCCGCCCCCTTAGCTCAGCCTCGCTCCGCAGGCGGTAGTCAAGGTAGCGAAGGGCAACGTCAAAGCAGCGCTGCTCCTTGGCATTTGTCCCGGTTACCCTTTTCATCCTCCCCTCTTCAAAAACATAAGGCTGAGGTTTAGGCCTCAGCCTTGCTCAAGTGCCATTTAGTTTTTAGACCAGTCCGGGATTAGCCGGTGGTGATGGCTGAGGCTCTAACCTGCTGCTCAATCTCCCGAGCCAGCTCGGGATTTTGGCTTAGGTAGCTTTTGGCATTCTCTCTGCCCTGCCCCAGACGAATATCACCATAGGAGAGAAAGGCACCGGCCTTCTTCACTATCCCCAGCCCTACGCCAAGGTCAATCAGGTTGCCCTCCTTGCTTATCCCGTGGTCAAACATGATATCAAACATGGCGGTTTTGAAGGGAGGGGCAACCTTATTCTTGACCACCTTAGCCCGGATAACGCTGCCGATGATGTTGTCTCCCTGGCTTATGGTCTCTGCCCGCCTTAGGTCAATCCTCACTGAGCTATAGAATTTAAGGGCTCTACCCCCTGGCGTTACCTCAGGATTACCAAATACAATCCCGACCTTTTCCCTTAGCTGGTTGATGAATATCACGGAGGTGCCTGACTTGCCGATAGCGGCGGCTAGCTTTCTTAAGGCTTGAGACATTAACCGTGCCTGTAAGCCAACATGTGCCTCCCCCATCTCCCCCTCAATCTCAGCCTGGGGTACTAGTGCCGCTACGCTATCAATGACGATGGCATCAACCGCTCCACTCCTGACCAGCGCCTCGGTAATCTCCAGGGCTTGCTCCCCGGTATCGGGTTGTGAGATGAGCAGTTCATCAACATTGACTCCACAATTGGCAGCATAGGAAGGGTCAAGAGCATGCTCGGCGTCAATGTAGGCAGCCACCCCGCCCTTTTTTTGTGCTTCAGCGATTATATGTTGGGCGAGGGTAGTCTTCCCTGACGCCTCGGGACCAAATATCTCGGTAACCCTTCCCCTGGGGATACCACCAACACCTAAGGCTAGGTCTAGCGCCAGTGAGCCGCTGGGAATGGCATCCACTGATGACATTCCCACTTCCCCTAGCTTCATCACTGAGCCTTTGCCGAACCGTTTCTCTATCTGGCTGATAGCTAGCTCCAGTGCCTTTCCCTTCTCTGTGGTCATATTTCGTCTTAATTGCATCATAGCACAGATACCCCGTTAAAACAATGATGAGTGCTTGTTCAATGTTGACAACGAAGAAACAAAAGGTGTACAATTTGACATTTAATGCGTTTATATTGATAGGTGGTAGGAAAAGTTAAGATTAGTCATCTTGACAGCCTTAATGCCGGGGATTAAAATCAAAGACCGCACAGGGGGCGTGGAGCTGCCACCGGTAGGTGGTCACTTGGGTGGTAGGGAGCCAATAGTGAAACCGACCTGCAAGGGTCGGTTTTTATTTTGCGCCAATTAATTGATTGATAGGTGGTAGGAAGCAAAGGAGTTTAAACAGATGAAAAGGGTTATTCTATCTTTGGCAATTGCCCTGGTCTTAAGTGTGGTCATGGCGTTACCCGTTAATGCCGCTACTACCCAGGTCACCTGGGCTTGGGGGCGGGGTGACCTCGGTCAGCTGGGCAATGGGGCTAATAACGACAGTGCCACGCCGGTTCAGGTGAGCGGCGGGCCCAGCGGCGCCATCGCCGCTGGCGGTATACATAGCGTCATCCTGAAGTCTGATGGCACGGTCTGGGCCTGGGGCTATAATGGCAGTGGTCAGCTGGGCAACGGGACTAACGACGATAGCAACGTACCGCTCCAGGTAAGCGGGCTCACTGGCGCTACCGCCATTGCCACGGGCGATGAACATAACCTGGCGCTGACGTCTGATAACACGGTCTGGGGCTGGGGCTGGAATGGCAGTGGTCAGCTGGGCAACGGGACTTACGACAATAGCAATGTACCGCTCCAGGTAAGCGGGCTCAGCGGGGTCACCGCCATTGCCGCCTGCGGTTCACATAGCCTGGCGCTTAAGTCTGATGGCACGCTCTGGGCGTGGGGTGGTAACACCTACGGTCAGCTGGGCAACGAGACTTATACCGATAGCAATGTACCGGTCCAGGTAAGCGGGCTCAGTGGGGTCACCGTCATCGCCATGGGCAGGTACCATAGCCTGGCACTTAAGTCTGACGGCACGCTCTGGGCGTGGGGCAGTAACAGCAACGGTCAGCTGGGCAACGGGAATAACACCGACAGCAACGTGCCGCTTCAGGTGAGCGGGCTCAGTGGGGCTACCGCCTTCAGCGGCGGCGATTCATATAGCCTGGCGCTTAAGTCTGATGGCACGGTCTGGGCCTGGGGCAGTAACAGCAACGGTCAGCTGGGCAACGGGAATAACACCGACAGCAACGTGCCGCTTCAGGTGAGCGGGCTCAGTGGGGCTACCGCCTTCAGCGGCGGCGATTCATATAGCCTGGCGCTTAAGTCTGATGGCACGGTCTGGGCTTTGGGGTAGTAACAGCTACGGTCAGCTGGGCAACGGGAATAACACCGACAGCAACGTACCGCTTCAGGTAAGAAAGCTCAGTGGGCTCGGTGCCATTGCCGCGGGCGGATTTCATAGCCTGGCAAGTAGCGGGCTCGCTGGTGGTGGCGGTGGTGGTGGGGGTGGTGGGCAGGCCGGAGCTAGAGGGCTGAAGCTTGATTCTGTCAACAAGCTTACGGCCGCCCTGACCGGGGATAAGGGCATAGATAGAACCATTAATGATGCTATTGGACATATCAACAAGAGCCTCAATAGTAGCCTTTGGCTAGATGATAATCACCTGGTATTCCAGCCAAAGGGGGACTGGCTCGAAGGAGTGAGCAACAACTTCGATAAGAAGGGTAAATGCCTGGAAGACAGTGATATGGACGATGATTCAAGGGTTGGGACGCAGTGTGCCACCGGTACTAAGCATGGTATCACCGTCTTCCACGAGGAGAAGGATGCCGTAACCGCACTGCAGAATGCCGTTGACCAGTTTACGAAGGAAATCCCGCGGCTGGAGAAGGAAATCGCGAACAAGCAAGCAAAGGGTAAGGATGTAACCAAGGAGCAAGCGGAGCTAGCCGCGATGAAGAAGGTTTTGCCAGTCTTCCAGGTGGTCATTTCTAATCTGGTGCAGGCTGATAGTACCCTGGCTAAAGTAGCAATAACCGATGCTAAGAATACCACGGTTAGTGATAGCAAGCGAGCCAAGATAGTAGCCAGTGAGATAGCTGAGGCGGAAAAAGCCTTTGCCGCGGCGGCAAAAGAGGTTGCTCGCCACCCGGAGCGGGCAATAGCTCAATACAGCCATGCCTGGGAGCATGCCCAACTGGCGATTAAGTTCGCTACTTTAAAAGTCGGCCACTAATATATCAAAAACTAGCTATCGGTGGTGGCTGGCGCTTGTGTTCGCTAGCGGCAATTATGGACTTAATCCTCTTTTTGAGTGCCGCTGAGGCTTCACCAGAAGCCAAATAAAGGTCAAGTTCGTCGTAACTGAGTCCTAATTCCTCTTCATCGGTCTGCCCCTCCCATAGACCGGCGGAAGGGGGCTTATCTATAATTGGCTCGGGAATACCCAAAAACCTGGCGAGCTCTTTTATTTGCCCTTTGAGCAGATTGCCCAGGGGTTGAATGTCCACCCCGCCATCCCCATACTTGGTAAAGTAGCCCAGGGAAAGCTCGTCCCGATTACCGGCTCCAGCCACAATATATTTGAGCCGATTGGCAAGGTAGTAGAGGGTGAGCATTCTTAACCTGGCTTTGATATTGGCTTGAGCGATGCGGTTGACTTCAGGGTCTACCTTGTCATCAGGCAGTACCTTGAGCAAGCCGTCAAAAACGCTATCCAGAACCACCGTCCTGGTGGGGATGGAAAACTTATCCGCCACCATCCGGGCATGTTTTATATCCTCCTCCCGACCGTGGCAGGGCATGAGCACCCCCAGCGTCGTTTGGGGGAAGGCGCGATGGCAGAGCACCGCCAGTACTGACGAATCTAGCCCCCCACTTAACCCCAGCACCACCCCTTTGCAGTTGGCAGCTCCTACCTTTTCTTTTATCCACAAGACTAATTTTTTGGCTAACTGCTCCGAGTTCATATTGTCGCCCCAGGTTGCCAGTAGTATACTACCGTGTAGCTAATCTGGTCAAAAATGTCAGCCGACCTTGTTCTTAAGAATGCCAGTGTAATAACCATGGACCCTGACCACCCTACGGCTGAGCTGGTAGCGGTCAAGGGTAATCGGGTGCTGGCTGTTGGCGCTGGTGAGCTGTTGGCGGAGGTTAAGGGGGGAAAGACCAGGGTAATTGATTGCCAGGGCAGGACGGTTGTGCCCGGCTTTAATGATGCTCACTGCCATATCTTTGACTTTATCCGAAGCCGTTATGAGCTTGACCTTAGTCCGTCAGCGGTGAGCTCTATCGCTGAGATAAAAGAGGCTGTTCGTCGCCGAGCCCAGAGCCTCCCTCAGGGCAGCTGGCTCACCGGCGGTGGTTATAACGAGTTCTACCTTGCTGAAAAACGCCACCCCAACCGCCGGGATTTGGACGAGGCAGCACCCCACCACCCGGCAGCCCTTTTCCACCGCTCCCTGCACGCCTGTGTTCTCAACAGTCTGGCACTCTCCCTGGCTGGCATTACCATTGATACGCCGGAGCCAGCCGGCGCCCTTATTGAGCGGGAGCTTACAACCGGTGAGCCTAACGGGCTTCTTTTTGAGATGGTGGGGTATATCAGGGAGATGGTGGTGCCCCCATTATCCGAGGCGGAGCTAGCTAAGGGTGTTGCCTTAGCCAATGAGCATTATCTATCTATGGGGATCACCTCACTTCAGGATGCCACCGCCACCAACGACCTGGCTCGGTGGCAGATGCTCAAGAATTTTATCGAGGGTGGCAGGCTTAAGAGCCGGGTATTTATGATGTTTGGCATTAATGCCCTGAGCCAGTTCCAGGAGGCAAACCTTACTTTTGGTTCCGGCGATAGTTATCTCCGTCTGGGAGGGGTAAAGCTCATGCTGAGTGAAGCCAGTACCGAGCTATCCGGGTTAAACCAGCCGGCGCTTGATGCCCACAAGGCTGGGTTTCAGCTAGCCATCCATTGTGTTGAACCAAGCACGGTGGCGGCAGCCATCGCCATCTTAGAAGATATAAATCGTCAGCTACCCTTGCCCGAGCGACGCCACCGCCTGGAGCATTGCTCCGAGTGCCCACCCCCGCTGCTCAAGCGACTAGGTCGGCTTAAGGCGATGGTGGTCACCCAGCCCCCGTTTCTCTTCTATAGTGGTGAAAGATATCTCGCCACCATCCCCCCCGCCCAGTTAAGGTGGCTATACCGGATTAAGTCCCTTCTTGACCGTGGTCTGATTGTTGCCGGCAGCTCAGACTCGCCGGTGGTCCCGGATAACCCCCTGCTTGGCATCTATGCCGCCGTCACCAGGAGGGCGGAGTCGGGGCAGGAGCTATCGCCCGAGGAAGCCGTCTCAGTCAAGCAGGCGCTGGCAATGTATACCATAAACGCTGCCTACGCCTCGTTTGAGGAGGATATAAAAGGCTCCCTTGCCCCGGGGAAGCTGGCGGATATGGTGATTTTGAGCGATGACCCCCTGAAATCGCCGCCGCAGCGGCTCAAGGATATCCGCGTGGAGATGACTATCATTGATGGCAGGGTGGGGTGGGAGGTTTGACCACCCCTCCCACCCCAGAATTATGGCTGGTTATTTGACGTAGGTAATGGTAAGCTGAGCCGTGTTGAAATCTATGTAGTCATCCGAGTTACTAAAATTACTAAGCGCTTGGCCTACTAGACCGTAGCGTAGCATCACCGCGAAGCGTGGTATTTGATTCTTTAGCGCCTCTTTTAGCTGGTCAATTATGTTAGCCTGGTCAGGGGTCTGTCGGTCAAATCTTGTAATCTCGCCGCTAACGCTTGGATAATAGTCCGAGGCTTTCAATGGCCGGGGAGCCCCAATAAGGGTAACACTGTCAACAAAGAGGATAGCGTTAATATAAAACGGGTAGTTGACAGTCTGTCTTTGGGTGAAGGTTACCTTTGCCTCTTTTATCGTGGCACCGATGAGTGGAGAGATGTCAAAAACGAAGTAGGGTCGCAAGCCCCTATTTGAGGCATTGTCTCCTACCCTGTAGACTGTGGTGTCGATATCACCGATAGAAGAGACGGTGCCACTTTCAGTTGCTATCGGACTAAGGATGACCGTTAGCGCCGGGATTGCCACGGTAATGGTGCAACTGCTATTGGCGGTGCCACCCTTACCATCGTCAACAGTCACGCTGATGGTGTAGGTTCCAACAGTGTCCGGAGCCTTCCAGGTTGCGGTGATGTCTGTCCCGCTGATATCACCACCGCCAACACTGGTTTTCCAGGCATAGGTCAGCTGGTCATTATCAGGGTCGCTAGCCAGACAGGTTATGGTTGCGGTATCCCCCGGCTTCACCTGTGTTGCTGAGGGGGTAATACTGCTGATAGCCGGCGGGCGATTGGCTACGACGTTGATGTCCAGGCTTCGCGACGCAGTATTGCCTTTCTCATCCTTAACCGTCACGCTAATGCTATACTTTCCGGTATAGTTCGGTGCTCGGTAGAAGGCAAAATTGTCCTTTATCCCGCTGAAAGAGCCCGCAGGCGCCGACCAGGTGTAGGTCAGCGTGCCACCCCCGGGGCTGCTGGCATTACAGGTTATCTTGGTCTGCGCGTTGGGGATGATGGTTGTTGCCTCGGCGCTAAGACCGCTAATCGTTAGGCCGGTTGTTGGTGGTGGTGTGGTTGGTGGTGTTGGGGGTGCCCCTCCACCGCCGCATGCCACTAGCGGCACTATCAGTAACGAAGCTAATACGGCAAAACAGACCTTGGCTAACATCTTCATTTGTCCCCTCCTTTCTGACGACTTGTCCGTTAGGCGTAATTGCAGTTGAATTATAGCTAACGCCTGTAATTTGTCAATAGTGAGCTTAACTACCAGCTCTTTTAGTAAGTACTAAATACCCCCCAGCCACCCCGCCCAGAATTATTGCCAGAGCGGCAGTTATGGCGGCACAGAATAAGGCGGCGTCATAAAAGAAGCCCTGGGGGAAGAGCATTATCAGGTAGTCCTTGGTTGGGTCAAGCCGCCAGAACTCGTTGGAAAAGCTTATGACGTGAAACTGCCAGAAGAGTTCATTAAAGCCAAAGACTGCCCCCAGGCCTAAAGCCCCCGTCAGGGCGAGGGTGATGCCACCCCCACCAACCAATCCCCACGCCAGACGGCGGTATCTTCTCCTGCGCCAGAAGAGGCAGAAGCCGGCGTAAGCCAGAACATAGGCTAGCGTCCCCGCCAGCAAAGAGTAGTCAAGCCGAATCAGCCCCTTGACATCCTTAAGGTGAAGTATTTCCCGCTGGTTAAAGAGGGCAAACAGCCTATTATCTTTTACCACGGTAAGGCTGATATACTCCTCATCCGAGTTGAAGTAGCTGATTAAGCCTCTGGCTGTTTTATCTAATTCCGAACCAGCCAAGCCGGTGGTCTGGCTGACATTATATTTTTCAAAGCCGTATTGATAAAGCCAGAGGCTACTAGCTGCCCAGCCAAGGCTTGCGGTCAGGAGCAGTATGGGTAGGGAGAGTATGAATAGCCATTTAGCGGCGATACCAAAAATTTTCATTTTCGTCATTAAGATTTTACACTTTCAGTGTTAGTTATTCTACCTCACCCCCTTTATCCCCCTCTCCTTCAAAGGAGAGGGGGAAGAGGTTTTAGGGAGGGGGCGAAGCCCCCTCCCTTTCTTTCACTCCCCCTTCCCTTGTAAGGGAAGGGGGTCAGGGGGATGGGTTGCTAAGTAATTAAAATAATTTTGGTGTTTAATTTCTGAGCCATTATGGTTTAAAAAAGCATACCCCAAAAATTTTATCCTGTGCTATAATTAAGCCATGTTCAGCCACCTCCATGTCCATACCGAATACAGCCTCCTTGATGGCATGTGCCGCATCCCCCAGCTGGTGCAACGAGCCAAAGAATTGGGTATGGATAGCCTGGCGCTAACCGACCATGGGGTAATGTACGGGGCAATCAAGTTCTACCTTGAAGCCAGGGAGGCGGGAATAAAGCCTATCATTGGCTGCGAGGTTTATGTCGCCCCCAACAGCCGACTTGCTCGCAACGCCAGCGATAAGAATCACTACCACCTCATCCTGCTGGCTAAAAATCATACCGGTTACCAAAATCTAATCCAGCTCACCACCAAGGCGCACCTTGAGGGCTTTTACTACCGGCCGCGGGTGGATAGGGAGCTTCTTGAGCAGCATCGCCAGGGTCTTATTGCCCTCTCCAGCTGCCTTGCCGGTGAGATCCCCCGCCTTATCCTTGACCTGCGCCATGAGGAGGCGAGGCAGGTTGCCTTGTGGTATAAGCAGACCTTCGGCGATTTCTATCTTGAGATACAGCACCACCCCATCCCCGAGCTGGAGCAACTCAACCCGGTTCTTATCTCGATGGCTGGTGAGCTGGAGATACCACTGGTCGCGACCAATGATGTCCACTACATCAACCGGGAGGATGCCCCATCTCATGACCTTCTTATGTGTATTGGCACCAACTCCTCAATCAGTGATGAAAAGAGGATGAAGATGGCGGGCGACTTTTACTACCTTAAGACTCCCGAAGAGATGGCAGAGCTTTATCAGGATATCCCGCAGGCACTTGAAAATACCGAGCGCATTGCCGAGATGTGTAACCTTAAGCTTGAGTTTGGTCGTCTTCACCTCCCCGAGATTGACCTCCCCGCGGGCAAAACCGCTGACCAGTTCCTGGCTGACCTCTGCCATAATAATCTGCCACAATATTACCCCAACCCTACCCTTGAGATAAAACAGCGGCTTGATTATGAGCTGGAGGTGATAGCAAAGACCCAGTTTGCCAATTACTTCCTTGTTGTCTGGGACATCATCTCCTTTGCCAAGAAGCAGGGCATTCTCTATGGGGTGAGGGGCAGTGCCGCTGCCAGCATTGTCCTTCACTGCCTGGGCATCACCGAGGTTGACCCTATTGAGAATAGGCTTGTCTTTGAGCGCTTCCTTAACCTAGAGCGCAAGGAGATGCCGGATATAGACCTGGATTTCCAAGACGACCGTCGTGAAGAGGTTATTGCCTATGTCACGCAGAAGTACGGCAAGGACCACGTGGCTCAGATTATAACCTTTGGCACACTGGGGGCGAGGGCGGCAATTCGGGATGTGGGGCGGGCTTTGGGCATGACCTATAGTGATGTTGACCGCGTTGCCCGGCTGGTCCCCTTTCGACCAGGGATGACCCTGGGACGAGCCATGGATGAGAACAGCGAACTTCGTAGTATCTACGAGGAGGATAAAATCATTCGCAACCTGGTTGATTCGGCGCAGAAACTTGAGGGTATCGCCCGCCATGCCAGTACCCACGCCGCCGGTGTTGTTATCTCCAAGGAGCCGCTCACCCGATATGTCCCCCTGCAGCGGGTGGCTAAGGCTGACGATGAGGCGACGGTTATGACCCAGTTCCCCATGGAGGATATTGCCCAGATTGGACTATTAAAGATGGACTTTCTTGGTCTGGCTAACCTGACGATTCTGGGCAAGGCAAGGGAGATTATCCAGCAGAGCTGTGGCATTGATATTGACCTGCGACATATCCCCATGAATGACGATAAGACCTTTTCCCTGCTATCCTCAGGGGAGACCACCGGCGTCTTTCAACTGGAGGGGGCAGGGATGCGCCGCTATATCAAGGAGCTTAAACCAACCACCTTCAGCGATATTGCCGCCATGATTGCCCTCTATCGCCCCGGTCCGATGGAGCATATCCCCACCTTTATCAAAGCCAAGCATGGTATTGAGCCCATCCGTTACCCCCACCCGGCACTATCCAGCATCCTTGAGGAGACCTACGGGGTAATTGTTTACCAGGACCAGGTGCTTCTTATCGTCCAGACCTTTGCCGGCTACACCCTGGGGCAGGCTGATATCTTCCGTAAGGCGATGGGCAAGAAGATTCCTTCAGTGATGAAAAAAGAACGGCAGAACTTTATTGCCGGCGCCAAGAAGATGGGTTATACCGCCGAGGTCGCCGAGGAGGTCTTTACCCTTATTGAGCCCTTCGCCGGCTATGCCTTTAACAAGGCTCATAGCTTCAGCTATGCCCTTATTGCCTACCAGACCGCCTATCTCAAGGCAAACTATCCGGCAGAGTATATCACTGCCTTCCTTATTACCAACGCCGACGAGTTGGAGAAGATTGCTACCGCTGTCGCCGAGTGCCGGCGTCTTGGCATCGCTGTCTTGCCCCCTAATGTAAACCGGAGCCAGGCTAGCTTTTCCATAGAGCGTGATGGCGAGGGCAACCCCGCCATCCGCTTTGGGCTAGCGGCAATTAAGAATGTGGGGTTTGGCGCCGTAGAGCCGCTGGTCGCTGAGCGGGATAAAGGCGGCGAGTTCAGGTCAATTGAAGACCTCTGCCGGCGGGCTGATTTGCGTAATATAAATCGGAGGGTGCTTGAGAGCCTGGTTAAGGCGGGAGCCCTGGACTGCCTTGGCGACCGTGGCACACTACTGGCTAATATCACTCGTATTATGGCTCTAGCTCAGCGGGAGCAGCACCTGCGGGAGACGGGGCAGTCAACCATGTTTGACCTCTGGGGCAAGACCATGCCCACCCCTATGCCCAGTCTTGACCTGGAGTCTGCCGAAATCCCGACTAAGGAAAGGCTAACCTGGGAGAGGGAGCTGACGGGGGTGTACCTCTCGGAGCACCCCTTCACCGCCTTTGCCGCCAAGGTGGCTTCAGAGAATACCACCCTCTGCGGTCATATTGACGCTGAGCTGGTGGGGCAGGATGTTATCGTCGCCGGGATGGTCGCCTCGGTCCATCAGTCCTTCACCAAGGACCGCCGCCCCTTTGCCAGCGTCATGCTGGAAGACCTTGACGGCAGGGTGGAGGTGATGGTCTGGCCCAAGGTCTATGCCAGCACTAAAGACCTCTGGCAGGAGGGCAATATACTGCTGGTTGAGGGCAAGGTAAGGCTGAGGGACGAGCGGGTGCAGCTAAGCTGTGACTCAGTGCAGCGCTACCAGCCCGAGGCAAGGGGGGAGGAACCAGTGGCTGAGGCCGCCCCGCTGGTCAAGGGTCGGCGGCTGGTAATAAGTCTCTGCCAGACCCAGGACGAAGAGACTGATATTGCCTCCCTGCATAAACTGATTGAGGCGTTAATGGGCTTCCCCGGCGATGATGAGGTGAGCCTCTGTCTGGTCAATGAGCAGAAGGTGTTTAACCTCAAGCTATCAAATGTCTATACTAATTACTGTCCTGAGCTCCACCAGCGTCTGGTAGAGCTGGTGGGGGAGGGGGGGCTGAGGGTGGAAGCAAATGGCTAGAGCAAAGAGGTGGCTATTATTAACCACTGCCCCGGACCAGCTAACCGCTGAGATGTGGCAGGATATTTTAAGTCAACAGGGTATCCCGGCGGCGATTAATCCCCAGGATGCGGTTTCATTCTTGGGGGTTTCTAACCTCCCCTGCCGGATAATGGTCGCCCCCGGCTATCTTAAAAAAGCTAAGGAAATCCTTGCCAGCCTGCAAGCAGAGGAATAGGGATGGTAAAAAAGAATACCGTCGCCGGTCACCGAAAACGGCTTAGGGAGAGGTTCCTCAAGTCAGGGCTTACTGGCTTTCATGACTATGAGATTATTGAGCTACTCCTGACACTGGGTTTCCCCCGCCGTGACTGTAAGCCCCAGGCAAAAGAGGTCCTGAGGAGGTTCAAGACGCTGAGGGGGACACTCGCCGCCTCCCTGGAAGAGCTCCGGGAGATAAAGGGCATCGGTCCTCACAGTGTCTTCGGCATTAAGCTGGTGCAGGAGGTAGCCAACGAGTTTCTGCGGCAGAAGGTTATTGATAAGCCAGTATATAAAACGGGCAGGGAGATTTTTGAATACCTATATCACTCAATGCGGGACCTGAAGGCTGAGTTATTCAAGGTCATCTACCTAAACGGACGGAACCAGATTATTGAAATTGATGACCTCTTTGAGGGGACGGTTAACGCCAGCTCTATCTACCCCCGCGAGGTCATGAAAGCCGCCATCAAAAATGGTGCCGTCTCCCTCATCCTTGTCCACAACCACCCCTCAGGCGACCCCGAGCCCAGCAAATATGATAAGGATGTCACCAGGGACTTGGTCTTTGCCGGTAATATTATGCGGATTAAGGTGCTTGACCATATCATCATCGGCAATGACCGCTATTATAGCTTCGCCAGCCAGGGGCTTATTGAGGAGTATGAGGCTGACTTCTTGAGCTTTAGAACTACAGGCACGGCTGAGGCTAGGCGAAGGCGATATCGGGCCAGGCTACCAGAAACCAACCTTTTAAAGCCCGACTAAGGGGTCAAGACTAACGGGTCAGGTCGCCTTTTGGCTTGCTAGCTGTGGAGGGCTTTACTTGCCACTTGACAAAGTGAGGGGGGTGTGATAGATTACAATGGACAATTAAGACCTTTTGTTCTAAATAATACCCATTAATACCCAGTGATACCAGGGTGGTGTAGTGCGGAAAGGAAAATAAGATGGCAAAATTGATGACTATTGGCGAAGTTGCTGATTATTTGCGGGTAACCAAGAAGACCATATATCGGCTGCTAAGGCAGGGCAAAATCCCAGCGACCAAGGTTGGCAACCAGTGGCGTTTTGCTCAGGATTCAATTAATGAGTGGCTAAAACAAAAGTCGGTCAAGGCAAAGGCAAATATCCTGGTTGTTGATGATGAGGAAGCGGTTCGGTTACTGTTTGCGGCAACCTTAAAGGAGTTGGGGCACGGGGTGGTAGCAGTTGAGACGGCGGCTGAGGGATTGGAGCTGGTGAAAGAGCAGGACTTTAAGCTGGTTTTCCTCGACCTTAAAATGCCGGGTATGGACGGGGCTGAGCTTTTCCACCAGATAAAGCTCGTCAAGCCCAGGTTGCCGGTAATTATTATAACCGGCTATCCCAATAGTGAGATGATGGTGCGGGCTTTAAGTTATGGTCCCTTTGGGGTTATGAATAAGCCTTTCGGTGAGGCGGACATTATTAATGCCGTCAACAGCTTTCTTGGCATTATTTCCAGCTAAAATTGTGGGGGGAAGGGGGTAAGCATGAGAGTAAAGATGAAAACGGCTGAGCCTGAGAGCAAACCGCTGGATGACCTGCTTAGGATTATCCGCTTCACTGAGGGTGTATCGGCAAAGCTCCACCGTGTGCGGGATGAAGCCAGAATCTACCAGGTGGTGAGGGAGGAGTTTGCCAAATCAAAGCGCTACGCGGCGAGTATCCTGTTACTGGCTGATGATGGCGCCAGCCTCAGCATAGCTGAAACCTCAATCACCCCCTCCAGGTTGAAGGTGTTAGAGGGTCTAGTGGGGCTGCAGGCAAAAGGGTATAAGATTAAGCTGAATAAGTCAGCCATCTACAGCCAGGTGGTAAGAGAGAAGAAAACCATCCAAGCCAGTGTTAGCGAGACAATACGCCAGTTTCTTCCCCGCTCGCTGGCCTATCTAGTATCAAAGACTATGGGCTATGAGAATAAACTTAGTATTCTGACGCCACTATATCGGGATGGAGAGGTGATGGGTGTCCTTGCCATGTCTTCTAGTGAATTATCTGAACACTTCATTCCCTCGGTGGAAAACCTGGCGCGGCACATTTCAACCGCTGTTGAGCTTGCCTCCGAACATGCCCAGCGCGAGGGGGCGATGCAATTATTGAAAGGATACAAAGACCACCTCCGGGAGTTGGTAGAAGAGTGCACCAGCGAACTAGAAACGGCTAATAAAAAACTTCAAGAAGATATCACCGAGCGCAAGCAGGCTGAGGCGGCACTGCG
>Ga0315282_10002831_pt1 | contig 31475 bp, 26 predicted proteins | sample YL17G07_20_MG_FD_203693 | JGI IMG/M metagenome (GOLD analysis project Ga0315282, IMG submission 203693) | Sediment microbial communities from Yellowstone Lake, YNP, Wyoming, USA - YL17G07_20 | ecosystem: Environmental > Aquatic > Freshwater > Lake > Sediment | place: USA: Wyoming | collected... | reverse complement strand
AATACGGCCGCATCTCCGCGAACAGGTCCGTGGTGATCAGTTTCAGCCGCCCCCCCAGCCCCAGCGCTCCAATGGCCCGGCACACCGGCAGGCTGTTCGCTGTGTTCACATAAACGCCGGCCAGAAATTGATACCGCTCCAGCAGGGCGAAGCACTTGTGAAAGGCCTCGTCTTCGTCGTCGTGCGCTTCGATGACTTCGGCCACGCGGCCTCCGGGGCAGAACTGCGGAAACGCTTCCTGAAAGGTCTCCGTTTTCCTGCGATGATTCTCAGTCTGCAACATACCGGTGACGACGGCCACCTGCGATCCAGCCGGAACCATGGCGCCCAGCAGCTCTGCGGCCACGCTGCCGCTCACGGCTGCATTAACGCACACCGCCGATGACCGGGCACTGGCCGGCGCGTCGGTGTCCACGCAGATTACCCGAATGTTCCGGCGTTCCGCTTCATCGATCACAGGAGTCAGTTCCTGCGGGTTGCCGGGTGTCAAGATCAAAGCACGAGGTTCGCTACGGAGCAATTCCGTGACTTTCTCGGCTTCCGCTACCCCCAAGCGGTCGGTTCGCTCCCAAATCGTCTCGACGCCCAGCAGCTCGGCCCGCTGCGCTTCTGCTCTGATCCCCTGCTGGAGCTGATCAAAATAATAGTGAATCTCACGGGGGATGGAGACGCCGATCCGAATCCGCGTACGCCTCACCGACAGCGCCCGGGCCGCCAGATTGGGCCGGTAGCCGACGCTCCGGGCGATTTCCAGAATGCGTTGCCGGGTGCTCTCACTGATCCCTCGCCGGCCATGCAGGGCACGGTCCACCGTGCCGATGGTCACATTGGCCAGCTTGGCGATCTCCAGAATGCCGATCCTCTTCATACTGTCGCCTCTGGCAGGAATTATACCGGAATCCTGGCGCGGTCGGTCTTGTTTTGTTGTAATATTGGCTGCTTGAGGTAACGTACACGTATGCCGGAAGCCAACCCCGCAGTTTCCGGCCGCGGCCTGAAGGCGTCCGCCCCTCAGCTCCGCCGCGAACTCGGAATCCTGCAGGCCACCTCGATCAATATGTCCAACATGATCGGCATTGGGCCGTTCATTACCGTGCCCGCGATCATTGCGACCTTAGGGGGGCCGCAGTCTCTGCTGAGTTGGGGCGTCGGCGCGGCCCTGGCTTTATGCGACGGGCTGGTGGTGGCGGAGTTGGGCGCCGCGCTGCCCGGTTCCGGCGGTTCCTACGTGTTTCTCCGGGACAGCCTGGGCAGCGCACGTTGGGGGCGGCTGATGGCTTGGATGTTCACCTGGCAGTTCCTGTTCAGCGGCCCTCTGGAAATTGCCTCGGCCGGCATCGGCATGGTGCAGTATCTCAGTTATCTCTGGCCCCAACTGGCGCTGCATCCGCTGGCCATGAAGTTGGCGGCTGGCTTCATTTGTGCCCTGGTGGTGGCCGCGCTGTTTCGGAAGATCCACGACGTGGCGCGGCTCATGCTGGGGCTCTGGATCGCAGCATTGGTGACGACGGGCTGGGTCATCGTAAGCGGCCTGGCCGCCATGAATCCGCGGCTGCTCTTGGATATTCCTGCCGGAAGCCTCCAGCCAAACTGGGCCTTTCTCGCCGGGCTCGGAAATGGCACGGTCCTGGTGATCTACAACTATCTCGGGTACAACCAGGTCTGTTACCTGGGTGGGGAAGTCAAGCGACCCGAGCGAACCATACCGGCTGCCGTGATTCTCTCGATCCTGGGTGTCACGCTGATCGACGTGATGGTGTCGGCCAGTTTCGTCTCGGTGGTCCCCTGGAGAGAGATGGTCCAGCCGGGCACGCCGGCGCACAATGCGGTAGCTTCCGTTTTCATGAGCCGGATCTACGGGGGGTGGGGAGCCGTGGCCATCACTGTGTTGGTCCTGGTGACCTCATTCGCCTGCGTTTTCGCGCTGATGCTGGGGTACTCCCGGATTCCATTCGCGGCGGCTCAGGATGGTGTCTTCTTCCGCTGGTTTGGGGCCTTGCATCCCAGGGGAGCTTTCCCGCACCGCTCGCTTCTCCTGGTGGGTGCTCTGTGCATCGTGGCGTGCTTTTTCGAACTCGAGCAGATCATTACGGCGCTCATTCTGGCACGAATCCTGGTTCAGTTTGTGGGACAGATCGTGGCCCTTTTTGTCCTGCGCCGGTTCCGCCCTGAAGTCGTGCTGCCCTTCCGGATGTGGCTTTACCCGGCGCCGGCCCTGCTGGCTCTGGTGGGTTGGCTGTATGTATTTTGCAGCCCAATCGCACAACCAGGCGGCTGGAAGTATGCCCTCTACGCTGGGGGGACGATTGCCGCCGGATTGGCGGCCTACCTGATGAACGCTCGGCGCAAGCGCACCTGGCCCTTTCAGGGACGGGTTCCCGCTTCGTCAACATAGTGGCAGTTGAAAGCTGGTACTTACGAACTTTCGTTTGACAGGAGACGCAACATGAGCAAGAGACGCACATTCTTGAGATCGGCTGTGGGCATCGGAAGCGGCGCGACGCTCGCCGCCATGGCGGGCGCCGCTGCGGCGCCTCCTGGCCGCACAGCCGTGCCGGGCGGCATCCGCCTCGGCGAGCTGTACTTCGCAAGTGGGGCCACCGGTGTGCGGCCGGAGCGGCGCAAGGACCCCTCCGTCCCGCCGGGAGACATCGGGGAGCAGACCGAACGCATTCTGGAAAGACACAAGAAGAACCTGGAAGCGCTCGGCAGCAGCCTCGAAAATGTTCTGAAAGTGACCGTGTTTCTTGCCGACCCCAAGAACGACCGGACCGGCATGAACGCGGCCTACGCCAAGTTCTTCCCGAAGGATGCCCCCGCCCGCTCGGCCATCGGTGTCCAGTTCCCCGATGATGCCACCAAAGTGGAGATCGAACTGATCGCCTGGATCCCGGCGAAGTAGTTCTGTTGAATGCATCACGGCTCGGACAGCAAGGAGATGCCGCATGAGGTCATTGGCAGTGTACTTAGCGTTCATGATGATTGGATTCGCGGCCGAGAAGAAGGTGGTGAATCCTCCCGGCGCCAAGCCCGTCGGGCCCTACAGCCCGGGCCTGGCGGTTGGCGATTTCATCTATATCTCAGGGCAGGGTGCGCGTGGCCCGGACGGTAACTTACCTTCTGCCATTGAAGGCCAGGTTGGTCAGGCGTTGAATAACGTCAAAGCGGTGGTCGAGGCGGCCGGCCTGACCCTCGAGCACGTCGTCTATACCCACCTGTACCTGGCTGACATGGGCAAGTTCGAGCAGGCGGACCGCGTTTGGGCGGAGTTTTTCCCCAAGTCGCCTCCGGCGCGCGCGGTGGTCGGCGTGTACAGGATGCCGGGGGAGACGCCAGTCGAGGTCAACGCGGTGGCTTACCGGGATCTCTCCCGCAAGAAGGTGATCGCGCCGCCGGGGTTTGCGGCGCACGCGGGGGTCTCGCCAGGAGTTATGGCGGGGCCGAGGCTGTATCTGTCGTCCGCCCTGGGGATGGATATGGCTTCCGGCAGCGTCCCTCCGAATCCGGATGATCAGGTCGAGTTAGCATTCAACAACATGAAGCGGGTCCTCGAGGGCGCCGGTCTCGATTTCCGTCATGTGGTGTTCGTCAATCCCTACCTCACCGACAGGGCATCGCGGGCGATGAACACCGTCTACGCGAAGTATTTTGAGTTCGGCAATACGCCGGGACGGGCCACCATCCGGGTCACGAGTCTGCCGCACGGCGCGACAATCGCGTTCACAGGAGTGGCCATCGCCGACCTGTCCAAGCGGCAGGCCGTGAGACCGAAGAACATGCGGCCCAGCCCGACCGCCAGCCCTTGCGTACTGGCCGACGACACGCTCTATTGCTCGGCAAAGTCCGGATTCATCCCGGGCCCAAACGAGGGCGTTTATAATCCCATCGTGGAGGGCCAGTTGCGGCAGACCATGCGGAACCTGCTGGACGGTCTGGAGGAGGCGGGGATGGACTTCTCGAACGTCGTAGCAACCAACGTATACCTGGACAACATGGATGATTTCGCCGGGATGAACCGGGTTTACGGTCAGTATTTCACAGGCGCTCTGCCCACCCGAACTACCGTGTCGCAGACGGCGCCGCGAGGGCCGGCGCCCGTCGAGGGGATCCGCCCGCGAAATTCGGATGCTTTTCCGGCCAAGGAGCAAATCTCGCTGATCGCTGTGAGATAGAATTGGCCCACTGGAGGCAGGTCAATATGGCCCGAGAAACGATTGTCCCTAGCAGGCGCACCCTCCTCAGGCGGATGGCGGCGCTCCCGTGGCTTGGATACTTCGCTGCTCAGGATCTTTGGGCGAAGATGCAGAAGGCGGCCGGACGCGCCTCGCCGAGTAACATCTACACGCGGATCGGCGTGACACCGGTCATCAATGCCCGGGGCACCTGGACGTATATCAGCGGCTCGTTGGAGTTACCCGAGGTAAAAGCTGCCAAGCAACAGGCAGCCGAGCACTTCGTGGACATGTGGGAGTTGCAGCGTGCCGTGAGCAAACGGCTGGCCGAGCTTTCCGGCGCAGAAGCCGGGATGGTCACCGCGGGAGCCGCGGCCGCCATGGCCACGGCCACCGCAGCGTGTATGGCCGGGACCGACCCCGCCAGGATTTGGCAACTGCCGGACCGCACCGGGATGAAATACGAAGTAGTCATGTTCGGCGGCCGCATCTCGTTTGACAGCGCCATCCGCGCGGCCGGCGGCCAACTGGTGATGGCCTATACCTACGAGGAATTCGAGGCCAGCATCAACGAGAAGACCGTGATGGTCTACACCACGGCCCGCGGGGAACGGCTGGAGAAGGGGCTGGCCATTGCCAAGAAGGCGAAAGTGCCTTTGCTGCTGGACTGGGCGGCGGGCATTCCCCCCATCGAAAACCTGTCGCTTCCAGCCAAGCTGGGCGTCGACCTGTACACCTTCAGCGGCGGCAAGGGACTGTGTGGTCCGCAGTGTACCGGCCTGCTGCTCGGGCGCAAAGATCTGATCGAGGCGGCGCTGGCAAACAGTTGTCCTTGGGAGGGCGCCCTGTGCCGGTCCATGAAAGTCGGCAAGGAAGAGATCATGGGGTGTCTGGCGGCCGTCGAGGCCTGGAAGAAGAGAGATCTAGCGCGCCTGGACCGCGACTGGAGCGGGCGGGTCAACCGGATCGCGCGATTGGTCCAGACGGTTCCGGGCGTGACCGCCGAGGTCCAGACTCCACAGGGCGGAAATCGCTATCCCACCTTGTCCGTGATTTGGGACGAGGCGGCATTCAAACTGACCATCCAGGAATGCGCCCAAAGGCTGCGGGACGGCAGCCCGCGAATCGAAGTACTGACGGCAAACAACCCCAGCATGGTTCCTGGGGTACGTGAAGGCGATCCCAATGCACCCCGCCGGGCAGCTTCCGCCCCGCGGTTGCGCATCGTGTCGGCGACTCTCCAGCCTGGTGAGGAACTGCTGGTCGGCCGCCGCCTGCGGGAGGTGCTGGCAGAGGCGCGCAAAAAGGCTTTCGAGCTTCGGTTCCTCTCCCAAAAGTGTAACGACGGGTGAAGTCCTTTGATTGCATAGGGATGCCGGTTGACAGGGAGTTGAAGAGCACCCCGACTCGTCTCTATCCTTCGATGTTGTTCACCAAAACACAGCGAGGCGAAACGACCGAGGTGCTCATAGAAACTTTTATCAGAAAACAGTTGCGGCTCAAAGCCCACACGGTGACCCGGGTGGAGGAAACCGATGAGTGCATGATGGTGCACATGGACCGGCTTGGCAGACGGCTGTTGCGGTGTGGAGTGTGCCGACAGCGCTGTCGAGAGGTCCACAGCATAAGAAAGGAGCGGGAGTGGCGGGATCTGTCGATGAGGAAACTGCCTTTGAAACTGCGCTACCGCCCGCGGCGGGTGGCCTGTCCGCGGTGCGGAGTGCGGGTGGAGGACTTTCCCTGGGCCGAGCCCTGGGCGCGGGTAACCACGGCGCTGGCCAATGCCGTAGCGACGCTGGCGCGGGAGCTGAGCTGGCAGGGTACGGCGCGCGAATACGGGCTGAACTGGAAGAGCGTAGCGACGATTGTGAAGCGTGCCGTCGAATACGGCCTGCGGAACCGCGCGCGACCACCGGTCCATGTCATTGGCATCGATGAGGTAAGTCGGCGCAAAGGACAGGTTTACCTCACGGTGGTTTACGATCTGGAACGCCGCCGGCTGCTGTGGGTCGGAGAAGACCGAACCGAAGAGGCGGTCCAGAAGTTCTTCGTCCAGGAAATGGGCCGCCGCCGCTGTCGGACCTTGCAGGTGGTTTGCATGGACATGTGGGCACCCTACGTCAAGCTGGTGCGAGAACATGCGCCGAACGCGCAGATTTTGTTTGACCGGTTCCACATCGTCAAACATCTCAATGAGGCCGTGGATGAGGTTCGCCGCCACCTGTGGCGCCAGCTCAGTTTCCAGGAGAGAGCCAACTTCAAAGGAACCCGCTGGCTGCTGTTGAAGAATCCCTGGAATCTCAAGCCAGATCAGAAAGAGCGGCTTTCCACACTGGTCCGCTGGAACACGCCGCTGGTGCGCGCCTGGTATTTGAAGGAAGCCTTCCAACTGTTCTGGACCTACCAGCAACCCAGACGCGCCGAGCAACATCTGCGCAAGTGGATGAATTCGGCGATGCGATCCAGACTGGAGCCCTTCAAGAGATTCGTGCACCTGCTGCGCTCCCATCTGGATGGCATTCTTCCGTGGATCAGAATCCGGCTCTCTAACGGAGCTGTGGAGGGCATGAACAACAAGATCAAGTCGATCAGCCACCGCTCCTTTGGATTCCGCAGCGCCAAGAACTTCATCGCGGCCATCTACCACTGCTGTGCCCGGCTGCCGCTGCCTGCTGAACGCTAATTACACTTTTCGGATAGGAGCCAGTTTTTCCAGATCGGTCATGTGGAAGAAGGGTGGCTTCTTCCCGAAGGTCCAGTTGATGAACTTGTACGGGTGCACCTCGTAGGCGTCGCCCGGAGCCTGAGGCCTATTGTAGCCGTTTTCCCAGGGCCGGTTCGAGAGGTCCAGAACGCGCAGGGCTGGAACCGCCTTGTCTCGCAGAAACGGCCAGCGGGTCTCGTTGGAGGCGTCCCAGAGGACCACGCTCGGGTGGTTGCAGTTATCGCGCACGAATTCTTTCATCTGGGAAAGCACCTCTTCTTCCTTCCACATCCGGTACCGAAACGGCTCGCGGTCACTCCAGATGGGAAATTCATAATCAAGCAGTAAGCCGCCCTCATCGGCCAGGTCGAGCCAGCGCTGCGGCGCCGGTCCGATGCAGATGCGGAATGCGTTCCAATGCATTCGCTTCGGAACATCGATAAGGAATTTCCGCACCCACGTGTCATCCCAGGGCAGCCGGTTGCACTTGGGGTCTCCGAAGAACCTGTGCAGAGTGATGCTTGCCCCGCGCAGGAATGTCACCTTGCCATTGAGGATCGCCCGTCCGCTTGCGCCATCGAAACGGAACTCGCGCATTCCGAAACGCGTGCTCGAGCTATCACCACCGCTGGTGGTCTCCAGCAGATAAAGGAAAGGGGTTTCCGTCGTCCAGAGGACCGCGTCAGCGACCCGAAGCGTTTGCCGCACTACCTTGCGCTCCCAGGCAGCGAGCGATACGCGCTCGCTGACCCGGAGACCGACCGTCCGCCCTCCTTTCCAGGTCTTCACGCGCTGTGCCAGCGCGAACGTACCCGCAGCTCCGTAATTGACGAGCTCGGTCTCTACCACGACCTCGGAGGAGCCGATGCGTGGTGCCACCTGCACGCTCTCGATTACCGGATTGTTCGCCAGCAGAAGCGAAACGCTGTCGTAGATACCTGGTGTCCAGTTCGCTTTCTCGCCATCTGTGCCGACGAGGGCCCACTCTGGGACCGCACCCGGATGCGCCCCGATCCGGACTAGAAGGCGGTTTTCACCCCGCCACTCGATGGCATCGGTCAAATCGAAGTGGCCGGGGGTGAAAAAGCCCAGGTGCTCGCCAATCTTCTTTCCATTGAGCCACACGGCTGTGCCAAACTGGGCCTTGTTGATCACAAGGATGGCTCGGCCTCTCCGAGCCGGTGTCCGGAAGAGGCGCTCGTACCAGAAGTACTTCCGCGTCTGCCTGGTTCGGCCCAGCCCTTCACACTGTTCTGTGGCCGGCAGCACTCCATAGCGCTTCATCGTCCAGACATATTCATGCGTTTCGTACTGATCCACACCGGGGAACGGCGGAGTGGCCGAGCGCACAAGTCCTGGAACTGGGACCGTGTGCCCAAACGTGGTGGGTATATCGTCTGGAGCCACACTTTCGCCGATCGACCAGTTGCCGTCCAATGGAACCGTGACGCGCTGCGCGCTCATCGGGAGTACGGCCAGAGTCGCGAGAGCAATCAACAGCCCTGCGTGCCGCATGAAAAATGCCGTTCCCCGCCGCTCGGCGGCTGGAGCAGGACCGTTGTATTTCCGAATCATCCTTGTTTCAGCCTCCCGGTCCTCCTACGCGATTACCTCGACCTCGATGCCGAGCAGACGCCCAAGTTCCTCCAGTTGTGGCCCGTAGTCCCCATAAACCCAGGACAAGTGATTGCCATACTCGGTCTGACGGCGAATAAACCGGCTCCCCTCGCCACTCTCAATTGGCTTGATGAAGGCTTGCACCGAACACCCCAGGTTGTCTTTGTCCCAGCCTTCGGAACCCGTCAGCAGCCCGCGCATCACAAGCAGTTTCTCACCGCTGGGATGCATGCGCGCCACCGTTACCTTCTTCTCCTGGTTCTGCATGAAGTCCACAACCGCCTTCGTCCCCCAGCCTGATTGCACAAACCTCCCCAGCTTGTAAGGCAAACCGGGCTTATCGAAGCCGTTCATGCGAATCCCCGGAGCACCGTGGTTGATAATCACCGTGTTGTCCCGGCCTGAAAACATGTTCCCCATGTGCGAGGACTTACCGGAAACCGACAGCAGCAGGCGCGTGGCCAGCAGCGCCCCCATGTCACCCTCGCACGATGAAGCATACCCCGAATCCTTGAACAGCGTATGGATCAGGCACGGTGTGATCTTCCACTTCTCCGGCAGCCGCGAGGCGCAGAACTCGAAACACTCGATGGTGAACGCGTTGCAGGCGTTCGCGTCCATGAGTGTTTCTATCGTCTGGCGGAACAACAGGCTGCGCACCACGTACTGGCGGTCCAGGTAGGACTGCACCGCCCCGCGGATCAGTTCATCGGCGTCGCGCTCAGCTTTCGCTTGCCGGGTCTTATCGGCAAGAGTCCGCTCCATCTCTTCGGTCAGCGTTTTCAACGAAACCATCCGGACGCCAATTCCGAATCGCCTTTCGAGGGCGGCGAGATCGGTGATCCCGGTCTGCGAAGCGACGGCAGGAAATCCGCGGTTGGTGGGAAAGAGGACGCGTGTTTCGCGGTAGGCGGTGCGAGCGCGAAGCAGCGTGAACAGTCTCTCCAGTTCGGCATTGTCAGCGGCCGCCAACACCTCTTCCCCAACGGTCTTCGCGTAGGTGGCCGGGTCCACGTTGCCGCAGTTGAGCCCGAATAGAACAACCGGCTTGTGATAGCGCCGCGCAATCTCGACGGTTCCAAACGTTGCGCCCGAGCCCCCCGGGATGACGAAGAATACGTCGATCCCGTCTTTTTCCTTGTCAAGCGGGAGAAATTGAGCGGCGGGAACCACGAAAGCTTCGTCAAACACGATCTGTTGAGGCTCCAACCGCTCCACCGCGGGGCCGAACTGGAACGCGCCGCTCTTAACGCGCTCGACCCAGCGGGCGTACTGGTTCCTGGCGTTTTCGGCTTCCTTCGCCACCGGGACCACGTTGAACCGGCAAGGGCCTTCCCAGAGGTCGCTGTGGATGATGTTGTTCATCACCGGCTTTCAGGTGATCATGTATGGCCGGTTTTGGGTGATTACCGAGGCAGCGGCCCTCTGGCCGGCAGCGCGGCGACGCAGTTTGCGCGCCAAGCGACCGGAGCGTCACTGCTGTGCACCCCTCGCCGAGAGCGGCTTCACTGCCTGAGGTGGGGGGCGCGGCCCGATTGTCAAGGCGGAAAATCACCTCAGCCGCCGGCGGGCGCGAATGCGGCCAGGAAGGGGGGTGGCTTGGGCGGTCGGCCGCCGCGGAAGCTTTTCCGCGCAGCGGCCCTCTGGCCGGCGCCGCGGCGACGCAGTTTGCGCGCCAAGCGACCGGAGCGTCACTGCTGTGCACCCTCGCCGAGAGCGGCTTCACTGCCTGAGGTTGGGGGGCGCGGCCCGATTGTCAAGGCGGAAAATCACCTCAGCCGCCGGCGGGCGCGAATGCGGCCAGGAAGGGGGGGACGGAAAAGGTAAGCATTTGTCAGCATTTTCAGCTCCTCCAACTGGCTACTGAGCGCCTGGTCGGGCGCCAGCCCGGAGGTGAGCAGTGAGTCTCTCGGAGAGCGGGCCGCCGCCCGCGATGGGAGGCACGCTCCGCAACTACGCCCGGTACACCCGAAAGCGTCATAACCGGGAAGTGAGACAATACTCCGTTCAGCCGGCGCAAAGTAATGATCGAATTCGGCGCTGCAAATCATTCGAGTGGTCCAAGCCAATGCGCAAAGGGTGCTATTGCCGCTCGCAGGCGGCATTTCAGGTCATCATCAAGCGGCAGGCTCGGTTCACGCGCGCCGTCCTTGGCCAATCCTCGCATTTCCAGAACCGCTTTGTAGGCCGGCAGGTTGCCGAACTGCTTGACCGCGAGCAGTAGCCGGTTACATTCTCCCTGCACTGCACGGGCACGGGCCAGGTCTCCGGCGCAATACGCGCGGTACAGTTCGACATAGATTTCGGGAATGTAATTGTAGTTCGTGCCGATGATCCCTATGGCGTTCATCATCAGACCTGCCAGGGCCATCTGGTCGTGCCCGCTCCACAGTTGCAGACGGCCGCCCGAGAGGTGAAAAATGTTCTGCATTGCATATAAATCCGTGGCTGTGTATTTCAGGCCGATAATGCCCGGAATGGCGCCAATCTCTTCAACAAAGGTGCTCGGGTTTAACTGGCCGCCCGCCCCTTCCACGTAGTATGCAATCACCGGTAGCCCTATGTCGGCTAGTGTGCAGTAATATCGGACTATCTCCCGCATGCTGGCGCATGGAGACGGGCTGTGGCCCGGCATCATGGCTGACACTGCGTCAGCGCCGACGGCAGCCGCGTGACGCGCCAGATCAGTGGCCCATGCCGTGGTAAAGTGTCCAACGTGCACCGCCACCGGCACCCGGCCGTTCACTTCCTCAACCACGGTCGCGACAATAGCCTTGCGCTCGTCAATCGTAAGCCGGAACCACTCCCCGCTCGCTCCGGTTGAATAAAAGCCACCGACGCCAGCTCGCAGATGAAATCGGACGAGCCTCCGCAGTGCGCCGAAATCCACTTCGCCGTCCGGCGTGAACGGTGTGATCAGGGCGGGGATGACCCCCTTCATAGTTTTCATTGTTTCACCACCGCCGCCACTCGCGGCGCTGCATGCGAGAGCCCAATAAGCTGATGCGAGCCCGGAGAGGCGAAAGGAATACTGGCGAGGTAACCGAACACAAACGTGGATAATGCGCCCAGCGATGCGTAATAGAAGCTGGATACGCGACCTAACTGCCTGAGCGCCGCGACCAATGCCGCGGGCGCCCCGCCGCTCACAGCCAGAATCCACTGTGACATCGGCCCCGCAATCGTGACTATGAATCCGGCGGCCGCTCCGATCAGTGCGCCGGGCGCATTCGCACGGCGCGTGAGCAGGCCAAGCAGGAAAATGCCGAGCAGCACACCCGAGAGCGGGTACATCACGCGGTTCAGGATTTGCAGAATGTTGCTCTTTGCACCCATCGTACGGACGAACAGTGCACCGGTGGTTGCTGCTATACCCCAACCGAGAACTAAAGCCCGGGCCAACACCACGCTGTCGCGGTTCGATAATGGCTGTCGCCGCAGTCTGCGCACGTAATCCACCTGCACACAAGCGGAGAGCGCGCTGAGGCCTGATTCAACGCCTGTCAGCACTGCGGAAAGAATCGCGGCGATCACCAGCCCGCGGGCGCCGCTTGGCATTACCTGGGTGACGAACACGGGTACGGCGTCGTCTGGAATGCGCATGTACGCCGCCGATTCAGGGTGCTTGCGGAAATACACGAATAGCAGCCACCCAAGCATGGGAAAGATGAGGCTGAGCGGCTTCAGAAACATGCCGTTTCGCAGCAGGGATTTCTTTGCCTCAGATTCCGACTTGGCACTGAGATACGTCTGAAGCACGACTTGGTCTGCCCCCGCGGTCCCCAGGTAACCGAAGATGCCGAGCATGAGCGCACTAGCGATAGTGAGTTCCTCGGTGAGACTGAAGACCATGGGCGGGGCGAACTTCCCGGCGTCCAGACCGGTCCGGATAGCTTCGGCAAGGCCGCCCGATTGCCCGACCGCCACCGTCACCATCACGGCCACACCAATGAACAGGACGAAGAACTGGAGCACGTCCGTCCAGATCACCGCATGCATGCCGCCTGCCATGGAAAGAAAGGTACCCATGCCGCCGACCAGCAGAATAGCATGCACCTGTGCGAGACCCGCCATACGCGAGGCTACCAGGGATGCGGCATAGATCATGGTCGAGAGCCACATGATCCTGGCCCCGAGAAACAACTGTGCGGCGAAGGCCCGCACCAGATAATTGAAACGGCGCTCCAGGTATTCGTAAGCAGTGGTTATCCTCAACCGGAAGAAGATGGAGGGGTAAAGCGCAATGACGAGCGGCACGGCCAGGATTACTCCTACCTGTATCAACCCGATCCAGACTGTGCCATTCGGCCGATTGACCCAGCCCGTCACGCCCAAAAACGAATTTGTGCTGAATACGGCGACGTACATGCTGAGCGCGATTGGCCAGCGGCGCATCGAGCGGCTCGCCAAATAGAAATCATCCTGCGCCAGCATCTTGCGCGAATGGTACAGTGCGATGGACGCCAGAACGGCGCCGTAGAGCCCCAGCACCGTCCAGTCCGCTATATTAATGGTTCGCATGGGTCTCATTTACGTCCCGGCGCTGCCCGGCTGGTGAGCCGCTCCAGATTGAAACGCACAAACATCAATGTATCTCGTAGTACCCGTTTTCTCTGTTTTTGTACAGGCATCCGACTACGCCGTGCGGCAAGGGGGCGAGGAAGGAGCCGCCGAACGGCCGGCATGCTGAACCTTCCTCACGGGCCATGTGCGCCCTTCATCATAGCTAAGCTAGGTCGTGCCGGCATTGAAGCGGCGAGCGACAAGCGTATCAAGGTCGCCCACGTGGTTGAAGGCGCTCTTCCTGTTCCCCACGAAGGCCAGAACGGCACCTTTCGGCGTGGCAATTACACCAGGAATGCCATTGCAGGAATACTCGTCCTTGCCCGCCGCCAACAGGATGGCCGGTCCTTACCACATAAACCTCGCGCCAATAGTCACCGACCTCTGCAACCCCTCTTGCACCGAACTGACCTGCCCAAACAGCGAACTGGTGGGGCTGGTATTGGGAGCTCCCCACTGCGGCGTATTGAAAGCGTCCACCATGTCGGCCTGGACTCGGAACCGGAGTCTCTCGCGGAGTGTAAAGACCTTGACAACAGACGCGTTCATGCAGTTAGCACCAAATGCACGCGCACCCGAAAGCCTCGATGGAAACGTCCGAATATTGGAAGCGAGTTGCTTGGTCGAGTCACGCTGGAATCCGGCGTCAGTATTGAACCAACGGGCAGTCGTACGCTGGGATGTGGGCAACGGAATATCTTTGATATTGCCATAGAAGGCGATGTTTCCAAACGACAGCGGTGCGCCGCTGATGGCGGTATAGAGCGCCTGCACGGACCATCCTCCGAACAGCTTGTCCTGCCAACGAGAGGAAAACCAGCGGTGCCCGCGGCCCAACGGAAGGTCGTAAATGCCGTTCACAACGAAGTTGTGGGGCCGGTCATCGTCGGAAATAACGTGTTCAGGAATGGGATCGGTCGCGTTGAGCCGCGAGACGGCCTGCAGAAGTTTCGACCAGGTGTAGATGGCCTGTACGGTCCACCCTGCTGAAAACCGCTTTTCGAAACGGGCTTGTAGCGACTGATACGAACTGGAGCCGCCGTTGAGCGTGGAGCCGATGCCGGAGAATTGTGGGTACGGTATCAGAACCTGCGCTCGGGAGATGGTCGAAGTCCCCAATGCGGTTCCCGGGAATTCCGGCAGGCCGGAAAAAGGGTTCGGCATTGCCTGGCTGAGGTAGTTGATGGTGGCCTGGTCCCGCACGGGAGATGTACTCAAGTACTGGGCAGGCGTTGGATCCAACTGCTCACTGATGTTAAGACCTACGGCGCGGCTGCCCACATATCCGGCATCCAGCAACATCTGGTGCGCGAACGCCTGCTGGATATTGAAAGACCAACACTGGAGATACGGCTCGCGAAGCTGTGGCCAGATCACACTTACGGACTGCCCCAAGTAGGTCCGCAGACCGGCCGTCGCACCTAACGGCTCCAGAATGCCATCGGGAAAGGGATCTTGCAGAGTGGCGCGGAACGTTTGGCCATTGTCCAAACTCGGAACCAAGTCCGTTCGCCGTTCAAACCCGGACTGGATAACACTTTGGCGGTCCGCTCCCATGGGCTGAAAGAAAACGGCGTAGGCGGAGCGAAGCACCGTGGTAGGCCGCAGCAGGTACGCCAGACCGATGCGCGGAGAGAAGTTGTTCGCGTCGGTGTCCCACATGCCCGTGGGCGTCCCCTGCACACCAGCGAATTTTAAGCCCCCGATCGTGCGGAAACTCCCGGCCGGGATTTCGGGAATCGGATTGCGCGCATAGTTCGCACGCGCCGCTTCCTGGATGGGGTTGGCGGTGGCGAAATCGTAGCCTCGGACCGCTCGATTGTAACGCTCGACCACGGGCGTGTTTACTTCATAACGGAGGCCAAGGTTCACAGTCAGCTTTCGGCTGACTTTCCAGTCATCCTGAAAGTACACCGACAGGTACTTCGACGTCTCCGCGAAAGTCGGAACCCGCATGATGTAGCCCGACGACGGCAAGCCCAGCACAAACGCCGCAAAACCGCCGCCCATGGTGGGAGCCGGCGAGGAATCCAGTGGCCCTCTCGTCCACTCCGTACCGAATGTGTACTGTGGGGAGTTGGCGTCGGTCGAGTACTGGTTTCGTTGAAAAACGCGGATTTGAGTGCCCAGGCGCAGGCTGTGATTTCCCCTGCGGTGCGCCGCCTGAGCCGCGAGAGTGTTGTAGGTGATCGGGATGTATGATAACCCTCTGCCCCGGCTTCCATCTGGGATGGCTTGAACGTCGCCGGTGGTAATGGTCGGCAGAGTGGTTTCGCGAGGATCGAGTTGGCCGACCAGGGAAGCGGGAAGCCCCAAAGAGGCGAGGTCGAAGCCCCGGGTCTGCGGTGGCCATTTCTCCGAGTAACGGGTTATGGAGTAGCGCAGATCCAGCACGAGGTCTGGACGTAGGATCATTACGTCGGACAGAGTCAGCCCGCGCTGGCGGCGATCGAGAATGCTACCAGTCGCCCCGGTGTGAAAAAAATCCAGGCTGGGGAGGCCGGAATATTGACGCATCACGGTGACGGAGGCATAAAACCGGTTGCGTTGATTGATTTCGTGATCCACGCGGCTGATCATCGACCAAATCGGCTGAGGTTGCGGAGTGGGGTCGGAGTAATTGTTGCGGCCATCGCTGGTGCCCTGATAGTTCGGCAAAGGCCAGTACTTCAGCAGCATTTTCGCCATGGGGCTAATGCGGCTTGCGGGTATGATATTGCCGGGCAACGGGTCACGCTGGAATCTACCGGCGGCCGCCGGTCGTATGGTTGCTGGGTCATACAACTGGTACTGGCTGCCCAACGCCCGGAGCTGCGAAAAGTCGCCCTGCCGCTCGCTCTCGGTAGGAACCGTCGCAAAGGATTGCCGGTTGACGTTGTAACCCTGACGATCGAGGCCATAAGTCCAGAAGGTTCGGTTTCGGCCGTCATAGAGGCCGGGCAGGTAAACGGGTCCACCGGCACTCGGGCGGAAGTAATCGATATGCTGCTTTGGATGGAACCTGTCGATCTTTGCCTGTGTGACAGGGCCCGTAGTTGGATCGTTGATGGTCTGCTTCGTGAAGTAGTCGATCGCCATGAGCCGCTGATCCATGAACGTGCCAACGACGCCGCCATGAAACTGATTGGTGCCGGTTTTCATCATCATGTTCATGTACGCGCCCGTGAATCGGCCGAGCGAAGCGTCCACGGCGTTGGTCTGGACCTGGATTTCCTCAATCATTTCCGGATTCGGATTTAACTGGGTGGAACTGGAATCGTTAATCGCGTTTCCGTCAATTGCGTACAGAGCCCAGCCTCGCCTGGCACCCGAACTGGCCATACCACCCGTGTTGCCCCTGTCTGTCGTTGGCCAGAGCGCGGTGGTCCCAGTTGAATTAAACACGCCTACACTGAGCTGTAGCAGGTAGATCACACTCTCGGCGCCCCTAGGAAGGTCACTAATGCGGCGGGTGTCGAATCCCTGCCCGAGGCTGGCCGTGGAGGACTCCAGCAGCGGCGCTTCGGCAGTTACGGTAACACTTTCCGTAAGGGCACCCACTTCGAGAATCACTTCGAGGGTGAGGACATCGCCCACACGCACCTCGATTGGTTGCCGCTCAAAGCGCTTGAAACCCTGCCTTTGCACCTCGACGCGGTACCGTCCGGGAAGCAGCGCGCGCAACTCGTAATTGCCTTCCGCGTTGGTGGTGGCGTCCGTTCGAACGGAGGTGGCGAGGTTTATGGCGGTCAACTGGGCGCCGGGAACACGTGCCGCCGTCGAGTCGAGTACGCGGCCAACGATGCTGCCATACGGTGTTTGCGCCGGCAGCAACATTGCTACGCAAACCGCGAGCCAGAGAGCTTTCACAAAAATGTACCGAAACATTACTTTCTCCTTTCAGCGACCTGCAGACACGGGCACGCCAGCTCGTGTAAAGTTGCGCGGGTTCCATCTGGCAACCCGCATTTCGTAGTGGAAGTCTTCGGAAACGGCGGTGTAATGGGCCGTCACCATGGAGCCATCGGGCAGCTCGACGCCACTGGGATAGCCACAATCCTGGAACGGGCAACTGGCGATGCGGAATGGCGGACTCCAGGTTTCGCCCCTGTCCTCGCTAAGGCGGGCGTCCACGCCGAAGTTACCCCAATTGCGGTTGCCGTAGGTCAGCAGGATGCGCCCGTCGCGCAGTTTCACCAGGTTGCCGTTGATCTGCGTCGGGAGGGTGAGGGGCATCTTGCGGTGCCAAGTGCGCCCGTCGTCGCCGGAACTGAGCAGCACCAGATAATGGCCGGGCTGCTTCGGGTTCAACTCCCGCCCGGCAGCCAGCCATTGACCTTCCCCCAGATGGAGAATCCAAGTCTCATTGCCGCCGGGAACGTTCAGCGGGACGCGGTCGTTCCATGTGGCGCCATCATCGCGGCTGCGCAAGAGATACGCTTCACGGTCACTTCCGCGGGCTACGTAAACGGCGACGCAGAGGGATCCATCCGCGGCGGTTTCGATGGCGCCGAAAGGGTAGTACTGGTTATCTTTGCCGGTGGGGGTGGAGGGCGGATCGGGGAAGTCGCGGTTGATTTTCCATGTGCGACCCTGGTCGGATGAACGGCAAACCCATGGCCGCAATGTGCGGCTGGGCCCCGGAGACACTTCTCCCGCCGGCCGTTTGTTCGACCATCCGCCGCAAATGACCATCAGGTCGCCGTTGCGGGCAGGGCCTACCGCACAGTTCATGCGATTCGTGGTGGGCTCATGTGGTGCGACACGGCTGCGGAAACGCCATTTTCGGCCGTCATCCCGGCTTTCCCAACAGTCCAGATCGCCTTCCCACCGGCCGTGGCAGGGCTGGTTGAAAATGAAGGCGAGCAGCGTGCCGTCCTGAAGTCTTTGCAGCTTCGGCCAGGCACATACGTTCGCAATTGCCACGCGGGTTTCGATCGGCACCGGTCCGGAGACGACCGGCACCAGTGGAATCGCACCGGCGCTGAGAAACGTTCTTCTGTTCATGGCTTTTCCTCAATGATGCCCGCGGCTTGCCGGAAGCGCTCCGATACTGGCCCCAGGTAGTCGGCCATTTTTCGGTACTCATCGTAGTACCGGAAGCCGGCCGCGCTCAGGGTAAAATCGGCCTTATGCCGGGCAAAGAGGTCCTCCCTTACAACAGTCCAGGGGCCGCCATTTACGCTACAGCGAAGCACTCCGGATCGCGATGCCGTGCCTGAGATTGCCGGCCGGGCCACCCCTCCCGCCTCCCGCTGGAGCACCTGCATTTCCGCAAGACCCGCTGTGAGCGTCAGGGCGGATATTTCAGCGTGAAGTGGCGGCAGTAACCCCCAGCCCGACGTGCCAAAAAACACCACCCACCAGGCTGCCCAGCACCTTTGGGATCTCATTATCCGTTTCCTGAGCATTGGTAGATTATGGCGCGGTACCAGCGTCTAACGCTGGCCCGTTTCCATAGAACCCCCTGTCAAACCGTGCGTGCCGTTTTCCGGCACACGGCTTAACGATGATCTTCTGGGTGTGGCTTGCGCCGGGTATTTCACCGTGCCCATCAACCGATGCAAACCCATCCCGTAGAGTTGATCGCCGGTGAATGGTGTACGCTTCGTTGGTCGCTGTCCGCCCCGCCGATACTGCCAGCGGCGCAGACTCTTCACCACAAAACGGTCCATCTTGTGGAACTCCCGGTCGGCATTCCCCGTCCGGAAATAGTTCCCCCCAGCCGCGAAGCACGGGCGTCAGCTCCGCAATGATCTGAACGCGTCTTTCAGGACGCACCATACATTCCCATTCTAGATGCGTTCCAGTCAATTGTCAACAATTTTTTGATGACGGTTGACTATGATTTGGGTTTCGGTTAGAATCAGATCATGTACGCGTTGCAGGCCATCCGCACTCCTTCTATCCGGGAAAGTGTATCGGAAGCGATACGCAGTGCTTTGCGCGAAGGTCAACTGTGCACCGGGGAGGACTTGAACGAGGCCAACCTGGCCACTCATTTTCAGGTGAGCCGCGGCCCTATCCGGGAAGCGCTATTCGTGCTCGCCGAAGAAGGCGTCCTCAACTACTTCAACAACAAAGGATTTTCCGTTCCGAAGTTCACAGAACGTGACAGGGCACAGATCAACGAACTCCGATTGATGATGGAATCACGGGCGCTCGAACTTGCCCGCGATAGCACAACACCGGCGCACGTCCGGCGTCTGGAAGAACTGCAGCAGGAAATGATCTCGCTCTTTCTGGACAACCGCGTGGCCGCCCGCGACGGCGTCGAGTTGGCTTTCCACGGCATGATTTGGGAATTGAGCGGTAATCCCTGGCTGGTGCGCTGCCTGCGGCGAGCCATGGTCCCGTACTTTACTTTTAGCCGCACCTTTCATTTGCGGTGGCCGGACCTGACTATAGAACTTTTTTCCGCGCAGCACCAGCTTTTTATCGACTACCTGCGCGGTGCCACCGGCAAGACTGCGGAAGAATGCGTCCGCTTTCACCTGGAGCCTTGATGCGCACCGGCTTGTTTGCCATTGTTGTGGTTCCGGCCGTCTTCGTAGCCGGTGCCGAAACGATTCAGATCGGCAGCTCGCTCGACGGCCGGATGCAACCGGCGCTGCTCTACACCCCTCCTGCTACGCAATCCGCGCCGGCGCCGTTACTCGTTCATCTCCACAGTTGGTCTGCCACCTACGACAAGTCGGGCCAGTTGCAGGAAGCGCTCGAGGAATCGCGGAAACGCGGCTGGGTGTTTTTGTCGCCGAATTTTCGCGGGCCGAACAACCAGCCCGAGGCATGCGGCTCGCGCTACGCAGTTCAGGATATTCTTGACGCGGTCGAGTACGTCCGGTCGCGGGCCAAGATAGACGCCCGACGCATTTACCTGCTTGGGGGATCCGGCGGCGGCCATGCCACGCTATTGCTGGCCGCGCGCGCACCGCACCTGTGGGCTGCAGCCTCCGCTTGGTGCCCGATTACGGATCTGGCCGCATGGCACCGGTTCTCGCACGAGCAAGGCACGCGTTACGCACGAATGCTGGAGAACTGCTGCGGCGGCCCGCCGGAATCGCCGCAAGCGGATGCCGAATACAGGTCTCGCTCTCCGCTGTTTCATTTGCGCGAAGCGGGAGGTCTGGCCATCGCCCTCGACACTGGTATCGAGGACGGCCACAAGGGAAGCGTACCTGTAAGTCAAACGCTTCTCGCATTCAATGAGCTTGCTAGTGCGAACGGCCACCCAGAGAGTGCGATATCGGCGGCCGATATCGCCACGATCAGCGGGCAGGCCAAGATTCCGGATCACCTGGCCAAACAGCGAGTGGAAGAGCCCGGCCGCAAACGTGCCGTTCTCTTCCGGCGAACGGCCGGCCCAGTGCAGCTCACCATCTTCGATGGTGCCCACGAAACCGATTTCGCCACGGCGATTCGATGGCTTGAACGACATTCAAAGTGAACCCGTCGATTACCCTGTGAATCGTTAAGGAGAGTGCATGAAAAGGCCTGATTTCCTAACAGGCTTGAGTGCGGGAGGTTACTCGCTCACCGTTCTTGCCGATCAGCTTCGTCCAGCTCCTGCGCCGCCATGCGCGGATGAACTGCGGCACGAGTTGGACCGTCTGTCGCCTGCGGGCGCCCGCCGAGCACCCTTGCCGCGGAGCCTCACATGACGCTAGTGGATCTCGAAACCGATTTCCTGGTACCCGGTGGAGGCTTGGCCGGCACATGCGCTCCGATCGCGGCGATGCGCTATGGCGGCAAGAGTCACGTTGGTGCAAGACCGCTCGCGGCTGGGCGGCAATTCTTCGAGAAGTGCAGATGCACCCCCGGGGCTCGCGCGGCATCCCCGGCTCGCGCGAGATCGGCCTGGTCCAGGAACTGCGCATCGAAGATGCCGTCCATAACCTCGGGCCCAGCTTCGAAATCTGGGACTTGAGGCTCTACGACAAGGTGTGTTCATGTTTGACAACGATGGAAGCAATCAGAGCCCGCAGCATCGCAGATTTACGGACCACGTGAAGGGGCCCGTTCAGTGGATCTCATTTCTGGTCCTGTCCGCGCTTGCGGTCAATATCAACGCAGCGGTCTCCGGCCCGATACAAATCGGCTCGCGATTAGAACTATTCCTCGATGATGCGTTATTGGAATCAAAATCGCAGATATCGGTCAAACTTCATCCGCCCAGAATCGCCGAGACCGTGCTCCGTTTCGATGTCGATTGGGAAGGACCGGGCAACCACTATATCACCGTATTCTACGATCCCCCGCTATACCGTATGTACTATCGGTGCGTTCCCGGCAAGGATTTGCCGGCCAAAGGAAGCAGCACCGCCATGCGGGTCTGCTATGCAGAGAGCAGAGACGGCATTCGGTGGGAGCGGCCAAGGCTGGCGCTGTTTGATTTCCGGGGCAGCAAGGAAAACAATATCGTGCTCGCCTCTCAGAGTACCGCCCCATGGCCCGAGACCGGGAACTTTGCACCCTTTAAGGATATGAACCCCGAAGCGCCGGCTGCCGAGCGATATAAGGCGGTTGGCGGCAAGACAGACGGCCTGTTCGCCTTTGTCTCGCCGGATGGTATTCACTGGAAGCAGAAGGGTACCGCGCCGATCATGACCAAGAATATGACGCCGGAACCCATGCGCAACGCCTTCGACAGCCAGAATTGCCCGTTCTGGGACTCGGTGAAACACGAATATGTCGCCTACATTCGCGACTCTTATCTGTCTCCGGAAACCGGCGAGAGCACACGCGGAATACGCCGCTCCAGTTCCCCGGATTTCCTGCATTGGTCTACACCCAAGTGGATCGACGTGGGCGGCCCTCCCGATGAAAACCTTTACACGAACGCCATCACTCCGTACTTTTGTGCTCCGCATCTGTATCTTGGCTTCCCGATGCGTTATATGCCGCATCGCGACGCCACCCTTTCAGGCGTAGATGGAGTGGTGCGTGGCACGGGCATCTCCGATTCGATCTTCATGGCCAGCAGGGATGGGGTGCACTGGCACCGGTTTTTAGAATCGTTTGTGCGGCCCGGGCTAGATCCGTGGAATTGGACAGATCGCAGTAACTGCGTCGCCCGAGGAGTCGTTCCCACCGGCACCAATGAGATCTCACTTTATATTTTGCGGCATTATCGCCTTCCCTCCATTCAATTAGTCCGAGGAGTTCTTCGGACGGACGGCTTTGTCTCACTGAAGGCACCACATACCGGTGGAGAAGTGATCACGAAACGCATAATTTTTGCGGGGAGCCAGCTTGTTGTAAACTGTGCGACGTCCGCGGCTGGAAGCCTTCGCGTCGAGATTCAGGATCAGAATGGCGCGCCAATAGAAGGCTATCGGATGGCGGACAGCGAAATCTTCTTTGGCGATTCGATTGACCACCGCATTCGCTGGAAGGGCACGTCTGATGTCAGCAACCTAGGCGGACGCGCGGTACGTTTGCGGTTCATGATGGACGACGCCGATCTCTATTCCGTTCAGTTCCGCAAATGACCCGAGTTGAGCTACTGGATATCAACCCGGAACTCAAGGTGGAAGCGCGCCAGGAGGGGTTCCGCGATGCTGACGGTCTGCTGGTTTGCTGTGCCGACTCACGCCGCTGTGAAGCCCTGGTGAACGCAGTCTCGCTTGCCAAGGGACTTCCGGCCGTGTACGTGGGAGGTTCGGCGCTCGCCAGAACTGACCCACCCGTTCTTTCCAAAACTGACCCAGGTATGTGATTGACTCCACGGGGGTTGCCGGCACACTTCCCCGTCCCGCCGCGAAAGACCAGTTCCAACCTGCCTCATACTGATTCGCGGAGCAGCCATGCAACTGGAGTTTCACCAACTCGACCGGCGTGGGGAACATCTCCGGGTGCGCCGCCCCGAGCGGCAGCAGCGATTGCTGGCTTCGCTGGCCGCCTCCGGCCGACAGACGCCCATCGTGGTGGTGGCCGTGGCCAATCAACCTGACCGTTACGTGGTCATCGACAGCTACAAGCGCATCGCGGCGCTGGAACAACTTGGCCGGGACACGGTGGAGGCGGTGGTCTGGCCGCTGGCCGCAACTCCATGGAGTCAAAGCGCCTGAACGCCTTTTACACTTTTCGGATAGGAGCCCGAGCTTCGTTGAGGAGGCTGCACAATGCATCGGGTACGAGCGAATCTGGCGATCGCATCCGCAGTCGCCACGCTTCAGATTCTGGCGGCGGATCCTACTTTTCTGCGGAGGCATGTTCCCGGCATCCAGCCGAAGCAGGTGGATCTGACGACCGCCACGGCGCATTACAAGCCGGTTTTCGGCATCGGAGATCCTGACCAGGAACAGCTCAAGGGAATCGCCCGGTATGGTGAGCTGACCGTAGATCCAGGAGGCAGCAGCGAGATCGTGAGTTACCGCTCCGAGGAGCAGATCTACTTCATTCTCGAAGGGACAGGTGTGCTGCTCTACGATGGTCAGAAATATCCGGCAAGACGGAATGACTTCATGTATCTGCCGGTGGATGTCAAGCACGGGATGGCGAACTCATCCAACCGGCCCGTGCGCCTGCTGGTGATGGGATTCAAGATTCCCGAAGGCATGAAGGTGCTTCCGACTCCGAAGCTCATGCTGGCGAATGCCGGCGACGTGGAACTCAGGCAGCTTTCAGGACACGGCCCAACCTCGCAATTCAAACTGCTGATGGGCCCGACGACCAGCCGACCTGACCGGGACAAGCTCGCAGCAACCTACGTCGTAGTAGAGATGTTCATCATGGATTTTTCGCCTGGCGGCACCAACATCCCCCACCATCACGATAATGCAGAAGAAATCTATTACGTTCTGAGAGGCCACGGCGACATGGTGGCGGGAGGCGGAATGGACGGGAACGAGGGGCGATATCCCAGCAAGGAGGGTGACGCATATTTCTTCCGGTTGAATGCCACGGTCGGTTTCTACAGTGGCGCCAGGCTGGGCGAGGAGCATGACCTGGTTCTGGCTGTGCGCTCCAGGTATCCGTTCCCGCGAGAACGAAACCGCTGAGGGAATCGATGGGGGCGTTCTATGTGATGCTGTCGAACGTTACGCTTAGGCTGCTGTTTTGGCTGGGCCCGGTTGCCGGTGCGCTCTGCGCAGGGAGCCCGGATCAGTGGGTTCCGGCGCGCTGGGATGGCGGCCCAGCCGAGCTGGGGCGTCGTGCTCAAGACAAGGCGGTGACTGCGAACGCCTCGGTCCGTGAAGCCATCGCCGGGTGGTACAACCCCGCCACTCTTGAGTTGCTCGAAGGCACTCCCATCAATTGCTTGCTCGTCACCTTCCGCGGTGGGGCGTCGTCCGAAGTCGAGCCGCAGCAGCAGAAACTCGTCAGGGAGTATGCCCGGCTGGCCCGGCAGCGTGGGATTGCGGTTCTCGGCATTGTTCATCCGGAAGCCGATGCAGGGGCTGTCGCGGCAGGCGCTCTCGAGGCGAAGTTGGATGGTCTGGTGATCGAGGGGGAATTTCCCGGCGGAAGCGGCTTTGCTGCCAGGGTCGAGGCCGCGCTCCGTTCGAACCAGAGCGCGGCTGTGGTGATCTCCATCGCCAGCGATGCGGCGTCTGTGCGGACCTCAAAAGCTCCCGTGCTGGCTGTTGAGGGTGTGCGGCCGAGTTCCCGCCACCCGATGCAGGATGGCATCCGGGCAACACCGACGACCGAGCCCTGGATCGAGTCCAACATCTGGCTGGTGCGCTCGTTCCGTCTGGGCACAGCCTGGCGGCCGATCTGGGTCAGCCAGGAGCCCAAGGCCAACTCACGAGCGTATTACATCAAGTCGGTGGCGGATGCGGCTGTGGCGGGAGGCCGCTGGATCGTTGCGCTCGACGACGATCTTCGGGCCAGCTTGTTCCGGAGAGACCCTGATGCGTTGGCCACTTGGCGGAACCTGGGAACCTACCTCAGGTTCGCCGAGGATCATGCCGAATGGCGCAACTGGACGCCATACGGGAATCTCGGGATTGTCCTGGATACCGCCGGGAAGCACCCTGAGATCTCGAATGAATACCTGAACCTGGTGGCGCGCCGGCAGGTGCCCTACCGAGTGATCGAGCGCTCTCAGCTCAACACCGCGTCTCTGGCAAGCTTCCAGGCTGTGCTGGCCGCAGACGTAGCTCCTCCGACCGAGGCGGAGCGGACGGTATTGCGCGCCTTCGCAGAGAAGGGTGGGCTGGTTGTAGCCGGTCCCTCCTGGGGAGATCCTCCCAAGGACGACCCCTTCTCCGAGATTCCTCTCGGAAAGGGCCGCGTCGTGATCTGCAAAGACGATCCACCCGACCCGGAATCGGTCGCCAGAGGCATGCTGGATCTGCTGGGACCCGAAGTTATGGGCCTCACCACCTTCAATGTGCCGTCGGTGCTGACCTATGTCAGCACCAGTGACTCCGGCCGGCACGCCCTGATCCAGTTGCTCAACTACGCCGACCGCCCGTTTGAGAGCAGGATCACCATCCGTTTCAATGGCAGTTACAAGAAGGCGCGCCTGTACACGCCCGAAAACCCGCCGCTCGATTTGCCGGTGCAGCCGGCAGCAACGGGCGGCACACAAGTCGCCGTACCAAAGCTCGGTGTGTGGGGTGCAGTGTTTCTGGAATGACGGGGAATCGAGAGGATATTTCGCAGTCCAAGGAGGACTCATATGAAAGATGCTCACGGCAGTTTCTCGCGGCGCAATGTGCTCGCCGTGTCCGGGATGACCGCAGGCGCACTGGCCGCAACACACGCCGGGGCAGCCGCCCTGTCTCGCTCAGCGCCCACCGCCCCAGTGTCCGTCGCCAAGGTGGCCAGCTACGACGAGGACTTGGTCGCTCAGTTTGAGAAGATGTTCGACCAGATCGGAGGAATCGGTAGTCTGGTGAAGGGCAAAACCGTCGCGATGAAGTTGAACCTGATGGGCGGGGGCGGCTTTGAAGGTTACTCCCCCGGCCAGACCTCGCAGGTGCATCCGAACCTGGCTGGCGCTCTGATCACTGTGTTTGGCAGGCTGGGCGCCAAGCGCATTCGGCTACTGGAGAGTTCCAGCCGCAAGGAGGGTGCGCCGCTCGAAGACAAGTTGCTGAAGAGCGGATGGGACGTGAACGTGATCAAGAACGCCGCTCCGGGAGTGGAGTTCGAGGACACGAATGGGCTTGGCCAGGGCAAGAAGTACTCGACCCTCAAGGTCAGGACGCATCCGTATATCTTCCCGGCGTTCGCTCTGAACCATTCTTATGAGGATTGCGATTTCTTTGTGAGCGTGGGGAAGATGAAGAACCACGAAGAAATGGGCATTTCGCTGTCCATGAAGAACCTGTTCGGGATCACCCCGGACCTGTTGTACGGCGCCGATCCGGCGCCTCCCGGCGTGGCGCGGTCGGTCAGAGAGCGAGTGTTCCACTACGGCCAAGTGCCGCCGCCGGCCGGCCTGCCGCAGGAACTGGATCCGAAGTCGAACCGCTACGAGGGTTGGCGCCTGCCGCGGCTCCTCACCGACATCTGTGGGGCGCGTCCGATCGACCTTTCGGTTATCGATGGCATCGAATCCCTGATCGGCGGCGAGGGCATGTTGCCAGGCGCCAAGCCCGCGAAGCCCAGGTTGCTGGTTCTGGGCCGCAATTGCGTGTGCACCGACGCAGTCGCAGTTGCGGCCATGGGATACAATCCGCGTGCCGGGCGGCGTGAGGCCCCCTTCCGCGTCTACAAGAGCCCGAAGACTCACCCTCCGGAGCAGATGATCCCTCCCGGCGAATCATTTCAGTACGCCGACAACATCATGCTGCTGGGTGAAGCGGTGGGCATGGGCACAGCGGATCTCAGCAAAATCGACGTTCGCGGCGTGCCGATCAAGGAGGCGGTCTACGATTACGAGTCGCGCTGGAAGGGTCAGGAGAGGATCTGAGGTTGTTTGACCCGCGGCCGACCTTCGCGCGCCTTGGATCTCGGACCCTCTCGTCGCGCCTCGCTACGGCCGCGCTGAGAAATCCAGGCTAGTGTCCCGTCCCGCCCGACCCTTGACAACTCCTGTGGGGCGGTCCCCCTGGACCGCGCCGGACGCCCCCGTCCGGCTTTGGTTCCCAACCAGGCCAAGCCCGATCAGGCTCCGGCGGGGTTCGCGGACCACACTCTACTGTTTTTTCTTCTGCCCCGGCGTCCTCGGCGCCTCCCACGGTATGTGCGAAGGATACGATTCCCGGGCCGGCAGGTAATTGACCCCGCGTGTCCCTTGCGGATAGCCTTTGTTGAAGAAGATGTACAGGCCCGTCTTGCAAGCAACAACCACGTCCGTCCTACCATCCCCGTCCATGTCGGCCGCGTTGAGCCTCATCCCTACGCCGACCACATAATTCGGCGGCGGGCCGCTCTTGTCATCCGTGAAGTACGGCTGAAGATAGCTGTAGGAGAAAATGTGCCGCTCGAATTGTCCCTTCCGGAACTTGTAATAGAACACAAACACCGGGTCAAACCCGCCCACATCGCCGCCATTGTGCGCCAGTAACTGTTTCCCGGTGATGAGTTCCGGCCTGCCGTCGCCGTCCAAATCCGCCAGAACCATCGTGTGGATCGTGGGATAGTCCGTCTCGATCCAGTGCCGGACGAAGCTGCGCTTGCCGTTTACCATTTTCTGCTCGTACCACGCCAGGCCGTAGCCGTGGTCCGAGCCGATGATGATGTCGTTCAAACCATCTCCGTTCACGTCCGTGACCAGCATCGGCAGTCCCGCCCCGCCCGGCCGCTCCGAGCCGTAAGCCGTGAACTGGTAATCCGGGTGCCAGATCCACCGGTCTTCCGCCGGGCGTGGCGGAGATTCGAACCAGCCGCTGGTGGTCACCACATCGTCGCGCCCATCCCCGTTGATGTCACCGATCCCGCTGCCGTGGCTTACTCCAACGTTTTCCGGCCCCAGAACGTGCTCTTGGAACCAGGGGGCCTGGTTGATGTGTTCAAACCAGATCAATCCCCGCCCTGGTTTCCGCGCGAAGTAATTGACCAGCACGTCCTTGCCATCGTGGCCCGCCAGGTTCCCGATGACCATTCCTTCCAGCCCGTCGGCCTGATGAAGCGCATGCGAGTTCCATTTCACCCCGACCTTGCCCGGGTTCTCATACCACCAGATCCCCTGCCTGCGCATCCAACCGGAACTCAGCACGTCCGGCCGGCCGTCATTGTTGACGTCCATCGTTCCTTCGTAGTTGTCATCGACATCCGGCCCGTTCGTTTCTGCCCCGTCGCGATAGTCCGAGTACTTAGTCCAGGTTGGCGCGATGTAGTAATTCCTCCCCGCAGCCACGTCCAGCTTCCCATCGCCGTTAATATCCAGCACCGAGGAGCACTCAGCGAATGGTCCGAACCAATAAGTGTGCCTGGCGGGGTCATGGACGGGGCCATCCACCTTCACCGGCACGAACAGCAGCTCCCTGGGCGCCTCCTCCACCGGCTCAGCCGCAACACTGCCGCGGGTTCGCGGCATCAGCCACCACCCACTCACGCACACCGCCGATAGCAGCCACAGCCATTTGTTCTTCATCTTTCCTCCTCGCAAACCGGCCGGAGTTTCTACCGCCGGGACCGAGAGGCGCAGACAAAACAGTGTACTCGGCGTCCTCTGCGCCTCTGCGGGAAACTCAAACCTTGTCGTAGGCGCTGCCCGCGATCTCCCGCAGCTCCCACCCCCGCCGGTATTCGCGGGTCAGATACTGGTTCGCCTCCCGGCAGTTCGTGATCCGGAATGCCAGCGGGTCCCATTCGATCCGATGGCCCACCCGCAAAGCCACGTTCGCCAATTGGTACGCCTCCGTGAACGGGCCGGCATACCCAAAATGGCACGGCGCTGGCCTGCCCGCCTTGACCGCAGTGACCCAGTCTTTGTGGACTTCCTCGCGGCCCCATTCCCGTTCCGCAGGCGCCGCATACGGCTCCGCCTTCTGCCCCCGGAACGGGCCGCGGCCCTGCGGCAGGCTGCCCTTCGTGCCGATCCAAACCAGGCCTCCTCTTCCGCCGCCGGTCACCGCCTCGGGCGGCAGTTTGCCGCCGTCATACCAGTAAATCTTGAGCGGCGGATGCACCCCTCGTTGGGGCCACTCCCAGCGCACCACGGTCCACTCCGGGTACATCTCCCGGCGCATGCCGCTGGTTTCAACCACCTCGACCGCCGAGGGCGCCCCCAAATCCAGGGCCAGGAAGATCACATTCATGCTGTGCGGAGCGATGTCGCCCACCGCGCCGCTGCCGAACTCAATCCACCCGCGCCACGTGAAGGGATGGTAGATGGGCAGTTCCGGCTCTTTCTGGTAGATGAATCGCTTCCAACTCTCGGGGCTGTACACGGGATGGTCTTTCGGCCACTTGTCCCGGTACGGCCGCACCGGCGCCGGGCCGAGCCACAGGTCCCAGTCCAGGCTGCGCGGCACGGCATCCTCACCTGGTGGACGATCATATCCCTGCGGCCACACAGGGCGATCCGTCGCCACGTGTACCTCGGTGATCTCGCCCAACGCGCCCGATTGGATCAATTCAACCTGCCCCAGGTTGCGGCGGTCCGCGCTGCTTTGCGTTCCCATCTGCGTGATCACCTTCATCTCGGCTGCCACGCTGGCCATGACCCTGGCTTCGTGTACCGTCTGGGTCAGCGGCTTCTGGCAGTAAACGTGCCTCCCGTGCTTCATCGCCCACACGCTGATATAGGCATGGGCGTGGTCCGGCGTGGCCACCACCACCCCGTCCAGTTTCTCTTTTGCGATCATTTTCCGGAAGTCCGTGTATTTCGCGGCCTTCGGGTATTCCGCCCCGCGTTTCTCCAGGACACTGGAATCCACGTCGCACAGGGCTGCCACGTTCTCACCCAGCTTGTTCAGTGTTCTCGCGTCGGCCCCGCCCATGCCGGCCAGGCCGATCACGCCGATGTCCAATCTCTCGTTCGCCGCGTAGCCGCGCGCCAGTCCAGCCGGCAAGATCGTCAAGCCGGCGGCTGCTTTCTTCAGACACGCGCGCCGCGTCATCCGCTCTCCGTTATCGGTGCGTTCCATGATTTCACCTCCCGTCCTCCACCTCCCAGCCGCGCCGGTGTTCCCGGCGGGCCCTTCGGGGTTTGGTATCTGCCTGTCAGCGCTTCGGTACGGAAATCGTGATGTTCCGGTATCGGATCCCGCCGTGGTGATCGCCCTGGAGATAAATCGGGCCGGGCTCGGCCTCATTGCTGTCCAGGGCGCCGCCGGTGACGCCTGCGATCTCCTGGTTGTCAACGGTCGTAACCCCGTTAAAAACCACCGTCACCCAGCGCCCGATCAGCGTGATGTCATAGGTCTGCCAGTCCGGTGTCATAGGTGGCGGGCTGGACGGACCGACCATTCCGTAGATGCTGCCCACGCCGCCGTACGGGTTTCGAGGGTATCCGCCGCCCCCTCCGCCGCGTGCCCCGCCGCGCGCGCCTCCGCCTGCGCCTCCCCCGGCGGGCGCTGCTGTCGGCGGCGGCGCCACCTGCGCTTCATACCGCCCGCGCAGGTAGACTCCGCTGTTCTCGTTCGGGGGGCAATTGTATTCGACGTGCAGCTTGAAATCGGTGAACGTCCGCGTAGTCCGGAGATTGGATCCCCTCGCCTCATTTACCAGTTCTCCCCCCTTGGCGACCCAGTGGCTGGTCCCCCCAACCCGGATCTCAGGAGTGTTGTTAACCGGCTCCCATCCGGTGAGGTCTTTTCCGTTAAACAGCGGTTCCGGCTCCGCCCACGCCTTTGGGGCCGCCCGCTTCAACGCCGGTGCGCGCACACCCGCGAGTTGCCACACGCTGTCTCCCTGCTTCTGAGTGCCGGTGAGCTTGCCGCCTTTGGCGATCAGCTCCCAGACCATCTCGCGCCGCGTGGGAAACACCGGGCGGTTCTCGGCTGCCGGGCGCGCCGGAGCCGCCCCCGTTACGGTGATAATCAGTCGCGAGCCGTCCATCTTCACAGCCGCGACCGGGTTCACGTTTCCAGTCCGCCCTTGCACGCGGACCTGCAGATTGCCGTCCTTCTCCACCAGTTCCATCCAGCTTGGAAACTTGTCGTCTCCCCGGGTCACGCTCATGTCCCATCGGCCCGCAAACGGATTGTTGGTTTTTTGCGACAGGGCCGGAATCAGGGCCACCGCCGCCAGAGTCAGCGCCATCGAAAGTTGCTTCATGGTACCCTAGCTTAGCCCAACTCGGACTGCGGTGTGCAACCACCCCGCGCTGCTCGCTCCTGACCGCAAACCTCCTCGCCATGGTTGTCTCGAAGATGCCGGAACACAGACAAGAATGTCTGTGCCACGTGGCACAGGCATTCGGGTGTGCGACACAAAAGTGGAGCCCTGCTGAGCCGCGACCGTAAGGGAGCGGTCAAACAACGTACCCCTACGCTCAGATTTCATCATCTTCTCGGATCTATCACTTTTATGTCGCGCACCCCAGGCATTCCTGCCTGTGTGACTCCTACTGGAGAGTGGCTCGGGGGATG